>OJJT01000020.1_pt1 | contig 161457 bp, 148 predicted proteins | sample 1596281 | NCBI WGS metagenome assembly OJJT01 (sample SAMEA4350145, study PRJEB24818) | metagenome | biome: human; feature: gut; material: faeces | place: Denmark | collected 2013-09
GAACAATGACCGCCCCGGCGATACCCACCAGCAGGTCCAGCGGATGCAGGCTGGGCAGCCCAGAAGAAAACGCCTCCGTAAAGCCCTGGCTCAAATGCAGGAACTTTTCAGAGGCGTCAAGGCCGGGTGCAAGGCGTACCGCCTGGCAGAGCTTGTCAAAGAGATACACGAACAGCAGATACGGGAGGTTGAGAATGAGGACTTTTTTCCAGGTATCGGTCATAATTCCACACCCCGGTCTTTGGCCTTGACCTTCTCCCGCTGGCGGTGCTGGGCTTTGGACTGCTGCTTTGCCTGCTCCAGCTCCTTGCGGATAGAAGGCTTTTTCTCTTTCTCCAGGTTCTTTGCGGAGAACTCCCGGAAGGCCGCCGTGATAACGTCGGCATCCCGGCCCTTGAAGAACACCAGATAGCGGGGTATCTCGCCGCTGGTGTCCTTTTTCAGCGCAAAGTCAATGCCGTACTTCTTGGCGGTGGCGGAAAAGGCCCGGATGTTCTGGTCGGTAATCTCGATGTTGGAAACGCCGGTGTTGTGCTTCATAAGCTGCCGGAGGGTCTGCTTTCCGTGGTGCAGCTTGGTCTTGTGGCCGGTCACGCCCTTCTGCATCTCGTCCAGCACTTTTTTCATAGCCTGTTGCAGCATCCCGGCGGAGAGCCTGGTGGCCTCCACGCAGAGGGCAACGGTGCGCTGGGTGACTTCTTCCTGCATGGCCTGTCATCTCCTTTCTCCGCTGCCGTACAGATCGTGGTTCACCAGGGCCGCATAGTAGCTGTCGATGGTGGCCGGGGCGTTATACAGGGCAGCGAGCAGATATTTCTTGATGTTGCGGACATAGGTTGTGTTCTCCCGCATACGGTCCAACACATACTCGATGTGGGAACTGTTCAGCTTCAGAAACCGGGATTTGACCACTTCCGCCGGATAGTCGTCCCCGGCAATGCGGATCGTCTCTCTGTGGGAACAGACGGTGTCCACCATGAGTTCCACCAGCTCGTTCAGACGCTCACGGTCCATGCGCTCGTTCTGTACGAGGATGTCATACTCAATGTTCTCCAAAATGAGTTCCCGATAGCTCTCTCGCTCCCGCATCCAGTCCCGTCCGGTCCGGTTGGCCCCTGTGGGGGTTTGGGGGCTTGATTGGATAGGATTTGATCCTTCCGTACTTGATGAATCAGTATTTTGTTCTTGAGGATTTCTTTTCTCTTTATTTAATTGCGGCCGGTTTTCCAGACATGGGTTATCCATATCCGGGTTTTCCGTATCTGGACAAGCCGTATCCGGCTCGTCCTCACACGGCTGGCCCGTGTCCGGGGGATGGGGTGTCTCATAGATGACATACTCCACATCCACGATCTTGCCCTTGCTGTCCCGAAGGCGGTTGCGGACTATGTACCCGGCTCGTTCCAGCTCCTTCAGGGCGGAGCCGATGCTGTCCGTGCCCTCCTTGCAGATTTTGGCAAGGCCCCTGGTGGTGTAGTTCCAGTCCTCCGGCAAAGACAGCATCATGGAGAGCAGCCCTTTGGATTTGAGTGACAGCCCCGCATTGCGCAGGTGGTGGTTGGACATCACTGTGTAGTCACGGGTTTTCTCAATGCGAAATACCGCCATAATCTCACCTCCTTTCGGCGGTTTGAAAAAGTGTTCGTTTTTGAGGAAAAGTTGGCCTCTATGCCGCTGGGATAAAACCTATGGGCGGCGGTATTTGGACTGGTTGTAGAAGGAAAAAACATAGGATTTTCGGTCTCTTTCGGTGTGGTCAAAAAAGATAAGCCAACCTTTGTTTATCAGTACAAAGATAAAGCTAAACAACAAATGCAAAAGCTATGAGTGGTGTTTTCACTCATGGCTTTTGCATTTTGTTCATGATTTTCACTTACATTCTGTCTGAGTTTCTCAAGTGAAAGGCACATTGAATCTGGATGTTATTCATGTTACCATAATAGCGATTCCAAACTTGGAATGCCGGTATCATGACTAAAATAACAGATGTTAAATAACAAAATATTCTAAATATTCCAAATTTCGGCGCACATATAGACAGAAGGAGGAATTGTCATGACAACAGATAATACGCATGGATTTAGGAAAGCTGTAACAATTTTTATTGATATTCTTGGTTCGCAAGATAGAGAGAACTTTGATGAATGGTATAAGATAATGAGGATTTTCGCTGATACCATAACGCGTGAAAAATCGTATGATGAAGCTCATCCGCACACGATTTATAAGAGAGAAATACATGTATTTTCAGACTGTGCATATATCATTTATGACTATAAATTAGGTATTGAAGAATGTCGAAAAAACGATGATGAGCTCATGTGTATCGCTTGTTATAATACTGAAAAAGTGCTAGCGGAATTTCTTCGCAATGGTTTTCTTATCAGAGGTTCACTTACATTTGATGATATTTATTATGATCCGGATCATAATATTTGGTTTGGACCAGCAATGAATCGAGCTTACTATTTAGAAAGTAAAGTGGCCAAGTATCCACGTGTTATAATTGATCCCCGATTTGCAGATAAACTCGCAGAATATAACAACAAAAAATACGGAAGTTGGGAAATAAATGGTAGTATTCTAAAAAAAGATGAAGATGGCCTGTATTATATCCACTATTTAAATAGTTACCAATTAGGTTTTAATCGTATAGAAAACTTAGACCTCGAGGATAATGTTCTGTCTTTGTGCCGAGCAGAGTTATTAAAAAATAGAGTGACACCTGAATTACAGAAATCGATAAATGAAAAATACGAATGGCTTAAAAAATATATTTTGGATTCGAGACCGTATGATGACCTTTTCATAGAATTTGGTAATGAATCTAACTGAAGGACATTAACAGATTATTGTTTCTTTTTAGAATTCATATAGCCTAGCTTGATTATTGCAGGACAGCTTTGGCTAAATTCAAATCATAAGGGGTCCTCAGAAATTCAATCTGAGGACCCCTTATGATCATTCAATTTTATCGTCCAGCCCCTCCGCCTTCAGCCAATCCTCAAAGGACTTCCTGGAGATGCGGATCATGTTGCCGATGCGGATTGTCTTGAACAATCCGGAGTTGGCGAGCTTATAGGCCGAAGCGCGGCCGATACCGAGAATGGCTGCGATGTCATTCACGGTGTATGTTCTGCTTTGAGGCGTTCCTTTTTCGTTGGGTGTGTTGGTGCTCATAAGATTATCCTCCATCTGTGCTAACAGCATTTTGAAATGGCCCCTGAAAACTCTCTGTCACAAGGGGTTCCTGCTAATACCTTGCTAATACGACATTTGAAAAGCCGTTGTAAGGCAGCATATTTCAGGGGAATTTGTGCAAATTGACCTGCCTCCAGGCAGCACAATTTGCGAAGAAACAACACGGGAAGATATGATATGAACATTTTACGAAATGGTACGCCGTACTCCTAAGCGGAATGTAGTGCGTTCGAGTCGCGCCGGGGGTGCCAACGACAAACGCTGCAAGCGATATGCTTGCAGCGTTTTTTGTATTCATTTATGTTGTTTAGCTGCCAAAACACCTGTGACTGGGCCGGTTGCGGAGTGCCGTTTCAGTAGTCACAGCCGTTTATCGTCACGCTTTCCAGAGCACCGATGTCTACAAGGCGGTTGAACGTATATGTTACGCTCGGCGCATCGGAGACGCCGTCCAGCAGCCCGTACGTCGTATTGTCCGTGCCTTCCCACAGGACGTTGGACTCGTCCAATACCACATATTTCTCACCGCTGTCAAAGTTCAGAACTATGCTCTTTATGTCGTTGCCCGACTCATACCCCATCTCGGCACTGTAGATGCGGATGCCTATCGGAGATACGACAATGCTCCCGCCGGCAAGATTTAAACCGGACACGCTTCCACACGAGTGCTCAAACTCCACGCTCGCCAAAAGCTCCCCGTCCATATTGGACCGCACCAGGAGCTGCAGCTTGTCCGGCTCCCAGTCCTCGCCGGCTATGCCCTCGCACCCGATGTAATAGGTGCATAGATATACCTTCGTCTCAGTCGTCCGGACTTCGTCCAGATAGCAGGCTCCGCCCCAGCCGGAGCCCAGACCGGGCGCAAAATCTATGCTCTCCTCCGGAAAAATCACGCTGTTTTGCGCCCTAACGACGTAGCCGCTAACCCCGTCCGGGTTCTCAATGCTGTAGTACAGCAGCCCAGACTGCGTCTGCGGGTCATAAAGCGCTGCCTCGACCTTGAGCGTATATCCGTCCCAGGCCACGCTGGCGTCCACCGCTCCGATGCTTTCGGCCAAGTCCGCCGCAAGCTCCTCGTTTACCGGAACGCGCTCCCAGCCTGGCAGCGCAACGACTGCGTCGCCGTTATAAACGAGCAGGTCGTCCTCAAGGGATATCTCCATGCAGGCGGAACGCAGCTTTTCCTTGGCCTTGTTCCGGGCGATGCCGCCCAGATACGCCTTCAGTTTTCCTGGCTTCACCTTTCCCGAGTTGGCCCACAGAGCAAGAAAAACGTCGGAGACAGTCTCCTCAAGGTCCTCCGTCTGCATGGCCGCGCCCAGTATATTAAAGACGACTGCGCTGACATACGCGGCATAGCGGTCTATGACCCAGGCCAGCGCATCCTCGTCACCGCGTCCGATGGCGCGCAGCGCCTTTTCGTCGTTCACTACTACCTTCACCTCCTCTGTCCTTTCTGACGGCCGTCACTACTAATATTGCAGTAAACTGGGCTTTGGTTTCAAGTAAACGCCTGCCGCTTAACTCACCGTGGAGGCGTAGGATTGCATTGCCAGGTATACCAAAGAGTGGTATAATTAACAAGAAGGTGTAAACATTTGCATTAGCGGTTGTGGGAGGTACCTGATGGATATAAAATTCTGCGTAAAGCACAGAGGCGTCGTGAAAGACGAGACGGCGGCCGAAATAGAGGATTTTTGCAAGCTTTGCCCCCGGAAGAAGGGGAGATATACATCTTTGAAGATGAGATCAAAAGGGCGCTGTTCTGCGAATGTCACATCCGGGCGGGACTCGTAATCTCTTACGGAACCATAGATGTTCCCCTTGACGCGGAAAACCAAGGCGAATACAGGGCCAATCGTGACGTGGTGGAGGACAGCGCCGCGTTCATCCAGATGAAAGAGGACGCTTTGAACGGCAGAAGTTTCAGCAACATCGTTGCAGAATACAACACTGCGTTCGATGGGGAGTATCCGCTGAAAATAATCGGCGGCCAGCACCGCTACATAGCCATTGCCGAGGCGCTGGAACGCGGGGTCGAAAAGGTCCACGGCGTGAAGGTATATTTTGGCCTCAACATGGAGCAGCGTCTGGACGTCCAGCTCATCTCAAACACGAATATCGCCGTCTCGTCCGATCTTCTGGACAGGATGCTGGAGACCGTGAAGGGGCCTCAGCTCCGGGACTGGTGCCAGAGCTCGGGCCTTTTGAGGGAGCACGAGGACTTTGCAGACCGGAAACAGCGCGGCAGCAGGTTTACCGTACGCGCTGCGCGGACGTTTATCATGAACTACTACGAAGGCTCTGCGATCACATCCAAGGACTTTTCAGACAGAAAGACCACGCCCGTCCTGGCCAAGACGGGCGGTGTGGACGACGAGTGGGAGAGGCTCAAGCTCAACCACCCCGGAATGTGGGAGGATGCGAAACTGCTGGCGGCCGGCAGGGCGTTTTCCGAACTGATGAAAAAACAGAAATCTGTGTTCACCAGGGAGGACGGCAAGGTCTCAAACGGGGACTATGCGGACAAGGCCTCCAGCTACGCCATAGTCGCGGCCTGGGCTTTTGTCGCGGGTGTGCTGAGCGACAACCCCACCAGACTCGAGAGGCATTACGCCCTGGCTCAGTTCGGAAAGACCGACCCGCTCAATGCCAAAGCCCTGGCGCGCGCAAAACACAAGACCGATCCGGACAACTACCGGGGCCTCGGCACCCGCATGGATGCCAAAGAGAGGGGGCGCCTGGCAGAGCTCTTTTTCTTCCAGGCGGAAAAGGGCAGCGGGATCACAAAAGAGCTGGCGGACGCCGCAATTGCAAGATTCTATGCCAAACAGGCCATGCTGGAGGCCCGTGAGGCGGAAAGCAAGGTGTGAGGATGACTGAATTCGACTCGTTCTCCACTCAGCTTCTTGAGGAATCCAAGGCGCTGCTGGAAAAGGCCAAGTCTGCGGAGCCCTTTACCCAAAGCGCATATCTGCACGCCGGTCTCCTCCTCACGATGAGCGCTCTGGAGGCCTGTGTAAACTCCATGGCCGAAGAGCTCCTGATAGAGCCGTATGGGGACAGCTACACCGTTTATGAGCGTGCTCTGCTGCTCGAAAAGGAGGTCAGATTCGAGCGCGGCGAATATTATCTCAGCAACAGTTTGAAGATCTCCAGGATCACGGACCGTATTGAGTTCCTGTACTACAAATTTACTGGGGCCAAGCTCAGCGGAAACGACCCCTGGTACATGGCTCTGAAACAGAGCATAGACCTGCGGAACAGGCTGGTACATCCCAAAGAACATGTGCAGCTCACCGTCAAGCAGGTGGAGGCTGCGGTTTCGTCCGTCGTAAACACTATAAACGAGTTGTACCTGGCCGTATACAAACGGGGATACCCCGCTGCCGATAGGGGAGTAGAGTCAAAGTACGCCATCGTTTCCTGAATGGAGTGCAAAAAAGAGAATGCCGCCCCCGCATGAAAGAGCGGGGGCGGCGTTTTTGCAGTTATTTCACTCCAAAGAGGAGCTCGCCGTAGGTGGGGAAGGGCCAGCAGTCCTCTGCGGTTATCGTTTCCATGTCGTCGCAGGCGGCGCGGAGCGCGCCCATGACGGGGAGCACGTGGTCGTGCAGGAAGACGGATCTCTCATACGGCGAGTGGATCTGCTCGGCGCGGACGAGCTCGTTTTCCAGCTGACCCGCCAGGGAATTCGCCGCGTCCGAGAGCTGGACGAGGCTGCGCGCCGTGCCGAGCTCGAACTGAGCGGAGCAGTCCGGCATCGCCGCCATCATGGTCAGAGCCTGGCCGGAGAGCCGGCTGGCGAAGCCGCTCACGGCGGGCAGTATCTCACGCCGGGCCATGGCAAGGGCGGTCTTGCCCTCAATGGTCACGAGCTTGCAGTACTCCTCCTGCCTTATCTCCTGCCTGGAGCGCAGCTCGGCGTAGGAAAAGACCTTGTGCCGGGAGTAGAGCTCCACGTTCGGCTCGTCCAGCATGTGGGGCAGGGCCTCGGGCGTGGAGCGCAGGTTGTGCAGCCCGCGCCGCTCCGCCTCCTCGACCCAGGCGGGGTCGTAGCCGTTGCCGTTGAAGATTACGCGCTTGTGTTCGCGCACGACGCGCTTTATGAGAGCCTGCAGCGTGGTCTTGAAGTCCTCCGCGGCCTCGAGCTCGTCGGCAAATTGCCTGAGCTCCTCGGCCACGGCTGTGTTCAGAGCGATGTTCGCGGAGGAGATGGATGCCGCGGAGCCGGGCATGCGGAACTCGAACTTGTTGCCTGTGAAGGCAAAGGGCGAGGTGCGGTTGCGGTCCGTCGTGTCCTTGGGGAAGCGGGGCAGCGCGTGGACGCCGACCTTGAAGAGCTCCTTTTGCCTTACGTCGCAGGCGGTGTCGTTTTCGATCGCTTCAAGTATGCCCGTGAGCTCTTCGCCAAGGAACATGGAGATGATAGCCGGAGGAGCCTCCGCGGCGCCGAGCCTGTGGTCGTTGCCGGCAGAGGCTATCGAAATGCGAAGAAGGTCCTGGTAGTCGTCCGCGGCTTTTATCACCGCGCAGAGGAAGAGCAGGAACTGGGCGTTCTCGCCCGGGGTCTCGCCCGAATCGAAGAGGTTCACGCCGGTGTCTGTGGCGAGGGACCAGTTGTTGTGCTTGCCGGAGCCGTTCACACCCTCAAAGGGCTTTTCGTTGAGGAGGCAGACCAGACCGTGCTTCTTGGCCGTTTTTTGCATGACGTCCATGACGAGCTGGTTGTGGTCCGCAGCGATGTTCGCCGTGTCGTAGACGCAGGCGAGCTCGTGCTGTGCTGGGGCGGCCTCGTTGTGCTCTGTCTTGGCCGAGACGCCGACTCGCCATAGCTCCTCGTTTATCTCTCGCATGAAAGCGGCGACGCGAGGCTTCACGGTGCCGAAGTAGTGGTCGTCCATCTCCTGACCCTTGGGCGGCATGGCGCCATAGAGGGTGCGGCCGGTGTAGATGAGGTCCTGGCGCTGCTCGTACATGTCGCGCTCAACGAGGAAATACTCCTGTTCGGCGCCGACCATGGGCAGCACCAGCGCGGCCTCGGTGCCGAAGAGCTTGAGAACGCGGAGGGCCTGACGCGAAAGGGCCTCCATGGAGCGCAGGAGAGGGGTCTTTTGGTCGAGGGCCTCGCCGCCGTAGGAGCAGAAGGCCGTAGGGATGTAGAGTACCCTGTCGCGTATGAAAGCGTAGGAGGTTGGATCCCAGGCGGTGTAGCCGCGGGCCTCGAAGGTGGCGCGCAGGCCGCCGGAGGGGAAGCTGGAGGCGTCCGGCTCGCCGTGGATGAGCTCCTTGCCGGAAAACTCCATGATTACGCCGCCCGCGCCGTCCGGCATGAGGAAGCTGTCGTGCTTTTCGGCGGTGACGCCGGTCATGGGCTGAAACCAGTGCGTGAAGTGGGTGGCGCCCTTTTCGAGGGCCCAGTCGCGCATGGCGGCGGCCACGACCTCGGCGGTGTCCGGGTGCAGACGGCGGCCGCTGCGCATCGTACGCCGGACGGCGGCATAGGTCTCCGCGGGCAGACGCTCGCGCATGACCGCGTCGGAAAACACCATCGTGCCAAAAATCTCTTCTATCCCGGACAAAGCGCATCACCTTTTTCAACAGAAAATACAAAAGAAGATTAACTCAAATTCCACCCCGCGTCAAGAACCCGCTTGACTTTGAGATAAAATAGTACATAATTAACCGAGTAAGGAGGGAGCAACGCATGAGAAACTACGCAAATGAGACAGAGGCGCGCGTGGAATATATACGCGGCTATCTGAGGACGAGCGGGGCGCGCGGCATCGTGTTCGGCAACTCGGGCGGTAAGGACTCGGCGCTCGTCGGCATCCTGTGCAAGCTGGCCTGTGAGGACACCGTGGGCATCATCATGCCCTGCGCCTCCAAGCGTAACTACGGCATGGACCGGTCAGACGGGCTCGAGGTCGCGGAGAAGTTCAAGATCGAAACGCGGACGGTGGACCTCACGCCGGTCAGGGAGGCTGAGCTTGCGGCGCTGGAGGGCGTCGCCAAGCTGACGGATATGGCCGTGGCCAACATCGCGCCCCGGCTCAGGATGATCACTCTCTACGCCGTGGCGCACGCCGAGGGGCGCATAGTCGCAGGCACAGGAAACGCCAGCGAGGCATATGTCGGCTACTTCACCAAGTGGGGAGACGGGGCCTATGACCTCAACCCAATAGCCGACCTGACCGTCGGCGAGATATATGAGTTCCTGGAATACCTGGGCGCGCCGCGTTCCATCATAGAAAAAGCCCCCTCCGCGGGCCTCTTCGAGGGACAGACGGACGAAGCGGAGATGGGTGTCAGCTACGCGGATATAGACGGCGTGGTGAAGGGCCGCGAGGTCGATGCGGAGGCCAGAGCCAGGATCGAGAAAATGCACGCCTCCACCGAGCACAAGCGCCGTATGCCGTCCCGCTACGGCGAATGAGCGCTGAGGCGCATAACAAAGACGAAACGCCCCCAAAAGGGGGCGTTTTATTGTTTTTTCGCGCAAAGACAATGGATAGCTTCACGCATGTGCCGGACTTACCTCTTGTCGCTCAGGCCCAGCAGATAGTCCGTGCTGGTGGCGTAGAGCTTTGCGAGCTTTATCAGAACCTGCGTCGGTATGTCGTTTTCTCCGGTCTCGTACTTCGAGTACCCCGTCTGCGACATCTGCAAATACTTCGCCACCTGCGCCTGTGTCATATCCGCATCCTCACGCAGGTCCCGGAGCCTCGGATACATGCGCCTCACCTCTGCGCCAGTATTTCATAACCTGAAACAGATTATCTTTGGCTTGTATTCGAACTCAGGCGGAAAACTCGCATACGGCGGCGAAAACCGCCGGCCTGTGATGGGCCGGCGGTTTTGATCTTTCTCTTATACTATTCTTCTGTCCCTCTTCTGGCTGTCGTAGTGCTTGTTGAGGAAGGGCCGGATGACGTAGTAGATGAGCTTGTTCTCGAGGTTGAACATATAGATCCCGAAGGTCACGAGGAAGGTGATAAAGCCGAACAGGGTCAGCTTGCCGACTATCTTCAGCGCGCGCTTCTTCGCCGGGAGTTTTGCCTTTTTTGCTTTCTTCATTTCGCTTTACCTGCCTTTCCTTACCACGCCTCGGAGTCGTCGAAGTCCACCAGGGTCTCGTCCAGCGGCTCCTCACCGACGACGACGGACATGTAGTTGTTTACGATGTTCCTCATGTCGCGCCGCGAGATCGTGCGGCAGTCCTCAAGGTCGTGCTCGACGAAGATGAAGTAGAAGCCCAGGTCGCGCGCCTGTTCTTCCATCATGGCGTGGACGCCGTTCATGCCCTTGCAGGCGACGTTGTCGTTCATGAGGACCATATCGCAGTTGAAGTTCTTCGCCCAGTCCCAGATGGCGTTGACGTTGTCCCAGCCGCCGACGGCATGGTGACGCATGACGCCCTTTTCGGAGAACAGCGCGAGGTCCTTGATGGCCTGCTCCGGGTCGTCCGTGCTGATCATGTTGTGGCCCATCGTCGAGTCCATGTTCAGCACGATGTTGACGCCCCAGCAGTTCTGTATCCAGGTCGGGAAGTCCGTGTAATACACCGCCGAGGGGCCCCAGAGGAAGGCCCTGTGCCTCGTCTTGCCGCCGAAGGGCTCGTACTTCTTCTTGTAGCAGCGGCGCATGATCTTGATGACCTTGCGGTCCGTCTTCGTGAAGTAGTCCTCCTGCCCGTTGACGCTCGCCCAGGAGTAGAGCCGGTACAGCGTCTCCGCTATGCCGCAGAGGGCGGAGTACGGGGTTTTGAAGATGTCCCACTTCTCCAGCTCTATGGTGTTCTGCTCGTTCATGTGCTTGGCGCGGGCGAAGAGGGCATCCCAATCGTACTTTTCGCCGTATTCCTTCTCGATGAAGGCGATGGCGTCCTTGAGCACCTGCGTCGAGTAGGGGTGCGCGCCGGGCTCGTTGTGGATCATGGCCATGGTGATGGGGAAGTCGGGCAGGCCGATCCTGCGGCGCTGGAACATACTCGTGGCCTCGCTGGCGTTGCAGGGCATGTTCGTAGAGAGCATGGCTTTGCCGATGAGGGGGAAGTCGTCCTCGAAGGTGACGCCAGTCTCCGCCGAGCAGCGCGAGCACACGTCCGCGGCGAGTCCAAAGCTCTCCGCAACGTCAATATAGTGAGGCTGGAGGTGCTGGTCAATGTCGCAGATGATGAACTCGGGCAGGGTCTGCAGCGGGATGGGAACAAGGTTCGGGAAGCCGCACATGAACAGGGGCGGCATGACCTCGTCCATGGGTACTATCTTATCGGTCAGCGGTCCGCCGCCGAAACGGCGGTCGTTAGAGAGCACGAGGGCGATCTTCTTCGTCAGGCTCTGAACTATGGCGTGCATATTCAGATGCGCTATCCTGAGCTCGGGGCCGCGGAAACCCTCAAACAGCCTGTCGATAAAGCAGAAGGTGCCGAGATAGGAGCCCATCCAGCGGTATTCCCACATACCCTTGAGCACCGGCAGCGGCGCGCTTGCAACCATCAGGCCCATGCTCTTGAGGTTGTTGAGCCATGCGAGGTAGTCCACCATCGTGTCGTGAACGCCGCGCCACTCGCGGTATTTGGCGATACCGGTCTTGTCGTAGAAGCGGCTGCGCAGGCCGCCCGTGCCGTGTTCCGCCTGCCATTTGGGGTCGAATTTCTGCAATTTCTTGTCTATGAACGCTGTCACCGGATTTTTCATATGTTTCTCCCCCTTTCTCAGGCGTTGATCTTTTTGATCTCCAGGCTTTCGACAAAGGCCTGGAAGCGGGTACGCAGCTGGCCCACGGAGCCGAGCGCGTATTCCTTCTCTATCGTGCAGCAGGGGACGCCCATCTCGCTCTGCAGGACGAAGGAGCCGAGGACCTTCTCATAGCTCCAGAACTCGCAGAACTTCATGTTCTCGTAGACCACGCCGTCGGCCTTGAACTCGTCCACGAGGCGCTTGACCTCGGTGTGTCTCTGGTCGATCTTGTCTCCGGACATGAACCTTGCGCACTGGTTCCAGTGCAGGTAGTGACGGCAGATGGCGTCGTAGGCACTCTCGCCCTCGCGGATCTCTATCCGCTCGCGGCTGGGGAAGCTGCCGAAGCAGTAGCGGTCTGCAACGACCATGGCGCCGCACATCTCGACGAGTTTGGTGAACTCGGGGTCGTCTATCTCGGAGCCGACCATGACGAGCCTCGCGCGGAAGGGGAACTTGGGTTCGGGCTCGCGGGTCTTTATCTCCTCGAGGGTCTCTTTGATATAGGGGAGGATGAGCTCGTGCGGACATACCTGGCTGACGAGCTGGATCACGTGGAACTCATAGCCCGTCACCGGGGGATTGTCGAGCTTGCGGAAGTTGCCGATCTCGGTTATCGCGTCGCAGAGCTCGTTGAAGTCCGCGACGGCCTTGCGCATGGCGGCTTCCGAGGTGTCTATGCCGAAGCGGCGTTCGAGCTCGTCCACGACCTTGAGCTTGAGCTGGGCCTTGTAGTAGTCGAGCGAGGTTTTGTCGCCCTTCATCGGCGGGTCAATGATGGTGACGAAGAAATTGTCGTTCTTGACGGGATTTATGAGGAAGAAATGCTCCTGCATTCTCTCCATGGCGGCGCAGCTCTCGGCGCCGAAGAGGGCGCTCAGGTAGTTGTAGCCGCCCTCGATGCCGCGCTCGAGGATGGAGCGGACATAGGGACAGTTGCGGTTGGTCATGTAGTATGTAGCGACGTCCGTGGAGGAACAGCGCGGCGCGCGCAGGCGCGAGGAAAAGCAGCCGGGAAGATTGAGCAGGACTTCAGGGATATAGTAGCAGTTATATCCCAATGCGATCTTGCCCTCGCCCACCGCCTGCGTCACAAGCTCGTTCTGAGCCTCCTGCAGGAGGTTTTCAAAGTAGATCAGGTGTTTCAGATCCTTCAATTTGCAGCCCCCTTGATTATTTTTTGTCAAATAAAAAACTTGAAATGCACAACAAACCCGCTCTTATGTGTCAAAATTATAGTACAAACTGCCCAGCTTGTCAAACATTTATCGTCCTCGGCGTTTGAAAACCAACTGGTCAGCTATAGACCAGGACCAGAGAGCAAAAAGAGAGCCGCCCACGGCGGGGGCGGCAGGCTATGCGGGGTTCAGGCCTCGCGCCTAATCCTGTGTATGACGGCGGTGCAGCGCGCCTTGTCGTAGACGACCGGGACGGGGTAGACGGGGTTTGCCTCGGCCAGCGCATATTTCACCATGGTTGGGATGTCCTCGTCCTTTATGAAGCTGAAGCCCGTCGGGATGCCCATGCGTTTGTTCATCGCGCGTATTTCGGCTATGAAAGCCTTTGCCTTTTCCTCCGTCGTGCCGCAGGTCTTTACCTTTGCCAATTTCGCCAGCTTTGCTAGCTTAACATAGACCGCTTCGCCGTAGTCCTCAAGCACGATTGGCAAAATGACGGCGTTCGCCAGTCCATGCGGCGTGTTGTAGAATCCGCCGAGGGTGTGCGCTATAGCGTGCACGTTGCCCACGCTCGAGCGAGTGAAGGCAAAGCCAGCCTTGAAGGCGGCCAGCATCATCTCCTGGCGTCCGTTTATGTCGTTCGGGTGATTATAGACCTTTTCAAGGTTGACAAACACGCTCTGCACGGCCTCTTCGGCATCGCGTATGCTCTCGCGCGTATTGTAGGTCCAGCAGAGGTAGGCCTCCACGGCGTGGGTAAGGGCGTCCATGCCCGTCGTCGCCGTTGTCCTGGGCGGCAGGCCGAGCGTCAGCTCCGGGTCCAGGATGGCATAGCGCGGGATGAGGTGCAGGTCCATGATGGCGTATTTGTGGTTCGTTTCTCTGTCGGTGATGACGGCTGCCACGGTGGTTTCGCTGCCCGTACCGGAGGTGGTGGGAATGGCTATTATAGGCGGGATGGGACGGCCCACCTTCAAAAGCCCCGCGAGCTGCGTGAGTTGCTTATCCGGCCTTGCGCACAGCGCCGCTGCCGCCTTGGCCGCGTCCATGGGCGAGCCGCCGCCCAGGGCGATGAAGCCGTTGCAGCCGTTTTCGGTGTAGCGCATGTATATGCACTCCGCAGTCACGACGGAGGGGTTCGCCTCGACCTCGGAGTATACGGCAAAGCCGATCCCCGCCTCGTCCAGCAGCTCCATGATGCGCTTTCCTATGGTCTTTACGATGTTAGGCCCCGTGACCAGCATGGGCTTCGTCACGCCTGCGTCGGCCAAGAGCCTGGGAATCTCCCTGATGCTGCCGGGGCCGGTCACGAGCTCCGGTTTGCGCCAGGACATGAACTTCTCTCCCACGCCGAACACGCCCTGAAAGCTCCGGTAATACGCCCGCTTGATTTTCTCGATATCCGCCATTTTTCTCCTCCTCCTTTGTGTTATCCTCCTCCGCAGATGGGCAGGAAACTCAGCCGGTCTCCCTCCGACAGAGCCGTCCTGTATCCCTGACGGAGCTGTATGCTCTCTCCGTTTATAACTATCAGCATCCGCTTTGCCTCGCGGTATGCCTCTTTCGGGTACAAACTTTTGATGTGCGCCATTATGTCCGAGACGGTGCGGGCCTCCACCGTCTCCGAACTCCGGCCGAGGAGCTCAGGCAGGGCGCCCCTGTATGTGACTTCGACTTTCATTTCGCTGCCTCCTCTATGCCGAGCCTGCGGAGCTTCCGCTTTGTCGGCCGACCATCCCTGTCCCAGCCGCGCACCTTATAATAAATGGGGAGCATCTTCTCCAGCGGGACTCTGGTCCGTTCATTTGAGGGGTCCTGCAGGTCCCGGGTGAGGCGCTTGGGTAGACTGTCATCCTTCGCTGTCAGACCCTCGCGCAGGTTATACAGCCGTTCAAGGTTGTACGATCGCTCGCCCAGGTCAAGGAAAGAACCCGTGAACATCCTCAGCCCCGTTGCCCGCCGCAGTGCCTCCGCGTGAGGCAGGAGCAGCAGGGAGTTGAAGGCGATGACAGGCGTGATATTCAGCAGCAGCGCCACCATCGGACCCATGTGCGGCATCACCTTGCCCACCAGCCTCGTCACCGCGCTGTTCGGCCCGAGCTTGAAGAACACCCCCGGCACGAAGGTCTGCGCGGAGAACAGGCAGCAGCCCGCCGAGGACACCGCCTCAAGCGCGTCCTGCATGAAGGCTGTGAACTGCGCCTTGCCCTTCGGCGTCAGAGCGTCCATGCTCAGAACGCCCACGGATTCGAGCAGGGCAAGATATCCGCCGTTCAGGTGGCAGCCGCCCCGGTTCGCCACGGCGTAGCCGAGACCCATGCCCACGCTCCGGCGCGGCTCGTAGGAGGCCAGCTCCAGGCCCTTGGAGTTTATAGCAAAGTCCTCGCCGCCGTACTTTGCGGCCATGCGCTTCGTGCCGTCCGCTATGTCGGAATAGATGCCCTCCCGGCGCACGACCTTCAAAAGCACGTCCTCCAGGTTGTCGGTCCGGCCGAACTCCAGACCGAAGTCCGCCATGCCGCGCTCCTTAAGCTCCATGGCAAATGCGAGCGAGGAGGCGAAAGAGATCGTGTCCACGCCGTAGATGTCGCACAGCCAGTTCATGCGGAGCACCGTGTCCATGTCCGAGGCGGCGATGTTCGGCCCGAAGAAGCCCAGGGTCTCGTACTCCGGGCCTTTGAGCTCACGCCCGTCCACAGGTACGCGCCGCTCGCAGCGGATGGGGCAGCTCACGCAGCCGCTGTTGCGGATGAGCTTTGTCTCCGTCAGCGTCTCACCGGAGACCGCGTCGGCTTTGTCGAAGTGGCCGCTCTGGAAATTCTTTGTCGGCAGGGCGTTCGTGGCGTTGGCCTTGTTTACAAGGCCGGCAGAGCCGTAGCGCGGCAGACTCTGCCCCGTCATGGGGTGCTTTTTTATGAACTTTATCCATTTCAAAATGAACTTGTCGAAACCCTCGCGATCATACACCTCCGGCCGCTTCGAGCCGTAGGCGACCAGCGCCTTGAGGTTCTTCGAGCCAAGTACCGCGCCAGAACCGCAGCGGCCCGCCACGCGCTCACCCGAGATGGCTGAGGCGTAGAGCACGCCGTTCTCGCCTGCGGGGCCTATTACCAGTTTTCCGTACCATTCCGGGAAGCGCTCCTGCGTCTTTTCCGCGTCCAGGCCCCAGAGCTCCGGCGCGGGCCTAATATGTACCTCGCCGTCGAGTATCTCCAGGACGCTCGGCTCCGCAGCGCGGCCCGTGATGATGAGTCCGTCGAAGCCCGCCCTTTTCAGCATGACGCCGAACTGCCCGCCGCAGTTCGAGGACGCGATGCCGCCCGTCATGACGTTCTTGAAGCTGAGGTTGAAGCGGCTCGACGAGGGCGCGCCCGTGCCGTTGAGCGGCCCCGTGTTTATGATGATGACGGCGCGCTCGGAGAGCGGGCCAAGGCCCGGCTCCGTGAGGTCGAGCAGCAGCCGCGCCGCGAGGCACTTGCCGCCGACGTATTTTTTGAAGTAGTCCCGCGGTATCTCAAAGGGCTCCCAGCGCCCGGCCGTGAGGTCGACTTTCGCATAGATCGGCAGGTTCATGTTCTCGCCTCCATCCTTATGGCGTGCAGGGGACATTCGAGCTCGCAGACGCCGCAGCCCACGCATTTTTCCGGCTTTGCCAGCACACAGTGTGCCTCGACATCGCCGCGGGTCCGAGGCTCTGAGATGGCCAGCGCCTTGGCCGCGCAGAAGGTCACGCAGATCTGACAGGCGCTGCAAAGCTCCCCGTCTATGACCGGTATCCTCCGTTCCTTTACAGGCACGCGCGCGCAGACCCTGCCCGAGGCGTCCATCACCGCCCCGGCGGGGCAGCTCATGCCGCAGACGCCGCAGTCTATGCAGCGCTTCGCGTTTATTGCGTGCCGCGACTTCAAGGCGCCCTCAATGGCGTGTACAGGACAGGCTCGGGCGCAGGCGCCGCAGCCTATGCAGTTGTCAAGAATGCTGTGTGCCATGGCGCAACCCCCTTTCGTATTACCAGTGTAAAGCATAAAATCCCAAATGTAAACTACATTTTGAAGTTTTAATGTATAAAAACTGAACAGAGAACACGAAAATGAACAATAATTTCACAAGGAACTTGCCCCTTGTAAAAATCGTCAGGGTCAGTTATAATAAGAGTAACGTATGAGACGTTAGTACAAGTTGGAAATAATGAGAGGACAAAAGATGGACACAAACCCGGTACTTTTGAACAAACTGTCGATGGACAGCGACATACCTCTGTACTCGCAGCTTGTGAGCATAATAAAGCGCAATATATCTGCGGGGACGCTGCCGCCCGGGGCGCTGCTTCCCTCCGAGGCGGAGCTTTGCAGAACATTTGACGTTTCACGCAGTACGGTGCGCCAGGCGATAGGCGCCCTGGAAGCGGAGGGGCTGGTGGTACGCAAGCAGGGGCGCGGCACCTTCGTCGCGGAGCCGAAGATGCGTCGCAGGACCGAGAACGTGTACTCGTTCACGAGCGAGATAAGCGCGATGGGGATGACGCCGTCCTCCACCATATTGGAGTTTGAGATCATGGACCCGACTCCGGATATCGTCTCGATGCTGGACATGGGCAGCCACAAGACTCAGATATATAAGTTCACGAGGATCAGGAACGTGAACGGCCAGCCGCTGATCCTGGAGACCTCGTTCTACCCGACCTACATATACCCCAAGCTCACGCGCGAGCTGCTGGAGACGCACAGCTTCTACAGTCTGCTCTATGAGGAGGGGATCGTACCCTGTTCCGCGGTGGACTCCTATGAGGCCGTCACCCTGGGCAGGAGGGAGGCGGAGCTGCTGGGCTGCCGCCCCGGCTCCTGCGCATTTTCGGTCCAGCGGCGGACTCGGACGGAGGCGGGCGTCGTCTATGAGTTCACGCAGAGCCTCATCCGGGCGGACCGGGTAAAGCTGGATATCTTCCTGCACAAGGACGGCGTTTCTTTCACTCGGAGCGTCGATAAATAAGGCTGTGCAGGATGCTTAAAACATAAGCAGAAAATTGTGGAACATCCCGGATTTACAATGTGCCGGATATGTTGTAGAATATGTTGAATCCATGGCGTGCGGGCACTCCATTACCATGTCCGCGCGTACATAAAGATAGGAGGAAGAACAAACCGCTTGGCTTGCGGTGCGTCAGTGTGGAGACCTGACGTAATGCCGCGCGCCCCATCGCGGGCGGCAGCGAGGCGCACTCTTGCGGAGGCAGGTGCGCTAAAGCCGGAAAATGTCAGAAGTAGTCCTGAAAAACGTAATGAAGATCTACCCCAACGCGGCGGGAGACACCAAGAAGAAAAAGGTCAAAAAAGGCGAAGAGGCCCCCGCTGAGGAGAAGAAGTCCAACCTCCAGATAACCGATAAGGGCGTTGTCGCGGTGCAGCAGTTCAACATAGACATCGCGGATAAGGAATTCATCGTCCTGGTCGGCCCCTCCGGCTGCGGCAAGTCCACCACCCTGCGTATGATCGCCGGCCTTGAGGAGATCTCCGAGGGCGAGGTCATCATAGACGGGCGCGTCGTGAACGACGTTCCCCCCAAGGACAGGGACATCGCAATGGTGTTCCAGAACTACGCTCTGTACCCCCACATGACTGTTTATGAGAACATGGCGTTCTCGCTCAAACTCAAGAAGGTCGACAAAAAGACCATAGACGAAAAGGTCCGCGAGGCCGCCGAGATCCTGGACATCACCCAGTACCTCGACCGTAAGCCCAAGGCGCTTTCCGGCGGCCAGAGGCAGCGTGTCGCCATCGGCCGCGCCATCGTCCGCGAGCCGAAGGTCTTCCTCATGGACGAGCCGCTGTCCAACCTCGACGCAAAGCTCCGTAACCAGATGCGCGCCGAGATAATCAAGCTGCGCCAGAGGATCAACACCACCTTCATCTACGTCACCCACGACCAGACCGAGGCCATGACCCTGGGCGACCGTATCGTCATCATGCGAGACGGCTTCATCCAGCAGATCGGCACTCCGCAGGAGGTCTTCAATCATCCTGCCAACCTCTTCGTGGCGGGCTTCATCGGCACGCCTCAGATGAACTTCTTCGACGCCGAGCTCAAAAAGACCGGCGACAAATACAGCGTGATGCTGTACGGCACGGAGTTCGCCATCTCCGAGGAGAAGCAGGCCAGCCTGAGGGCCCACGGCGCGGCAGCCGGTCCGGTGGTGCTGGGCGTGCGCCCCGAGCATATCATGCTCTGCGACAAGGGCGCGACGAGCGTCAAGGCCACTGTGGACGTGTCCGAGATGATGGGTTCCTCCATCCACCTGCATGTCAATGCCAACGGCAAGGACGTCGTCCTTGTCATCGCAACGGTCGACCTGCCGGAGGACCACAAGTTCGGCTACCGCTACGGCGAGGAAGTCAGCTTCACCTTCAGCGAGAACGTCGTCCATGTGTTTGATAAGGAGAGCGGCAAGGCGCTCACCTGATCGCTGGCAAAAAAGCACAAAATTTAACACAGCGCTCCGTCAAAATACCGGAGCATGCGTCAAAAAAGCGGGCTTAGGCCCGCTTTTTTGATTTTGAATTATTCACTTTTTCCTGATTTTGTACGATGGGTTGGGCAAAAATAGGTTGATTTCGCTATAATTCAAGATTCTTTCACTGTGAGCGAAAGAAAAAACACTAGTGGATTATTATAATAGGGGTGAAATTTGTATAAAATTATACAATCCGGGGGTGCATGCAGCTTTTCGGACAATGAATACCGCAGTGTTAGGCAGGTTTACAGGGGTAAGCAGATGCGCGAGGAATTCCGAGAAAAGTTCAGAGTGCTTGGCCTGAAGATAGCGTATTACAGGAAACTGCGCGGCATGACTCAGGAGCAGTTGGCGGAGGCGATAGGCCGGAGTGTGAGCTTTGTCAGCCAAATTGAGGCGAACAATGCGGCGGACGTGAAGGGCGTGTCTCTGGAGACTCTGTTTCTCATCTCTGAGAAACTGGAAGTGCCGGTCTCACGGCTGTTTGAGGACTGACTGAGAATGGTCACGCGGAAGTACATAAAGGATTACAAGCTCTCTGAAAGCGTGACGAAGCGGGGCGGTATACGCACCGAAGCCGTTTATGTGGGGAAGCATTTCGAATTTGCGGACGAGGCCGGGGCCAAAAAATGCGCGCGTCCTCTGTTGTGGGGCGGCTGCGCGGCCTGGCTGCTGTTTCTGGGGGCGCTCCTGCCGAGGACGGGGGCTTCAAAGCTCATGTGGGTCATATTGCCCTTTGCATTTTCCGCGCTGCCTCTGGGCTATATGACGGGTTCCGCCATTCTGCTGTGGCGGAGGCGCGGCGCGGCGCGGCTCATACGCTCGGAGGCGGAAAAGCTCTCCAAGCGGCTGCCTGTGTGCGCGTTTTGGCTCATGCTGCTGGCAGGCGTCTCGGCGCTGGGGCTGGGCGTTACTGCCCTGGCCGCGCCGGAGAGCGTGAACGTGTACGACGTCATTTTCGGACTCTGCGCCGCGGCAATGGCGGCGCTGGGGGGGTACGGCTTTGCCGTGAGAGAGAGACTCCGCACAGTTGAGTGCGGGGAAGAGGATTAGTTTATTATGCGCTTCGGCGTTTAATAAAAAGAGACCCAAAACAAGGAGGAAAAAGTGAAAATGAGCAAAAATCTGAAGAAATTCCTGGCTCTGGCGCTTGCGCTCGCCATGGTGTTCGCTCTGGCCGCCTGCGGCGAACCCGCCCCGACCGAGAGCGATACGCCGGATGAGAGCGCTGCTCCGAGCGAGAGCGCGGACACCGGGGAGTACGCCCTCAGCTATGAGGCGATAGTCCCTGCCGACGGTGTGGGCGACCACCCGGCCTACGGCATCCTGACGAACGCCAAAGAGGCCCTCGCCACCATCGGCATCGACCTGCAGATAAACGACCCCACCGACTCCAACGTGCTCTGGCAGGCCATCGAGTCCAACCCGATAAGCGCTGAGTTCTGGTGCGCCGCCTGGTCTTCCACGGCTGACCCCGATATGTACCAGGTCTACTACAGCACCAACGGCAACGGCAAGGGCGGCACCGAGTCCAACCACTACATGATAGCCGACGACACCCTCGACGAGCTCATCATGGAGGCCCGCACCAGCGCCGACCAGGCCTTCCGCAAGGCGACCTACAAGCAGTGCCTCGACATCATCATCGACTGGGCCGTTGAGGTCCCCGTCTACCAGAGGCAGAACGCCATCATCATGAGCACCGAGCGCGTGAACATAGACACCGTCACGCCCGACATCACCACCTTCTGGCGCTGGTTCCGCGACATCGAGAACATGGAGACTAACGGCGCCGACCAGCTGGTCGTCGGCTACGACTACTTCTCCTCGAAGTTCAGCCCCTTCTTCGGCAAGACCGCCTATGACGTCGATGTGGGCGAAATGACCACCCAGTACCTCATGGAGCTTGACCGCGAGGGCAACCCCGTCCTGAACGGCATCGAGGGCGAGACCCGCAGCTACAACGGCACCGATTACACCTACTACGGCATCTCCGACATCGAGGTCGTCCAGAATGAGGACGGCACCGTCGATTACAACGTCACCATGCGCGACGACATCAAGTTCTCCGACGGCACCACAGCGGATATCGACGACGTCATCTTCGGTATGTACGTTCTCTGCGACCCGACCTATGACGGCAGCTCCACCCTCTACGCTCTGCCCATCGAGGGCATGACGGAGTACCGTTCCGGCATGGAGCTGCTCGTGAACCTCATCGTGGCCGCCGGCCCGGACAACACCGACTTCACCAACTGGACCGAGGAGCAGCAGACCGCCTTCTGGGACGCCTTCTGGCCCGCGGGCGAGAAGTTTGCCCAGGAGATAGTTGACTACTGCGTCGACGCCGGCTACGCCGAGGCGGGCGACGTCGCCGGCGCTGCGGCTGCCTGGAACTACCCTGACCTGGCTGCCGACGCCACCGCCGCCGACTTCTTCCAGGCCATCGTTGACAAATACGGCTACGACCTGAGCGACACCGGCATCAACCTCGAGACCGCCGGCACCTCCATCTCCGACTTCATCTACGCCGAGCTGGGCGACAAGGCCGCCGAGTACCAGGCAGGCGTCACCACCGGCAGCACCGTACCCAACATCCCCGGCATCATCAAGACCGGCGACTACAGCATGACCATCCACATGACCAGCTTCGACGCCACCGCCATCTATCAGCTGGCCCTGCCCGTCGCCCCGCTGCACTACTACGGCGATGAGTCCCTGTACGACTACGAGAACAACTCCTTCGGCTTCCCCAAGGGCGACCTGAGCCTTGTCCGCTCCAAGACCACCCAGCCCATGGGCGCCGGCGCCTACAAGTTCGTCTCCTATGAGAACGGTGTCGTCACCTTCGAGGCCAACGAGAACTACTGGAAGGGCGAGCCCAAGATCAAGTACCTCCTGTTCCAGGAGACCGCAGCTTCCGACAAGCTGAGCGGCGTCGCCTCCGACGCGGCCACCTTCGACATCACCGACCCGAACTTCAACGTCCAGTGCGTTGAGGACATCAAGGGCTACAACTCCAACGGCGAGCTGACCGGCGACGTCATCACCACCTTCAGCGTTGATAACCTGGGCTACGGCTACATAGGCATCTGCGCCGAGAACATCTGCATGAACGGCGAGCCCGGCAGCGAGGCCTCCAAGAACCTCCGCAAGGGCTTCGCGACCCTGTTCTCCGTCTACCGCGACACCGTCGTGAACAGCTACTACGGCGAGACCGCCGCAGTCATCCAGTACCCGATCACCAACACCTCCTGGGCCGCCCCGCGTCCGGCTGACGAGGGCTACCAGACCGCCTTCTCCGTCGATGTGGACGGCAACCCGATCTACACCGACGGCATGACCGAGCAGGAGCGCTACGACGCCGCCCTGCAGGCCGCCATCGGCTTCTTCAAGGCCGCCGGCCTGAACTGGGACGAGGCCTCCGGCAAGTTCGTTGCCTGAGCAGACGTTCGGTTTTGACCCAATAATTCACGCATAAGACCCTCTGCACCGGGCGCTTCCGGCGCCCGGTGCAGACCCTATTTCCTATTGGTGGTGAAGATATGGGCGAATTCATACTAAAACGCCTGCTGCTTTGCGTACTGATACTCTTCTTCGTAATGTTTATCGTGTACGCCCTCATGTTCTCCCTTCCCACGAGTTATGTGGACACCATGGCACGCGAGCTTGCGACCAAGCCTGGCAGCCTCAAGAGCGCCCAGGAGTGGCTCGATGAGCTCAATGCCGCCTACGGCTTCGACAGAGGCATCGTCGGCGGTTACTTTACTTGGCTGAGCACCGTCCTCACGGGCGACTTCGGCGACAGCTGGTATTATACCCTGCCCGTCGTCGAGAAGTTCAACGACGTCATCTGGTTCTCGGTGGCCATGTCGCTTGCAGCCTTTGTCTTCGAGACGGTCATAGCCGTCTACCTCGGCGTGACCGCGGCAAGGAAGCAGTACAGCATGACTGACTATACCGTCACGGTCATCGCGCTGCTATGTATCTCGATGCCGACCTTCTTCTTGGCGACGCTGCTGAAACTGATATTCTCCATAAAACTCGGTTGGTTCGACCTTGTAGGCATGCAGAGCCGGGATTATATGCTGCTGTCCGATTTCGGCAAGTTCCTGGACCTCTGCAAGCACATGGTCCTTCCGGTAATAACCTTGACTATGGTAGGCATAGGCGGCCTGATGCGCTATACCCGCACGAGCATGCTGGAGGTCCTCAACTCGGACTACATCCGCACGGCGCGGGCCAAGGGCCTGTCTGAAAAGACCGTCATCAACCGCCATGCCTTCAGAAATACACTCATCCCGCTCATCACCGTCACGGGCACGACCCTGCCGGCGCTCTTCTCCGGCGCCCTCATAACGGAGACGCTTTTCGGCATCCGCGGGATAGGCTACACCTCATATTACGCCATGATAAACGGCGACATCCCCTTCACGATGTTCTACCTCGCCTTTATCTCCATCCTGACGCTGCTGGCCAACCTCCTGGCGGACGTGCTGTACGCCGTGGTGGACCCGCGCGTCCGAGTGCATTGAGAGAGGGGTGAAGGCAGATATGTCCAAAAAGATAGAGAGGCAGGCGGACAGCCTCAACGAGGCCCTCAAACGCCGTGAGGCGACACAGGAACAGCATGTCCACCACGAGGGCGAGCCCCTGGCGCTGGACGATTCCGAACGAGTCAAGGTCCTTTCGCCCGGCAGGCTCGTGGCGAAGCGCTTCTTTAGAAACAAGCTGGCCATAGTGGGGCTTGCTATACTCATCTTCATGTTCGTGTTCACCTTCCTGTTCCCGCTGTTCTACCCCTACTCGCAGACACAGATCTTCTATAAGTACGGGACGATGAACGCCAACTATGCCAGCGCCACGGAGCGCACGGACTTCGTGTCCTACGCCATCGGCGACGCGATAAGCGTGCCGAGCACGGTAAAGAACAGCATGAACTCGTACATAAACCAGATGACGGCGGACGGGCTGGAGGAGCTCCAGGTCACCGACGCCAACGGCACGATGTACACCGTTACGAAGCTGGCTGACACGATCTACACGCTTTCGGCGGACGACCTGACCGGCGTGGCGGTCTACAGCGGCTCCAGCCTGGTGGCCGAGTATGACACCATCCACGGCAGCTTCACCTATGCGGTGGAGGAGGAAATGATCGTCCCGGACGACCTCGAGGAGGGAGATGAGCCCTCTGAGAATGCAGACGCCGAGGCCGAGGATGAAGGTCAGGCCGAAGCGGAGGCACAGCAGGCCGCCTTTGAACAGGCTGCCGTCGCGGCGATCGACGCAGGGCAGGAGAGCTTTACTGCGGGCGGAGCCAGCTATTCCGTCAAGATGGTGGTCAAGAACCGTTACGAGATCACGCGCGAGAGCGCCGCGCTCATAGGCATCGGCAGCTTTGTCCCTGACGAGGGCCTGGCAGGTGAGGTGGAGGCGGCTATAGCCTCCGGCGTCGTCAACGTGAGCTGGGACGGCGAGAACTACCGCGTTGTAGAGAACGACGGCCAGTACTACCTCTGCACCATAGGCGAGCCGACCGAGGCGCTCGTGGCCTCGACGCTGGTGTTCAATTCCTATGACACCTCGGTGCAGTATACCGACGAGTTCAAGGCCGAGGCCCTGCTGGCCGCAGGCAAGGGAGAGGATCTCGTCTACGAGGGCCAGACCTACAAGGTCGATTTCGACGGCGAGAGCGGCGATATCTACGACGCCTCGGGCAGCGAGGTAGCCTCGCTCACCACCTTCGTCGTGAGAAGGTACTCCGGCCAGGACACCCTGTCCATAGAGTTCAAGGACGCCACGCAGGACGTCATAAACCAGATGGAGGACGAGGGCCGCACCAAGGGCAGCTTCGTCTTCCCCATCCAGCAGACCGACGACGAGTCCAACCCCGTCTTTGACGAGGAGGGCAATCCCGTCATGGTGGACACGGAAATAACGGTGGAGCGCAAGACCAACGAGTATGTCCTCAGCTGCGACCAGACCACCTACCTAATTGACATCTACGCCGGTCCCTCCGCCGAGCACTGGTTCGGTACAGACGGCGACGGCATGGATATCCTCGCGCGTATGATGTACGGCGGCAGGATCTCGCTCATGATCGGGTTCGTCGTCGTCATACTTGAGACGATAATCGGCGTCATCATGGGCGGCATGGCGGGCTTCTTCGGACGCTGGGTCGATACGCTCATCATGCGCCTCGTCGATATCTTCTACTGCATCCCGACCTACCCGATACTCATAATCATGGGCGCACTGTTCGACGCCCTGAAGATGGACCCCTATGTGCGTCTCGTCTGGATGATGGTCGCGCTCGGCGTGCTCGGCTGGGCCGGCATAGCCAGGCTGGTGCGCGGGCAGATCCTGTCCCTGCGTGAGCAGGAGTTCATGATAGCGCAGGAGGCTACGGGTATGCGTTCCTCGAGGCGGATATTCAGGCACCTGGTTCCGAATGTCATGCCTCAGCTCATAGTCAACGCAACGATGTCTCTGGGTTCCATCATCATCACGGAGGCTACGCTGAGCTTCCTGGGCCTGGGCGTCAAGCACCCGCTCGCCACCTGGGGCAACATGATAAACTCGGTCACGGGCTCGTCTGAGAGCATGCTGAAATATACCTATATCTGGATACCCGTCGGCCTGCTCATCTGCCTCACGGTCGTAGCCTTCAACTTCGTCGGCGACGGTCTGAGGGACGCCTTCGACCCGAAGATGAAGCAGTAAGGGGGCGGGAAAATGGCTAAACGCAAGAATACATCTTACATAAGCGGCAAGGAGTCGCGCAAGATAACCCGCTTCAACCGTAAGCTCACAAAGCGCCTTGAAAAGGAGCGCGCAAGCAAGGCATCCGACCCGTCAAAGTACATGACGGAGATGAAGGACGCGAACAACATCGTCGAGTTCGACAACGTTTGCAGCTACTTCTTCACGGACGTTGGAACGGTAAAGGCCGTGGACGGCGTGTCTTTCGAGGTGCCGAGGTGCACGACGGTGGGCATAGTGGGCGAATCGGGCTGCGGCAAGAGCGTGACGAGCCTCTCGCTCATGCAGCTGCTGCAGCGGCCGCAGGGCCAGACGGTCGGCGGAGAGATAAGGCTCAATATGGGCGACGGCAAGGCTTATAACATAGTCAACACGCCCACGAGCGAGATGATGAAGATCCGCGGCAACCGCGTCTCGATGATTTTCCAGGAGCCGATGACCAGCCTGAACCCCGTGTTCCGCTGCGGCTACCAGATAGACGAGGTGCTGAAGCTGCACAACCCCGGCATGTCGAAGGAGGAGGTCAAAAAGCGCTCCATCGAGATGCTGGAGCTCGTCGGCATAGCAAACTCCGAAGGTGTTTACAGCATGTACCCGCACGAGCTCTCCGGCGGCATGAGGCAGAGAGTCATGATAGCCATGGCCCTGGCCTGCTCGCCCGGACTCATAATAGCGGACGAGCCTACGACGGCGCTGGACGTCACCATCCAGGCGCAGATACTCGACCTGCTTAAAGAGCTCAAGGACAAGATAAACAGCTCCATCATGCTCATCACGCACGATTTGGGCGTCATCGCCAGCATGGCGGACTACGTTGTCGTTATGTACGCGGGCCGTGTCGTCGAGAAGGGCACGACGGAGGACATCTTCCACCACCCCTGCCACCCCTATACAATAGGCCTCATGAAGTCGAAGCCCGTAGTGGGCAAGAAGGTGGACGCGCTCTACAATATCCCCGGCAGCGTGCCGAACCCGGTCAACATGCCAGACTACTGCTATTTCCGCGACCGCTGCGAGCAGTGCGTCGAAAAGTGCCACGGCGTTTACCCGCCGGAGATACGGCTAAATGAGACGCACGTCGTCTCCTGCTGGAGGTACGAGGACGAGGGAACGGTCGAGCGCTGGCCGAAATCCGTGAACGTGGAGGAGCTTTGAGATGGAAGAGATCAGAAATAATGCTCCCGAAACGGAAGGAAAATACCTTGTCGAGGTCAAAAACCTCGTAAAATGGTTTCCTATAAAGTCCAGCTTTTTCAAGCGGACTATAGGCAACGTGCGCGCGGTGGACGGCATCAGTTTCCATATAAAGCGCGGGCAGACGATGGGTCTCGTGGGCGAGTCCGGCTGCGGCAAGTCCACGGCGGGCAGGACGATACTGCGCCTCATCGAAAAGACCTCCGGCGAAGTCCTGTTCGACGGGCAGGACATCTTCAAGATGAGCCGGGAGGAGCTGCGTCGGCTCCGGCCGAGGATACAGATCATCTTCCAGGACCCCTACTCCAGCCTCAGCCCGAGGATACCAATAGGCGAGATCATAGGCGAGGCGGTCCGCGAGCACAACATCGTGCCTAAGGAGGAGTTCGACGACTATATCAGCCGTGTAATGCGCGCCTGCGGCCTGCAGGAATACCACAAAGACCGCTACCCGCACGAGTTCTCGGGCGGGCAGAGGCAGCGCATCTGCATTGCCAGAGCCCTGGCGCTGAACCCGGACTTCATCGTCTGCGACGAGCCGGTCTCGGCGCTGGACGTGTCCATCCAGGCGCAGATAATAAACCTCTTGAAGCAGCTGCAGAAGGACTTCGGCTTCACCTACCTGTTCATCTCGCACGACTTGTCTGTCGTTGAGCACATCTCGGACACTGTCGGCGTCATGTACCTGGGCTCGATGGTGGAGTACGCGGACACGGATAAGATCTTTTCAAAGCCGCTGCACCCCTATACTGAGGCCCTGTTCTCGGCCATACCGGTGCCGGACCCGGATGTGAAGATGCAGCGCATCATCCTGCAGGGCAGCCTGCCCAGCCCGGCGAACCCGCCTGCCGGCTGCAAGTTCCACACCCGCTGCCACAAGTGCATGGAGGTCTGCAAGTACGCGGTGCCGGAGTGGACACAGGTCGAGCCGGAGCACTGGTGCGCCTGCCACCTCTATAACGATGCAGAGCGCGCAGGACGCGCTGAGGCCGCCATGGCCCAGGCAAAGAGCGGCGCCAAGCCGAAGGTGGAAAAGGATGAAGAAAAAAAGGCGGTATGAGGACGATGACGGCAGGGTAGTCGCCAGGATGAACGTTGAGGGCATGCCCTGGCACACGGCGGCGCCCGGCGGCGAGAACTCCTCTGAACCGGAAAAGGAGCCGCTGCATCTGACGAAGGAGGAATCCCGGGCCTTTGCCTGGGGCGCGGTCAAAGCCGCCCTGCTGATTTGCGTGGCCTTTTCCGTCGCTGCCATACTGTTCATACTCTTCTGCACGAATATCTGGTTCACATGAAAAAAGAGCCCGACTCGAATGAGGCGGGCTCTTTTTGTATGATTTAATTCACCGGGCAAATAAAAAGCCGACGGCTAAAAGCCGCCGGCTCCCCGCCGCTGCCGTGGGGACCCTATTATAACCTGCACGTCTCCGGCAGGTGGGTCACCTCTCCTGTGCTTCCACGCTTCCAACTTCCAACACCCCGCTCGAGGGGGGAGCCGGGAGGCCTGCAATCCACGCAGGAATATGGCGTCCCTTATTAGTGATGTGGGTTTAAGAGGGCCCAAAAAACCCGCAAACAGGGCAGGATCTAATTCAAGACGAAAGGCACGGCGCAAGTAAGCCTATGCCCGAACTGGGGAACTTATTCCTCCGGATCCTCGTCTGTTTCTTCGTCGAACAGGAGTTCCATGAAGCGGTCATATACCGCTACGAGCTCCTCTTCGTCGTCAACGGAGCAGAACAGCTCTTCGCCGTTTTCCTCTTCGATCCGGAGGATGATATAGCCGTAATCCGGGTCGTCCTCAGCCATGTCGGCGGGCAGGAAAGCCGAATATTCGTTACCGTTAAACTCCATCGTAGCAAGCTGCTCAAGCTCGAACTCGTTTCCGTCCTCGTCCTCGATGGTGATGTAGCTGCTGCCGAGATCCTCGTCCATAGCCGCCCCTCCGTCTGTCTTTCTGACCCTATTGTAACTCATACTTTTCAATAAATCAATCGTATTTTTCTCACAAACGGGCGGAAAACTGTCTCATGTGCCGAGATCCTCCAGCAGAGTGAGCAGTTCCTCCCGGTCCGCCACGGCGAGCCCGGCGTTGAGGATCTGCCTGTCTGCGTCCCGGAGCGTTTCGATCTCGATGTCCGTAAGTGTGATCGGGTCCTTGTCTACGGCAGAAGCGAACACCGCGACGCAACCATCATATTCACGCAGAACATACTCGGCCTCTGCGAGCGAGCAGCTGGGTACATAGGCAAAGTCAGCCGCCGCAGTTTGCTTCGGCTCCGCGGCGGAGGCTATGCCGCCTATCGCCGCGGCAGCACAGACCGCCGCTGTCCCCGCCAGCAGGGCCGTTCCTGCGAGCTTCATCCAGAGCTTCATCTAATGCCCCCCTTTCGGCTAAATTATCCCACGAAAGGGCAAAAATAATACGCTGAGCAAAAGTTTACAAAGCATCTACTCCTTTTCGGCAAAATGTGATATACTATTAATTTAGAATGGAGTGAGTGCCGCCATAGCCGCTCATATCCATGCACGGAGGTGCAGGCATTATAATGGATAAGGAACCTAAATTTAAAATAGATGCCGGCAAGGCTGCGGATACCGCAGCAGGTACAGTGGTGGGAGCCATTGGCCTTGCGGCAAAGATCGTTGTGACAGTGCTGCTCGTTTTGCTGACGACGGTGCTGCTGCTTGGCTGCGTTTTTGCCTTCTACGTCAAGACCTGCCTCACCGAGGACCTCAATGTCTCGCTCTCGGACTACCAGCTCTCTGAGTCCAGCATCATCTATTGCGAGACGGCGCCGGGCGAATACCAGGAGCTCGCAACGCTCCACGGTTCCGAAAACCGGATCTGGGTAGACCTGGAGGACATACCGGATTACCTGGTGAAAGCGCTTGTGGCCATAGAGGACCACAGGTTTTATGAGCACAAGGGCGTGGACTGGTACCGGACCGTCGGCGCTATGTATACCATGCTCACGGGCGGGGACAGCTCCTTCGGCGGCTCCACGCTGACTCAGCAGCTCATAAAGACTCTCACCGGCAACAACGAGGTGACGGTCCAGCGCAAGCTGATAGAGATCTTCCAGGCCCTGGAGTTCGAGAAAAAATACGATAAGGACGATATCCTGGTCTGGTATCTGAACGCCGTCTACTTTGGTGAGGGCTGCGACGGTATCTATACTGCGGCGGAGAAGTACTTCGGCAAGGAGCCCTCCGAGCTGACTCTGGCGGAGAGCGCCTCCATCGTGGGCATAGTCAACCTGCCCACGTATTACAGCCCATTCTACAGCGAGGAGAACAACAAAAAGAGGCAGGAGACCGTTCTGCGCCGCATGTATGAGCTGGGCTATATCAGCTATGAGGAGTATGAGCAGGCCAAAAACGAAGAGCTCGTCTTTATCCGCTCCGAAGAGGGAACGGGAGACGAAGATATCTACAGCTACTACGTCGAAGCAGTGCGCAAGGAGGTCATAGCGGACCTCATGGAGCAGAAGGGCGTCAGCCAGGAGACAGCAGCCATGCTTGTGTCCTCCGGCGGTTACAGGATCTACGCCTGCCTGGACCCCTATATCCAGGAGTGCATAGACAACGTCTACCTGGACGTTGAGAACTTCCCCAAACCCTCGAACAATACGTCGCAGCAGTTCCAATCCGCCATCGTTATAATGGACCCGTATACGGGCGAGGTCATGGGCATGAGCGGCGGCGTGGGCGAGAAAAACGCCAATCTCATCATGAACCGCGCGACGGATGCCCTGCGCGCCCCTGGCTCCTCCTTTAAGCCCCTGGCTGTCTACGCCCCTGCAATAGAATATGGGCTCATAACTCCCTCGACGCTGGTGAAGGACGGGCCGCAGGACGAAGTAGATATGTCCCAGAGCTACTGGTACCCCAGGAACTCGCCGGACCGCTACGACGGCATCATCACGATAGCCGAAGCGGTCAGGCAGTCTAAGAACACCGTGGCGGCCCAGGTGCTGGATAAGCTGGGCATAGACGCTTCGGCTAACTTCCTCAAGAACAAGCTCGGCATCACGAGCCTCGTTGAGCAGGACTACAACTACGCCCCGCTCGCCCTGGGCGAGCTGACGAACGGCGTCAGTGTTTTGGAAATGGCCCAGGCCTACTGCGCATTCGCCAACGACGGTATCCTCACGGAAGCCCGGACCTATACCCGGGTTACGGACGCCGAGGGCAACGTTATTCTGGACAATCAGCCCTCCACGCACGTGGCCATGAAGTCCAGCACAGCGACGAACATCACCTCTATGCTCAACGCCGCCGCGACCTACGGCACCGGCTCCGAGGCCAACTTCTACACCATGCCGGTTGCGGGCAAGACCGGTACCTCGTCGGACAACTGGAACCGCTGGTTTGCGGGTTATACGCCCTATTACGTCGCCGTTGTTTGGACGGGCTACGACCAGCCGGAGTCCATCAACATCTACGGCAACCCCGCGGCCCAGGTCTGGAAGCGTGTCATGCAGCAGGTGCACGCTGGCCTCGAATACAAGAGCTTCCCGAGCCCGGACTGGATAGGCGGAGACACGAAGATATTCGGCGACCTCACGGAGGAGAAAGAGGAGCAGGACAATCCCAGTCCCACTCCGGAGCCGGAGGAGAGCGAAAAGCCTGAAGAGACCCCGGTCGTGAGTGACAGCCCGGTCACAACGGAGGTCCCCGTGTTCACCGAGCCGCCTACCGAGCCGGTTGAACCCGAAACGCCGGTTGGGCCGGATAACGGCCAGGCAGGCTGAGAAAAACCGTTTTGACCCGAAGCCCAGCAATGCGGCCTCGGGTCATTTCGGCCCGGAGGAAGAAGTTGGCGCAAACAGAATCGTAAAAAAAGATTGACAAATTAGGAATGACGAGTTACAATTTGGTTACAACGTTGTAGCGCGTACCCATGATGGAGGTAAGTAAAATGGCAGCATCCAGGGAACTTGTGTACAAGGGACATCCGCTCCGCCGCAAGGACAACATCATTTACTTCGGCAGCATGGCCGACAAGTATATCATAATGATGCAGATACTTGAGACGAAGAAGGTCGAGGATCTGGATGTGGCGACTAAGGTCGCGGTCCAGCTCCAGCTGACGGACCCGGACCTGCGCAGCAGGGACAGGGTGGTCAAGAAGAGCGAGAAGGACAGTCTCTATGCCGCGATGGACGTAGCGTCCGTGTGGCTCGACCGCGCGCTGGCCTCCAAATAAAAACAAGGTCAGGTCATTCCTATGAGAGAAAAACTGGTGCGTCCGCTGGCAGCAGGGGCGCTGTGTGTTTGTGCGCTCATCGTGGGCGCAAAGGCGGACTGCATAGGCGGCGCCGAGACGACGACGGCTGTCAACCTGCGTTCCGGCGCGGGGACGGACAGCGCGATAATCTGCACGCTGGCCGAGGGTACAGCGGTCATCGTTGAAGGCAACGACGGCAGCGGCTGGTATGAGGTCAACTACGGCGGGCAGAGCGGCTATATGTCCGCGGACTATGTGAGCTTTGCCGAAAACATGGAGCTTTCGGCCGAGGGCTGGGTCGATGGGACCGGCGTGCGGATGCGTGCTTCCGCCTCTACCGACAGCGAAGTGGTCCGTGTCACGGAGGACGGAGAGAGCCTGGACATCACCGGAGTCAGCGGGACCTGGTACAGGGTCACTGCAGGCGGTGTGAGCGGCTATATCCGCAGTGACTACGTCAGCCTGGAGGAGCCGGAGGCCGGCGCTGTCTCCAGCAGCGGCAGTATAGGCAGCCAGATAGTGGAGTTTGCAAAGCAGTATCTGGGAACTCCCTATGTCTGGGCGGGCTCGAGCCCTTCCGGGTTTGACTGCTCAGGTTTCGTGAGCTACGTCATGAAGAACTTCGGCTATTCGGTCAACAGGACCGCGGCCTCGATGTACTCGAACGGCACGGCGGTGGACAAGAGCGAGCTCCAGCCGGGCGACGCGGTGTTCTTCGCCAGCTCCTCTGAGAGCATAGGCCACGTCGGCATCTACATAGGCGACGGAGAGTTCATCCACAGCAGCTCCGGCTGCGGCTACGTCACCATCTCCGGCCTGGACGAGAGCTACTACAGCCGCATGTACGTCGGCGCCAGGCGCATCGCCGCTTGAGTAAAACTCTATGGATATGAGTATACCCCCCGTGTGGGCTTGGAGCCCGCACAGGGGGTATTTTGTCTTGGTTGGTATGTCACCTGTCACACGCGGGGATGAGGACGGTGTGTATGCTTCCGGGCGGGGCGCTGAGCTGCAGCAGCCTGCCGCCGAGTCTCAGATATGCGTCGAGCGCAGCGGAGCTGCGGTTCAGGACGACGGCGGCGAGGTCCCCGCCGGGGTTCTCGAAGGCGCACACCTCCAGCTTGTCTGTGTAGCGGGTAACGGCGATCCTGCGCGCGCCGGGCCTGATGTGCGAGCTGAAATGCCCGATGTAGTCGAAACTGAGGCGGTACTCTGTCCGGCCGGAGGCGGTGTCGCACATGACGGGGGCGGCGCAGAAGTTTTCGGCGTGATTCGGGCCGCCGCGCTCGTCCAGGGCGATGTTCCAGTCTATGAAGGTGTTCATGCCGTGGTTGAAATCGCCAATCATGTCATGGGCGTACATCTGGGCGCTGCTGAGCTGTTCACCGCTGTGACGGCTGAACTCTATGCAGCCCTCTGAAAACAGCAATTTTTTCTCCGGAAAGAGCTCCCGGACCAGGCTGAGCGCCTCGAAGTGGTCTCCTGAATACCAGTGGAAAGCCAGGCCCTTGACGCGGGTTCTGATCTCCTCGTCCAATGAGGCGCAGGCGCGCTCGAAGATGCGTTCCTTGTTGTGGTCCCAGATGTAAACGTCCAGGCCGCCTAGGCCGGAGCGGTCCAGCGCGGGGAGCAGACAGCGCAGGAAATCCCGCTCCTCCTGCGCGCTGTAGAGGCAGCTCTCCCAGGTCTGGACGGCGTTGGGCTCGTTCTGGACGCTTATCGCGCGGACGTTTATACCTTCGTCCATGTAGGCCAGGACATAGCGGCAGATGTATTCGGCCCAGAGCTCGTAATATTCCCGGCGCAGCCTTCCGCCATGGCAGCGGCAGGAGTTGGTTTTCATAAATGCCGGGGGCGACCAGGGCGTAAGCATGACGGGCAGCTCCGTACCTGCGGCCCTGTAGGCAAGCCGGATATACGGGATGATCCTCCGCCTGTCCTCGGCAATGGAGAAGTCACGGAGCTCGCCGCCGGGCGCGCTGCACGCGGCCTCGTAGCTCTTCGATGAAAAGTCGCAGCTGTCCAGATGGGTCCTGATGCCGCGGTAGCCTATGCCGGAGGGGCCGAAATAGGCCTCCATTATCTCCTCCGCCGTGCCGGCGGGCATCCGGGAGAGAGTGTCGCCCACGGCGGCGGTTATGGCTCCGCCGAAGCCGTCCACGCTCTGGTATTTCACCTCCGGATAGAGGTTCACGACCTCCAGCTCGCGGCCGTCCGGGTCCGGCTGAAGGTTTGCCGTCCGCTTCACTCGGCGCGCGGCGCCGCTCTCGAACAGCGTGCTGTATATCTCTGCCGACATCGTTACACCTGCCGTTTCCGCCCAATTATCAGGCTGTTGACGGACCTGGGTTCTAGCGGGAGGGTCAGCTCCTCGCCATCCAGCTCCAGGCGGACGTTAAAAACGCGCTCGAAGGGATTGAAGAGTTCCGCCGTCAGGCTGCCGTCCGGGTTGCGGAAGAGCAGCGCGTCGCCGGCAAAGCTGCCGGCGGCGCCAAGGCGCACCGCACCGCGCTCCACGGCGGAGGAAAAGTGCTTCATCACATAGAAGTCCGGATTGTACTGAGCGCGGCCGCTCTCCGGCAGGACGGTCACGAGGGCGTTCTGCGGGTCTCCCCAGCTGCTGCGGCCCTCCGGCTCCAGGACCATGTTCCAGTACATATAGCTCTCCGCGCCGTTGGAGATGTAGTGCTTGAGCATCGTCCAGACATAGAAGGCGTATTCCCAGCTGTTGTCTCCGAAGCCGCACTCGTTTTCGGACTGCATGAGCCTCAGCTCCGGCCACCAGCTCTCGAAGGTGCGCTGGATGGCGATCTTCCCGCCCCACTGGTAGCTGACGCCGCTGATATACCTGCGGGCCTCCGGGTCGCTCAGGACGGTGTTGGCGAAGTAGTCGTAGTCCTCCGTGGCCCATTTATCGAAGATGAGCCTGTTGTAGTCGCATCCCGGGGCGTTTATGGTGCCGAGCCAGAGCTCGGTGTCCAGGCCGGAGCGCTCCAGCTCGGGGCCGAGGTAGTCGCGGATGAAGTCGCGCAGTTCGTCGCCCGTCCACATACAGGAGGGGAACTTCTGATTGGCTACAGGTTCGTTCTGGACGTGGAGCTGGTCTATGTGTATGCCCTCCTCCGCGTAGGCGGAGACGAAACGGAGCAGGTAGCGCGCGTAGGCGCCCAGGTTCTCGGGCGTCTTTATGAGCTTGCCCCAGTTGTAAACGGGAGGGTCCTTCATCCAGGTCGGCGGGGACCAGGGCGAGGCGAAGAGGCGCAGCTCCGGCGCGAGTGCCAGGGCGCTCTTAACATAGGGTATGAGCGCGAGCCTGTCGCGCTCTATGGAGAAGTTCTTTAGCTCATAGTCGCCGGGGACTTCGTCCAGGCTGTACCAGTCGAAGGAGTAGTCGTTCGCGCCGATAGGCAGGCGGCAGAGGCCGAAGCGGCAGCCGCCGGGGCCGAAGAGCTCTGAAAGGACCGCGTCGCGCTCCTCCTCGCCCAGGCGCGAGAGCGCCCGCCAGCCCAGCTCGTTGAAGCAGCCGCCGAAGCCCAGCATCTGCTGATATTCGCGTCCGTCCGGCCTGAGGACGGCGTCCGCCGGAGCCGAAGCAGCGCCGCGGCCCTCTGTCCACTGTGCGCGCTCGCCTGACCAGCGCCATTCCTTGATTTCCACAGATATCCCTCCTATTTGTCCGAACCGGCGGTTAGGCCGTTGATGATATAGCGCGAAAGAAAGCAGAACACCACGATTATCGGCACGACGGAAATGGCTATGGCCAGGTACATGGCCCCATAGTTCGTCAGGTAAAGGCCCTTTATCGCGGAGATCATGACGGGCAGGGTATACATATCGTCGTCCGTCATGATGATGAGCGGCCCCATGTAGTTGTTCCAGCAGGCCACGAAGTTGAAGATGCACATCGTCACGACGCCGGGCGTGACGCAGGGCAGGACGATGCGGTTGAAGATGCCGAGCTCCGAGCAGCCCTCTATCCTGGCGGACTCGATGATAGAGTCCGGTATGCTCTGGGCTATGATGCCGCGCATGAAGAACACGGTCGTGGCGTTGGCGACGCCGGGTATGATGAAGGGCAGGTAGGAGTTGAGCAGGTGAAGCTTGAGGTTGAGCTGATAGAAGCCGATCATGCTGACCTGGGAGGGTATCATCATCGAGGCGAGCACGACGCCGTAGAGGAAGCCCCTGCCCCGGAAGCGGAACTTGGCAAAGCCGTAGGCCGCGAAGGCGCCGAAGTAGCCCGTCAGCAGCGTGTAGGGCAGGGCGATGATGAGGCTGTTTGCAAAGCCGCGCCAGATGTTCAGGTGAGACTGCATCGTGGCGTAGTTTTCGCCGGTGGCGGAGCCAGGAAGAAGGTTCAGCTGCGTGACGATATCAAAGCTGGAATGCGTCGCGTTCACGAGGACTAGGTAGAACGGCACGATGGAAAGCAGCAGCAGAAAGATGAGGAAGGCGTACATCAGGACGGAATAAGCCCTGTTCCGAGGCCTAGTCATTATAGATGTCACCCCTCTTCCTCATGGCCCTCAGCGCGAAGAAGCTGAGTATGGCGATGATGATGAAAAGCCCCACTGAGACTGCCGAGGCGTAGCCGTAGTTGTGGTTTTTGAAGCCCTGGTTATAGAGATACATCGAGGTCGTCAGTATGGCCTTGCGCGGATCTCCCTGCATATTTGTCAGCGTGGAGGGGACATCGAAGAGCTGCATACCTCCGATGATGGAGGTGATGGTCATGTAGATGAGCGTGGGCCTTATGAGCGGCAGCGTGACGCGCGTGTAGGTCTGGAACTTCGTCGCGCCGTCCACCAGAGCGGCGTCGTAGACCTGGGAATCCACGGTCGTGACGCCGGCCATGATTATGACCGTCGTATAGCCGAACCACATCCACCACTGGATATAGGAGACCATCGCGGAGGTCACACTCTCGCTGTTAAAGAAGTCGAAGGGCGCGCCGGGAATGTTCAGGGCGGTGAGGATATAGTTCACGGCGGACTTGTTGCCGTTGAAGAGCAGGTTGAAGAGCAGGCCGACGGAGGCCGCCGTCACGAGGTTCGGCAGGTAATATGCCGCGCGGAAGAACTTCATGCCCCGGACCCGGTTGAAGGTGAAGATGAAGGCCAGCAGCAGCGCCGCAGCCATCTGCGGGATGAAGTTGCACAGCCAGATGCGGAAGGAGTTCCAGACCGAGAGATAGAATACCTCATCGCCCAAAAGCCGCGTGAAATTCTTGAGACCAAGGTAGCTGATGGGACCGAGCCCGTCCCACTTTTGAAAGCTGAGGTAGACGGTGTATACGATGGGATACAGGCCGAATACCATAAAGACGAGGAAAAAGGGGGCGACGAAGAGGTAGCCGTAGTTGCCCCTGTCCAGCCTTGAACGTTTTTTGCCCCTGTTCCCCATTTGCTCACCTCCCTTGCGAAAAGGGCCGGCGGGTGAGCTGCCCGCCGGCCCGGAGCGCTGTTGTTATTCTATCACAAGCTCGGGATATGCGTTGGCCACGTCGGCCTTGAACTGGGCTATCGCCTCATCCTTTGTCATGACGCCCGTGGCGTAGGACTTCGTGGCGGCCAGGAAGGCCGTGTTGATGGTCCCGTCGTAGGCGGTCATAAGGTCGTCCGGGAGCTTGGCCATCTGCTCGTTGTAGAAGGCGAAGGGGTTCTGCCCGGCGAGGACTTCCTCGCCCTCACCGGCGGCGAGCGCTTCGTCCGCGGACTTGAGGGAGACGTATTCGCCGTACTCGGCGGCGTAGCTCTGCTGGGCCTCGCTGTTGAGGCAGCAGTACTGGAGGAAGGCCCAGGCAAGGTCCTGGTTGGGGCTGTCCTTGTAGATGCCGAGCCAGGTGCCGCCCTTGACGTAAGGCACGGGACCCTCGCAGAGCGCCCACTGGCCAATGGTCGTGTCGGCTGCGGGCTTCACGACGAACTGATAGCCCCAGGAGGGCAGCACGTAGCAGAAGGTGTCCGTGCTCTCGACTGCGGCGCTCCACTCGGGCGCCCAGGGGTCTACGCCGAGGTCATAGCCGTTGTCGGTGATGGTCTTGGCCATGTCCATGAAGCTGAGAACGGAGTCGTCCAGCATCAGCTTGTCGTCAACCACCCAGGGATTTTCACGGTTGGAGAACTGCATGTTCCAGATGTCCTGCCAGCTGGCGAACATCTTGATGCCCTGCTCCTTCAGCTTGGCCGCGACCTCGAGCATTGCCTCGTTGCTGGTGAGCATGGCGGAGACCTCCGCAGGGTCGTCGGTGCCCAGGACCTCGAGGGCCATGTCGCGCCTGTACATGATGCAGCCGGGGCTGGCCTGCCAGCTGAGGGCGCGCAGCACGCCGGACTCATCCGTGCCGACGGATTTCACATAGTCCCAGACGTCGGAGGTGTCGGCGTTGAAGGGCTCCGCTTCCAGGTCGGCCCAGAAGCCGGACTCGACCAGGTACTTGACGTAGTCGGACTCGCCGGTGAAGATGTCCGGAACGTCCTCGCCCGCGGCGAGCGCCGGCGTCAGCTTGGCGATGAAGTCCGCGTTCGGGACTACGGTGATGTTCACTGTGACGTCCGGGTAGATGGCGTTGAAGCCCTCGACAAAGCGGCCCAGCTCCTCGCCGGAGGACCAGATCTCCAGAGTGCCGGAGAGCGCTTCGGGTTCCGCGTCCTCACCACCGGCCTCAGTCGGAGCGGGGGCTTCGGTTTGCGCAGGGGGCTCGCTGGTCTCGGCAGCCGGCTGTCCGCAGGCGGCCAGAGACAGGCAGAGCAGCAGCGCAATGAGCAGTGCAAGTGTCCTTTTCATTTTTGTACCTCCGTTTTCATTCGAGATGTTCTTCCTAAACGGCTCCGCTCGGCGGGGCCGTTGATGCACCTATATACATGACCGGGGCCACGAGCCTGGACAGTTTCCCGCCCCTGCCGGAGATCCGCTCCAGCAGTTCCGAGGCCAGCATTTTGCCTATCTCGAAGATGGGCTGCTGTACGCTCGTCAGCCTGGGCGAAACGAGGTTTTGATAGCCCAGCCCGTCGAAACCGACGATTGAGACGTCCTGAGGCACCCTCAGCCCGGCATCCGCCAGCGCCGAGACCGCGCCGACTGCCACGGTGTCCGTCGCACAGAAGACGGCGCTGAATCCGCCGACGGCAAGCAGGGACTTCGCGGCCTCTGCGCCTCCGGCGATGCTGTTTTCCGCGTAGACAACCAGTTCGCTGCGGAAGGGGAGACCCGCTTCTTCAAGCGCTTCCTGGTAGCCGGAGAGGCGGTCCGCCGTATAGTCCTTGTTCTCGGCAACGTTTATCATCGCCACCCTGCGGTGACCGAGCTCCGTCAGCTGACGGGTACCCATTCTGCCGCCCTCCACGTTGTCCACGTCTATGCAGCTGACGCCGGGCAGCTCCGTATGCCCGAAGAGCACGACCGGCCGCGAACGCTCCGCGGCATAGTGCTCAAAGTCAAATATCTCGTTGCGCAGCAGGCCCGTTACGATGTATCCGTCGCAGATGTGCTCGTGCTCGCGGTTGCGCAGGATCAGCAGAGAATACATGTGTTGGCTGAGTACTTCGCTTATGCCGCTTATGAAATGCATGGCGAAGGGGTTGCTCAGGTCCATGCTTTCCGGCAGATAGATGTCTATGACGCCGCTTCGCTTTGTGACCAGGTTGCGCGCGGCCATGTTGGGGATGTATTGAAGCTGGGCCATAGCCTTCCTGACGCGCTCCCGGGTCTCCTCCCGAACCGCTCCGGGGTCATTTATCACCCTGGATACCGTTACCGGGGCCACACCCGCCAGTTTTGCCACGTCATTCAAAGTGGCCATAGCAAACCTCCTCTCTGATGGAAGCGCTTCCATTTTGGCACATAAAAAACAACGAACACTTATTTGTGAACTCAGAATAACATGAACGCCGGAGATTGCGCAATGATTTTTGGGCCTCATATAACATTTTCGTGAATGATACTTATGGAAATCAAATCATTTTGGGGCATAATTCACATTTATCCGGCAAATCGACCATCGAGGACAATAAGACGCGATTTGGCGGTATACATAATATTTTATCGTATTAGTGCAAAAAATGGCGCTGTAGTAATTGGAGGAATATACAAAAAATGTACATGAGGGCTTAGGCCGTTGACAGGGTGTTGATGCACATATTATTATTTGCATAAGGAGTTGCTTAAACGCTTAAGCAAAGACGCTTTCGAGCGTTGGCAGCCGGAAATGAGAAGGAATATTATGTTAAGGAGGACAAGAAATGAAAAAGCTGCGCACCATGCTTTGCCTTGCGCTTGCCGTTGTCATGGTCTTTGCGCTCGCCGCCTGCGGCGAGGGCAGCGAGACCAAGTCCGGCGGTTTCAAGGTAACGTTCTACGACAGCGACGGGACGACCGTTCTCGCCGAGGTCGACGCCGAGGAGGGCCAGCCCGTCGCTGAGCCCGAGATAACCAAGGAGGGCTATGTAATCCAGGGTTACTACGCCACCCCCGCGCTCGTCATTCCCTACGACATGAGCGCCCCCGTCACTGCGGATACCTCCGTCTTTGTGGCCTGGCAGTCGTCCGTTGCGGACGAGAGGGCCTGGATGCTGGCCGGCAGTCTCGCCGGATATCCGGACAACAACTGGGGTCACGCCTGGCCGCAGGACGACTATATTCTCCAGCCGGTCGAGGGCGAGTTCAACACCTTTGCCATCGAGATAAACCTCTATGAGGGCGACCAGTTCAAGATCGCCGTCATCGACCAGGACTACAACTGGGGCGACAGCATCGACGCCTCCAATATTGTCGAGTCCGAGTATTTCGCCGGCGGCGAGGATGCATTCAACTCCGGCGCCAACATCGTTGTGGCGCAGTCCGGCCTTTACAAGCTCACTCTGACGACGGATGCCGAGACCCTCACACTCTGCAAGCTCAGCGCCGAGCGCCTGGGCGACGCTGCGGAGCTTTCCGCGCCTGAGTTTGACTTCCAGCTCCAGGGTACCTTCAACAATTGGGGCGAGGACCCCGAGAGCTTCAAAATGCTCAAGAACGGCGACGACAACATCTGGTACTACCTGCTTACCGTCACCGAAGAGGATTACGACACCCAGAACGACCTCGACGCGGCCATGTTCGGCGTAAAGAACCTTGTGAACGGCGACTGGTACGACCTGCGCAACGTAGACCCTGAGGCCACGCCTAACTTCGTCGTCCCGGCGGGGACCTACATAGTCTGGCTGGAGATCGAGCTCCAGGACAACCAGGCGGCGGTAAAGAACTTCTTTGTTGAGGAGCCCGCCTACTACGTTGTTGGCACTTGCGGCAATGCCGGCTGGGCGGCTGACGCCAACGCCGAGAACACGGCCTACAAGATGCAGGCCCAGGACGACGGCACCTACAAGCTCGACGTCACCTTCACCGAAGACGAGACCGAGGACTGGACCGAGGGCAACGTGGCCTTCAAGGTGGCCTACGGCGCGGGCGGCTGCGTGGCCAACGAGTATTGGTACGGCGACGCGGCGGGCGAGAACATCCTCGTCGCGCCCGGCACCTACACCATAGTCTTTGACCCGGCCACCGGAGCCATCACCTACTGAACATAAAAAATGCGGCGAGGGAGCCAAAGGCTCCCCCGCCGCGATCTCGGAAAGCGGTTCAGAGTATTCTGATGTCGTGTTCGCCGCCGGCGGTTTTCCGGATGGTCTCATACACGAGCGAGGCCACGGTCTCCGCCTTGCGCGCTACGGGCAGCTGGATGTCTCCTCCCGGACAGAGCGAGAGGACCCTGCCGCGACAGAGGCGCCGGGCGCGTTCCGCCAGCATTGCCCCCATGGCGACGCAGACCGTATCCTCCGGCTGCTCCGCAAAGAAGCGGCTCAGCTGAGCCTCGGAGCTGCCGAAGCACACGGAGTCGAAGCATTCTTCTATCTGACTGTTGAGCCTGGGCTCTGCGAAGGGGCTGAGAACGGCGCAGGCGTGGCTGCCCAGACTGCGCGCCGCTCTTGCGGCTGCGGCATAGTCCGTATTTATCTGATAAAATAGGAAGAGGTCGTCCACAACCCCGTCGACGCAGATGAGCGGATAAAAGCAGTTGAAGCCGATTTTTCGGAAGGTGAGCCGGTCAATATTGACGGTCACAATTGCGTCCATGGTGTTGATGGTTTGGCTGACGCAGCTGTCGTCTATCAGCCTGAGGGTATACCCGCGCTTTTCGAGCTGGACCATGAGCTCCTGTGCGAAGGAGGCAAAAGCATAGGCCTCATCCGGCCCGGACGCCGAGTTCGGCGCAAAGAGACCGACGACGCCGCTGTTGCCAGTAGCCAGGGCTTTTGCGACGGCAGAGGACTCGTAGCCCATGATGTGGACCTCGTGGAGGACCTGCTTCCAGGTCTCCGGGCTTATGCGCTGGTCCTCTCTGCCGTTTACGACATAGGACACCGTCGCGGTGGAAACGCCGCAGGCGTCCGCGATGTCTTTTATAGTTACTTTTTTCTTTTTATTACTCATATCAGCCATAGCACAATAATAACAAACCGCCCTGCACGGTGTCAATCGGGCGGGACTATTTTGGAGGAACGTATGGATATCAGAGCCATACTGCACAGGGGCAGGCCGTTGGATTGCTTTCCGACTTCGGAGCAGAGTATGTATATAAGGCTCCGCGCGGCGCGCGGCGATCTTGATGAGGTCACCCTTGTGTACGCCGAGAATAAGTTTGACTGGACGACGAAGCCGCGTTCCGAGCGGACGATGGAGCTCTTGCGCTCGGATGAGCTTTACGACTATTTCGGCGCGGAGCTGGAGCTTGGAGATACAAGGCTGGCCTATGTGTTCAGGCTGGTATCCGGCGGAGAGACCCTCTACCTCTGTGAGGAGGGCGCTGCCGCGGACTATGACTGGGACTTCGGCTATTTCAACTACTTCCAGTATCCCTACGTCCATAAGAGCGACGTCATGCGCGTACCCGATTGGGTGCGTACGGCGGTATGCTATCAGATCTTCCCTGACCGCTTCCGCATAGGCAGCGGGACAAAGGACACTGGTTATATAAACCTCGAGTGGGGCGAAAAGCCAACTCCCAAGAGCTTTGCCGGCGGCGACCTGCGCGGAATAGAGGAGGGCCTGGACTACTTAGAGGAGCTGGGCGTCAGCTGTATATACATGACTCCGGTGTTCCAGTCCGTCAGCAACCACAAGTACGACATCGAGGATTACTTCAAAGTAGACGAATGTTTCGGCGGGGACGAGGCCCTGCGCTCGCTCATAGCCGCGGCGCACAAGAGGGGCATGAAGGTTGTGCTCGACGGTGTATTCAATCACTGCGCGCACACAAACCCCATCTTTGTGGATACCTCGATAAGGGGACGAGAATCTCCCTACTGGGACTGGTTCTTTATCGAGGGCGAGCGCTCGAGCTTTTCCAAGTGCAACTATCGCACCTTCGCGGACGTGCCATATATGCCGAAGCTGAACACGGACAACGACGAGGTCATCGACTACTTCTGCCGCGTCGGGCGCTACTGGATAGAAGAATTCGGCGCGGATGGCTGGAGGCTGGACGTGTCCGACGAGATATCGATGCGTTTTCTGCGCCGTTTCCGTGAGGCCGTCAAGTCTGCAAAGCCGGACGCCGTCATAATAGGCGAGGTCTGGCACGGCGCGCAGGAGTTTTTGCGCGGGGACATGTACGACGGAGTCATGAACTACGGCCTGACCAAGGCTTGCCTGGACCTGCTGGCCTTCGGGCGCATCGACGCTGCGGGCTTTGCCTCGAGGCTCTGCCTGTTGCTCTGGCGGAACATAGGTCCGGCCTGCGAGATGATGTTCAACCTTCTGGACAGCCACGACACGGAGCGCTTTCTCACCCAGGCGGGCGGTGACAAAAGGCGCGAGGCGCTGGCGCTGGCCGTCATGTTTTTCTTCCCGGGAATGCCGATGGTCTACTACGGGGATGAGATCGGCATGGAGGGCGGTTACGACCCGGACTGCCGCCGCTGCTTCAGCTGGGACGAGTCGAGCTGGGACATGGAGCTCTACGGGCTTGTGAAGCGGCTCGCGGCGCTTCGGCGCGGCGACTGCCTCTCCCGAGGCGGCTGCCATATCAGAGAGCAGGGCGGCGTCGTGGAGATAGAGAGGTACACGGAAACAAGGAGTATCACGCTCCACATCAATCCTTCGGAAACGGCTCGCAGTCTGTCTGACGGGACTGCGATAGAAGCCATGGGCATCGTCATAAAGGAAAAGGAGATGTAAAGAATGAAAAAGATGAAACGTATTGCCGCGCTCGTCATGGCGCTGGCGCTGGTGTTTGCCCTTGCGGCCTGCGGCTCCGGCAGGGAGGAGCAGGGCGGTTCTGCGAGCGACGGCATCATGGCCAAGTTCTCCGGCGAGCTGGAGCAGGGCGCAGTCGTCAAGGTGCTGGAGAACGACACCGCCGTCGAGCTGGGCTACGTCGAGGCGCTCATAAACGCCTTCAACGAGGCCTATGCCGCGGAGGGCATCTCGGCTGAGCGCATGAACACCGACCAGTACTCCGACCTGGCCAACGACGGCCCCTACGGCTACGGCCCCGACGTCTGGTACCAGGCCAACGACATCATCATGCAGTACGCCGAGAACCAGCACATCCTGCCCCTGCCCATCGACAGCCTCGGCTATGCCGACCAGATCCCTGAGAGCGCCTGGAACGCCTACGCCCTCAACTTGGACGGCACCACATACTACTGCGGCGTACCGATAAATGTCCAGACCGGTATGCTCTACTACATAGAGTCCATGCTGCCCGACGACTGGCAGGAGAACTGGGACCTGAACAGCAACGGCACCCCCGACTTCTTTGAGACCTACACCGCGCTCTACGCCTTCAGCAAGGAGACGCAGGAGAACGGCGGCAAGACCGAATACGGCTACCTGGACGAGCTCGTAGACACCTACTTCATGACCGGCTATCTCTTCACTTTCGGCGGCTATGTTTTTGGTGACAACAACACGAACGCCGAGGACATCGGCCTTGCGGCGGGCAACGCGGCCCAGGGCGCCTGGATGATCAGGCAGTGGGCCGAGCTCATGGACAACACCGAGATCGTTGCGAAGGACTTCGCCTCCTCCGCCTATTCCTACCTTGCCAAGGGCAAGATGCTCTGCACCGTCACCACCCCGGACGTGCGCAGCATGTTCATAAAGGAAATGGTCAACAACGGCTGGACAGAGGAAGAGGCCGAGGCTGACCTCAAGATGATCGCCGTTCCGCGCCTGCCCGTCTCCGGCGACCTGACGGCGGACGCCTGGCAGGACACCATCACCGACATGGAGAACCTCACCCTCGAGACTAAGATGATGGGCGGCATGAACGGCTACGGCATCTCGTCCTACACCAAATGCCCGAACGCGGCGCTGGCCTTTGTGAAGTTCGCCGCGGACTATGAGCAGGTCGTGCTGCGCAACGAGATGCTCGGCATCACCCCGGCCCGCGCCGACGCCGCCGCGACCATCGGCGAGAACGACTCGACTGTTGCCGCCGTGTTCGACAGGCTCGAGAACGGCAACGTGGACATCATGCCGGCCATCAACGCGGTGAGCCAGCTCTGGACTCCCTCCGAGAGCTTCTTCGTTGAGCTCGCCACCGACGCACTCTCCGGCAACCGCGGTGAACCCACCAAGTACGACACTGTGGAAAAGATCCAGGCCGGGCTCGAGAACGTGTGCAGCCAGATCTACGACGGCATCTTCACGCTCTCATAAACCGCCCGAAAGAAGATAGAGGGGGAAACAACAATGACTAAGACTGCCGGGCTGCGCTCAGCCCCGTGGCAGGCGAAGCTCTCCTTCGTCGTCATGGGCCTCGGTCAGCTTTGCTACGGTCAGATCGTAAAGGGGCTTCTGTATCTCCTCAGCCTCGCGGGCCTCGTCGTCTATTTCGTGGCCCGCGGCGCAGAGGACATAGTCGGCATCTTCACGCTCGGTACCCAGCAGGAGAACCTCTGGCTGGGTATCGAGGGCGACAACTCTATGCAGATGCTCATCATGGGCCTGTTTGCCGTGGTCGTGCTCATCTTCACGATAGCGCTCTACGTCTCCAACGTGAAGGACGTGCTCTACACCTCGCGCGAGGCTGCGAAGGGCAGGAAGCCGCACAGCTTCAAGGAGTCCATCGCCTATGCGGCGGACGGGAAGTTCTATCTCTCCGCGCTCATACTGCCGCTCATAGGCGTGGCGATGTTCTCCATCCTGCCCATCGTCTTCATGATCCTCATCGCCTTCACGGACTTCGGCGGCGAAGTCGTGCACCCGGTGCTCGCCAGCTGGAGCCTCTCCGCCTGGGAGAAGATACTGGGCGTCGGCAACGTGGGCAGCACCTTCGGCAAGATCCTGGGCTGGAACGTCGTCTGGGCCGTGGTCTCGACCTCGATAAACTTCTTCGGCGGGCTCGCCATCGCGCTCATACTCAACAAGAAGAACGTCAAGGGCTCAAAGATCTGGCGCGCCTTCCCGATACTCGCCTACGCGATACCGGGCTTCATCACCATGCTGGGCTTCAAGTTCATGTTCTCCCAGAGCGGGCCTATAAACCAGCTGCTCACAAGCAACGGCCACGAGGCCATCTTCTTCCTCTCGAACGTCGAGAGCGCGAAGTGGTGGGCGCGCGGCATAGGCTTCTTTGTGAACGCCTGGATAGCCATACCCTCCATCATGCTCATGACGACGGGCATACTCTCGAACATCGACACGCAGCTCTACGAGGCGGCGTCCATCGACGGCGCGGGCAAGTTCACCCAGTTCCGCAAGATAACTCTGCCCTTTGTCGTGTTCTCGATAACCCCCGTGCTCATAGGCCAGTTCGTCGGAAACTTCAACAACTTCGGCATCTACTTCTTCCTGCGCTCGGGCCTGCAGAGCAACTACGCCGACTACTTCCTCGCCAGCGACACCGACCTGCTTATCAACTGGCTCTACAACCTCTCCGTCAACAACAACTACTACTCGATAGGCGCGGCGATAAGCCTTGTCATCTTCATCATCACCGGCACGCTGTCGCTCATCGTCTACGTCCGCTCTGCGGCTTATAAGAGGGAGGAGACGTTCCAGTGAAAAAAGAAGGCAGCATCAGGACGGCGAGGATCGCCGACAACATCATCACCTACATCGTCCTTGTCATCATCTCGCTCATATTCCTTTTCCCCTGTGTCTGGCTCATCGCGGCCTCGTTCTCGAAGAGCGGCGACATACATTCCTTTTCCGGCTTCTTCCCGAAGGAGTTCTCTGCCCAGACTTTTGTGGACCTGTTCACCGACGACGTGAACGGCCTCTATCCCTATGGGCGCTGGTTTTTGAACACTCTCTACGTTGCGACCATGACCTGCATCATCGGCACGCTGCTCACCATCCTGACGGGCTACGTCATGAGCCGCTTCCGCTTCCAGGGACGCGACACGATCCGCAAGACCACGCTGCTCCTGGGCATGTTCCCGGGCTTCATGGGCATGACCGCGGTCTACATCATCATGGGCCAGCTGAACCTGCTCAACAGCCTGGAATCGCTCATCTTCTACTACTCCTGCACGGCGCCGCTGGGCTATCTCGTGCAGAAGGGTTACTTCGACTCTATACCCTACACCATCCACGAGGCCGCGACCATCGACGGCGCGAACCAGCTGCAGATCTTCACCAAGATAACCCTGCCGCTGTCGAAGCCCATGCTGGTCTACACCGCGCTCACGCAGTTCGCCTGGCCCTGGAGCGACTGCCTGCTGCCCAAGCTGCTGCTCAAGGAGCGCGAGATGTGGACGGTCGCCGTCGGCCTCTACTCCATGCCTGACACCCAGTTCGCGCGTTTCGCCGCGGGCAGCGTGTTCATCGCCGTGCCTATCGTCATCCTCTATTTCTGCCTTGTGAAGAATATCGTCAGCGGCCTCACCGCCGGCGCCGTCAAGGGTTGATATGAAGAGAACAAGGGCAGGGCTCATAAGCCTGCTTCTGATACTCGCAATGCTGCTCTCCGCCTGCGGGGAGCAGCGCCGCGAGCCGGAGCTCAATATCATTGACGACAAATACCGCAACTGGTACGAGGTCTTTGTCTACTCCTACTACGACAGCGACGGCGACAGGATAGGCGACCTCACCGGACTCGCGGAAAAACTCGACTACATCTCAGACCTCGGCATGAACGGCATCTGGCTCATGCCTGTGATGCCTTCGCCGAGCTACCACAAGTACGACGTCACCGACTACTACGACATAGACCCGCAGTACGGCACGCTAGAGAACTTCTCCGCCATGCTTGAGAAGGCGCACTCCCTCGGCATAGACGTCATCATAGACCTGGTTTTGAACCACACCTCGAATGAGCACCCCTGGTTCATAAGCGCGAAGTCGGGCGAGGACTCCGAGTACAGAGACTGGTACAACTGGTCGGACAGCCCGCAGGATGGCTACGCCAAGGCGGGGGACGGCTACTACGAGTGCCGCTTCGTGAACACCATGCCCGACCTGAACCTCGATAACCCCGAGGTCCGGGCCGAGATTAAGAATATCCTCCGCTTCTGGCTGGAGGACATGGGTGTGGACGGCTTCCGGCTCGACGCAGTGACGAGCTACTATACGGGGAATGTCGAGAAGAACAAGGAATTTATCACCTGGCTCGGGGACGCGGCCAGGGCAATATCGCCGGACTGTTACATAGTTGGCGAGGCCTGGACGGACCTCTATGAGATAGCCGACTACTGCGAGGCGGGGATAGATAGCTTTTTCCTTTTCCCTACGGCGCAGAAGGGCGGTTACATTGAAGAGATACTCGGCCCCGACGTGAAGGAGCCGGGCAAGAGTTACGGGAACGTCACGAAGCTGCTGGAGCAGCGGCTGCCGGAGAATACGATACCCGCGCCGTTTCTGAGCAACCACGACACGGCCAGGGCGGCGAGCGTCATAGGACCGGATGTGGAGAAGCAGAAGATGGCGGCGGGCCTGCTTGCCATGATGCGCGGCGGGACCTATGTCTACTACGGCGACGAGATCGGCATGACCGGCTCCGCTACGGACCCTGACAAGCGGCTCGGAATGTACTGGACGACGCTCTCAGAGATAACGCACTGCCCTCCGGGGACGACTGTAGCGGAATACACACAGCCCTCCGTAACGGAGCAGCTGGAGGACCCGGACTCGCTCCTGAGCTACTATGCAGCGGCCATGCGCCTGCGGAACGAAAACCCCGAGATAGCTCGGGGCGAGAGCGAGGTCATAGACAGCGGCCTGGGCGACGTCTGCGTTATCCGGCGCACGTGGAAGGACGAGAGCTGCGTAATAGTGATGAACCCATCCAGAAACGAGCACGTCCTGGATCTGGAGCCGCTGGGCCTTGGCGCGCTTTGGCTGACAGGTGAGCTGAGCGCTGCCGGGGGCGAGCTGAGCTTCAAGGGCGGCAAGCTTGAGCTGCCGGCATATTCAATAGCGATTTTGAGGTCGTGATAAAATGCACACGCAAAACGACGGGCAGTACACGGTCCTGATAAACTGCCTGAGAGAACAGCGCCTGGCTTCCGGGCAGACCCAGCAGCAGCTGGCGGAGAAGCTCGGCGTCAATCAGTCATATGTCAGCAAATACGAGCAGTGCCAGCGCAAGCTGGATTTCATAGAGCTGCGCCATATAGTTCTGGCCCTGGGGACCACGCTCCCGAGCTTCACCCTGACTTTTGAATCACGCCTGAGAAAACTAGGACTGGACGGATGAAAAAGCCGAGCCGCAACTGCGGCTCGGCTTTTGGTTTGCGTGGTATCATGTTCAGAGCATACCCTCCGGGACCTTGTAGATCCAGCAGGAGAAGTTGCCAGAGTCCGCGAAGGGGAAGATGGGGACGAAGCGGAGGCTGAGGTCGCCCTCGTACATCCAGTAATCGACGCTGTCCCTGTCCACCGTGGCGCGCCAGACGGTATCCGCAGAGCAGCAGAGCCGGTCAAACAGCTTTGCAAAAACGCTCAGGTCCTGGCCGGACTGGGCGGAAAGTCCGCTGCGCAGCGAGGTGGTGTCCAGGATGGCGGAAACAAGCACGTCCCGGCTCTCCAGCTGGGAGATCAGGTCTATCGCCAGACTGCAGACCGCCGAAACCGGGTTTGGAACGCTGCTCAGCTGCACCGTGTATGCCAGGGTGGCGTCCGTCTGAGGCATGGCCAGGTTTTTCAGGAGCAGCTCGTCAAAACCCATATCCGCCAGCTCGGTGCAGAGCTCCGTAAGATAGTCCGCGGTCATGCTGTTGTATGGGTCAAGCCATGAGCCGTCCTCGTCCTTATACGGGATGCCGCCCGGCAGCGTCAGCGCGGCGGAGGGGCAGCGCGTGACCATGAGCTCGTCCGTGCAGCAAGACAGCTGCGCGATGAGATAGATCTCCTGCTGCTTGAGGCTGTTCACCAGCGAGGCCAGGTCCGTCGTCCCGGCGGTGCCGTAGTCGTAGGCGATCTTTGAGCTCGAAGCCCAGACCAGCTGGCCGCTGACGGGCTTGAGGTCCAGCACCAGCGCGTTGCCGCCTACTGAGCTCAACTTGGACACATAGGGGCCGATGCCCTCCGCCGTGACGCTCTCCGGCGGGACGTAGACGGCGCGGATGCTGCCCATGTCCTCATCGACGTGCTCCTCAATGTCGGAATAATCCGCGTCCCTGATTTCAAGCTCGGCGTTCACCTGCGCAAAACCGCTCTCGTCCGTCTGTTCATCCTCGGGCGCGGGCGTGCGCAGGATGGGCATGTCTATGGAGATGCCGCTGTTTTGGTAGACAATATACTTTTGAAAAGCGCCGAAGAGCACCAGCACCGCCACGATAAGCACTGCAAGTGCCGAGAGCACGATGCCCAGTACGTTCAGCTTTTTGCGTCTGCCCTTGTATACCTCGGGCTTGTTGTTGTTCTTAGCCATGCCGCCTCCCGGCAGGGAGCTCAGTCCCTGCCCTCGATTGCCATTATCTTGGCGACTCTCCTGGCGTGCCTGCCCCCGTCGAAGCCGGTGTCGAGGAAGATGTCGCAGATCTTCATTGCAAGGCCGGGGCCGAGCGTCCGCTCGCCCATGGCCAGGATGTTCGCGTCGTTATGCCGGCGGGCCATCTCCGCGGAAAAGCAGTCTCCGCAGAGCGCCGCGCGTATGCCGTGGACCTTGTTGGCGGAGATGGATATGCCTATGCCGGTCCCGCAGATGAGGATGCCGCGCTCATATTCGCCGGAGGCCACGGCCCTGGCGACGGCCTCGCCGTAATCCGGGTAGTCGCAGCTTTCCTCGTTGTAGGTGCCGAAGTCGCGGTATTCAAGACCGCGCTCCTCCAGGTGCTTCATTATTACCAGCTTCAGCGCGTAGCCGCCGTGATCGGAGCCTATAGCTATCATTTTTACCAGCCTCCTCAGAGCTCTATTCTCTTGAACTCCGGCTTGTGCCGCCGGTAGATCGCCGTGTACTTGAAGCCGCAGTCGCGCAGGAGCTCATAGCCCTCCTTGATGCCGATGCCCGCGGCTTTGGTGTTGTGCGCGTCCGAGCCCACGGTGATGATGTCCCCGCCGAGCTCGCGGTAACGCCGGAGTATATCCACTGAGGGGAAGGTCATGAGCAGCGGGTCCTCCCGACCGCCGGGGACGAGGTCCGCCACGTTCAGTTCTATGCCCTTGCCATTCTCTATGAGCGTCCGCAAAAGAAGGTCCACCTTGTCGCCGTTGCGCTCCATCGTCACCTGAGCGTCGAAACCGCGCTTGTGCATATACCTCAGGCAGTAGCCTATGTGCGCCATGGCGTCGAAACAATTGATGCCTGCCAGCTCTATGAGTTCGTCGAGGTAGCGGTCATAGAGCTCGAAGCACTGCTCGTAGCTCTCGTACTGGATATAGTAGAAGTCCTGCTCGTCCTTCAGGTTGTGCAGGGAGCCGAGGATGAAGTCATATTCCGGCATGGAGTAGATGCGCTTGGCTCGCGCCGGATCGTGGTTGCCCTCGCCGAGCTCAAGGCCCAGGGTCATGAAGATGCCCTCCGGCGCCTTCTCCAGGGCTTCGATATACTGGTGCGCCTGCTGCTTGGGGAGGGTAAAGCTGTCCGGACCGATCTGCATGGTCTCCGGGACACCGAAGTCACAGTGGTCCGTGAAGCAGACCTCAGCCATGCCGCGCTGCTTGGATACCCTGGCCATCTCGGCCATCCTGTTCTTCGCATCGAAGGAGCAGGTGCTGTGTACGTGATAATCCGCTAAAAACATGTTTTTCACCTTGTCTATCTGCAATTTAGAAGGGCCAGCTGGGGAACCACTTGTTGAAATACGTCGTATACCACCTGGCCGTCCTCACGCCGGTGAGAACCGGGTAGAATGCCTCGAAGAGTATGACCGACAGGCCCGTGAAGGCGTACATCGGCCTGTCCCACTTATAGAGCCCCGCGTCCTTGCAGCGCCGCCACATATGGCAGAGCGCCAGGGCCATAAAGACCTCGGAGGGGAAGTAGTGGTAGGCGAAGGTCAGCCGGCTTATCAGCACCCAGGGCAGGAACTGCGCCAGGTAACCGATGACGATGAACGCCGCGCGGCCGTCCCTGTCCTTCACAGCCAGCACACCGCAGCCGATAACGGCAAAGAGCCCGCCCCAGCAGAATATAGGGTTCAAAAACGCGCCGAAGGCGCTCTTCGTGCCGTCGTCGAAATACTCGAGATAGTAGAGGATCGGCCTTGCGTCCACCAGCCACTGATACCAGCGGCTCGAATATGGGTGAGTGGAGACGAGGTCGGAGTGGTATTCCCACATATAGATCTGGTTGTCCCACACGATCTTGGCATAGTCCTCCGTGAAGTACATGCCGAGACCGCCCTCCAGGCCCTTCGCCGTGCCGTAGCAGTAGTAGCTCGCGTAGTAGATGGCCGCGGGCAGCGCCACGAAGAACACGAGGCAGAACGCGCAGTTGGAAATAAAGTCGCGCCAGAAGCCCTCATCGCGCCTGCGGCTGATCCAGTAGACGAGCCATATGACCGCAAGCCCTCCGCCGGCGTAGATGCAAGTCCACTTGCTGGCCGCGCCCAGGCCGAAGAACAGGCCGGAGAGAGCCAGGTGCCGCCACCTGCCCCCGGACACGAAACGCCACATGAAGAGGTACATGAGCAGGATGAAGAACACGGCGTAGGTGTCTATCGTGGCGATGCGGGTCTGCACGAAGTGCATGAAGTCAAAGGCGAAGATAACCGTCCCGCAGACCGAGATCTTGGTAGAGCCGCTCATGCGCTTTATGAAGTCATAGAGGATGGGCAGCATGAGCAGACCGAAGAGCGTACCCATGAAACGCCAGCCGAAGGGCGTCATGCCAAAGATGCGTATGCCTATGCCGATGATGAGCTTGCCCAGGGGCGGGTGAGTTATCTCATAGGGGTAGATGTTTTCTATATGCTCGAGCGCGGTGCGGGCGTGATAGATCTCGTCAAAGTAGCTGCTGTTGAGGTAGGTCGCGGCCTCCGGGACGAGCTCCTGCTCGTCAAAGAGCGGGGCGGCGCCGGCGTCGTAGGTGAAGGAGCTCGCATCCAGCATATTGCCGTAGGCGTCATAGAGCGCGAGCTCGCCGAGCGAGAGCGTATCGGACGCAGTGATGCGCAGGTACTTGCCCTCCATCTTCTCCGGCGGGTCTTCCATATCCTCGGCGGGGAAGTCCAGCCACTTGAAGAGGTCTGCATAGCCCTGCTCCATGCTGCCGAGCTCCGTCCAGGCCTCCCCGTCCTCGGAGATGGCCAGGGAATAGGAGCCGGTGTGCAGGCCGGTGTAGTAGCGGATGGAGCCGAGCACGGTGCTCTCCGGCAGCTCAACGACGACGTAGCGCCCACGCTCCGTGAACTCGCACCAGCTCTGTGGAGCAGTCCTGTCCCCGAGACCGACGAAGGCCGTTACGCCGTAGACGACGCAGATGACGAGGACTGCAAACGCATCTTTTCGAGTCAGCCTGCCGCATTCGGCGGCAAAGCTGAAGCGCGGCTTAGGCGGCCTGGGCGCCGGCTCCGCGCCTTCCTCCGGCTCTTCCAACCGCTCCTGCGCAAAGAGAGGCATCCACTGCCAGGCGCACCATATCACGAAAGCCGCCGCGGCCAGCGGCAGCAGATAGGTCAGATAAGACAAGTCCTTACCTCCGCGAACTCAATTAGCCCACATATTATACACGTTTTTTCAATCCTTGTCCATACGCCAAAGCACCGCGCAGAACAAGTCTGCTTGACATAACGCGCAATTAAGGTGTAAAATGATTCGATAATATTGCGGGGCTGGGGAACCCCTTGATATTAAAACTTTACACGGAGCAGCTATCGCTCTGTCTTTATCTTAGGCAATTCTCATAGAAAGGGAGGCGTATACAGCAACCATGGAATGGATAATAGCTGGCGTGGCCTGCATAGCCACGCTGGTAATAGGCTTTTTTCTCGGCATAGGTTACCGGAAAAAGGTAGCCGAGCGCGAGATCTCCAGCGCGGAGGAAGAGGCCAAGAGGATCATAAACGAGTCCATCAAGGCAGCGGAGTCCAAAAAGCGCGAAGCGCTGGTGGAGGCCCGCGAGGAGATACACAAGAGCCGCAACGAATATGAGCGCGAGGTCAAGGAGCGCCGCGCGGAGCTCTCCAAGCAGGAGCGCAGGCTCCAGCAGAAGGAAGAAACGCTCGACCGCAAGACCGATACGCTTGAGAAAAAGACCGAGGCCCTCAACCAGAAGATCGCCCAGGCCGAAGCCCAGCAGGAGGAAATAAAGCTCGTCAAGAAGAGCCAGCTCGAGATGCTGGAGAAGATCTCCGGCTACACCGTGGACGAGGCCAAGGCCTACCTCATCTCTAACGTCGAGTCCGAAGTGACGCACGAGATGGCGGCCAAGGTGCGCGAGGTTGAAGCCCAATACAAGGAAGAGGCCGAGGAAAAGGCCAGAGAGATCATAGCGACGGCCATCCAGCGCTGCGCAGCGGACCACGCCAGCGAGATAACCGTCTCCGTCGTACCACTCCCCAACGACGAGATGAAGGGCCGTATCATAGGACGAGAGGGACGCAACATTCGTTCCATCGAAACGCTGACGGGCTGCGACCTCATCATAGACGACACGCCCGAGGCGATAACCCTTTCGAGCTTTGACCCGGTGCGGCGCGAGATAGCGCGCATAGCCCTGGAAAAGCTCATCCAGGACGGACGCATCCACCCCGCGCGGATCGAGGAGATGGTCTCCAAAGCCCAGCGCGAGGTCAACGCCACGATAAAGGCCGAGGGCGAGCGCGCGGCGTTCGAGACGAACATCCACGGTCTGAACCCGGAGATAATCAAGCTCCTGGGCCGGATGAAATACCGGACGAGCTACGGCCAGAATGTCCTGAACCACTCCGTCGAGGTCGCGCAGATAGCGGGCCTGCTCGCTGCGGAGCTCGGCGTGGACGTCACGACGGCCAAGCGCGCCGGCCTGCTGCACGACCTTGGCAAGAGCATAGATCACGAGGTCGAGGGCAGCCACGTCACGATAGGCGTGGACGTGGCGCGCAAGTACAAGGAATCCCCCGAGGTGCTGCACGCCATCGAGGCGCACCACGGCGACGTGGAACCGCACACCGTAATCGCCTGCCTGGTCCAGGCAGCGGACGCGATATCGGCCTCCAGGCCGGGCGCAAGGCGCGAGAACATCGAAAACTACGTCAAGCGCCTGGAAAAGCTGGAGGAGGTCTCGCGGAGCTTCCCCGGCATTGCCGGTTGCTACGCCATCCAGGCCGGACGCGAGATCCGCGTCATGGTCAAGCCGGAGGAGGTCTCGGAGGACCAGATGGTCCTGCTCGCAAGGGACATCGCAAAGAAGATCGAGGACGAGCTCACCTACCCCGGGCAGATCAAGGTCCACGTCCTGCGCGAGACTAAGGCTATCGAATACGCGAAATAAACCTGAGCGGGCGCCGTCCGGCGCCCGCTTTTTTTCGGCGGGGATTGCACGGCGGCGGTGCGTGTGTTATCATTTTATTGCGCATATTGTTGAAAGGGGTGGAAACGCCCCGAAATGCGCGAGCTTTGTTTGGGAGGGTGCGGCATGCTGTTTTACAGTTCGGATATGACGTTCCGGCGCGTTGTGAACGGGGTCGAGCTGAGGCCCATCAGACTGGGCGAGGACGAGGACGCGCTCCGGGAGCTGGCGGACAGCTGCTGCGGCAGCTTTCCATATAGGGAATACTTTGAAAACCCATTCCTGCTCTTTATGATAAACGGCTGGAAGATGACGCTGATATGCGGCTTTGAGCCCGGAGGCGAGATGGTCTGCGCCCTCGGAGTGCGCTACGTGGGCTATATCCGCGGCGCATGCAGCTGCTGTATGCATCTGGTTCGCCCGGGTTATGAGTTCCTGCACGCGGAGCTGGATGAGATCTTCATGACCTTGGCCACACAGCGCAAAGGGCTCTATTCCGTCTACGCGGACGTGATGGCCTGGGATACTGAACGGCAGGAGGCTCTGGCCAGGCTGGGCCTGGCGGCAACGGGCTTCCGCTTCATGATGTATGACGGCGGACTGATGCCTTCCGGGACCGGCTGCGAGCGGCTTAGCCAGGTCGTCATGAGCCTCTGCCTCCAGGAGCAGACCCACTTCGGCCCGCTCTACTGCCCGGAGGAGCACATACCCGCAGGCATGAGGATATATGACTCCGCCAAGGTCCGCTGTCTCTTGACGACCAGGGGCTGCATGCCCGCGCGTCAAGCCTGGACGGACTATATCATCGTGACGAACGACCTGCACCGGAACAGCTGGTGGATAATCCGTACAGTGGGCCTGGACTTTGCAGAAAAGCTCTCGGCAAAGCTGGAGCAGCTGGGTCCGGAGCCCGAGTCCGCCTTCCTCTGCTACCTCAATATGCGCAGCGAGGGAGCGGAGGAGTGCTGGAAGCTGCTCCGGGACAGCGGCTTTTTCCTGAGTGGCTTCAAGCCCGCGAATCTGGATGGGGAGTTTGCCATCTTCACCTACCTCGGCGGCAGAAAGCTTGAGACAGCAGATATACAGCTCCCGTCGGAGAACCGCTGGCTGCTGGACTATGTGCTGGAGCACAGGGACAAATGAGATTAATAAAAAACGGGAGCGAAGCTCAGCTTCGCTCCCGTTTTTTATTCCGGGGTATTGCTGTTCAAGCGAGTCCGCAGGCGCTGCGGAGCGCGGCGGCGCGGCCGGTGTTCTCCCAGGCGACGCCCAGGTCCTCGCGGCCCATGTGGCCGTAGGCGGCGAGCAGCCTGTAGATGGGCTTTCTGAGGCCCAGGTCTCGAATGATGGCGGAGGGCCTGAGGTCAAAGACTTCGTTCACGGCCTTGGCGAGCACATGGTCGGCCACGGCGCCGGTGCCGAAGGTGGTGACGTTCACGCTCACGGGGTTCGCCACGCCGATGGCATAGGCCAGCTGCACCTGGCAGCGGTGCGCGAGGCCCGCGGCCACGATGTTCTTTGCCACCCAGCGAGCGGCGTAGGTTGCGCTGCGGTCCACCTTCGTCGGGTCCTTGCCGGAGAAGGCGCCGCCGCCGTGCGGGGCGCTGCCGCCGTAGGTGTCCACGATGATCTTGCGGCCCGTGAGGCCGGAGTCCGCAGCGGGGCCGCCCTTCACGAAGCGGCCGGTCGGGTTGACGTAGTACTTGATATCTCCACGGTTCAGCTCCGCGGGGATGGTGGGCAGGATGACGTGCTCGATCATGTCGGCGCGGATCTGCTCGAGGGAGACGTCCGGGCCGTGCTGAGTGGAGACGACGACGGTATCCACGCGGACGGGCTTGTTTTCGCCGTCGTACTCGATGGTTACCTGGGTCTTGCCGTCGGGACGGAGGTAGGGCAGCAGGCCGCTCTTGCGCACCTCGGCGAGGCGGCGGGCCATTTTCTGCGCCAGGGAGATGGGCAGGGGCATGAGTTCCGGGGTCTCGTCGCAGGCGTAGCCGAACATCATGCCCTGGTCGCCGGCGCCGTTTTCGAGGCTGTCGCCCTCCTGGCCTTCCTTGAGCTCGAGGGACTGGTCAACGCCCATGGCGATGTCGCCGGACTGCTCGTCGATGGCGGTGACGACGGCGCAGGTGTTGCAGTCAAAGCCGTAGGCGGCGTTGTCGTAGCCGATCTCGCGCACGACCTCGCGCGCGATCTTCGGGATGTCCACATAGCAGCTGGTGGAGATCTCGCCCATGATGTAGACCATGCCCGTGGTGGCGGTGCACTCACAGGCGACGTGGCCCTGCGGGTCCTGCTCGAGTATCGCGTCCAGCACCGCATCGGAGATCTGGTCGCAGACCTTGTCGGGATGGCCCTCGGTGACGGATTCGGACGTGAAGAGGTAGTTTGCCATTTGAATATCTCCTTTTTGATTTAGAATACGTTTTTGATGACGCCGGATGCCCAGGCGAGGAGATCCTCCGGCCCGGACTCGAGCAGGGCGCGGGAACTCTCATCCAGCTCGGCGCGGGAGCCGGGGAAGCTGCCCGTCTCGAGCCAGGTCAGCGCCCGCAGGGCGAAAAAGGCGGCCTTCCTCAATTCTCTAAGCTCCGCCTGCCCGCCGCCGTGCAGCAGCAGGTGGGCGCAGCCGTGGTACACGGCGCAGGCCCCGGTGCGCGCGCTCCGCAGCGCGGCCTCGCGGTCCAGCAGCGGCAGCAGAAAGTCCAGACTGCCGAAGATCGGCCTGGTGTCGTTGTAGAACTGAAAGAGCTCAGAGCGCTCCCAGGAGCGCAGCTCCTCCTTGCCGGAGACAAAGCCGCAGAGTTTGTCGCGCTCAGGCAGCGCGGCAACGGCCTGCCGGAGCCGCGCAAGGTCCGATGCGCTGAGCTCGTCGAGGATGAGCACGGTGTCTATGTCGCTCTCGGCCCCGGCCTCGCCTCTGGCGCGGCTGCCCTGAAGGCCCATGAAGCATACTCGGCTTCCAAACGAGTCCCGCACGGCCCGACTCCACTTTTCGAGCCAAGCTTCGATATCAAGCAAGTTCAGCCCTCCCGTTCAAAAAAGCCCGCCGGGCGGTCCCGGCGGGCTGTGATTCTGAGCGTATGTCCTCATCTTCCGATTTACACCGCCGGATTTGGCACCTTGCTGATGCAGGTTGCCGGGCTTCACAGGGCCGGTCCCTCCGCCACTCTTGATAAGGCTTTTAAGTTGTCGGCAAATCATTATACAGTAGGGCGGCCGCCTTGTCAACAAAAAAGGCGGCCGCCCTATAATTTTTTTACTGTGCCTCGCTTGGCTCCGGTGACACGGTGGGTTCAGGCGTCTGGGAGGGTTCAGGGGTCTGCGAGGGCTCGGGCGTGGGGCAGGCCGGGTCAGAGCCCGGGGCGTAGAACTGGAGGTTCATATCCACGTCGGCGTCGATGCCGTCTATGCGGCTGGTGAAGGAGAACTGCCAGATGGCAGCCTCGTAGTAGAAGTCCAGCTTTTCGCCGGGGGCGCCTATCCAGAGCGGGAAGTCCGCCAGGCGTGAGAGGTCGTAGTCGTAGTAAGCTATGTAGCGGTAGAGGTAGACGCAGGGCGTGTAGCCTGCGTCCTTGACCATCTCGCAAAAGACGAGGGCGGAGGCGGTGAGCTCGTCGCGGTCTATGTCCTCTGCACGGGAGTCCTCGAGCGGCTCCCAGTCAAAGGCGACGGGCATTGTGATCTTGTAGTCCTTTATGAGGTCGAGGACGAAGAGAGCCTCCTCCGCGGCCTCGATGGCGCCCATGGACTGGGAGAAGAAGTAGACTCCGACGTCAAGACCGGCGTCTATGGCGCCCTGCATGTTCTGCTCGAACTTCTCGTCCACGAAGAGCTCGCCCTCGGAGGAGCCGCGGTAACCGCAGCGTATCATGGCAAACTCGACGCCCTGCTCCGCGACCTTCTGCCAGTCTATATCGCCCTGGTAGAAGGAGACGTCTATGCCGAGCCTGGTCTCGTACGCCTCGCCGGTGTAGACGGGGATGCCGTCCTCGCCTGTCTCAAAGTCGTTCTCGGTGAGCGCAGAGACGGGCACACCCTCGGCCAGGTCTACCCACTCATAATTTGCGCCGGTGTTCACATAGATCATGCCCTCGTGCAGGTCAGGCGTAGGCTCCGGTTCGGAGGACCCGCAGGCCGCGAGGGAGAGCATGACGGCCGCCAGCAGCAATATAGCGGTAAATCTTTTCATGTCAAATTCCTTTCGCATCCGCCAGAATTCGACACATGATACCACAGATTTGTGAACATTTCAACGGCATGTATATTCCAGCAGCTCCGGCGCAGCGGCATCACTAGGCCAAGTTCTTTTTAGCTTTGAGGTTCAGCAGCACCACGGCGGAGAGCACCAGGACGACGCCCAGGTAGGCCAGACCGCTCATGCTCTCGCGGAACACGACGGCGCCGATGATCGTCGCCACGACGGGTTCAACCGAGGCCATGATGGAGGCGCGGCCCGTCTCCATGCCGGTGAGGCCGTAGGTGTAGAGCAGATAGGGCAGAAAGCAGGTTAGGACGCCTGTGGCGACGGCAAGACAAAGATTGCCGGCGGAGGCTGCGGTTGTTTCAAACACGCCGTCAACGCCCCAGATGAGCGCTGCGCCCACAGAGGCCAGCAGGCAGGAATAGAAATTTATCGTATTGCTGGAGTACCCGCGCTCAAGCGCAAAGCGGGCAAAGATGCTGTACATAGCATAGCCGAAGCCCGCTCCCAGGCCGTAGAGTATGCCGGCGGCCGAGAGCGTCATGCTCCCTGAGCCGAGCCCGGACACCAGAGCGCAGCCCGCGAAGGCGAGGACCACGGCTGTGATCTTCATGCCCGTCAGCCGTTCTTTGAAGAGCAGCGCCGAAAAGAGCGTCACTATGGCGGGGGCAGTGTATAGCAGGATGGCCGCGGCGGAAAGGCTCATGTAGTTCATTGCCTGGAAGTAGCAGAAGGTGAAAAACAGCAAGCTCACGACGCCGCTGCCCAGGAAGCACCATGCGTCCCTGAGCTTCACTCGGAACTGGGCCGGACCTGTGAACAGCAGGGTGAGGGCAAAGCAGAGCGCCGCCACGCCGCAGCGCAGGACTATGACGCCGGAGGAGCTGAATCCGGCCTCGCCCATGTAGCGGCGGAAGAGGCCCATGAAGCCCCAGAGACAGCCCGCGGCGAGTATGGAGACGGTATATATATTCTTACTTTTCATCACATCAGCCCGCTTGTAAGTTGGTAGAGGGGTATGTAGGCTATGGGGAGAAAGACGCCCGGCAGCATGTTGGCTACGCGCAGGCGCTCCTGCCGGAGCCCGAGGAGGTTTATGGCCAGGCCGAGCAGGAGCACCCCGCCCACGGCGGACATTTCAGACACAACGGCCTGGGTGAGGTAAGGCGATAGGGCGGAGGCGAGCAGGGTGAGCGCGCCCTCGCAAACAAAGACGCAGACGCCAGAGGCCACTACCCCGGCGCCCAATCCCGCGCCGAAGGCGAGAGAGGCCACGAGGTCGAGAACAGCCTTGGCATAGAGAATGGAGTTGTCGCCGTTGATGCCGGCCTCGATGCTGCCCATAACCGCCATGCTGCCGACGCAGAAGAGTATTGAGCAGGACACGAAGGCCTGGGCAAAGCCACCTTCCGACTTTGAGAGCTTCTTTTCTGCCAGCGCGCCCAGGGCTTCGACCCTGTCGTCTATACGGATGAGCTCTCCGATGAGCGTACCGACGGCGGTGCAGAGAATGAGGCAGAGCGTGTCCGCCGTGCCGACGACGCAGATGATACCGAGCCCGAGGCTCACAAGCGCGAGCGCGGCCATGAGCGCAGAGGTATATTTTTCATTGATCTTTCCGCGAAAAAGCAGGCCAACGACCCCGCCGACCAGTACTGCCCCGGAATTGGCAAGCACACCAAGCATAAAAAAGCCCCCACACTTCAAAATCGCATGGAAATGATACAATCCCGCGCGAAATATGTCAATAGCCCAAGTTGACAGGCAGGCCCGGCTCGTAGTAATATAACACGGTACGCGGGTATGGCGGAATTGGCAGACGCGCAGGATTTAGGTTCCTGTGAAGAGATTCGTAAGGGTTCGACCCCCTTTACCCGCACCAAAAAACGACAGGCGCCAAAAAGGCGTCTGTCGTTTTTGCGTTCCTGCCTGCGGTGCGGGGTTCATTTCAGTGCGGGGATGCGGACCATGCGGGAGACGGCGTCTGCAGGGATTTTGAGCTCGCGCCTGTCATAGGTCACAAGGCCGTTGAGCTCGCCCTCCACGTCTGTCAGCTGCGTATAGACCGCGGCGGAAAGACCCTTCCTCGCGGCGGGGCGGATCTGCCCGTCATACAGCAGCGTGATGCCGCGGCGCAGCTCGTCCGCGGACTTGTATTTTTTATACCCGAATGGCTTGTCCCCAGAGGTATGCCCCTCCACCGCATAGGCATATCCGCCGAATTCCGAGAGGACGACGCAGCGGCCTTTTTTGTCCGGCTCATAGCGGTAGTCGTCAAAATACACGTGCCTGCTCTTTATCTCACCTATGCCCTGGTCGTGCCAGCCGCTGGCGTGGTCTATGGTCCGCGTCGCGTCTATCTCCAGAATGGCCGCGACGTTCTTCTCAGCGTCGAACTGGCCCCAGCCTTCGTTGAAGGGGACCCACATGGCTATACATGGGCAGTTATACAGCTGCGTGACCATCTCGCGCAGCTCCTGCGTGAACTCCGCGCGCCCGCGCTCGTCCCTTCGGCCGAAAGCGCCGTATTTGTTGTCCTTCATGTGCCAGCCCGTCAGCAGCGGGGCCGAGATTACTGCCGCATTATAGCTCCCGCCGCCGTTCGGCATGTCCTGCCAGACCAGCATGCCCAGTTTGTCGCAGTGGTAGTACCAGCGCAGGGGCTCGATCTTCACGTGCTTCCTGAGCATGTTGAAGCCCATGGCCTTCGCCGTCTCTATGTCGAAGCGGAGGGCCTCATCGCTCGGCGCGGTATACAGTCCGTCAGGCCACCAGCCCTGGTCCAGCAGGCCGTTGTGGAAATAGGGCTTGCCGTTTAGGAAAAGGCGCTTCACGCCGGCAGCGTCCTCCCCGACGGAGAAGCTGCGCATGGCAAAATAGCTCTCCACCCTGTCCTCGCCCAGCGCCAGGGACAGCTCATAGAGATATGGGTCCTCCGGAGACCAGAGCCGCGCCTGCTCGCCGAGCTTCAAAAGGGCTGGTGCACCGGCGTAGAAGTCATAGGCCAGGTCGCCTATCAGCGCGCGGCATGGACCCTCGCCGTCCACGAAGAGCTCGACAGAGTTCTGCTCCGGGTGCGGCGTTATGAAGAGGCTGCGTATATAGTTTTCCGGCACGCTCTCGCACCATACGGTCTGCCAGATGCCGCTCGACGGCGTATACCAGATGCCGCCTTTTTTGAGTTTCTGCTTGCCTCGCGTGCGGAAGCCCTTGTCCGTGTCGTCCGTCACGCGGACGACTAGACTGTTCTCGCTCCCGTCGTCGTACAAAAGCTCAGTTATATCTGCGGAGAAGGAGAGGTAGCCGCCCGTATGCGCGCAGGCGTCCACTCCGTTCACCCAGACCCGGGCCGTCTGGTCCACCGCGCCGAAGTGCAGGATCACCCGACCGCGGTGAAAACCCTCCGGCAGAGTAAGCGAGCGGTGATACCAGAGATACTCCCCGGGACGCAGAGTCCTTCCAACGCCGGAGAGCTCCGATTCGGGCGCGAAAGGCACGATTATCTCGCCGTCGTATTCCTCCGGCTCCATGTTCTCCCGCGTGAAGGCGTATTCCCAGGGGCCGTTCAGGTTCAGATAGCTTTCCCTGCGCAGCTGCGGCCTCGGGTATTCCTGCAGGGGATGTTCACGGTCAAGGGCCTCACCCCAGGTGGTTATCAACATTGCTTTTCCCTCCTTTTGAGGATCAAAACAGGCACCAGCGTCACCAGCAGCACGGCGGCTGCAGCGAGAAAGATGCCCGGTGTCGGCACGGTCTTGGTGACGCCCAGCTCTACGTAGCTGAGGTCTCCGCCCTTTATGACTGCGGAGCCGATGGCGGGACCGATGATCATGGGCAGCAGCACGGCAAAGAGCATTCGTATGCCTTGAAAATGCCCGGCTTTGTCCGGCGGCGTGAGGTCGCGCACCTTGCCAGAGAGCGAGGCCGTCACCAGCATGTAGCCGCTCATCATGATGCAGCCCGCTATAATGACGGGGACCTGGCCACGCGCAAAGTACATCGCCACGAGCCCGGCGAACATGACGGCGGAAGCCGGGAGCGTGAAGCGCAGCTTGCCCATCTTGTCTATGAGCTTGCCCGAAAGCACGCTGACCAGCGAGGCGACTATCAGCACGACGCCGAGGACTATGGCGTAGTCCGTGATGCCGAGATAGTTCTGGATGTAGATTATCAGATAGGGGAAGAACACCTGCACCGCGACGGAAAAAACCGAAAAAGCCAGCAGCGCAAGGTAAAGGAGCGGATATTTCGCTATCACGGAGGGCCGCAGCCCGTAGACGAGATTGGCGAAATAGTTGTCGCGCCGGGGCTTCAGGTCGGGTTCGTCCCTCACGAGAAAGAGCGAGACAAGTCCCGTTGCGCTCACAAGGCAGCCGAAAATGAGAAAGAACTCATTCCAGCGCCCGGCCTGCGTCAGCCCATCGAAAGCGCCGAAGATGACGAGCATCGAGATGAGCGGCAGCGTGGCGATGACGGACTCGGCCCGGCCCCGGTTCGACTCGTCCGTGGCGTCGGTCAACCAGGCGTTGAAGGCGGCATCATTCGCCGTGGAGCCGAAGAAGGTCATGACGCAATCCAGCACGACTATCATGACGGCGGCGGCAGAGACCGCGCTCGCTGCGGGGAAGAGCTTTGCCGCGTTCTCAACTGTGACGAGGCCGAAGGCCGCCGTTGAGGCGCCCCAGAGGATGTAGCCGCCTCCGATGAACAGCCTGCGCCTGCCGACCCTGTCCGAGAGTGCCCCCATCAAGAGAGCGGTCAGGGTAGCGGCGGCGGCGCTCCAGCCGACCATGGCGGCGATGTAGTCCGGGTCCGTCGAAATGGTGTTGTAGAGGTATACGTTGAAGTACATGTTCTCGATGGTCCAGGCGAACTGACCAACCAGTCCCAACAAGATGATGGACGCCCATTTTCTTTTGCCCAACTTTACGGCAGTCATGTGATACGCCTCCCTCCGAGGCGGGACAGGCCCCGCCTCCAACATTATACCTGATTCCCAGCGTCAATAAAAGACTGATATTCGTGATTGACAAAATATTATCATGATGTTAATTTATTAACTAAGGGTTCGCAGAAAAAAACCCAAAAGTCGAGCCTGAAAGCCGGAGAGAGGGGCAAAATGCAAGATAACCTGCAATTGTCAAGAGTTTCGCAGGATTGTTAATTAATAATCTTGCCAAAATGGTGCATTTGCGTCATTTTAGCTGGACACCAGTTAACAATTATGTTACAATTAACGAGTCAAAAAATACGAGAGGTGATGCTCATGCCCTTTAAGTACTATGGCGGTGTTCACCCGGACTACGCAAAAACCGCCAGCAAGACGCCTGTGCGCACCATCTCGCCGCCGCCTGTTGTCGTGCTGCCGATGATCCAGCAGATCGGCGCGCCGAACAGGCCCGTCGTCAAGGTGGGCGACACGGTGAAGATGGGGCAGCTCATAGGCACGAGCGATGCGCCGGTGTCCGCTCCGGTACACGCATCGGTCTCCGGGAAGGTCATAGCGGTGGAGCCCAGGCGGCATATGCTGGGCGACATGGTCATGTCCGTCGTCATCGAGAACGACTTCCAGGATACGCCCTGCGAGGATATGAAGCCGCTGACCGAAGAACAGCTCCGCGACCCGGACGCCATCGTCGCGCGGATCCGCGAAGCTGGCGTCGTCGGCATGGGAGGCGCCATGTTCCCGACGGCCTTCAAGATCCAGGGCGCGCGCGGCAAGGTCGATACCGTTATCATAAACGGCGCGGAATGTGAGCCATACCTCTGCGGAGACCACAGGACCATGCTGGAGCATCCGGAGGAGCTCCTGAAGGGCATCGAGCTCGTCAGGATAGCGCACGGGCTGGATAAGTGCTTCTACGGCATCGAGAAGAACAAGCAGGACGCCATAGACCTGCTGAACAGCCTCGACCCAACCAAATATGGGGTCGAGATCGTGCCGGAGGTCGTGAAATACCCGCAGGGCGCGGAGAAAATGCAGGTCAAGGCCAACACGAACCGAGAGGTAAAGCCGGGAGGACTGCCCTCCGGCGTGGGCTGCAACGTGGTGTCCACCTACACGGCTTATACGATCTACCGCGCTTGCTACGAGGGCATTCCTTCCATCGAGCGCGTGGTGACGGTGGCTGGAGACTGTGTACCGGAGGCGCAGAATCTGCTCTGCCGTTTCGGCACCCCGCTGGAGTTCATCTTCAAAGAGGCCGGAGCGGATATGTCCAAGGTCGAGCGCATCTGCATGGGCGGACCCATGATGGGCATCTGCGTGGCGGACCCGACTGCCGGCAGCGTCAAAGGTGCATCCGGCCTGCTGCTCTTCAGCAAGGATATGAACAGGGAGAGCGAGACGCCCACCTGTATCCGCTGCGGCAACTGCATCGCCCACTGCCCGATGAAGCTCGAGCCGATGTACATGTATATGTACGTACATAAGGGCGATATCAGGAAGATGGAAGAATACCACGTCATGGACTGCTTTGAGTGCGGCTCCTGCTCCTACGGATGTCCGGGAAGGCTGCCGCTGACCCACACCTTCAAGCTCGGCAAGGCCATGATAAACGCCAAGCGGGCTGAGGAAAAGGCCAGGGCCGAGGCCGCAAAGGTCAACGCCGCGGCCGCTGCCGGAAAGGAGGCGAAGGCCTGATGGACGAGGTAAAAATATTTAAAGTGACCTCGAACCCGATCCTTAGGACGGAACGGGGCACACGGCAGATAATGCTGGACGTCATCATAGGCCTGCTGCCCGCACTGGCCGTTGCGGTGTACATGTTCGGCGCAAAGGTCGTCATGCTGCTGGCAGTCTCCATAGTCTCCTGTGTATTCTTCGAATGGGGCTATAGAAAGCTCATGAAGAAGAACACGACCGTGGGCGACCTTTCCGCTGTCGTTACGGCGATACTGCTGGTCTGCGTGCTGCCCTCGGAGGCAAAGTGGTGGATGGTCGTCATCGGCGCTTTCTTCTCCGTTGTGGTGGTAAAGCAGCTCTACGGCGGCATAGGCAAGAACTTTTTGAACCCGGCTCTCGCCGGCAGGGCTTTCCTGACTGCGGCGTATGCCGGCTACATGACTGTCTGGGCGGTCCCGGCGGCTCTGTCCGGAAGTGTGGACGCCGCCACGATGGCGACCCCGCTCTCCTACCTCTATAACGGCCAGGCGATGCCGGAGTACCTGTCGCTCGGAAACCTGTTCCTCGGCATAAGGCCGGGCAGCATCGGCGAGATAAGCACTCTGGCGCTGCTAGTCGGCGGACTCTGGCTCATAGCGAGGAAGGTCATAAGCTGGCGCATCCCGGTGTCCTTCATCGGTTCCGTCGCGGTGCTCTGCCTGATCTTCGGTCACGAGGGCTACGGCAGGCTCGATTGGACTCTGCTGAACCTCTGCTCGGGCGGCCTGGTGCTCGGCGCCTTCTTCATGGCGACGGACTACTCGACCAGCCCGGTTACTCTGAAGGGTCAGCTGGTGTTCGGTCTGGGCTGCGGTGTTCTGACGGTGCTCATCCGCTACTTCGGCTCGTACCCCGAGGGAGTCAGCTATGCGATACTCATCATGAACTGCTGCACTTGGGGCGTCGACAAGCTGACCAGGCCGAGGCAGTTCGGTGTCAGCGCGGAGGACGTGAAGGCGGCCAAGGCCGCGAAGAAGGCCGCAAAGGCCAAGGCGAAGGAGGGTGCTGCAAATGGTTGAAACTAAGAAAGCGCCCAACCAGATCGTGAAACTGGCTCTGGTGCTCTTCCTCGTCTCAGCGATAGTTTCGGGCGTACTGGGCTTCGTGAACATGCTCACGAAGGACAGGATAGCCGAGCTCGAGGCCCAGGCCAGGGCAGAAGCATATAACGCGGTGCTGCCTTGGGACGGCGAATATGTGAACGTGGAGTACGACAAGGAGGCCTTTGAGACCGTGGACGCAATCGCCCAGGCGGGCGACGAGGGCTGGGTCGTTGAGCTGACCTTCTCGGGCGCGCAGAGCTCGATATCGGCGGCCTTCGGCGTATCGCCGGACTACACGATAACGGGCGCGAGCGTCATTTCCCACGCGGAGACCTCGGGCCTCGGCGCGAAGATAGTCGAGGAGGACTTCCTCGCGAGTTTTGTGGGCCAGACCGAGGGTATGGCCGTCACGAAGGACGGCGGCACGGTGGATTCCATCACCGCCGCGACCATCTCCGCCAGGGCGATGGCCAACGCCGCCAACACGGCCATAGCCGCCGTGAAAGCGCTGGGTTAAGGGGGGCTGAGATATGAATCTGAAAAAACAGTTCACAGAGGGCCTCATCACCAACAACCCCGTGCTTGTGCAGCGCATCGGCCTCTGCTCGACCATGGCCATCACGACCATGTTCTTCAACGGCATAGGCATGGGCCTGTCGGTCCTCATCATTCTGACCTGCTGCAACGTCGTCATCTCGGCGATGCGCAAGGCGATACCGAACGACATAAGGCTGGCGATGTTCGTTGTCGTCATAGCGGGTTTCGTGACGATAGTCGACCTGCTGCTGCAGGCCTACGTACCGGCGCTGTCTGCGTCGCTGGGCGTGTTCATCCCGCTCATCGTCGTCAACTGCATCATCATAGGCCGCGCGGAGGCTTTCTGCCAGAAGGAGCCGGTCGTGCCGAGCTTCTTCGACGGCATCTTCCAGGGCATAGGCTACACGCTGGTGCTGCTGTGCATGTGCATCATCCGCGAGCTGCTGGGCTCCGGCACCTTCGGCGCGGGCGTGTTCGAGATAGTGGACGGCTCCCTGCGCGCGGTGCTGGACGGCTCGGCGGCGGGTATCAGGATCTTCCCTGAGGAATTTGGCGCGACGATCATGATAATGCCCTTCGGCGGCTTCCTGACGCTGGCCTGCCTGCTGGCGGCCATGCAGTACGCGCTGCGTAAGTCGGCCGAGAAGAAGGAGGCCGCCGCTAGGGCGGCCAAGGTCGAGGTCATAAAGGAGGCGGCTGAGTAATGTTTGATTCGGTACTTACGATAGCGCTCGGCGCCATACTCATAAACAACTTCATCTTCTCGCAGTTTTTGGGCTGCTGTCCCTTCCTGGGCTGCTCCACGAAGATCGACACCGCCGTCGGCATGGGCCTGGCGGTCACCTTCGTCATGGGCCTGGCCTCGGCTATCTGCTACGCTGTGAATCTGCTGCTCATCTCGCTGGACCTGGCGTATATGAGCACCCTGGCCTTCATTCTGGTCATCGCCGTGCTCGTGCAGTTCGTCGAGATGTTCCTGAAGAAGTCGGTGCCTTCGCTGTATACGGCGCTGGGCATCTTCCTGCCGCTCATCACCACAAACTGCGCCGTCCTCGGCGTTGTCCTGCTGAACGTGCAGAACAACTACAACTTCATCGAGAGCGTCGTCTACGGCATCACCGGCGGCCTCGGCTTCCTGGTAGCTATCGTGCTCTTTGCGAGCGTGCGCGACAGACTGCAATTTGCCGACTACCCCGAAAGCTTTGACGGCTTCCCGATAGCCCTTGTGACGGCGGGCCTGCTGGCCCTGGCCTTCATGGGCTTCTCGGGCATGAAGATAGGTTAAGGGGGTAGGGCAATGGACGGTATTATGAACATAGTCTACGCCATACTTGTGCTCGGCGTCATGGGCGCGGTCTTCGGCGGGCTTCTGGCCTTTGCGGCGAAGATATTCCATGTCGAGCAGGACCCGAGGATAGAGGAAGTGCGCGCGGCGCTGGCCGGCGCAAACTGCGGCGGCTGCGGCTTTGCCGGCTGCGACGCCTACGCCGCGGCGGTGGTCGCGGGCGAGGCGCCCCCCAACAAGTGCTCCCCGGGAGGCGCGGCCACGGCCGAGAAGGTCGCGGCCATCATGGGGCTCGACGCGGAGCCCGAGGTCAAGTACGTCGCCTTTGTACCCTGCTCCGGCGGTACGGGTGTTGCGAAGGAGTTCTTCGATTACGAAGGTCCGAAGGACTGCGCCGCGGCGATGCGCTTCGGCAACAAGGGCCCGAAGCAGTGTCAATTTTCCTGCATAGGCCTCGGCAACTGCGTCAGGGCCTGCCAGTTCGGCGCGATGCACATAGAAAACGGCGTCGCCGTCGTGGACAGGGAAAAGTGCGTGGCCTGTATGGCCTGCTACGACGCCTGCCCGAAGAAGATTATCCGCAAGGTGCCGTATGAGCAGCGCGTTCTGGTCGGCTGCCGCTCGGAGGACAAGGGCGCTCAGACGCGCAAGATGTGCGACGCGGGCTGCATAGGCTGCATGAAGTGCCAGAAGGAATGCCCATACGAGGCCATCAAGGTCGTGAACTTCGTCGCCACCATCGACTACGACAAGTGCACCGGCTGCGGCCACTGCGCGGAGGTCTGCCCGAGACACATCATCCATCCGCAGAAGATCTACGAGCAGTAAGTAAATAATGTGAAAGAGGCCCGGCGGAACTTCCGCCGGGCCTTGTTCTGTTTGTGACTGCCCGCCCCGGGCCGAGCCGGGGGCGATGCCTGAGCGCCGCTGCGGCTTTGCGTCTCAGACCAGGAATGCGAATACGAGCGGTATGGTGCCGATCGAGAGGACGCTGGATATGAGCGCCATGCTCGCGCCGGCGGAGGTGTCCTCGCCATAGGCGGCGGGGATGACGACTGTGTTCAGACCCATCGGCATGGCCACCGCGCAGATGGCGAGCGGCATATAGCTCTCATCCATCTTCAGCAGGCCCAGCACCAGCGCGAAGAACGCCGGGATCACCAGCAGGCGCAGCACGCTGATGATATATACCTTTTTGTCTGCGACCAGCTTTTTCAGGCTGTACGTGCCGATCGTGAAGCCGGTGAGCAGCATAGCCAGCGGCGCCATGCAGCTGCCCGTGTTGCTGAGCACCGTGGTCACAAAGCCGGGCAGCTGGATGGACAGGATGCCCAGCAGCATGCCCAGGACCAGCGAGATACACACAGGGTTTATCAGGTTCTTCAAGGGGTTCTTGCGCTCCCCGCCTGCCGGCATGAGCATGACCATGCCCCAGCTGTAGATAACGACGTAGAGCGGCATCATGAAGATCATGTAATTGAAGAGCAACTCTTCGCCGAATACGCCGAGCATGACGGCGTTGCCCATGAAGCCCGCGTTTGCTATCGCCACGCTGTAGCGGTAGATATTCTTGAGCGGCTGCTCCTTGCTGAACGCGCGCCCGACCGGGTATGCGATCGCCACGCTCAACACTGCGACTATCGCGCCCCACATGAGGAGCGGCAGCCGCTCGCTGAGTATCTCGGGCGTGCAGTTGGAGATGAAAGTGTTGAGTATGTACGCCGGCATGATGAGGTACGTCTCAAGCCGGGAGAGAACGGTGGCGGTACTGTCAGGCAGCAGTTTGATGCGCTGGCAGATGAATCCTGCCAGCATGAATATGGCCAGCACCGCCATCTGATTAAGCGTTGACAGAAATACAGTCATGGCTGTAGATCATTTCGGCGGCATGACCGTGGCAACGCCTTCGGTGACCACTTCGCCGTTCTGGTTGGTGACGTACTGCTTGACCTTGACGATATAGAAGTCCTTCTTCTCCTTATATGCGATCTCGGCGATCTCGCAGTGTGCGGTTATGGTGTCTCCGGGGTAGACGGGCTTCTTGAAGGTGACTTCCTGGCCCATGTGGACGGTGCCGAGTCCGGGCAGCTGCATACCGAGAATGGAGCCGCAGAGGCTCAGGGAAATGACGCCGTGGGCGATGCAGCGGCCGAACTGTGTGGTGGCGGCATAGGCCTCGTCGAAGTGCATCGGGTTTGTGTCGGTGGAGACTTCACCGAAGAGCTCGATGTCGCGCTTCGTGATGGTCTTGGTGCGCTCGGCGGTCATGCCCACTTTGAGCTCGGCGCCGGTGTACCTTTTGGTTTCGTTTTCCATGTTCTTTCCTCCTGTCATATATTGTTCAGTGGTGTTAAAGCCTTATATCATTTGAGCACAAGCCCCATGGGACCCTCCCTGAATATGCGCTCATCCATCAGCTTGAGCTCGGGGGAGACTCTGACGTCAAAGTCGATGACATCCAGCACCTGGGTTTGCAGGTCGATGCCGGGGGCGATCTCGGTGAGTATGACGCCCTGGTCGTCGATGCGGAACACGGCCCGCTCGGTTATGAACAGCACGTCCTGGCCGCTTTTCACGGCGTTTGCACTGCTGAAGGTCACCTGCTTGACCTGCTTCACGTATTTCTTGTTCCGCCCCTCCTGGAGTATGACGAGCTTGCCGTCACGCACTTCGGTCTTGAGTCCGCCGGCGGTCAGCGTGCCGCAGAAAACGCATTTCGGCGTATTGGACGCGATGTTTATGAACCCGCCTGGGCCAACGGTGCGGGTGAACTTGCTGACGTTGCAGTTGCCCATGGCGTCCACCTCGGCAGCGCCGAGGAAGCAGACATCCAGCCCGCCGCCGTCGTAGAAGTCAAACTGGCTGATCATGCCGGGGACGAACTCGGGATTGTACGCGCCGCCGAAGGCCGCGCCGGCTGCAGGCACTCCGCCTATCTGCCCTGCCTCGACCGTCATGGTGAGCTCATCGGCAAAGCCTTCCTCGACCGCCACTCCGGAGACGCCCTCCGGAATGCCGATGCCGAGATTGATGACCGCGCTGCGAGGCAGTTCCATGGCCGCGCGGCGGGCAATGATCTTGCGGTCGGACATGGGCAGCGTGGGTATGCTGTCCACGGGAACGCGGAACTCGTGCGCGAGAGCCGCGTCATAGGGCTGGTTGCCGAAGTTCTGGTAGTGGTATTCCGCCGGGGAGATCACCACGTAGTCTACCATGATGCCGGGTACGGCCACGTCGCGGGGATTTATGGAGCCGGCCGCCACAACGCGTTCGACCTGAGCGATGACTATGCCTCCGCTGCGCTTTGCGGCGTTGGCGAGGGCGAACTGGTCTATGATTGTCGTCTCCTTCTCCAGGGAGATGTTGCCGTGCTCGTCTATGGACGTGCCGCGAATGATCGCCACATCTATGGGAAAAGCCTTGTACCAAAGGTACTCCTCGCCCCCGAGAGAGACCACCTCGACGAGGTCCTTTGTGGCGAGCTCGTTGCACTTGCCGCCCTCAAGGCGAGGGTCGACAAAGGTGCCGAGTCCGGTCTTGGTGATCACGCCGGGGCGGCCGGCGCCGATCTCGCGGTAGAGCTGGCAGAGCGTACCCTGCGGAAGCAGATAGGCCTCGATCTCTCCGGAGTCGACCTTTGCCTGCAGCGCGGGAGCGAGGTTATAGTGGCTGGCGATGACGCGCTTGAGCATACCGACGTGAGCGAAATGGCTCATGCCCCTGTCCTTGCCGTCCCCGATCCCGGGCGAATGCGTCACAGTCAAACCGCAGGGGTGACCGCCGGAGAGAAAGCTGTCCTCCATGGACTTGAGCAGGTATTCCGGGCAGGCCGAGCCCATGAAGCCGGTTATGCCCACGTTGGAGCCGTCTTTGATCTTGGATACGGCCTCCTGTACGTCAACTAACTTGTACAATTGTTTCACCCCTTCTTACTTGCCTTTTCTGGCCTTGATCTCGTCTATGATCGCCGGGACGACCGAAGCGTAGTCCGCGACGATCCCGTATTGGGAGATGTCAAAGAGCTCGGCGCCGGCATAGGTGTTTATGGTGGCGACGGTCCCGGCCTTCTGCATGCCTACCATGTACTGCACAGAGCCGGATATGCCGACGTTGAGTATGAACTTGGGTTTGACCGTTGTGCCGCTCTGACCGATCTGGAGCGAGTGGTCGAGCCAGCCCTCGTCCACCAGCGGCCTCGAACAGGCCAGCTCGCCGCCTATGAGCTCCGCAAGCTCGCGGAACATGGCAAGGTCGGCCTCCTGTTTGACGCCGCGCCCGGCGGCGACCAGCACCTCGGCCTCGTGGATGGCCACGCCGTTTTTCACCTTCTCGCGGGTCTCAAGCACCTCGTAATCCGGGTCGGCCTCGACCTCCATCTGTTCGACGATGATCTCCCCTGTGCGCCCGGGGTCCGGCTCCGGTGCGTCGAATACATGCGCGCGGACGGTTACCATCTGCGGCCTGAGCTCGGGGATGGCTATGTGGGCGAGCAGGCTGCCGCCGAAAGCGGGGGTGGTCTGCACGAACGCGCCCTCCTCGTCAAAGCCGAGGTCCACAGCGTCTGCGGTCAGGCCGGTGCCGAGCGAGCACATGACGCGCGGGGCGAGGTCCCGCCCCAGCGCCGTGGCCGGGAAGATGAAGATGGAGGGGGCATATTTTGCCGCAAGGGCGGCGACGGCCCTCTGGTACGGACGAGCGCTGTAGTTTTCGAGCGCCTCGCTCTCTGCCACGATCACCCTGTCGGCGCCGTGCGCGATGAGAGTTGCGGCAAGAGCTTCCACGCCGCAGCCTGCCAATATCGCAGTAACGGGTTCGCCGTTTACCGCCTTGAGCTCAGCGGCCTTGCCAAGCAGCTCAAGGGCCGTTTTATCGAGCGTACCGTGCCTCTGTTCGGCGAACACCCATATTCCTTTGGCTTCGTTCTTAGTCATGGATGCTCCTCCTCTCAGATAAGGTGCTGGCTTTCCAGCATGTCCACAAACTGCCTGGCTATCTCTGCCGCGTCGCCGGAGAAAATGGACGTGTCTATCTTCTCACGCTTGGGCTCAAAGAGCCGCTTTGTAACGGAGGGGGAACCGGGTATCCCGCACCTGGCGGGGTCGGCTTCCAGGTCCTTGCAGTCCAAAGTAGCGCGCGGTTTCTTCAGCGCCTTCATGATGCCTGCGCCGGTGGCGTAGCGCGGTTCGTTTATCTCCGCGCACACCGTGACTAGTGCCGGAAGTTTTGCGCGTACCAGTTCGGTGGAGTCCTCGGTGTCTCGCGTGCAGACGGCCCAGCCGTCCTGCACATCCAGGCTCGTGGCCAGTGTTATCTGCGGGATGCCGAGGAACGCGGCGGTGACGGGACCCGTCTGGGCCGTCTCGCCGTCGGAGGCGTGACGGCCGAAGATGAGCAGGTCGTAGTCGCCTATCTTCTCCGCGGACTTGGCAAGGACGTATCCGGTGGCAAGCGTGTCGGCCCCGCCGAAGGCGCGGTCGCTGAGCAGCACGGCCTCATCGCAGCCCATGGCCAGCGCCTTTTTCAGCACGGCCTCTGCCTGAGGCGGACCCATGGACACCGCCACCACCGTTGCGCCGTACTTCTCCTTGAGCTGCAGCGCCGCTTCGACAGCGTTAGCGTCGAGCGGGTTCATGATGCTCTCCACGCCCTCGCGGTTGAGATTGCCGGTCTTGGGGTCGAGCTTGACGTCTGTCGTATCCGGAACCTGTTTTACGAATACAAGTATCTTCATGCCGTATGTATCCCTTCCGGTAAGACTCACTTCTGGGCCAGCACCGTGCCGCCGATGACCATGCGCAGGATCTCGTTCGTACCCTCTCCGATCTCAAGGAGCTTTGCATCGCGCACGAGGCGTTCGACGTGGAAGTCCTGACTGTAGCCGTTGCCGCCGAGGACCTGAAGGCACTCGAGGCAGATGCTGGTGCAGTTGATGGCGGCGAAGAGCTTTGCCTGCGCGGCTATGAGCGTGCAGCGCTGGCCGTGGGCTTTCTGGAATGCGGCCTCGTAGGTCATGAGCTGCATGGCCTCTATGAGCGCGGACATGTCGCCGAACTTGAACTGTACGCCCTGATGCCTGGCGATGGGCTTGCCGAAGGTGGTGCGCTCGTTGGCGTAGTCCTTGGCGATCTGCATTGCGTGCTGGCTGAGCGCGGTGGCGATGGCGGCGCAGCTGATGCGCCCGCCGTCAAGAACGGACATGGCTATCTTGAAGCCGATGCCCTCGGGGCCGAGCAGAGCGTCGGCGGGCAGGTGGATGTTGTCAAAGGAGAGCGCACAGGTGCTCGAGCCGCGCATGCCCATCTTCTTCTCGTGCTTGGCTATGACAAGCCCCTCGGCCTCCTTGGGGAGGATGAAGGCGGAAATGCCCTTGGAGCCCGCATCCGGGTCGGTCTTGGCGAGGATGAGATATACGTCCGCCTCGCCGGAGTTGGTTATCCAGCTTTTGCCGCCGTTGAGCGTCCAGCTGCCGTCCGGGTTCTTGGTAGCCACGGAGCGAATTCCCGCCGCGTCGGAGCCTGCGCTGGCTTCGGTGAGGCCGAAGGCAAAGAGGTCGCCGCGGGCCACACGGGGGAGGTACTCCTTCTTCTGCGCGTCCGTACCCCAATTGGTTATCATCTCGGCCGCAACGTGGCTGATCTCCACAGCCAGGGCAAAACTAGCGCTGCCTTTGGCCAGCTCGTGGACGATAATGGTACTGGTCACATAGTCCGAGCCCATGCCGCCGTACTCCTCGGGAACAAGCACACCGCTGAGGCCCAGCTCGTTAAACTTGGCGTACAGCTCGCGGTCAAAGGCGTCGTTCTGGTCCATGTAGTAGTCGCGGGGCTCGACTTCCTTCTTGGTGAATTCCCTGACCATATCGCGGACCATTTTCTGTTCTTCGTTGAATTGTATCAGCATTGCCATTGTCTATCTCCCTTTCCTTGATGAGCTTGCCCTTCTTTTGGCAGACAGATTATATCTCCGACTTTTGTGTTTGAGAAATAACTATCAATCTGAACATTATAACTGCCATCTATGGAGCGCTGTCCTTTCAAAAAGCCGAGCTGTGAGAAATGCCGGCACCTGTGGAACGAGATCGATCAAGTTTGCGGGGCTAAAGTCTGGCTAGTGCATATTCATCTGAAGTCTCCGTGTGACATATGGTTATTAATTCATGAAATGTAGAAATGGGCTTGGGCTGTAAGACATTATGGTTTTTGTGCTTTGAATGTATTAAAATACTTTCAAGCACAGGGACTTCGGCAGATTCTTGAGCGAACTTGAAAACGAAGGGGTGTTGAGCTTGGACATACGGGAACTGCGCTACATTATCGGCATAGCAGATGCGCGCAACATGACAAAGGCAGCCTCGAATCTGTTTGTTACGCAGCCAGCGTTGAGCAAGATGCTCAAGAAGGTGGAGGAACAGCTCGGCACGCAGCTTTTTGTTCGTGACGGGAACTCTATGACGCCGACCGATGCGGGACTGCACGTGGTGGAGCGCGGCAAAAAGATAATCCATGAGTTTGACGAGCTGGAGCGGCAGCTCGCAGACCTTAAGCGTATGAACCGCGAGCGCGTACTGCTCGGCATCCCGCCCATGATAGCCGCGCTGGATTTCCCGGAGATAATCATGAAGTTCCGGCGGCACTTTCCAGATGTGACCGTGGAGGTGCACGAGTACGGAGCGCGGAAGCTGGAGAGTATGGTGCTCGACGGCACGCTGGACGTGGCCATCAGCATGCACCCGGTAGCGTCGAACGACCTGAGCGAAATAGCCATAATCCAGGACCAGGTGGTCTGCGCGATGAACCCGGACCATCCGCTGACAGCCCTGGAGCGCATCACGCTCGACGATCTCTCGCCCTACGCGATAAACACCTTCCCGGTGGAGTACGCGGTCTATGAGGAGCTGATAAAGAAGTTCAAGGCGCGCAAGCTCCTGCCGCACATAGACGTGACGAGCCCGTCGTGTGACTTCCTGTTGAAGATAAGCCACCTGAGCAATGAGGTTTGTGTCCTTCCGGCGCCGTGTGTCAGGCACTATGACCGCGACAATATGGATGTCCGCCCCTTCGAGCCGAACTACAACTGGAGCCTCTGCATAGTGTACAGGAAGAACTCCTACATGAGCGACCGGGTGCGGACTCTTATATCCTGCATTGAACAGGTTGTGAACCCTCCCGTATGAAACGCCATTGCGGCCGACAGGCGATCGTTCGAGCAGGAAGAGGCCCGGCGGTACTTCCGCCGGGCCGTATTCTACTTTCTATCGGTTGCCCGGGCCGGGCCCCTGATGTAGACTGGGGACGAGGTGAGGGCGATGTTTGAGCTTGACAAGAAGAGCTTCGGCGCCTTTGTGGCGCAGCTGAGGCGAGAGAAGGGCTGGACCCAGAAGGAACTGGCGCAGCGGCTCTTCGTCTCCGACAAGGCCGTGAGCAAGTGGGAGACCGGCGCAAGCCTGCCGGATACTGCCCTGCTCGTACCGCTCTCGGAGCTGCTGGGCGTGAGTGTGACCGAACTTCTGCGCTGCGAGCGTATGTCCGCAGACAGCGAGCTGGACGGGGAGCAGATAGAGAGCGTGGTAAAGACCGCCATAGGTTATTCCGGCTCAAAGCCCGAGCGCGCCCTCGGCGAAAAGAGCCGCTGGAAACCGGCCTTTCTCCTGAGCCTGCTGCTGGGCGGGGCCTGCATCGCTCTTGCGGCGTACAGGGGCCGGCTTTCTACAGTGAGTCCTCTTATATACGCCATGTGCGCGCTGTTCGGGACCTACTTTGTGTTTTTTGTGCGGCTGCGCCTGCCCCGATATTACGACGGCGAGCGCATAGGCGCATTTTACGACGGGCCGGTCCGCATAAACCTTCCTGGCGCGGCCTTCAACAACCGCAACTGGCCGCATGTTCTCAGGGTCTACAGGACATGGCTCTGCCTGACCGCAGCGCTGTACCCGGGGACATCCCTGCTCCTGACGGAGCTGGTCCCGGAGCTCTGGGGGGCGGCGGAACCCTATGCGCTCCTGGTGCTGCTCCTGGCCGGACTGGTCCTGCCAACATACCTGACGGCGAAAAAATACGAGTGAGGGCAGAAAAACACCGCAGACGATCTCCGCCTGCGGTGTTTTCGCCTTTATTAGGTTCAGGCCAGGAGACTTTGTATTTCCTCAAGGGCCTCCGGGGAATTTACGGCGAGCACCGTGCTCTTCTCGCCCAGCGGGAGCTCCGCACCGGTGATGTCGCGCACGAGGCCGCCGGCCTCCGAAACGATTATCCGAGCGGCATTGTGGTCCCAGGGCGAGGAGCGCATCGTAACGAAGAGGTCCGCCTTCCCGGCGGCGAGCTCGCATAGCTCCAGCGCCACGCTGCCCAGGCAGCGCACGCCGCGCACGGCCTTGGCCAACTTCACCAGCCGCTCCTGCCAAGGGTGTGGCTCAAGAAAGCTGTACTGCACGCCCGGCGTCGTAAGCAGCATCTCACGCAGGCTTCTGCGCGAGGTGACGTGCAGGGGCTTGTCGTCCAGCCAGGCGCCCTCGCCGGGACTCGCCCGGTAGAGCCCATCCCGCTCCACGTCCAGCACCAGCCCGAACAGCGGCTCTTCCCCGGCCCAGCAGCCTACCGACACGGCGTAGTTGCTGTTCTGGTTGATGAAATTCGTCGTACCGTCGATCGGGTCTATATACCAGACCACGCCGCGCTTGCCTACGTTCGACGGGGGATATTCCTCGCCGACTATGGCGTCGTCCGGGAAGGCGGAGAGTATCCTGCTGCGCAGCAGCTGCTCCGTTTTTCTGTCCCAGTATGTCACGAGGTCCTGATAACCTGTTTTGATCGCAATATCGCTGCTCCTGAGGCGGCTCTGCCTGAGTACTGCGCCGGCCTCCCTTATAGCGGCGGTGGCCAGTTCAAACCTCTCCATCGCTCACCTTCTTTCTCACGCAGAAAATCTTAACACACATAATGGCCCATTTCAAGGCCGTGCTTTACCAGAGCACTCTCTGTGGCCCGCAGCGGCCGATGCTCATAGGACTGTGCCGGCGAACGTAGGCGGCAGTGAGATCGGGCATCTCGGTGCCGCCGCGCCAGAGTACGGGGCAGCGCCGGAGCGCGTCGTAGCCGCCGGTCCCGGTGGCGCGGTAGTTGCTCGTGACCAGTCTGTACTTCCCGGGGCCGAGAGGCGAGCCATCCGGCAGAGTGAGAGCGACCACGCGGCTCCCCACGGGCCGCCGCAGGTCGAAGGTGTAGTGGAGTCCGGAGTAGAAGTCGTAGTTATAGTGCTCTATCTTCGGGAGCAGGAAGGCCTCGGAGACCTCCGGCTTCCCGTCCCTGAGCGTAAAATAGGCCGCGCATCGCTCCAGGCAGGAGCGCAGGACCTCTGCCGTCACCTCCAGCACCACGAGGGTGTTGGCAAAGAGATAGGCTGCGGTTATCCCTCGCATCGTGACGGGCGAAGAGAGTCCCACGGGGTCATTGCCCAGGCTGGTGCAGGAGAAGTCCGCGCCCGTGGCGTCCAGCTGCACGCGATTGAAGAGCTCCGCCACGCGGCTGCCGCAGAGCGCGGCCTCGAGCTTGCCTTCCGGGGGCAGAGGTATCTCCAGTACTCCGACGGGGCTGTCCAGCCAACGCTGTACCTCCTCCTCGAGCGGCAGAAGTCTGGCATAGGGCTCCTGGCCGTGCTCGCCGCCAGCGCGCAGCAGGCGCGACTTGAAGCGGATGCGGCCGGCCTCCTCCAGACCGTTGAGCAGCAGGTATTCACCGGCGTTCGCCGGCGGCTGGACCGAGTATGTGCCGCCCAGCTCCACACCCTCGACGGCCATGTGCTGGTGTCCGGTAAGGAGCAGGTCGTAGTCCAGCTCCCGGGCTATGCGGCAGGCGATGTTCTCGCCGCTGTCGGAGAGCACGCGGCCTGTGTCGAGCTCCTCCTCGAAGCCGCCGTGGTAGATGCATACGCTCAGGTCGCAGAGCGGCGCGAGCTGCTCCAGCGCGAGCTTCGCCGCTTCAAAGGCGTCTGTTATGCGCATCTTTTCAAGGTTCTGCGGCTGCTCCCAGACGTTCACAAAGTCCGTGACTACCCCGGTTATGCCGACGCGCAGTCCGTTCTCCAGTCTGCGCAGCGCCCAGGGCCTTATTCTGAGTTCGCCGCCGAGGTCCACGAGATTCGCGCAGAGACACTCGGCCTCCATGGCGTCTATATAGCCGCGCAGGGCCTCGTAGCCGAAGTTGAAGTCGTGGTTGCCGAGCGTGAAGCAGTCGAGCCCCATGGCGTTGAAGGCAGCGGCGACGGGATGCGGTTTCCAGCTGTCCCGGTGCTCGAGGTAGAACTGAGTGAGCGGCGTACCTTGGAGCGAGTCGCCTCCGTCCAGCACAAGCGTGTTCCCGTCTTTTTCGAGCTCCTGCGCGATGTTGAGCAGCCCGCTGTCCTCCGGGCAGTTGCCCGCGTAGTTCACGGGGAAGATGTGGCCGTGTGTGTCCGAGGTATAGTAGATACGGAATTTTCTTGCCATACTCAACCCCTCGCCAGCTTGACGCGGATCTTGGTGGATATCCACTCTATGATGAGCACGAGCACGATGAGCCCGGCGAGTATCGCCCCGGCTTCCTCCCAGCGGTAGGAGTTCATGGCGAAGATGAGGGGCGCGCCTATGCCGCCCGCGCCGACCAGGCCGAGCACGGTGGCGTCGCGCAGGTTTATGTCGAAGCGGTAGATGGCCGTGGAGGCGAAGTTCGGCATGAGCTGCGGCAGTATGCCGTAGCGTATCTTCTGCCAGGTGGTGCAGCCGGCGGCGTCCAGGGACTCGAGGACGTGGACGTCCAGGTCCTCGATGGCCTCGATATACATCTTGCTGACCATGCCCACAGAGCACAGCGACATGGTGAGCAGGCCCGCGAATGCGCCGGGACCAGTTACGCGGATGAACATCAGCCCGTAGACGAAGGCCGGTACAGTGCGTATGGCCATGATGGCTATGCGGCCCACGAAGGCGACAGGCTTCGGCGTCAAGTTCGACGCGGAGATAAAGGCCAGGGGTATGGAGATTATCGCGCCCACGACCGTGCCGAGGAAGGCTATGCAGATGGTCTCGAGCAGCAGGTAGGGTACGCCCTGGGTCGTAAAGTTGAAGAGCAGGTCCCTGTCCGGATTGAAGATGCCCTTGAGTATGTTCAGGGCTATGACCGCGCCGTTCTGCGTGGTCCCGGCCGTCTCCACGGCGCTGGCGCTCCATACCAGCAGCACGAGCACCACGGCGGCCACTGCCAGTTCGAACACCCAGCGCTTCGGCCTTGCGGCGTAGGCGGCAGCTATTCTTTCGTTCATATCGGCAGCCCCCTCAAACCAGGCGTTTTCTCGCCGCACGGCTGATGGTCTCAATGACAAAGACCGTGACGAACAGGGCCAGGAGTATCATGCCTACGCTGGCGTATTCGCGCCAGCCGATTTTCTCGTTGAGGATGAGGCCGAGGCCGCCCGCTCCGACGTAGCCGAGGATCGAGGCGTAGCGCACGTTGCCCTCGAAGCAGAACAGGCAGTTGGAGAGATAGCTGGGCAGCACCTGGGGTACGATTGCGCTTATAAAGGCGCGGGTCTTGGTGGCGCCCATGGCCTCCATTGCCTCAAAGGGGCCCATGTCCACCGTCTCTATCTCCTCATAGAGTATCTTGCCTATGTAGGCAAAGGTGAAGATAGCGATGGCAGTGGTACCCGCGAGGGTGCCGAGGCCGAACACATATGTTGCGATAAGCGCGGAGACCAGCGTAGGCAGAGTGCGGATAATGCCCAGCAGCAGGCGCATTGCGCTCACGACGACCCTGTTGTGGATGATGTTCGTTGAGGCAAGCATGGCGAAGGGTACGACCAGCACCGAGCCGATGAACGAACCGAGCAGCGACATCTTGATGGTGTCGAAAAGCGGCTGCCAGATCTGCGGCATGTAGTTCCACTCCGGGGGTATCATGTCGCCAAGGATGACAAAGAACTCGCGTATCCTCGTGACCAGCACTGTCATGTCAAAGCCGGTGACGCGCACGGAGACGACGGTCATGCCCAGCAGCACAAGCACGACGAGCGGCATTCGTGAGCGGGGCTTTTTGACCACTTTGCCATTGGCGAGCGTTATCGTCTTGGGTGGGAATATCTTGTCGTATAGGCTCATACCGCGCTCTCCTCTCCGCCCTGATAGATGGAGTCGAGCACCTCCTGCGTGACCTTTTCCACGGGGCCGTCGTACACGATCTCGCCCGAGCGTATGCCTACAACGCGGCTGGCGTACTGCAGGGCAAGTTCGACGTGGTGTATGTTTATGAGCACGGTGATGTTCATATCCCTGTTGATGCGCTTGAAGTCGTCCATGACCTGCCTGGCGGTGACGGGGTCGAGCGAGGCCACGGGTTCGTCTGCTAGGATGATCTGCGGGTCCTGGGCGAGCGTCCTGGCGAGGGCAACGCGCTGCTGCTGCCCGCCGGAGAGCTGGTCGGCTCTGACAAAGGCCTTGTCCAGTATGGCGACCTTGTCCAGAGCGTCCAGCGCGCGGAGCTTTTCGTCCTTCGTGAAGATGCCGAAGGTCGCTCGCCACCAGGGCAGATCCGGCACAAAGGCCGTGAGCACGTTCTTTATGACCGTCGTTCGTGTTATGAGGTTGAAGGACTGGAAGATCATGCCGATGCCCCGCCGGAAGGAGCGCAGGCTCCTGCCGTGCAGAGACATGACGTCCGTTCCGTCCACAGTAAGCGTCCCGGAGCTGATGTCGTGCATACGGTTTATCGTCCTGATAAGCGTGGACTTGCCAGCTCCGGAAAGTCCGATTATGGCGACGAATTCTCCCTGTTCTATGGTGAGATCTATGTCCTTGAGCGCTTCAAAGCCGTTGGGGTATTTTTTGCTTACGTTTTTGAACTCTATCATAGCTATCCCCTCATTCCAAATGAGGGAGGAAAGCCGAGGCCTCCCTCCCTCACCGGAGAAAATGGTATTGAAAAGAATCAGCCGGCGCTGTTGAGGGACTGGATCATCTCCTGGGCGGCGCGCTCGGAGTCATAATCGGAGCTCTGCGCGGGCAGGTAGCCGTTGTGGCTGTAGATAGCGATGACCGCCTTGCCCTCCTCGGTGTTGCCGATGTTGATGAAGGCGTCTATGAGGGCCTGCCTGAAGTCGTCGGTCATAATGGGGGAGGTCTTGCTCACGCTGATGGTGTCGTTATAGATGGCGGGGGTGACGCCGACAACGGCGGTGTCGTCCCAGATGCTGTTGGTCATGGCGTACTCGGAGGTCCACTCGTCCTCATAGTCGCGGCGGGCGTCGGCGTAGGTGCATAGGATGTCAACCTGGCCCGAGGCAAGGCGAGCGAAGGCGCTGCCGTAGGAGTCGGACTGGACGGCGTGGGGCAGGTCGGTTATGTTCTTGCCGAAGTTCTCCTGCAGCCAGAGGGAGGGGTAGATGTAGCCGGCGGGGGAGGAGGAGTTGGCGACGGACCAGTTGGCGCTGCTGACGTCCTCCCAGGTGAGCTCTTCACCGGCGTTTATCTTGGCGGCGAGTTCCTGGCCCTTCTCGGAGGGACCGGCGATCATCAGGGCGCGGTAGCTGGTGACCTGCTCGGTGGTGGGCTCAGTGGGGGCGTTGTCGTTCCAATCCTTGGCGCTGTCGGAGTCGATGGACAGGCCGTCGCGGGTGGCGGTGAGGATGACGTCGCAGCCGTCGTCATAGAGAACGTAGGTGCCGCCGGGGATGAGGCCGACGTCCGCAGTGCCGGCGGACAGCGCCTCGCCGACAGCCTCGTAGCTGGTGCCGACGGTGATATCGACCTCACCGACGTCGTAGCCGAGCTTGGCGAGCTCGTCGGTCAGCAGCTGCTTGAGCGGTTCGGTGGCGGTGATGATCTCATCCGGTTCTCTGGACGGAACGAAGGCTACGCGCAGGGTGTCGATTTTCTGGTTGCCTTCGGGCTCGGTGGAGCCGGCGGGGTCGCTGCCCTCTGGCGTGGTCGAAGGTTCTTCCGTGCCACAGCCTGCCAGCAGACCGACGCAGAGAACTGCAGCCAGCAGGAACGCGAGTGTCTTTTTCATGATGTTCCTCCTTAAATTTAATTGTAAAGGTCGATCTATCTATTGTAAGAGGCTGAGCCTCCTGCAATCCATCAGGCGGTATCCCCTATTTTGAGGTGCGGCGGCATCATAACGGTGACGGCCTGGCTTCGCCGCTGGCTTATCCTGCCGAAGAGCAGGTCGAGCGCGCTTTCCCAGACGTAGTCAGGGTACATCTCGATACAGGTGCCGGTGGGCCACTTGCTCTCCAGCGTCTGTATATCGTGGTAAATGACGACTGCAACGTCTTTCGGGACCCGGACGCGGAGCTCTCGAAAGGCCTCGAGCGCGCCCTCAGCGACCTCGTCGCTGCCGAGCAGGACGGCTTCGGGCAGGGCGCCGGTCTCCACGGCGTGTTTCGCCAGTGCATAGCCGCTCTCGCGGCTGATCTCGCCGATATGGAAAAAGCGCTCGTCATATGCGTTCCGCGCGGAGAGGATACCTTTGAGGCCCTCGAGACGGTTGACGCCGATTCGCCAGTTCTGGCCCTCGTATATCCCGCCGATGTAGCCGAGGCTTTTGTACTGCTTGCGGTCGAGCAGGTATTCCGTCATCTGCTCCTGGCCTTTTTTGAAATCGACCTGGACCTGGTCGAACTCGTAGCTGCTCTGTCCGGAGTTCACGAACACGATGGCGAAGCTGAGCGAGCGGAGAAAGTCTATCTCCTCCGGCGTGCAGGCGCTGAGGGCGATGACGCCGTCCACCTTCTGCGGCTGGCCGAAGTCGAGGCGGGTGAAGGAGACGTCGTATCTATCGGTCATCATCTGGACTAGGCAGCTGAGGGAGACGAGGCGTACGTTTTGCCTGTCCGGGCGGACGATGCGCCAATCTGCGACTCCGATGACGAGGTGGGTCTTGTGCTCGGCGGCGCGGCGCTGCCTGGGCGAAACGTAACCGAGCGTATGCGCGGCCTGGAATATGCGCGTTCTCACCTCGGGGCTGACGGAGATACTGTCATCCTTATTCAAAACTCTGGAGACAGCCGCCGCCGACACCTGCGCAGCCTGAGCAACGTCTTTAATGGTCGCCATTAGAATCCCCCTAAAAATCGAACTATCTGGCTCAATTATAACAGGCCTCGACATGAAATCAATATATTTTACTAAAATTTTACTAAATAAAAACCCAGATTTGCAAATACGCCCCGCGATTGGACGGAAAAATAAAAAAGTCCTGAAATCACACGGTTTCAGGACTTTTCATTTTACGAATAAGCGGTTCCAAACCGGCGCTTCTCGACCTCCATGATCACGTTTTGCAAATTCTGAACGTTTAATCGCACGTCTAATACCTTTGTATTAAACTGTCCAAGGCGTCTGCGCCTACATAAGAGCAGACCAATCAATTTGTGGAAAACTCTTGACACCACATAGGCAGATGGTATTATAAATTAAAAATTATGAACTTCTTTCCGTGTTCTGTTAGCGTTGGAGGCCACAATATGGACAACAAGTTGTTTAGGAAAAATAGCCTTGAAAGAGTTTCTTCGCCTGAGCAGCTAAATGACTATGTCAAGGTATCGTCTCCAGGGATCTGGATCATCCTTGCGGCGGTGATAGTTCTGCTTATAGGGGCCTGTGTCTGGGGGATATGGGGAAGGCTGGAGACCACTGTTCCCGCAGTGGTCATAAGCAAAAACGGCACAGCTGTTTGCTGCTGTGATACATCTTACATCGCCAAGGTGGAGGTCGGCATGACCGTTCGCGTCAGTGAAAGGGAACTTAGCATCACGAGCATTTCTTCACAAGAGACAAAACTTTACGACTATGCTCCGGAGGCGGGGTTCGGCGCCGGGCAGTATGGATACATCTCAGAGCTGAGCGGATCCGTCAGCGACGGCATATATCAAGCTGAGATCGTTGTGGAAAGCGTCTCCCCAATGTCGTTTCTGTGGAACTGAGGCGGCGCATGGCAGATACGAAGAGAAAGGTCAAAAAACCCGTTGAGAAGGGGCTGGCCAAAGTCCCGGTGGTCATGCAGATGGAGGCACTGGAGTGCGGCGCCGCCAGTCTGGCAATGGTGTTGGCATATTACGGCAAATGGGTGCCGCTTGAGCAGGTGCGTGCCGACTGCGGTGTCTCCAGGGACGGCTCAAACGCCAAGAACGTGCTCAAGGCCGCCAGGGGCTACGGCCTGACCGCGAAAGGCTACCGCTTCGAGCCGGACACGCTGAAAAAGCAGGGCAGATTCCCCTGCATAATACACTGGAACTTCAATCATTTTGTTGTGCTCGACGGGTTCAAGGGCAACAAGGCCGTACTGAATGACCCGGCAAAGGGCAGATGCTCGGTATCCATGGAGGTCTTTGACAAGGCGTTTACAGGGATATGCCTGATGTTTGAGCCCGGTGAGGACTTCCGGCCCGGCGGCAGACCCAAGTCGGTACTCGAGTTCGCCCGGAAACGACTGGACGGCGCGGCCGCGGCCGTCGTGTTCCTGCTGCTGACGACTTTTATCACCTCCGTGATAGGGATCATATACAGCGTGTTCTCGTACATCTTCCTCGACCGCCTGCTGACCGGAGAGAACGCAGACTGGCTTGGCGGATTCACCCTGGCTCTCGTATTGTTCGGCATGGTAAGGCTGGTAGTTGAGTGGATAAAGGCCGTATATACAATGAGGATCAACGGCAAACTGGCCATCGTAGGCAGCACCGCCTTCATGTGGAAGATTCTAAAAATGCCGATGGACTTCTTCTCGCAGCGCATGGCGGGCGATATCCAGCAGAGGCAGAATGCCAACGCCGCGATCGCAGCCAGCATGGCGAATGTGTTTGCCCCCTTGGCCATAAACGCCGCGCTCATGCTGTTTTATCTCATCGTAATGTTTCGGTACAGCGTGCTGCTGACGCTCATAGGCGTGGCGTCCATAGTCATCAACCTGAGCCTATCACGGCTCATCTCCAAAAAGCGCGTAAATATCACAAGAGTGCAGCTCAGGGACTCGGGCAAACTGGCGGGCGCTACCGTTGCGGGCATCGAGATGATCGAGACGATCAAGTCCAGCGGCGCGGAAAACGGCTTTTTCGAAAAATGGGCAGGATATCAGGCCAGCGCCAACACCCAGAAGGTGCGCTATGAGAAGCTCGACCAGTACCTGGGCGCGCTCCCCGCCCTGGTTTCGTCCATAACTAACAGCGCGGTCATGATGGCCGGTGTCTGGCTGACCATCAACGGGGAGTTCACGGCGGGCATGATCCTGGCGTTTCAGGGCTTCCTCAGCAACTTCAGCCAGCCTGCGATGACCATAGTAACGGCGGGGCAGACCGTTCAGGAGATGCGCACGCAGATGGAGCGCGTCGAGGATGTCATGCAGTATCCCGAGGACGTGGTGTACGAGACCGAGACGAAGCTGGAGGACGGCATCGAGTACGACAAGCTCTCCGGCAGCGTGGTCATGAAGAACGTAACGTTCGGGTACTCGAAGCTGGACGCGCCGCTTATTGAGGGCTTTGATCTGACGCTCGAGCCGGGGAGCCGGGTGGCGTTTGTCGGCGCTTCAGGCTGCGGCAAGAGCACGCTGTCCAAGCTCATTTCGGGGCTGTACCAGCCGTGGAGCGGCGAAATACTCTTTGACGGCAAACCGATCCGCGAGATTGACCGGAGCGTCTTTACAGGTTCCCTCGCAGTCGTTGACCAGAATATCATACTCTTTGAAGACACGATAGCCAACAACATTAAGATGTGGGACAACTCGATCGAGGACTTCGAGATGATCCTGGCTGCCCGGGATGCAAGCCTGCATGAGGACATTATGCAGCGCGACGGCGGCTATAACTACAGGATCACAGAGGGCGGCAAGGACTTCTCCGGCGGGCAAAGGCAGCGCATGGAGATCGCCCGAGTGCTGGCGCAGGACCCTACGATCATCATTCTGGACGAGGCGACGAGCGCGCTCGACGCAAAGACGGAGTATGAGGTCGTCAAGTCTATAAAGGACAGGGGCATCACCTGCATCGTGGCGGCGCACAGGCTGTCCACGATCCGGGACTGCGACGAGATAATCGTGCTGGACCACGGCAAGGTGGTGGAGCGCGGCACACACGAGGAACTGTATACGCTGGGCGGGGCCTATACGCGCCTCATCTCGAATGAATAGGGGGCGCTGCAATGGGTTGGTTTGATGAACAGATAAGGCAGCGCAAGCTCAGCGACGACGAGGTCTTTGCAGACAGCTTTGCCGACATTGCCGGGGCGGTCGCGGGCAGGGGATTCTCCGATGCGCTGAAAAGCGATCGCCGCGCGGCAAGCGACGCCATAGGCGGCATCCTGGAGTTTTACCACATAAAGTTCCGTGAGCCGCCGAAGAACATCACGGACATCAATGAGCAGCTGGAGTACCTCATGCGGCCCTACGGCGTGATGCGCAGGACGGTGCGCTTGGAAAAGGGCTGGTATAAGGACGCCATGGGCGCCATGCTCGCGGTGAGGAAAGACGACGGCGGGATCGCTGCGCTCATCCCGTCCGGACTTTCGGGCTATAGATTTTTCGACCGCAAAAGCGGCAAATATGAAAAGGTGGGTCCGAAGAACGAAGAACTGTTCGACGAGGAGGCCATCTGCTTTTACAAGCCCTTCCCACTGGAGAAAATGAACACATCCAGCCTGCTGCGCTATATGGCCGAGTGCCTGCAAACGGCGGACCTGGTCCTGATCGGCCTTGCGACCCTGGCCGTGACGCTGCTGGGACTGCTGGGGCCGAAGCTGAACAACATCGTGTTTTCCGACGTTGTGGAAAGCGGCAGCGTGAGACTGGTCGCCGCAATGCTGATCTTCCTCATCTGCGTGGCGATAAGCACGGCGCTGATGAAGTCCGTCCAGCTGCTGCTCATGGCACGGATAAGCACCAAGCTGGAGATCTCGGTGCAGTCCGCAGCCATGATGCGCATTTTGTCGCTGCCCGCCAGCTTCTTCAAAAAATACAGTTCGGGCGAGCTCTACCAGCGTACGGAGTACATAAACGACATATGCGGGCTTCTGGTGTCGGCTGTGCTCTCCACGGGGCTGACCTCGGTGTTTTCCCTGACGTACCTGTCCCAGATATTTATATACGCACCCTCACTGGTCGCGCCGGCGCTGCTGGTGATTTTTGCAACGCTGCTGCTTTCCCTTGTGACCACGCTGGTTCAGGCGAGGAACACGAAGAGGCAGATGGAAGCCGCAGTCAAGGAGAGCGGCGTGAGCTACGCGCTCATCTCAGGAGTGCAGAAGATCAAGCTCTCCGGCGCTGAAAAGCGGGCCTTTGCCCACTGGGGCAAGCTCTACGCCAAGTCGGCGGAGCTCAGCTTCAACCCGCCGCTGTTCCTCAAGGTGAACTCCGTGATAAGCACGGGCATCAGCCTTGCGGGCACGATAGCCATGTACTATCTGGCGGTGAAGAACAACGTCGGCGTCGCGGACTACTACGCCTGCAACACGGCCTATGGTATGGTGACGGGCGCGTTCATGTCCCTTTCTGGCGTCGCGCACACCATAGCGCAGATAAAGCCGGTGCTGGATATAGTGAAGCCAATACTAGAGACCGTGCCGGAGATAGCGGAGGACAAACAGGTCATAACCCGGGTGTCAGGCGCGGTGGAGCTGAACAACGTGTCGTTCCGGTACAGTGAGAACATGCCCTGGGTACTGGACGACCTGAGCCTCAAGATAAGGCCGGGGCAGTATGTGGCCGTCGTCGGCAAGACCGGCTGCGGCAAGTCCACGCTCATGCGGCTGATGCTGGGTTTTGAAAAGCCGCAGAAGGGCGCGGTGTATTACGACGGACGGGATCTAGACACGATAGACCTCAAGTCGCTCCGGAGCAAGATAGGCGTCGTAATGCAGAACGGCAAGCTGTTCCAGGGCGACATCTACTCCAATATCGTCATTTCCGCGCCGTGGCTTACGATGGACAGCGCCTGGGAAGCCGCTGAGATGGCGGGGATCGCGGACGATATAAGGAGAATGCCGATGGGTATGCATACGCTCATCTCCGAGGGCTCGGGCGGCATTTCCGGCGGACAGAGACAGAGGCTCATGATAGCGAGGGCGATAGCGCCCAAGCCCAGAATTCTGATGTTTGACGAGGCCACGAGCGCGCTGGACAATCTGACGCAGAAGACTGTGTCGGACTCGCTCGGCCGCCTCAAGTGCACCAGGATCGTCATAGCCCACAGGCTGTCTACAATCCGGCAGTGCGACCGGATACTCGTGCTGGACCAGGGCAAGATCATCGAGGACGGCACATACGAGGAGCTGCTTGCGGCGGGCGGATCCTTTGCCGAACTCGTAGCCAGGCAGAGACTGGACGGCGCTCAGGCGGGGAAGTCGTAAAAGCGGCCGATATTTGAGTTTGGAGGCAGGGCCTGTGGCGATGCTCAACAGGAAACAACTCAATTTGCCGACGGATGGGCAGGAGGCGCTGTTTCTGCTCCCGTGGACGGAAAGAGCGTGGGATAGCCTGAAGGCCGAACTGGGCAGGGATGGGCTCGTGACGGAAAAGGCGGTCCAGCAGTGCCTTGAGGCCCTGCTGGACCGGCTGAGGTACATATGCGCGGATGTCTTTAAGGCGGAGAAGAACGCCCTCATAGTAGAGGCCGCCCCGTTCATGGCGCTCGACCCTGGGCTGGCAACGATGGATATGAAGGCGGCCGCGTCGGAGAAACTGCTGCGTGAGCTGGAGCGGACGGGCGGCGGGTGTATCTTTGAAAAATATCCCCCTCTGCGGGGACTGCTGGACTGCCGGACGGAGCTCTTCACGCAGGTGTGCCTCGAGCTTTTCACAAGACTCCGAAGGGACCGGCCGGAGATATGCCGCCGTTTTTTCGGGGGAGAGGACTTCGGAGCGGTGATGGAGCTCCGGGGAGGCTCCGGCGACCTGCACTTTCACGGCCGGAGCACCTGCGTTGTAGGCACCCGGCGAGGGCAGTTCGTGTATAAGCCCCGCGACTGCGGAATAGACCTGAGGTTCCGGGCGCTGGTCGGACACGGGTTCCAGGATTTCCTCCGTGTCCCCGACTGCATAGATGGCGGGAGCTACGGCTGGAGCGAATATGTTGGGCCGGATGAGGTCGGATCCGCGGCCGAGACGGAGCTGTTTTACCGCCGCTTCGGCGGGGCCTGCGCGCTGATGCAGGCCCTGGGCGGCAGCGACCTGCATTCGGAAAACTGGATATGCAGCGGGGGATTCCCTGTGCTGGTGGATATCGAGACGGTGCTCTCGCCGGTACCGCGGGTCTTTGATGATAAGCGGGCGTTTCCAGAGCTGGCGACGGAGGAGGGGGGCTTTCTCTACGATGCGAACCGCTCGCTTATACCCAGCAGCCTGCTGCCGCAGCGGTCTGGCGGCCGGGAGCTGAGCGTGCTGCTGGACGACTCCGACAGGACGCACTGCGAACCAGTGCTGAATGGGAAAAAGCTCACGGTGGAGGGCTTTGAAAAGGTGTTCCTGGAGGGCTTTTCCGAGGGCTATGACCGCTGCATCCGGCTTAGAGGCCGGCTGCTACGGGACATAGAGGGCTTTTCGGACGTCACGGTCAGAAATCTCATAAGGAATACGGATATCTATGCGAGACTGCTGTCCGGACTATACAGCGCCCCTGCGCTGCGCTCGGAGGAACGTCGGGCGGCGGAGCTCCGGCGTTTGGAATCGGCGTTCCGGCAGCGCGGAGCGGAACAGCTTCTGCCCATCGCCCGCTGGGAGGGGGAATGCATGCTCGAGGGCGACATCCCCTATTTCAGTGCCAGGGGCGGCGGCCACGCGCTCATGGACGGCAGCGGCCGTGTGGTGGCGGAGGACTTTTTCCGCCTGAGCGCGGTGGAGAATGCGCAGGAGCGCATAGGCAGGCTGTCCCCGGCGGAGAAGCACTTCGAGCTGGGCCTGCTGAAACAGGGGATCGCCCGGGCGGTGATACCCGCGCAGCTGCGGCAGGAGGCCGCTCCGGAACTTTCGGGCATTGAGCCGATGAGCCGGGAACAGGCAGAGGCGGAGGCGCTGGAACTCTTCCGGCAGCTGGACGATATGCTGCTGACAGGACCCGGAGGGAAGGCGTCGTGGCTGGTCATGTCGGAACGGGGGATGAATCTTGTGCCTGCAAAGCCGGTTTTCTGCCGGGGTACGGCGGGCATGGGAGCGTTTTTCGCTGCAGTACACGCCCTCGGCGGCGAGACTGCCGGAAGAGCCGCGGAGCTGGCGGATATCTGCCTACAGCAGCTCGAGACCGCGGCCAGGCTGCTGGAAGAAGCGACGTACATACCAGAGAATGCGCTGCAGACCGGGATGTCCGACGGCCTTGCGGGAGCTCTCCGGGCGCTGGATATCATGGAACGCGGCCTGGGCAGCGGCCGGGCATACGAGCTCAAGCGGCGGCTGCTCGCACAGCTCAGGAAGGTGGATATCGAGAACGCGCACTGCCTGGACGTCTACTCCGGGGCGGCAGGGCTGCTGCTGGAGCTGTGCCGGGCGCATGACGCGACGGGCTCAGAGCAGGTGCTTTTGAATATAAGGCGGACGGCGGAGCGGCTGCTCGGAGGCCGGACGCTGAAGTACAAGGGCCAGCTGCTCTGGGACACCCTGGATAAGAAACGGCCGATAAGCGGAGCGGGTCACGGCATGGCGGGCATAGCCGCGGCTCTGTCAGGCGCGGCACGGATACTGGACGACGGGCAATGCCGCAAGGCGGCGGAGGCCGCGCTGGCGTTTGAACACGGGATATACTCGGAAAAGCTGGGTACCTGGCCGGATCTGAGAAGCTCGCCTGTGGTTTCCAAGGCCATGCACGGACTGTGCTCGGGCGCGCCCGGCATCGGTCAGGCGCTGCTGTACTGCAGACGAAACGGGCTTTGTTCCCCGCAACTGGACGAGGACCTGGAACGAGCCAGGAGCTGTTGCATTGGGCGCGAGCCGCTCTTCCGCGATCACCTCTGCTGCGGCAACCTCTCGGCAGTGGACTTTCTGCTGACGCTGCCGGACTGCCGCCAGCACGCGGGCCGGCTGTTGGCCTTCATGAAGCGGCGCAAGGACGCGGAGGGCGGATACAGATACCTGCCCGCAGCCTTCCGCCAGGTCGTTTGCCCGGATCTCTTATATGGCGCCGCGGGGATGGGCTATGAACTCATAAGATACGCATACCCCAGTATGCTGCATCAGATATTGTTTTAGGAGGTATACTCATGAAGACGGTGGACGAACTGTATTACGAGGTCGTTGCAAATGAAGAGCTGAAGGCGGCGTTTGCCGCGGCGGCAAAAGAGAATAAGCTGGCCGAGTTTCTGAAGGCCCAGGGCTGCGATGCTACGGCGGAGGAGGCCGCGGAGTTCCTTAAGGCCAGGCAGAGCGCCGAGGGCGAGCTCAGCGACGACGAACTGGACGCCGTGGCCGGCGGCGGCTGCGGCACGGTTGAGGATGCCAAGAACTCGACATCTGTCCCGCCGTCTGCGGGACTGGTAGCTACTATCATGAATGTCTGCGGCTGAGTGCGCGGACAAGGGCGTTCAGAGGATGCGGTGCGTTCTGAATGAGAATGTGGCCCTGCGTTCCTGGAAGCTGGTGCCGTACGCCTACTATGTGCGCGGCTACCAGTACGCACAGAAGCTGAGCCGGGAGCAGTTCGAACTGCTGTCGCAGTGCGACGGCCGACGGGAGATGGACAAGACGCCTCTGCTCGGACAGCTTGAGCGGGCGGGCTTTGTGCGCGAGGCGCAGGAGGGCGAGACGTGGAGCGAGTGGTCGAAACCGAGACGCTGTGACAACCGCTATTTCCCAAGCGTAAACTGGGCGGTCACGGGCAAGTGCAACTTCAACTGCAAACACTGCTTTATGGCGGCGGACAACGCCCCAATGATGGGCGAATTCTCATGGGAAGAGTGCGTCGCATTTCTGGACGAGTGTGAAAGCTGCGGCATACAGAGCGTGACGCTCACGGGCGGCGAGCCAATGCTGCACCCGAGATTTAGGGACATTGTGCGCGAGATTTACAGGCGCGGGATGTACCTCACCGAACTAAATACAAACGGCAGCTTCCTCACGGCCGACTTCCTGGACGAGTTGAAGCGCCTGGACATGGACACGGAGATCAAGATAAGTTTTGACGGCATTGGCCATCACGACTGGCTCCGGGGCGTTCCGCACGCGGAGGAGAAGGCGCTTCGGGCCATGAAGCTGGCCAAGGAGAAGGGCTTCCGCGTCCGCAGCCAGACGAACGTGCACCGGGGCAACCTGGACGTCATGTACGACACCGTCGCCATGTTGGAGGGCATGGGCGTGGAGGAGATACGCATTATCCGCACGACGGAGACCCCGCGCTGGAGGAAGAACGGCGGCGACGCCACTCTGGGAATAGTCGAGTATTACGACGAGATGACGAAACTCATAGAGCGGTGCCTCGGAAGCGGTTTTAATATCAGCGTGGACGTGTGGCAGTTCGCACATTACCGGCCGGGGCGTGGGGACTACTATTTCCACCCAGTGCAGTCGGACTGCGGGAAGTACCGGGATGGCATACCGGCGTGCAGGGGTGCGCGGGGTACCGTTGCGGTGTCGTATACCGGGGAGGTCTACCCCTGCAACCAGACCTCGGGTACCTTTGCCAACATGGGGATCAGCTTTGGAAACGTGAAGACGACGCTGCTGCACGAGCTGCTCTCGGGCGGCAAATACCTCGAACTCGTGACTATGCCGGTATCGGACATACGCGAGGAGAACGAGCCCTGCCGGAACTGCCAGTACTGGCGGTGCTGCATGGGCGGCTGCCGGGCGATAGCGCTGGCGTTCACGAAGGACTACAAGCATTACGACCCGGCCAAGTGCGCGTTTTTCAAGGGCGGCTATATGCAGAAGCTGGATGAGGTTTTTGAGAGGGCGGGCAGGCCTTATGTCTGCCTGTCGGAGACAGGCGGCATGGCAAGACATGGAGAACCAGAGGACCTGGCAAGAAACAAACTTCTGCTGGGCAGCTACGCATAACTGACGGAAACGCGCTGCAAAGCAGATCTGACTGACGAAAACTAAAAGAAGGGCGTCCCCCTGCAAAGGCGCGCCCTTCCTGTGTTCCAACCAAGAATAGTTTTAACGAGAAAATCCGCTGTTTTCATACGAAAACAGCGGATTTTTGGTCCGAGTGACTGGATTTGAACCAGCGGCCTCTTGAACCCCATTCAAGCGCGCTACCATCTGCGCCACACCCGGTTATCAGCCTTGTTATAATAGCACAGCGCGGCGGGGATTGCAAGAACTTTTTTCTCCCGCCGCGCTTTTATTTGTCATGTGAGCGTTATTCCATAGATCGTTCCGCTGCGAGTACCCACAACTGCATAGTTGCCATACACCGCGGGCGTCGCCTCTATTGTGCCGCCCAGATTCTTCGAATCAAGGATCTCCATTGTTCTGGCGTCCAGAAGGTACAGATATTGACCCGCCGTGCAGTAAAGTATATATCCGTCCCCGTTCTGATCGTAGAATACCGTCGGCGTGCACCAGCTGTAGACCTGCGTCTCAAATGCCCAGACCTCTTCGCCAGTTGCCTTGTCCAGTGCGACCAGAGTGCCGCCGCCGGCAGTCGGATGCCGCGCCACAGGTACAAATATCAGGTCCGACACGTTATTCTTGCCCGATACTATGCTGCCCTGTACGCCGCCGGACAGGTCCTCGACGCTGTAGCAGCTGTAACTCCGCTGCCACACTATTTCGCCCGTCTCAGCGTCTATCTTCCATATCGGTACGTCCGCCGTGGTGCTGGAGCGCCAGCCCAGGTGGAAGGACGTGCTTATATACAGATACGGATGTCCGTCCTCTACCTCCAGGACAGGAGTACTGTTCGAGTCGTCCAGGGTGTCCTGCACCCAGACCAGCTCCAGCGTGTTCAGGTCCAGGCAGATGAGGTTGCCGCCGTTGTCCGCTACCATCAGATGACCCTGATAGATGACGGGCGAATCCTCAAAGCCCAGCCAGAAGGAGTAGAGGCTCCCGCGTGTGCTCTGATAGCGCCACTTCACCGTCCTTGTCGGGTTCACGGAGATCGTACCTGCGGACTCGTCGTACTGAGTGCCTAGGGTGATTATGTATATCACGCCGTTCTCGCCGCAGTAGATGAGCTGGTCCGTTTCCGCGTCTATGAGCGGTGCGGAGTCATACATCGGCCATGCGCGCAGCGCGAAGCTGTCCGACGCGCCGAACTCATAGAGTATCGAGAAATCTATGAGGCTCACGATGAAAACATGCGACGTGCCGCGGTTGCTGTTGTAGCCGCTGCCGACGACCAGCAGGGGATAGCCCCTCGGGTCGAGAGTACCGGTACCCTTGAAGGTGTAGCCCAGATTAAGCGCGTCTCGCGTGGCCTTACCGGTTTGCAATTCGTAGAAATAGACATAGCCGTCCATTGACGGATACACGACTTCCACGAGCGTCTCCTGCTGCTTGGCCCAGTCGTACATGTTCATGACCTGGCGGGTTTCCTTCGGCCACTCTGCGATGAGAGGCTGGCCGGTCCAACCGTTGCCGGACCAGTAGACCCCTCCAGGAGCCACCAGAGAGCCCGTGGCGGCCGTCCACTGAGAGCCGAACTTCTTTTGAGTGATGTTAGCCGTGCCGTAGGAATAGCCGTCTCTATAGTTGTTGCCGCCGAAGGTGATAACTCCCGGCAGAGCCGAGTACTCCGAGCCAGCGCCGAAGTTGATCTCCTGTTCCGCCGTATAGGCGCCGTCAAGCAGAGTGTCGTTTACCATGACGTTCGTATAGGAGATGAAATTGGATGGCTGAGTTGAGTCCACGGCGTGGGGCTCAAAAGGCTCGGGGGCCGGGGTCGGCTCCGGGGTCTGCGTTTCCGCCGGCTGTCCGGACTCGTCCGTCGGCACGACGCCGGGGTCGGGGCTCTCGCTGGACGCTGCGGGGGGCGTTGCGTCCGGGCCGGCGTCGTCGGCCCTGTTGAGCTTTATGTTTTTTCCAACGATAAGGCAGAGCACGATCACGCAGATCAGCATCATGCTGCTCGTGACGACAGTGCGCACATGCGACGGGTTGTATCTGCGCCGTCTGCTGGAATTTCTCCTTCCCATTTTCCCACCACCAACGTGATATTTGTATATCGTTATTTCAGCCTGTCCCGGATTATTACTCCGTGAAGTGGACGTGGTTGTTTATATGGTCCTGACAGAAGCAGTGATAGCCGGCACAGCGCGAGCAGTAACGGAACTCCAGCTCGGGATAGTCCGCGTCAGTCCTGCCGCACACCGCGCATTTGTGCATATAGTTCTTGTTTTTGGTCTCGTATTTTATCTTCCGGACTTCGCGCTTGAAGTCCACGGTGTTCTTTCGCTGCTGCCGACCGCGGGGCATTACGGTGTAGAACAGCTCTCCGCCGCAGAAGAGGAAGTAATTGAGTATCGCGACGAGCGGCAAAAAGCTCATGAGCCCCATCCCGCCGGCAAAGTCTGAGATGATCGCATAGGCAAAGTACAGCGCGTCGATGATGGCGAGCCATTTCATCTTGATGGGTATTATGAAGAAAAGCAGCACCATGTTGTCCGGGAAAAGCGTTGCAAAGGCAAAGAACATGGAGAGGTTTATGTAGTTTGCGTTCATGGAGTAGGACATGCCGGTGACGAAGTAGACGACAAAGCCGTAGATTATGTTCATGAGCATACCCGTCAGGTAATAGATCGTGAACCTGCCCGGACCCCATTCGCGCTCCAGGGTGCTGCCAACGAAGTAGTAGAAATAGAGGAACAAAAACAGCCATATGCCGCCTGATTGTGGGATAAAGACAAAGGTCACGAGCCTCCACACCTGGCCCTTGAGCACGGCGGCCGCATTGAAGGTGAGGGCGTTGACGAGGGTGTAGGTCGTATCCATGGCGCCCAGCAACCACACAGCGAGCGTGCCGAATACGATATAGAGCATCAGGTTGTTCACGCCGAACCGAGGGTGCTTGTAGCAGAACAGGTCCACCTTTTTCATAAAGCTGCGCATATATTTACCTCCGTGGGGGAATTCTCTTCAACATACCAATATATATTAGCACACTTTATCTCACAAATAAAGGGCGAAAAATGTCATATGAGCGCAGACGCAGGAGAGCGCAAAAAGTTCCCGGACTTGCGCGCATGTGCTATAATGTCCCGGAAGGGAGGCGGATATTTTGCCTTTTACTGATGAGACACTGGAATTTTTGGTGCGCAACAAACTGATGGACTCGCGGGTCTGGTTCCACGAGCACAGGGCGGAGTACGAACGCCTGGTGGTCGAGCCGCTGGCGGAGCTGGTCGAGGCGCTCTCTCCGGCTATGGCGGAGATAGACCCGGCGATAATGTGTATACCAAAGGTGGGCAAGAGCATCTCACGCATCTGGCGCGACACGCGCCGGGGGCCGGAACTGCCCATATTCAGGGACGTCATGTGGCTCATACTGCTCCGGGCGAAGCAGCAGGGTCTGCCCGGCTACTGGTTCGAGTTCTCGCCCCGTGCGCTGCGCTGGGGCTGCGGCTGGTACAAGACGGAGCCGGCGACCATGAATGAGCTGCGAGGGCTCATCCAGACCGACGCGCCGGTCTGGCGCGAAGCCCTGCGCGCCTACAAAAATCAGAGCGCATTCGTGCTGGAGAACGAGCGCTACAAGCGCAGCAAGCACCCCGATGAGAGCCCGGAAAAGCGCGAATGGCTGGACCTCAAAAGCGCCTGCCTGACGCATGAGGAGCCGGACCTGGACCTGCTGTTTTCAGAGGAACTGCCGGAACGGCTGGCGGCGGACTTCCGGTCCATCGCTCCTGTATACCGCCTTTTCCTGGAGGCAGTGGGGCGAAGCCGCGCGGAATAAAAAGTTTCCCTTTCTCCCAGCGGGAGAAAGGGAAACTTTTTTGTCTCAGAGCTTGGCCTTGACGACATATTCTCCCGCGACTACGCCGCCGAAGAGATACTTGCCCTCGGTGTTCGTGCGCGTGGTGGCGACAAGGACGGCGCCGGAGAGATTGGAGAGGCTGAGCTTGGCGCCTGCGACTGGGCCGTTACCGTCGAGCCCGACGGAGTTGACCGTGCCGGCGACGGCGCCTAGGGAGAGAGCTGTCTCCGGCGTACAGGCGAGGGAGACAGAGGCGCTGCCGCCAGCGGAGAGCGTTACGGCAACGGAGGGGCTGAGCAGGTAGCCCTCGCGCACGGCGGCGAGGCTGTAAGTCCCGGCGGGCACGACGTCAAAGCTGAAGCTGCCGGAGGCGTCGGTGACGGCGTGCATAAAGGGCGCGCCACTGCTGTCGAAGAGCTTTACGGTGGCGTCTGCGAGCGGCAGGGCGCCGCCGGTCACGCTGCCGCTGATGGAGGCGGACAGGGTCGCGGGCGGGAGGCTGAGGTTTACGTCGGCCTCCTGCATACCGGAGATCTGGAAACTGGGGCTGTAATTCAAACTGAGCAGGTCTTGCCTGATCTCATCCATTATTATATGACCTCCTGGATCAAAGCTGATTTTGGTTGGACTGACCGCCGCCGGGGCTGCCAATGAGGAAGCCTACGCAGCCGGAGACGAAGTCGCGCAGCTGCGCGACGGTGGCGGTGGCGGAGTCGGAGCCGAGGAGCCAGGGCCTGGACACGGCGGCGGCTCTCAGGGCCAGGAGGGTCAGGAGGCAGAAGAGGCCTGTACAGGAGACGGCGCGGATGCGCAGTCTGCCTGCGGGCGGGGCGCCCGAGCTGAGAAAATAACCGAAGATGGCGGCGGCCGAGGTGCGCACGATGACGTCTATGCCGCCGGAGCCATCGACTGGGGCGGGCGCGAAAAGACTGAACGCCGACTGCGCCAGCAGCACGGCGAGGAATATGACGAGCCAGAGATCCGCCTGACCGTTCTGTCTCAAACCACTCACCCCCGCAGGACAGTCTATGAGGAGGAAAGAGCGCTTGACACAGCCGGTCCGAAAAAAGCGGCCCCCGGAAAACCGAGAGCCGCTGGTATGAGTGGCTATATAGAATTATTTGGAAAAACCGGCAATATCAACGGTATCCTGGCTTGCCGGATAGCAAATAACCTGTATGTACCCCCCTTCGGGCGGCAGCTTTTGATAACAGCAGCCTTTTTTAAGGCCTCAAACCCGTGCGCGTTTAGGGTGGAAAAGCCCCTCTCTTTTCGACTGTGGACGGTACAAATGACCTTGCACATATCCTTCTCCTCACGGGAGGCAGGCGGCGATGTAGCGAAGTGAAACCGCCCAAACGAACACTTTTCAAAGCCCAAGGAAAGAGGTACCCACCATGGCGGTATTCCGCATTGCGAAAACCCGTGCCGCATGCTTGAGTGCTTTAGAGAAGTTTTCCTTAGCCGCATATCCCGCTTGGGCGACAAAGTCGGCGCCGGTGCGTCATTTCTCTGGTAATCAGCATGGTATCTCAGGACAGAAAATGATTTAAGCCGTTTTTGCTGGAGACGACTTAGGATTTGCGAAGCTGTAAAAAAGGATATTGTTTCCCAGAGCTGTTGGCCGTATGGATTCACAAGCGATGTTCATCAGAGATCATCTCCCGAACGGCCTGAAGGAAACGCCCCGCAGCCTTGGAAAAGATCTGGTATTTTTTCCAGACGATATAGCCCGGCGCCTCCAGCGGCGGGGAGAACGGGCGGAAGCACAGGTTGGTCCCATCTGTGTGGATCAGCTTGTCAAAGCACAGGGCATAGCCCAGGCCTTCGTCCACCAAGAGGGAGGCGTTGAACACCAGATTATAGGTCGCCACCACATTCAGCTCGGCGATTTCCCGCCCCATCCACTGGGCCAGACGGTGGTCATCCCCCTTCTGATGGGAGATAATGAGCGGCAGCTCCCACAGGTCCTCCGGGTACACGGCGGTGTGTCCGGCCAGTGGGGCGTCCCGACGCATCAGTACGCCCCAGACATCTCCTGCGGGCAGGGTCAGACACTCATATTTCTTTGGGTCGGGCTCCCGGAACAGCAGGCCGAAATCTATCAGCCCCTTATCCAGATATTCTAACACGTACTCCGCGTTGCCGCTGGAGATGTGGTAGTGAATATCTGGATATTGTTTCTGCAGGCCCTTTGCGGCCTGGGCCAACAGGCGCACGTTGTCAGTCTCCCCGGCGCCAATCACCACATCGCCCACGATGGTCTCGTCAGAACGGGTGATTTCCTCCTCTGCCTTTTGAACCAGGGAGAGGATCTCCTCTGCCCGGCGGCGCAAAATCATGCCCTCCTCTGTAAGCACAACTTTCCGGGAGCCCTTGGTCCCACGGATAAGCAGTTGTTTCCCCAGTTCTTCTTCCATCGCTTTAAGTTGGGTGGACAAGGCAGGCTGGGAGATGTGCAGGGACTCTGCCGCTGCGGAGATGCTATGTTCCCGGGCTACGGTAAGAAAATAGTGCAAGGTGCGCAGTTCCATAGACCACCCCTCCTTGAAGACAGTATATCGTCTTATTCCATAACTGTCAATTATGGAATTGCATTGTATATAAGTATTTGCCAAGTGTAGTAATTGGGCCTACACTATAGACAGAAAAAGATGGCAGATAACCATTCAGAAAAGGAGTTTGGAACATGGAACAACAGATGCTGAAAGACAAAGTTGCCATCATCACCGGGGCCAGCTACGGCATGGGCCGTACTATGGCGGAGCTCTTCGCCGACGAGGGTGCGGCGGTGGTCATCACTGCCCGCCACGCCGAGCAGCTCAATGAAGTGGTAGACGGCATCCGCGCCAAAGGCGAAAAAGCTGTTGGGGTCGTGGCCGATGTTTGCTCCACTGAGGACACCAAAAAGGTCTTTGAGACCGCCATGAAGGAGTTCGGGGACGTGGACATCCTCATCAACAACGCTGGCATAGGGGAACAGAAGATGATCGACGAGACCGACGACGAATGGATGATGTATGTGATGAACACCAACCTGGGCGGTCCGGTGCCAGGTCATACAGGTGTGCAACGGTGCTTTCCTGTAAGTAAAAGACCATGAAACGACAGGAGATACCGGCAGTGCCTTTGACAGCCCCGGCCCTGCTGGAGAATTTAGAGGATGCGGGCTGTGATTCAAAATTTGCGGAGCGTTTTATGGCGCTGGAGCAATCCGGTCAATATCGTGAGCAGTTACGGCTGCTGTCTGACCACCGGCGGCAGCTTCTGGACCGCCTGCACCGGGAGGAAAGGCGGATCGACTGCCTGGACTATCTGGCATATCAGATTGAGAAGCACCACGCGGGGGAACACTGAACCCCCATAGACATTGGAGGACTTACCATGACCACAATTCAGAATCAGACCTTTGACCAGGAGCGGGCCCTATACGGCAGCCGGGATCTGCTGGTACGGAACTGCTCCTTCAATGGCCCTGCCGACGGAGAGAGCGCTTTTAAGGAATGTGCTGGCATCCAGGTGGAGCACTCCTTTTTCAACCTGCGCTACCCCTTCTGGCACGCGAAAAATGTGGTGGTGCGCAACTGCACCGTGAAGGGAGAGTACCTGGCTTGGTACTGCGAGAACGTGACCTTTGACCACTGTACCATCATCGGTACTCAGCCTCTTTGTTACTGCAAGGGGCTGAAGCTAATCGACTGCCGGATGGTGGACTGTGATTTGGCCTTTGAGCGCAGCGAGGTGCAGGCCACCGTCACCACTCCTGTGGTGAGTATCAAGAATCCCCTTGCCGGCAGCCACATCACCTTGCCGGAGGTTGGAACGGTCATCCGGGACATCCCGGAGGCCGTCGGAGAGATCGTGGTGGCAGCCCAAAATCAAGTTATCTGTGCGCAAACGAAGGCACGGAAAAGCAGAGGCGGTGATGAGGTTGCGTAAAAAGATGATATTTCTTCTGCTGTGTTGCCTGTTGGCCTTGGCGCTGTTGCCCGGGTGCGGCAGCGGACAGCAGGCGGCTGGACACTCATCTGATGGTTCAGAGGTCAGCCCACCTGAGCAATTCACGGAAGAAGCGCATCCGGGGGAAGAGCCTATACAGACGGAAGTTCCGGCTCAGGAACCGAATGATTATGACAGCGGTGAAGCAGACCTCGTTCCAGTGGTCCCGCAGCTGCCCAGCATGTCTGTGGGGCAAACGGAGGAATCCATTCAACCGGAAAACGAGACGACAAGACCAAACATTGAACCGGCTGCGCCGCCGGTGCCGGAAACACCCGGCGGGGCTCCAGAGCCCACGGAGCCGTCACCCGGAAATACGGCAGAGGAAAACACCGGGAGTGAGGAGGAAATCACAGAAATGAAGATGACTGTGCAAGTAGGAACCAGTACCTTTACCGCCACCCTGGAGGACAACGCCGCCGTGGGGGCGCTGGTGGAGATGATGGAAAATGGGCCGGTGACCATCCAGATGAGCGACTATGCCGGCTTTGAAAAGGTTGGGGCCCTGGGAACCAACCTGCCCACCAGCAACAGTCAGATCACCACCCAGGCGGGGGACATCGTTCTCTACCAAGGCAACCAGATCGTCATATTCTATGGCTCCAACTCCTGGAGCTATACCCGGCTGGGTAGAATCGACGACCTCACCGGCTGGACAGAGGCCTTGGGCGATGGGGACTTGTCGGTGACCTTCTCCTTGGGAGGCTGAGAGATGCAGATTCTTGTGCTGAACGGTAGCCCCCGCCCCCACGGCAACACCGCCGCCATGGTGGAAGCGTTTCGGAGAGGTGCGGAGGAGAATGGCCACACCGTCGCAGTGGTGAACGTCTGCAAGAAAAAGATTGCCGGATGCCTGGCCTGTGAGCACTGCCATCAGAAGGGTAGCGGCCATGAGCGGCAGTGCGTCCAAAAAGATGATATGCAGGAGATCTACCCTCTGCTGGACGAGGCGGAGATGATCGTCCTGGCCTCTCCTATCTATTATCACGGTTTTTCCGGCCAGCTCCAGTGCACCATCAACCGCATCTATGCCCTAGACAAGCCCCAAAAGCTCAAAAAGGCAGCATTGATCCTATCCTCCGGCAGCGACCATGTGTATAGTGGTGCCATCTACGAGTATCAGAATTCCTTCCTCAACTACCTCCGCCTGGAGGATATGGGCATTTTCACAGCCTATGATAAGCAGAACAAGTCACCGGAGAAGCTGGAGGAACTCTATCAGTTTGGAAAGAGTTTGGAATCAGGAGTGCCGGTCAAGGTAGTTCGCACTTTATAAATGAGAGATTTCAGCGGAAAATCTCTTCGACCTAAAGCAGCATTGTCGCGAAAAATATTGAAATCTGGAGGTAATGAAACATGTTGAAACCGGAAGAACTCCGTATGACCCAAGAGTGGGACAAAACCTTTTCCAAGAGTGACCGTGTGAACCACAAAAAGGTCACCTTTATCAACCGATATGGCATCACTCTGGCGGCGGACCAGTACACGCCGAAGGGCGCCCAGGGCAGGCTGTCCGCCGTGGCCGTCTGCGGACCCTTTGGGGCGGTGAAGGAGCAGTGCTCCGGCCTGTATGCCCAGACGCTGGCTGAGCGGGGCTTCCTGACCATCGCCTTCGACCCCTCCTTTACCGGCGAGAGCGGTGGGAATCCCCGGTACACTGCTTCCCCGGACATCAATACCGAGGATTTTCAGGCGGCGGTTGATTTCCTCTCCGTTCAGGATAACGTGGACCCAGGGCGCATCGGTATCCTGGGTATCTGCGGCTGGGGTGGTATGGCCCTGAACACGGCGGCCATCGACACCCGGATCAAGGCCACCGTGGTCTCCACCATGTACGACATGAGCCGCGTTGCCGCCAAAGGCTACTTTGACGAGGCGGACAGCGAGGAGGCCCGTCATCAGGCTCGGGAGGCTTACAATGTCGCCCGAACCGCCATCTACCGCAGCGGCGACTACGGCCGGGTGGGCGGCTGTATGCCCCTGCCTGTGCCTGAGGATGCCCCCTTCTTCGTGAAAGACTACAGCGAGTACTACAAGGGCCGGGCCTATCACGCCCGCTCTCTCAACTCCAACGAGGGCTGGAACACCATAGGCACTATGTCCTTCCTAAACCAGCCCATCCTCCAGTACACCAACGAGATCCGCTCCGCTGTGCTTATCATTCACGGGGAGAAGGCCCATTCCTGCTACATGGGCCGGGATGCCTACGCCCACATGATGGAGGGGAACTCGAACCCGGAGAACAAGGAGCTGATGATCATCTCTGGCGCCGTGCATACGGATCTGTACGACAATCTGGAGGTCATCCCCTTCGATAAGATCCAGAGCTTTTTCCGGACCTATCTGAAGTGATCCAGCAAAGAGCAAGCTGACAAGGAGGAAGAACAGCCGTGAAGAAACCCTATATCGTCTGCCACATGATGACCTCCCTGGACGGACGCATCGACTGCGCCATGACAGAGCAGCTGCCTGGGGTGCAGGAGTACTACCAGACCCTTGAGGCGCTGCAGGCGCCTACCACCATCAGCGGCCGGGTGACCGCCCAGTTGGAGATGGCCCTGCCTGGGGAATTCCAGACCAGCGAGCCCACCCCAGTGAGCAAGGAAGCCTTCTCCAAGAAAGCCGATGCACCCGGCTATGAGGTGGTGGTGGATACCCACGGCAAGCTCCTGTGGCCAGGTGCCGGGGAGCAGGAAAAACCTCTCCTGATCCTCACCAGTGAGCAGGCGCCTCAGGAGTATCTGTCCTACCTGGACGGCGGAATATCTCCTGGATCGTCACGGGAAAAGAACGGATCGATCTGGCTCAAGCCGTTGAGATCCTGGCGGCGGAGTTCGGGGTGGAGCGCATGGCCGTTGTGGGCGGCTCCGCCATCAACACCAGCTTCCTGGACGCCGGCCTGCCCAAGACCCATCCGGTAATCCCCCTGCGTCTGACCGATGTCCAAAAATTTGACAGCGGCGCCGTATGGATGAAGCACCGCATTCAGCCATAAAGCCGAATATAACAAAACATCTCAGAAATAGGTGACGATATTGATGAGAGCTCCAACACAAAGAAGGTCAGGATAAGGCGTGGTTTACCGCTTGTGCGGCGGACGCCCATGTCACTAAAAAATGTTCCGATAACGCAGCAGCGAGCCATGCTCACAGAAGTGAGTTATGGCTCGCTTTTTTACTTGGATTCATATACCGTAAAGCCCATCCTCTTGACCGCCCCGTTTAGCTCCGACCTGTCAACCGAAAGAAACGAAAGGAGCCAATTATGAACGGCAAATTATATTTTATATAGCCACTGAAAGCCGGCCAGACCGAACCATTAGTGAACGAGCGGTGAGCGAAAGGGGAAGAAAAGAACTGCTCTCTGGTACGCAAATACACCTGCGCACTCAAGCTCACGCCCCAGCAGAGATCGCAGGGTGAAAACAAAAAAGACGAGTGTCCTTACAGCCTTTCGAATGCTATAAGGACACTCGTCATGGTGCGCGAGGCGGGACTTGAACCCGCACGTGCGTAGTGCACACTAGAACCTGAATCTAGCGAGTCTGCCAATTCCACCACTCGCGCATTTAGAATGCTCGATTATAATAGCACCAGTTTGCGAGATTGTCAACAAAAAAGTTGCTGCGCTCGCGTAATATTGACACGACGGCCGTGCGGGTGTTAAATTTAAGCCGAGAGCCGGTGTGGTGGAACTGGCAGACACCTGGGACTTAAAATCCCATGTGACGTCCAGTCGCCTAGAGCCGGTTTTCCCTGTAATATCAGGGCTTTCAAGCTTTCCTCGGAATCCGGTTTTCGCAGCATCCCTCCAAACATCCCTCCTATTTTCAAGTTAAGCAATCTGTGCTATAATAAGGTGCTTTTATGACTCAACACGCCGGTGTGGTGGAACTGGCAGACACCTGGGATTTAAAATCCCATATCCGTGAGGATGTACGGGTTCGAGCCCCGTCACCGGCACCAGCCGCTCCGCGCATTCAGCGCGGGGCGGTTTTTACGTCGTGGCCTTATTTCGGGAAAACGTCAATGATGGCCTGAGCAGATGCCAGCTTTGAATTGAAGTCAAGGTGCGTATAGATATTTGCGGTGGTGGAAATGTTGCTGTGCCCAAGCCACTCCTGAATATCCTTGAGGCTTACTCCGTTGGCGTACAGCAGGCTCGCGCAGCTGTGCCTGAGGTCGTGGAAACGTATCCTCCTCAAACCGTTTTCTTCGAGCAAAACAGGAAATCTGGATGAGATGTAGCCGGGCTTTATGCGTTCTCCAAGCTCGTTGACATACACGAAGTCGAGATACTTGGTGCAGTATGCTTTGCCGCAGGCATCTCGGTTTTTCTCCTGCTCTTTTCGCATCTCCTGCAGCAGTGATGCAAACGGTAAGACCAGCGGGAGCGTCCTTCTGCTGGATTTTGTCTTTGTCCTCGCCTTTTCCACGACTTCAAATTTCCCGTCTACAACTGCCTCGGTAACTGTGTACTTTATGGTCAGCAGATTTCGCTCGAAGTCTATTGCGTCCCACCTTAAGCCCACGATCTCGCTGCGCCTCAGTCCGTAGAATGCGCCGAGGATGACTGCCAGTTCGAGCTTTGTCCCCTTGGCCGCTTCGAAGAGCTTGGCCAGCTCGTACCGGTCATAGATATCGGCGGTGTAATCATTCTTCTTCGGGCGCTCTACTCTGTCTGCTGGATTGAAGTTGATAAGCCCCGTTTTGAGTGCATACTGAAGTGCTTTGCGGATGTTAGCGTGTATGTGTATTACAGTGTTGGGTGAAAGCCCCTCCGTATTGAGGCAGTAGGAGTAATAATCTTGGATATCCTTTGGACCGAGTTCTGAAAGCAGCATTCCCTTCGCTGAGAAATACGGAATTATCTTGTTTTCTACTATCCTCGAATACCCTCCATACGTCGTTATCTCCACGCTGTTTTTCATCATCCTGAGCCAGTCGCGCATGAAATCTGTGAACAACGGGCTTTTCTTGCCGGCGTCTGATGAATCCAGAGGCTCAAATGTCTTGCGAGCCTCAACCAGCATCGCCTCGGCCCGCCGCTTATTCCCCTTGACCGGCAGGCCGGTGCTGATGGATTTAGTCCGACGCTTGCCAGTGTAGTCCTTATAGCTCAGTATGATCTGATAATAGCCATTTTGTTCCCGCAGGTGACCTGCTACCACAACGCTCCTCCTTTCGATAGCAGCCTGCACCCGCCATTGACAAGCACAGTGTAACAGGCGAGGCAGCATTCTGCAATCTTGCCGCTCAGGAGCCGGATATCACCTGCAGATAACTCAGGATGTGGAGTTTCGGTATCCTGTAGCTCCGGCCAACACGAAAATGTGCGATGGAGTTTTCCCGAAGGAGCCTATAGCCAGTTTTGGAGCTTACCCCGAGCATTTCGCTCATCTGCTCTACGCTTACCACGTCCGGGTATTGTCGAAACATCGTGCGATAGGCGTCTCTCACGCTTATTACTGGCTGCAAGAAGCCACCTCCATTTTGCCCTCCCTGGACGACATACTTCGCCCAAGGAGGGCTTTGCATTTCCCGCCGTATTTGCCACGCGCCCCGGCGAGGGGATACAGCGAGCCGCCGCTGGCGCGGCTGTCATAGCTCTGCGTGTGCCGGTTGCCGTACACCGCAGGGCTGCCCCCAAGTCCTCGGGAGCGCGTGAGCAAGTACCTTTATCCCCTGCGCTTTCATTGCGAAGCGGCTTGCCAAAGCCGTTTTTGAGGCCGCGTTCATCGCTCAGGCTCACGCCGTCATCGCGCCGCGCCCCACGTCGCTGACCGTCTCCGGTCACGCAGGTTCTGTGCTCGCTGTACCGTGTATTCAGTTGTGGGGAACTCTCAAAAATGTCCCTTCGCTATATAGGCAGCGAAAATGCGATTTTTACAACCTCAAGTCAAATGTTTTTTGATTTTGTAAAGCCTCTTCGACACCGCCTGCTGCGTGCACCCGAGCACGCGGGCCGTCTGCGCTTGTGAGAGGCCGTCAACGCAGAGCAGTGTAAGAAGCTCCAGGTCGGCCTCAGGCAGCTCACACAGATTCGCAGAGAGCCGGGGATCATTCAGCTCCTCCATCCAGCCGCAGTGGCCGGAATTGAACTCAGGCATCAGGGTATAGCAAGAGCCGCAGGCCGTCTCCAACGGACGCCTGCGGCTCTCGTACGCCCTATCGCGGTTGAATTGTTCGAGGTCGAAGCGGCGCATCTCCTCGATATCGTCCTCACTCATGCCCTCTTTCCTATACCAAAGTTCCCTGCGCTTCCACTCAGCGTCAAACCTTCGCTTCTCTCTGGCGTAGTTGTATGCCATTAAAATGACCTCCTGCTTTGATTTGGATGGGATCAAAACAGGAGGTCAGGGGTATTTGGCTACGTAGCACTGCCAGAAGTCAGAGCGTACAAAGCGCCCGCTCTCAACCAAGGTTTAGAAAATGTAGTTGTTGATAGTGAAAGTTTAAGACATTCCTATGCCAGACTTTTCATTTGTCAGCCTTTTCTTCCTGCGCAGCTTTGGCAGGAGCCGGACGTTTTGGCTGATATAGTACGCCTGAACACAGAGGTGGCCATCCGTCGACTTCACGTTTAACCGCATTTGAGATAAAGATTTTTGCTGTTTTTTCAATAAATTTCATAGTTCTTTCCTCCCTTATGTTGCCTTGCTTTTTCTATTGACACTAAAATTTGCGTTAATAAGACACCACAGAAGAGATATGTGCCTATATTAAATAAACTTGCCAATGAAGCAGATGTCTGAAGCAAAAAGACAATAATAAGTAAATGGTTTTTCTTCTTGTTGTTTTCTACAATCGCTTCTCTTGTAAAATTCGCTTGCGGAGGGTATATGGGTTTCGTAAAGTAAGTGACGATATAGATTAAAAAGCTTCCTATCAAAGAGGACAACAATGGAATGCGGCTCAAAAGCGGGCCAATAAGCATTGTTATAGTAATTACTATAACGATGCTCGCTGTAATACATAACCATGGCAGCTTTGCGTGGTACCCGCCCATTCTGCTGCGGAGAACATAAAATGTACAGGCAAAACTCAGCGTTTCAATGTACTTTCTCGAGACACACATCCAGAGCAAAAGAAGCAATAGAAAAGCAGAGAACAATATCCACTTTTCTGCCGCATAGACGCACCAGTCGAGCTCTGAATCTTTTACCCATCCTCTGCTCACGCAGGAGTTTGCTATGGCAACAGCTTTTTTGTGCAGCATTGGCATCACCAAAAATATTAAACATTTTCAGATAAAATACTGTAAATATCGCAGTAAAACGGGTAGAATCAGCGGTCAAACAAGCAAACCGCCGGCCCATGAACACATGAGCCGGCGGTTAAATCAACATCATATCTGTGCCGAGAAAATGAAAAGCTCCTTTGCGGCGTCGTAGCTTATCGCATAGATCCCGTCGTGTCTTGCCAATACTGCGGCAACATTTTGGAGGCCGAAACCATGACCTGCGGCGTTGTCTTTTGTGGTCTGAACCACATTATTTCGAACTCTCACAGGTTTGGCTGTCGAGTTCTCAATGTAGAGAAATGCGGCCTCGTCCTTGACCTTGAATTTGAGAAGTATATGCCTCTTTTCGGGTTCGGATATCTCCTCACAGGCTTCAATGGCGTTGTCTATGAGGTTTGCCAGCACTGTGACGAGTTCATCATCCGGCAGGGATACTTTTGACAGGTCGTCGAGCTGATATCTGAAGCTGATGTCCTTGCTTTTCGCGATGGACAGCTTCTGGTTGATGATGATATCCGCAGCCGGGCGATGGGTATTTACAAGTGTCTCCGCGGGCGTGAGCTGGGCCTGGAGCCCGTCCAGATAGGTGAGCAGGTCGGACTTGGCTGCATCCTGTTCTACCATGCCGCGTATGACCAGCAGCTGGTTCTGATAGTCGTGCGTCAACTTGCGCTGCCCGGAATACGCCTCCCGCCAGGCCGTTATGTTGTCAAGCTCCAGCTTTATATTGTGCCTGAGTATCGCGTTGTCGCGGACGGCCTCGCTCTGCCTCTCCATGTAATTCAGGACGAAGAACGACATGACGTCTGTGAGCAGCACTATTATGACGCACACGAGCAGTTCCTTCGTGGCCTCCGGCGCAGCTATGACGGAGCGCAGCAGAAGCATTGATATGACAAATGAAAAGAGCGGGAAGGCCAGCGCCCTTATCCAGTCGGAGACAGAAGCGGCTCGCCCGGGGAAGCGGCGCCTCAGCATGAATTGGAGCGCACTGATGAAGAACAGTTCAACGGTCTTGATGAAAAAGCACAGCGCGTAGTATTCAAATGGCCCGAATAAAAAGTGTTGCACGCTTATGCCGAGCCATTCGCAGACTACGGAAACCAATGCGGTGTCCGCAAGCTGCAAAAAGGCGCTTATGAATGCTCCCGTGAAGACCGACTTGACCGCGTTAGTACGGAAGCTAAGCAGCACCATTGCAGACATGAGAACACAGCCGAGCACGATGTGCAGATACATATGCTCAGCCATGAGACTGTACACATACCAAATAGGCAGTGCGGAGAGTATAAACAGGCAGAGCGTGACTGAGACCCTAAACCGTCGCCTGAACATCCCTTCGGACAGGATGCAGACCATGAGCTGCTCGAGGGCGATGACAAGGATGTTGAGAAATGCTGACAATCCTGCGCTCATAGCCCGCTCCCTTTCCAGAGCAGGTACTGCTCGCGTATTTTGGAGTAATTCAGCTCTGAGACCTTTAGCTCTTTTCCGTTCGATATGAAGGCCCGGTAGCCGCTGATGCGGCGCAGATGGGCCATGTTTACAAGAAAGCTCTTCTGTATCCTGAGGAAGCCCTTGCCTGAGAGCGCCTCCTCAAGCGCGGATAATTTGCCCTGACAAGTTATTGGCTCTTCACAGTTCGTTATGTATGTGAGCACCATGCGCTGCTCAGTCCCCTCAAAATACAACACGTCTTTCAGGGGAAACACACAGTCACCGTCGCGGGTCCTGAGGCTGACGACGTCGCTGCTGCTGTAAAGCCTCTCCCGTATGCCTTCAAGGATCTCTCTGAGTTCTTCGTCGACCTTGGATTTTAGAAGATAGCGAAAGGCATCGACTTTGTAGCCCGATGGAGCATATTCAATGTGGGCCGTGACAAAGACAAGTATCATTTCAGGATATCTTACGCGCAGCTGCCTTGCCAGTTCAATGCCGTTGCCGCCCGGCATCTCAATGTCAAGAAAGGCCGCCTTTACGCCGGAGAGGTTGGTGTTCAGGACACCTTGGGGGCTGTCAAATACAAGGCAGTCAAGAGGCCAGTCTTCATACGCACATATATCCTCTATCCTGCGCCGAAGCCCGCGCGCAAACTCGGCGTTGTCATCGCAGATCATAAGCCGCATGTGAATACACGCTCCGTGTAGTTTTTTTAACAGTTTTATGTGATTTATATATTATCTCTCTTATCTGCTTTTGTCAAATTGCAGGAGTTAAACGCGAATATTAACATCCGGCTTATTTCGCATGGATGAATTTAGAAACCCGTTTTCACAGCAGAATATACCGCTTGTACTGGGATTCTCACAGAAGCGGAGAGGAAGATGATATAAGTGATATAAAGTAATTGGAGCGATAACCGGCAGCAGAGAGCGCATGCACATTAACATTACTTGGGGTGTGATGCCAATGGTCTGAGCAGACATTCAAAGTGAAAATGCTGATGGGTGTTTTTATGAAATGTAAATTATTGAGAATATTTGAATTGAAGATTTGAATTAGATTTAAGAAAGGGGCAATAAAAATGAGAAAGCACAATTGCAAAACTGTAGTTTCGATTGCGCTGACTTTAGCAATGGTTTTTTCCTGTGGGGTTGGCCTGATGTGCGCTTCGTATGCAGTTGGCTATGAAACGCAAAACGTGGTGGAAAGTCGCGGATATGATTACTTAGTGTGCACACAGACTACGCCTTTATATACATACTTGCCTTATTCAGAGGGCCATATTAATAATCCAATAAAGTTCAACTTAGCTCCTGGAGATAAAATGAACATAAGAGGTTATAAGGCTGACATTTATGGCAATATGTGGTGGTATGTTAATGTATTTTATTCATCGTCTGCTCCAAATCTTACCCCGACCACAGGATACGTTTCTGCCGACCATGTAGAATCAGTGTATGAAGGCCCCTGACTCGCTGCAGATTTCGCAATTGATATAAACTGGTAATCATGATGAAGAAATACATTATTGGCTTTGCCGTGGTTTTGTGTCTGTGTCTTATCCCGGCGGCGGCGGTGAATTTGCTGTCGAATGAAGACACAGATACAGAGCATCTAGTTCTGATGACGACGAAAGCGGAGCCTTGGCTGAGCGATGCGGTAGAAAGCTACAACAGCAATTCGCAGGGTCGCCACATAGAGCTTGTTGAATGCGACACGATATCGCAGCTGTACCAATACACAAAGAGCGGCGTAAGGGCAGATCTATATTTCATAGAACTAAATGACGATTTTTCCGGGAGCTTATCCGAAAAAATATGGGAATCAAGCATAGATTTGAGCGCGTATTATGAGGCTCTGGATGTTGAGCTTGTGAATGGCTTGTATTCCGCACTCAGTTACGAGGGGGAGATACGGTATTTGCCGTTTGACTTTGAAATATTCACGTTTGCGGCTAGGCTGGATGAAATGCCTGAGTCAATGGCAGAGGCCGAGAGCTTGGCCGAGCAAAGACAGGTCTCGCTGTTTCCGGGCTTCTGGAATGCCGATTCACTAAGATACTGGGTGTCGCCGTTTACGGCTGCGGGCTATGATGACGAAGAGAAAAGGCAGGAGCTTTTAGATGCGGTGTCTGCGCATGACGGGCAGGAGCTGAGCGAGAACGTATCAGGCAACACACTGTTTTGGATAGTAAACATCAGCAACGACAATGAATTTGGTCTGGCGGCCTATGAGTATACTCGCAAATATAACGGTGAGGAGTATGTTCTGGGCCTGCCGGGAGCAGAGACGGCGGGGATATATGTGCCGCAGTATGTATTTGGCATTTTAACTGGGTGTGACGACACAAATGCGGCATGGGATTTTTTAAAGCAGCTGTATTCCGGGGAGTATCAGTCGAAAGCTAACGCGCTGCCCGCCTGCGCGGATGCGTTTAATGTCTTTGTTGACGGAAAAGTTGAATCAGGCTGTGAAAACAGCTATACCGCAGACATATTGAGAACTGTGGTAGAGCGCACAAACACCGCCGTCGGTATGAAAACCCGTCCATACTGATCACTTGCAAGCAATGTGAGTGTACGGACACTCCCGAAAAACGCTTGCCGGGGCGAGGCCCCGGAGAACGCACATACTGTGCGGCGGCGCATCCTGCGGATGCTTGGTTTTGAGCCGGGACAGATTGTCTGTCTCGGCTCTTTTTACTCTCAACAATATCTTGATGAGATATTATTTCCTCTTTACATCTCCGTACAGGAGAGATATAATGCAATTACTATCTCGTAAGGATGTGAGCTCGTGCGCTCGGTGCTGCACATTGACATGAACGCCTGCTACGCCTCCATCGAGTGCCTGTACGACCCGTCTATACGGAACCTGCCGGTAGCGGTGGGCGGGGACGTTGAGGCGAGGCATGGGATAATACTGGCGAAAAACCAGATCGCCAAGCGCTACGGCGTCAAAACCGGCGAGGCGCTCTGGCAGGCAAAACAGAAATGCCCGGAGCTGCACATCGTGCCGCCGCACTTTGACCGCTACCTGCGCTTTTCCCGCATGGCGCGCGAGATCTACGCGGATTACACCGACCTCGTAGAGCCCTTCGGCCTTGACGAAGTCTGGTGCGACGTCACCGGGACTCAGAAACTCCGCGAGCGCGGGCTGGAGGCGCTTGCAAATGAGATACGCGAGCGCGTCAAGTTCGAGCTGGGCATCACCGTCTCAGTCGGCGCGTCCTGGAACAAAATCTTCGCCAAACTCGGCTCGGACTACAAGAAGCCCGACGCCGTCACCGTGTTCACGCCGGAGAACTACCGCGACAAGGTCTGGCCCCTGCCCGCCTCAGATTTGCTCGGCGTGGGCCGTGCGACTGAGCGCAAGCTGGCCTCGCGCGGTATCCACACCATCGGCGACATCGCCGAGGCCCCGCCCTCGATGCTGCGCGGCTTCCTCGGCAAGTGGGGCCTCATCCTCCACGACTTCGCCACGGGCTATGACAGCTCTCCGGTGGCCCGCGCCGGAGACGAGGCGGTCATCAAGAGCATAGGCAACAGCACGACCACGCCGCGGGACCTCTGCTGCGATGAGGACGCGGGCATCGTCTACTGGATGCTCTGTGAGAGCGTGGCCGAGCGCATGAGGGAGTCAGGCTTCCTGTGCCGGGGCGTGCAGGTGCATATTCGGGACAATGAGCTCGCGTCATTCGAGCGTCAGCTCAAGCTCGAATCTCCGACCTGCCTCGCGTCGGTATTGCACGAGGCGGCGATGCGGCTGCTGCGCGAGAATTGGGACTGGCACAAGCCCCTGCGCTCCATCGGTGTGAGGGCGACAGACCTGCTCCCGGCCTCGACGCCGGTGCAGTGCAGCATCTTCGAGGACAGCGAGCACCAGGAAAAGCGTGAGCGGTTGGAGCGCTCGGTGGACGACCTGCGCCGCCGCTTCGGGCATTACTGCGTGGGCCGGGCTGTTTGCGTGAGTGACCCCACGCTGCGGAACATCAGCCCGAAGGACGAGCACGTCATACATCCGGTCGGGTATTTTAAAGCGGTCTGAGGTGAGGTATAATGTCCGAAAACAGGGCAAAGGTATATGTGGGCGTGGACGCGCGTTTCGACACTGACGGGCGCATCAAGCCGCTGTCAATAACCTGGGAGGACGGGCGGGTCTACGGCATAGACCGCGTGCTGGATATGCGCCGGGCCGCGAGCCTCAAGGCTGGCGGGGCCGGGATGAGATACACGGTGAGGATAGGCCGCAGCGAGACTTACCTGTTCAACGAGGACGGGCGCTGGTTTGTGGAAAGGCGGGAGAGCTGATGTGCGGAAGATACTATGTGGAGCCTGAGAGCGACATGGAGGAGCTGCTGAAGCTCATAGCCGAGGCGAGGCGCAAATCTGACGAGGTCAAGACCGGCGAGGTCTTCCCCTCGGACACGGCTGCGGTCATAGCGAATAACCGGCAGTTGAAGCCGGCGGTGTTCCCCATGCGCTGGGGCTTTGAGCGCCGTGGCGGCGGCCTCGTCATAAACGCACGGAGCGAGACGGCGGCAGAGAAAACGCTTTTCCGCGAGAGCGCGCAGCTGCGCCGCTGCCTTATCCCGGCGAGCTGCTACTTCGAGTGGGAGCGCCGTGCGGACGGCAAGGTGAAATACGCCATCCGGCCAAGGGGCAAGGAGCTGCTCTATCTCGGCGGCCTCTACACAAAGCCCGAGCCCGGAGCCCTGCCGCGCTTCACCATCCTCACCCGCAAAGCCGCCGACGGCATCAGCTTCATCCACGACCGCATGCCGGTCATCGTGCCGAAGGAAAAGGAGGCCGACTGGCTCTCGCAGCAGCTGACGCTCGACGAGCTGCTGGAAGATGTGGAGACGGATATGGAGTTCCAAGAGGCGTAAAAAACAACAGGGGTCAGGGACTGCTTGCAGACCCTGACCCCTGTTTTGCCCGGTCAAGTGTAATTTACTCCCCAGGTGTATACCGGCGTATCAATGGTGCCGGCCGGGTTACTGGAGGAGGTGATGACCCTGTTCTCGCAGCTTTCCCAGGTAACATTTCCGTTTGCATCCTTCTTAATGAATTTGAACGAGAAAGTCGTGTCCGCGGGTACGCTGACGTGCAGGAACCACTCAGGATAGTTCGGGCACATCATGGCCTCGGTGCATTTGTCCGTGTCCCAGCTCCCAAGCTCGGGGATGGAGCCTACTATATGAATGGTCTCACCAAAGTTAGTGCTTGCGTTTACATGGAAGATGACCTGATTAGGGTCGCCAGAGAGTACTGTGTAAGTAAAACCGTTACTTACGCTCGAACCTTTGGTCACGGTTATCGTGTTCTCACCGACGGCGGCATTGGCGGGAACGATGGCCTCTATCATTTCATCGGAAGCAGAAACTACAGTGGCTGTCGCGTCACCGAATTTGACTGTTGGTGTTCCACCAAGACCTGCGCCGTAAATGTATACGGTATTGCCAGCTCGCCCCATGGTCGAGATAACGTTGCCTATTCTGGGAGTGTCGGTGCCGAGATCGGGGTTATACGACCACACGCAGACCTCGCCGCCGCCGAGAGTGAAGCTCTGGAGGCTACCGGAGCTGACAGTCGCGCTCTCGCCGTACAGCAAGCCGTTGAGTACGTCATTATAAGTGCCGTTGGGCAGCGTGGTGTTGAGTGCGGGTACGGTAAAGCTCTGGTCGGGCTGACGGTTTATTGCAACTATCACCTGTTTGGAGTAAAACTGCCTGGAGTAGACCACCACGTCGTTTGAAGAATACAGGATGTCAGTCGTGCCGTAGGCCAGCGCGTCATTTTCCTGTCGAAGATCAGACAACGCTTTTATGAGCTGAGTGGCGGTCGTAGACTCGAAATCGGAGACTGCGCCCATGTAAATGCGGCCCGCTCCGCTGTCGGGAGCACTCAGGTATTGCTCGGTGCCGTAGTATATGTTGGGAGTGCCCCTGCACGTAAGCAGCGCGGCGATGGCGGCGTGGAAGGGCTTGTCGTTTGACTGCACGTATCTGAACCTGGTGACGTCGTGGTTGTCGATGAAGGTGACGAACTGATTTTCGTATGTATAGTCGTCGTCAGTGTATTCGAGCATATTCGCAAAGTCTGTCATGGACTGCGAGAAATTGCCGAAGGTCTGGTTTACAGAGTTGTAAAATTCAAAGTCCAGATTGGTGACGCCCGTCCTGTCCGGGAAACTGGCGTACTCGCTGTATTTGCTGTCCGGCCTGCCTATGAAGAACTCGCCAAAGTGGGTGATCGGCGCATTCTCGGAGTCAACAGCATCCTTTGCATTCTTGACAAAAGCAGGGTTCATGTGGAGCGTGGCGTCGTGCCGTATGCCGCTGATGCCCTTCCCGGCCCAGAAGTTGAGCGCCTCCTCCATATATTCCGCTACGGCGGCGTTTTCCTGGGAATAGTCCGCGAGATAGGCCAGCTCCTTGAAGCGGTAGCCAAAGGTGGAGTTGTCCGTGCCACGGTCGCCGAGGTGGTGGAACCAGCCGTTCGTGTCGTTGTTGGGGTCGGCCACGAGGTTTTCTGTTGTGCCGTCGTTGTTGTAGTCCACCGGCTCACCGGCGGCGTCAAAGACGAATTCGCCGGAAGCGTTCCGGTCGGGCTCGTATATCTTGCCGTCGTAGCGGCTGTCGCTGGAGTGGTTGGTCACGAAGTCGATGACCAGTTTTATACCGGCGTCCGTCAGCTCTTGCTGGAGTTCGTCGAACTCAGCCATCGTACCGAAGTGCTTATTGGTCGTGAAGTAGTTCCTGGCATGATAGCCGTGGTAGCTTGTCCATCCGTCATGGGTCGCCTGGTCGCGGTTGGCATAGGGCGCGGAGATCCAGACCGCGGTTATGCCCATGCTCTTAAGATAGGGTATCTGGTCGATTATGCCTTGCCAGTCGCCGCCCTGATAGAGTCGGATGTCGGTACCGGTGCCGTCAAACAGGTCCGGGTCAAAGCCTGCTGGAATGTTGTTGGTCGGGTCGCCGTCGTAGAAACGGTCAGTTATTATTTGATAGATTACATCCTTCGGTGTGACAGGTCCGAGGTAGTCGTCTGTAATAGTGCTCTGCGTAGCAGACAATAGTTCGGTGTCAAAGCCCTGTGCGCCAGCGGGTGTAAGGAGCAGCGCGGTGATAAGAAGCAGGGATAGCAGCAGAGATAGAATGCGTTTTTTCTCTTTCATGGTTCTCCTTTCCGGCAGCTTGCCTTTCATGACATTTCCCATCTGCGATCAAGGGTTATCCTGTTATGGTTTTCAATATCCCTCCTCACATTTGAGCGTAGTTTTACCGGACGTATGCCGGATGATGATGTACTTCCTGCCCGGAGGGCTTGACCGGGCTTTGATGTATACGCCTGACTCGTTCTGGTATATTGCAGCTTCAAGGCAGAGCTCCTCACCCTCGCACAGCCTGAAGCGGCCTTGACCTGGCCAAACGTGCAAAGTTACGCGCTCCGGTAAATCTTCCGTGCAGTCCGGCTCCTGCATTGGGACTATCCCTCCGGAACGGACGAAAACGGGTATGCGTTCGAGCGGGCAGCGCAGTGTGAGCCTGCGTCCGCCCTCGTACACTTCGTCGGTGAAAAAGTCGTACCACAGGCCCTCGGGCAGCCAGAGACGTACTTCTGCGGCGCGCTTCTCGCCAGCGCCGGGCGCGGTCACTGGGGCAACTATCAGCTGCGAACCGAACTCATACACGTTGGGATACTCGTAGGCTTCTGGACGATCAGGCCATGCGTGATAAAGCGGCCTGACCAGCGGTATACCTTCAAGGTGACTGCGCCAGTTCATGGAGTGCAGATAGGGCAGCAGCCGGTGCCGCAGGGCGAGAAAGCGGCGCATTATCTCTGCGATCTCAGGGGAGTAACGCCAGGGCTCCTTGCCTGCGTCCGGGCTGCAGGTGCTGTGCAGCCGGCAGATGGGCGAGAAAACGCCGAATTGAAGCCAGCGGCAGGCGAGCTCCTCGTCCCTGAGCCCATCGCCCATGTGCCCGCCTATGTCGTGGCTCCACCAGCCGAAGCCCATGTCCGCCGCGGCGGCGGTGAAGCGCGGCTGGAAGTCCAGAGAGGCCCAGCTCGCTATCGTGTCCCCGGAGAAGCCGACGGGGTACCTGTGCGAGCCGGGGCCGGCATAGCGAGAGAGAATGAGCGGCCTGCGTCCCATACGGGCGGCGTCGAGGTAGTGCCAGTGGTTGAGCAGCCAGAGCGGGTCGAGGCCCTCTACCGTCGAGCGCGTGCCCTGCTGCCAGTCTATCCACCAGAAGTCCACGCCCATGTCCTCCAACGGATGCAGCAGCAGCTCAAAATAGGCGCGCCGGAAGCGGCGGTCGTTGAGGTCGAAGGGTATGGTCCCGCCGCCGGTGACGCCCATAAACTCTGCGACTTCGCCGTAGCGCTCCTCAAAGGGCTGCACTCCCTCCGCCGGATGCAGGTTCAGCGAGACGTGCAGGCCCATCCCGTGCAGACGCGCCAGCAGCTTGTCCGGCTCCGGGATGAGCTCCCGGTCCCAGGTGTAGCCCGTCCAGCCGCTGTATCCCTCCGGCACGCGAGTGAGGTGCCAGTCCATATCCAGCACGGCCACGGAAAAGGGCGTTCCCTCGGCGGCAAAGCGCTCCATGAGCTCAAGGTATTCCTCCGTTGTATAAGGCCAGAAGCGGCTCCACCAGTTGCCGAGGGCGAAGCGGGGAAGAAGCGGTGGACGGCCGCTGAGGCGGTAAAAATCTCGTAGGCCGCGCTCAAACTGCCTGCCGTACAGGAACAGATATAGATCCCGCGTCCCCGGCCGCCTCGGCTGGAGCTCGCCGTCCGCGCCGAAGAGCAGACTGTCATCCGAAAGGAGCCCGACGCCTTCCCTTGAGAAGATGCCGGGCTCAAGTTCTATGGCCCCGTCGGCGTTGTCCAACGTCCGGGCCGTGCCGCCTAAATGGTTCAATTTCTGCCCGCTGCGCCAGCTCAGGCCGTCCGTAAGGGCCTCCAACTCCAGCCCGCCGCCGATGATGACCCGGCAGCCCTCGGAGCGCAGTTCGAGGCTGCCGCCCCGGAGCTTTGCGCTGCAACAGGGCTCCGGGAAGTGGCGGTCAAGCGCAAACTGGCTCGGCCTGTCCTCAAAGACGCGGCTCTCGTCGTATTCAAGGCGCAGCAGTCGCTCGGTGAGGACACTCACGCGGCAGTTTCCAAAGCGGTATTCCATTTCAGGACTTGTTGGCGCCCGCGGTGACACCTTGGATGAGGTACTTCTGCAGGCAGACGTAGAGGATGGTTATAGGTACAGCGACGAGTATCGCGCCGGCGGCGAAAGTGGTGAAGTTGTTGTTGGTGTTGGCGTTTATCATGTCATAAAGTCCGATGGCGAGGGTCTTTTTCTCCGGGCTGGAGAGTATCATGCGCGGGAAGATGAAGTCCATCCACGGGGTTATGAACTGCGAGAGCGCTACGAAGATGAGAATGGGTTTCATGAGCGGAAGGACTATCTGCGTGAAGATGCGCAGGTTGGAGGCCCCGTCGAGCTTTGCCGCCTCGTCGAGGCTGCGCGGTATGTTGGAAAGGTAGCCCTTGACCAGCCAGGTGTTGTAGGGCACCTGCCCGGCGGCGTAGGTGAGGATGAGGCCGAAGTGCGTATCCAGCAGGTTCAGCTGCCAGAGTATGTTGTAGGTGGCCATCATGCCCATGAAGCTGGGGAACATCTGCAATATGAGTATCGACAGAAGCCCCGCCCGCTTGCCCTTGAAGCGGAAGCGGGAGAACACATAGGAGGTCATGGACGTGAGCACGACGGAGATGGCCATGTTTATGAGGGCTATCTTCAGCGTGTTGGCGTACCAGTAGACGAACTTTGTCTCCTTGATCAGCTTGACATAGTGCAGCACTGTCGGATTTTCCGGGAAGGCCGTGGCCGAGAGCAGGCTGCTCATAGGGTTGAAGGATGCGCCTATTATCCAGACGATGGGCGTCAGGACGAGCAGCGCCATGAAAATCAGCAGCGCGTAGACGCCGAAGGTGGCAAGGACGTCACGGACGGTGACCCTTTTGCGCCGCGCAGGCAGGCTTGTGGTCGTTCTGCTCATCCCATCATGTCCTCCTCTTTGAAAGACTTGGTGCGCAGGAAGTTCCAGGTGGATATCGTGGCGATGACCACGAAGACGAGTATGGACATGACCGCCGCCATCTGGAACTGGCGGTTGTCCTTGGTGAGCTTGTATATCCAGGTTATGAGGATATCTGTCGAGCCCGCAAACTTGTAGCTCGGGTTTATCGGGTTGCCGTCCGTCAGGAAGTAGATGACGTTGAAGTTGTTGAAGTTAGTGGCGAAGGACATGATGAGCAGCGGCGCGGTTGAATAGAGCACGAGCGGCAGCGTGATGCGGCGGAACTCCTGTCTTGGCGAAGCGCCGTCTATCCTCGCGGCCTCCAGCAGCTCCGGCGAGATGCTGGTCATGACGCCGGACATCATGGTCATGAAGTATGGGAAACCCAGCCAGAAGTTGACGACGAAGATGACCAGCTTGGCCAGCGTCGCGTCCGAGAGCCAGGGTATGTTCTGAGATATGATCCCTGCAGAGCGCAGGAAAGTGTTTATGGGGCCAAACTGGCCGTTGAACATATTGCGGAAGATGAGCAGGGAGATGAGCCCGGGTATGGCCCAGGGCAGAATGTAGATGGTGCGCCAGAATTTGCGGAATTTAACACGTCTACTGTTCACAAGGCAGGCCATGCCCAGCCCGCCGAAATAGCAGCTGAGCGTGGATACAACGCTCCAGAGCAGCGTCCAGCCCAGGACGCCCCAGAAGGTGTCGTTCCACATGGGCAGCCGGAACATGTCCGCGAAGTTTGAAAAGCCGACCCAGTCCACCAGACTGCGCGGCGGCAGATAGTGTGGGGCCGAGTAGTTCGTGAAGGCGATGAGGAAGCCGAAGAGGATGGGGACGACGACGAAGAGGAGAATGAGTATGACGGCGGGGATGAGCATGGCGTAGGGGAAGGAGCGGTCGCGGAAGCGGTGGAACCACTCCCTCGCGCCCTGAAGGTGCTGCCCCTGCTCCATCCTGCCCCGGTCGCGGACAGCGTCTGAAACACAGCCTATGTAGATCAGCACAAAGACAACAGCTATGATCGCCCAGGCAATTCCGAGTATCATCAGTATGATGGAGTTGTCGCCCGGAGTGACCTTGGAGCCTTCGATTATCATTTCTGTCTCGCCCAGAGTGATGAGGCCCCAAAGGCCGTGTATCATCGACGGAAGCGAGACGATAAGCCCCACCTGCGCCAGGAAAAAGAAGGCCGCCTTTATGTACTGCCTGTTCCAGAGCTGACCTGAGCCCCATATGACCGCGCTCATCAGCCCGGCTGACCATTTTTGACTTCTGTGAGGCATTTTACGCTCCTTTCAGCCCTCTCCCGGCCGGGCCGGGAGAGGGCGTGCGGATTTTTGCTCGAACCGTTTGGAGGGGATTACTCAGTTACTACGAGCGAACTGTAAAATTCCTCGCTTGCCGCGGCAAGGGCCTCTTCGGGAGTCTGAAGCCCATCCCAGACCGCTATGACAGCTTTCTGATACGGTGCCCAGACGTTAGACATCTCGGGAATGTAGGGCTGCGGCAGGGCGTCGTTCACGGCTACGGCGATGCTGGACATGAAGGGGTCGTTGGCGTAGAAGTCGAGTTTCTGGCCTTCGATGCTGGCGCTCAGCTCGTTCCTCGTCTCATAGAGCAGCTGGAGGCAGTCGGGGTCGGTTGCGATGAACTGGGCAAGCAGCATGGCGGCCTTGGGATACTGGGTGTAGGCGCTGACGCAGACGGTATCGACGGTGGAGAGGGTCTTGGGCCGGACGCCGTTGTCCATCTTGGGCAGCGGGGCGATGCCGAAGTCGATGCCAGCATTGGTGAAGTCGGCTATGGACCAGGGGCCGGTGATGACGTAGGGGGCCGCGCCGCTGGAGAACATGGTGTTCATGGCATCCCAGGTGGCGTCGGCGGAGGCGACGGGGTAGACGTCCTCCTGCAGCGTCTTGTAGAAGGCCAGGCCCTCGGCCGCCTCGGCGCTGTCCCAGCCCAACTGGTCGGGGTCGTCATGCGTGGGCCCGAAGAGGTCGTAACCGTAGCCGCCGAGGAAGCCATGGGCATAGTAGGGCTCGACGGCCTGCCAGAGGCATGCGAATTTGTTCTGCGCCGGGTCGTTGAACTCGGCGGCAAACTCCTTCATCTCCGCCCAGGTATCGACCGGGGTGTCCACAAGGGCCTTGTTGTAGAACATAACGATGGTCTTCATGGACAGCGGGAAAGCGTATATCTTGCCATCATAGGTCACGGCGTTGATGGCGTTCTCAACGAACTCGGAGCGTATCTCGTCGGAGAAGAGGTCGATCTCCAGTATGTTGCCGGACTGAGCGGAGATCGCTACGCCGTCGTGAGCCTGCACAAAGACGTCCGCGCCCATGCCGGTGGGGCCGTCAAGCTCGATCTTGGTGCGGGAGTCGGTGGTGCCGACGTTCTCGACCGTGAGCGGGATGTCGGGATACTTGGCGTTCCAGAGCTCAACTATCTTCTCGTTGTAGTTGTCGTTGTCGAACCAGAGCTTGAGCGAGGCACCCTCCTCAGGTACCACCTCTCCATCTGTGCTATCCGCAGGTGTGACATCGCTTACCTCTGTGGTGTCAGCTGGTGGTGGGTCAGTGGTGGTGACAGTGGGTTCGCCGCAGGCGGCGAGTGCAAGCAGCATCATAGCCGCGAGCAGGAGCGCAAGAGCCTTCTTTACCTTTTTCATGTTTTTCTTCCTTTCTTCAATATAATGTTCTGGCAATTAGCCAATATTCAACAAGTAAAGCGCTTAACCAAGCGCATAAAATCGCAATGCCGTCAGTATTCAAGGATCCTTGCCGACATTGCGTCAAGTTCGCAGCCTATCTGTTCTCCATTGCTGCGGGGAAGATCGAGCGTCCTTGCATTCTCAGAGACGTTCATGGCGAGGACGAAACCGCGTCCGTTCAGTTCAGCTTTGTATACCAGCGCGCTCTCGTCCGAGTACAGCTCGCGCCAGCCATATTGTATTTCATCTGCGTACTCATGCCGGAGAGAAATTGCGCCCCTGATGAAGTCTGAGAGGGGACATTCGCTACCGCTCCAGTCCATGGCCTGCCTGTACTCTGCTTCATGCCAGCCGGAAAGCCCTCGCTCATCGCCGTAGAACAGCATGGGTACCCCGGGATGCGTGAACAGGAACAGCGCCGCCAGTCTGAGCCGACGTTCGTCTCCTCCGCACTTGGTAAGGAAGCGCGGAACGTCGTGGCTGTCGATGAGGTTCAGCTGCGCCTGCTGTATCCTCCGCCGGTAGCGGATGAGCAGCTGCTGTACGCGCTGCACGAAATCGCGGGCGTTGAGCTTGCCGTAGGCGAAGAAGTCGTCAATGGCGAAGGTGAGGTTGTAGTTCATTGCCGAATCGAACTGCTCGCCCTCGAGGAAGGAGCGCGCGTCGTCCCAAATCTCTCCTATGAGCACCGCGTCGGGCTTGAGCGCACGGACTTCGCGGCGGAAAACACGCCAAAAGTCGTGGTTTACCTCGTTGGCCACGTCGAGCCTCCAACCGTCGATGTCGAACTCCCTTATCCAATACAGGCCGACGTCTATGAGATATCGCGCCGTCTCCGGATTGCCCGTGTTGAGCTTGGGCATGCTCCCGACATAGGCAAAACACTCGTAGTTCGGCAGGGAAGAGACATCCAGTGGGTAGGACTTGGGATAATACCAATCCCGGTATCGGGAATCCTCACCGTTTTCGACCAGGTCACGGAAAGCGAAGAAGTCCGGGCCGCTGTGATTGAAAACGCCGTCGAGCACGAGGCGCATCCCACGCTCGTGGCAGCCTGAGACCAGCCGACGGAGGTCGTCCTTGCTGCCGAAACAGGGGTCGATCTCAAAGTAGTCGATGGTGTCATACTTGTGCGGGCTGTTGGCGGCAAAAATCGGCGTCAGGTAGATGCAGTTGAAGCCGAGAGAAGCTATGTAGTCCAGGTTCTCCGTCACGCCCCGCAGCGTTCCGCCGAGTTTGGATGCGCAGGCCTGCCCGTCGGGCAGGTGTTCGACGCGGCTCTCGCAGGAGATACGGCGGCGCGAGCTGGCAAAGCTGTCCGGGAAGATCTGATATACCACAGCCTTCCTCCACCAGTCAGGCACGGAGTCCATGTCCTCGCTGCGTATGTAGTGGAAGTTGTAGTATAGCTGGCGGTTTTCCTCGGGCTGTTCATGGAAGCAGTCGCTATAATAATACAACGCTTCACCGCCGGAGCTCAGCCGGAAATAATAACACAGCCGCGTGACGCCTGGGTCTATCTCTACCTCGAAATAGTCAAACAGCGCGTCTGAAAAGCGCAGCGTCATTTCCGCCTCCGTAATGGAGATGGGACTTTTCGGCTCCATCCTGTCGCCAAAGCAGAGCGTACAGCTTTCGAGGTCAGCCTTGGCTGCCCTTAGTCGTATGACGACCAGGTCCGCAGCTTCAGCAAAGCTGTACTCGGAGTATGTGCGATGGAATATCGCCTCTTTCTTCAAATGGGCATTCAGCTCCTTTCGTGGGGAGGGGCGACAGAGTCGCGCTCTATCAGCTCCACCGGCATGATGATGTTTTCTATTTCCGCGCCCGGGTCATTGATGGCCTGGACTACCTTCTGCACCGTGATACGTCCCCTGTCATACGCAAACTGGGCTACGGAACTGAGAGCGGGCATGGAGTACTCGCACTCCTTTGTGTTGTCGAAGCCGACGATAGACAGGTCGCGCGGGATGACGCGCCCGGCCTCGTAAAAAGCCTTGAGTATGCCGAAAGCCACTATGTCCGCTGCGGCGAATACTGCCGTTATTTCCGGACGCTCCAGCAGCGCCTTCCCTATGTTATACCCGCCGCCGAAACTCAGCGCGTCCTGGAATATAAAGCTTTCGGTGTCCAGACCGGCCTCGGTCATGGCCTTCACATAACCCTTGTAGCGCCTATGTATAGCGCCGTCAACAGTGATGTTGGATGCAGCCAAGGCGATTGTCCTGTGACCATTGTCCAGCATCAGCCGCGTTGCGTCGTAACCGCCCTGCTGATCGTCGATGCCGACGGTGGAGTGCAGCTGGGTGCCCTCGTCATAGGAATCTATGAGCACGAGCTGACGGCCCAGGGCCTGCATTTCCTCGGAGATGACGTGCGTGTAGTTGCCTATAAAGATAGCGCCGTCGAGGTCGCGCTTGAGTATCCAGTCCCGGCAGCTCTCGCCCATGCGGACGCCCTTTATGAGCACGTCGTAACCGAGCTTGGCGGCCTCGAACTCAACGCCGCTGACAAGCTCGCCGTAGAAGGGGTTATCCCGGAGCAGCAGACTGGCACTGCTGTCCTCCTCTGTTATTGGCAGCAGCAGCCCGAGCATATCCGAGCGACGCTTGGCCAGGCTGCGAGCCACCAGGCTGGGCTGATAATTGAGCTCTTGCATGACGCGAAGGATGTTTTCCCTTGTAGCTCCCGAAACTTTGTCAATTCCATTTATTACGTTTGAAACAGACGCCGGCGACACGCCTGCGCGCTTCGCAATATCCATGATTGTGACGCGTCTGCTCATCCCAAATCCCTCCGTCGCGCTTAGTTAAGCGCTTTACAAAAACTATTTTATTACATAACCTTTGTGATATGTCAAGAGAAATCGTCGATTTAAAACAAAACACAGATGCTAAAACAATGATTTTGTATATTAGCACCAGAAGGTACATGACTGCTTGTGTAAAATGACAAGTGTACCGCTTTCATCTATGCCCGTATTTAGAAGACGTATTAACAATGCATTCCTTTCCACCAAGTATAGCCTCGGCGTTGGCGCGGTAGGTAAGCAGCTTTTTCATCTCGGCTCTGGCCTCGCGGTAGGCCGGGTATGCGGCTCGTTTCTCTGCGAGGAGGGCGGCGTACTCGGCTTGCAGAGCCTTGACCGTGGGGAGTTTTTTCAACCCCCGGTCATTGAACGCCTTCTTTGCCGCACGGTGCAGAAGTATCTCCTGCTCGTGCTCGGCTAAATACCGTTTCGAGTAGCCAGAGGCTTTGTATGCGCGAAAGGTCTCTCGCGTCCGCAGGTAGTTTATGACCTGCTTTTTCAGCTCCTCGACCTCGGGCATTCTCGCCTCCGTCGCTTTCAGCTTCTCGGTCAGGGCGCTGCATTTCTCGCTCGTGGCCTCGGCTCTGCGCGAGAGTTCGTCGAAGTCCATGTCGCCGTTCTCTTTGAGAAAGTTTATGGTCTGGGCCATCTGCTTGAGGTTGAACACCTTTGCCCAGCGCTCATAGCCCGCGCCTTTGCCCTCTGAGAGCTTGGCCTGGATGTCTATGAGCAGGCTCGGCCGCTGTTCCGCGAGCCACTTGTTGTAGCTCTTGCCACGGCGCTTCGGAGCCTCGACGACGGACAGCCCGTGCTCGATGCAGAGCGTATCGCTCAGCGCCCTCACCGCCCGCGAGCTGCCCCAAAAGTTGTCGAACTTGCCCCGGCAGTCCAGCGTCGTGGAGTTGAAGATGATGTGGTTGTGGATGTGCCGCCGGTCAGTGTGGGTGCAGACGATGTAGGCGTGCTTGCCCTTGAGGAAGCGCTCGGCAAACTCCACGCCGATGCGATTGGCCTCCTCCGGCGAGATCTCACCCGGCTTGAAGGACTGGCGCACCTGGTAGGCAATGACGTCGCTCGTCTGATCGCGGCCCGTGTATTGCTTATACTGGCGCTTGGAGAACAAAAACTCCGCGTCCGCCGTGTGAGGGTCACAGGCGAACGCGGAGATCAGTTTTCCGTTTTCGGTTTTGTCCGGGTTCATCGCGTAGTCAGTGCGGAGCTTCAGCGCCGAAGCCACGCTCTTTCCGCCGTGCATGGGTATGATCCGAGTTACCGCTATGCCGCCACCCCCTCAGCCGTACACGGCGTTCTGGATGGCGTACCTCAGCCCGTGCAGCTGAGCTATGAGCCATGCAGCGAGCATCGGAAGCCCGTATGGGCTTATGAGGAAGGCGACGCCCAGTACGATGACGCCGTTCACGGCGCTGTCCAGAATGAGAATGAACAGCCCGAGCAGCCCCAGAACTACCGCCGCAATGCCGAGCACGGCGGCGGAAACGCTCAGCAAAAACGTGAAGAACCAGCCCGCTGTCGCAAGCACGGCCACAACGGGCGCGCAGAGTATTTTCAAAAGGATACGCATTTTCCTCACCTCCGTGTTCAGGATACAATGATTCGCCGGACAGCGCAAGGATACGGCGCGTTATTACCAGCGCTCCGCAAGCTCCGGGTAAAGCATAACGCGCTTGCCGCATTGCCGCGCATATTCGAGCGTCTTTGCGGCCCCGCCCCACTCGTGCGTCACATAGGCCACGACAACATCGGCGGAGTCCACCATCCACTCGTTGCGCTGAGGTATGGCAGAGCGCTGTGTCACGTCCCTGAGCGTCGGGTAAATCATGTAGTCGTAGGATTCTCCGTCAGCATGTCTGCCGAGATATGCCGTAACAAGCGCCATTTCAATGCCCGGCCTTTCATCTTTCTTTGCCTTGACCGCCTCAGCAGCCATGCGGTCAAAGTCCCCGTAGCCTCCGAGATAGAACCTGTCAGCACCTGCGGCAATTAGCAGGTTAAGCACCCTGTCCAGCCACACGCTCAAATCAGCCGCATCGCTCACATGTGAGTGGCCGCAAAAAGTAACTGTCATAGTATCACCTCCGTCATAGTGATTATAACCACTATAATGCTTTTTCGCAATCCCCATATAATAGCGGCAGAGGTGATGAAATGCCTATTACGTTTGAGCCGATGCGCAGGCTGATGCAGACAGAGAATATTTCGTATTACAGGCTGGCCAATGAGGGCATAGACGCGCAGACGCTCCAGCGCATAAGGCATGACCGGCCCGTAACGACGGAGACGCTGGGCAAGCTCTGTGCCATCATGCACTGCCAGCCCGGCGACCTCATTGAGTATCTCGAAGAAGAAAACCAGATAAAGAAGTAGACCCCCGACGCTAAGCAGCGCCGGGGGTTATTATTTGAGCTTGGCCAGACCGAGCACCAGGTCACGGACGCTTTGCCACAGCTTCGCCTGCGACGTCTGTATATCCTCCAGGTCGGCGGCGTAGACGCGATGCGTGGAGTTTACGCGCTTGGCGATTTGGTTGAGGTTGCCGCTGTACCGGCGCATGAGCGAGAGCAGCTCGCGCAGCTCCGGCAGGTCGAGCTTCAGGATGCGCCCGTCGATTGCCATCTTGCGCAGGTAAGCGCTGAGGTTCTCCGTGCCTAGTTCAGACATCTTCTGCTCGATCTGCGCCTTCTCGTCGGGCGTGACCCAAAACTCCAGTTTGACGTTTCGTTTCCGGCTCACAGCTCCGGTACTGCGGCTTTGGCCGCAGACCTCGGCGGCGTTTCGGCGTTTTGCAGCTTATCCATGACCGAGGGCTTCTTTTGGCGCTCCAGCTCGCGGCGGGCGTGGGTTATGAGAGCGTCGGTGAGAACGGGATGGGACTTGTCCACGACGTAACTGCAATACAGGCCACGGCGCTCCGGGTCGGGCGGGAGAGGCTGAGACTTGGCCCAGACCTTGTTCTCGCGGGAAAAGCGTCCGTCGAAGTCTTTTTCCCTGACCGTCATGGCGAGGACGAAGGCCGTGCGCTCAGGGCCAAACTGCGCGGTGACGTCGCGCCAGACGGCGTCGGCGTCGAGGCGGTTGTCCTTGTAATTGCCCCTTATGGACTGCTCTATAGCCTCCTTGCAGAGCACGTTTAGGCGCTTGGATTCGCGGTATTGCTCCAGCTCTCCGTGTTCGCGGGCGTAGTCCGGCGGCTGAGTGTAGACCGCAGCTGTTCGTTGAACGGCCATGGTATCATCGGCGCAGGTCTCCATCGCGTCGTGCATTTCTATCATCAGAAGGTCGCTGTCCGTATTGCGGTAGGTCTCGAACACTTCCTCAAGCGGTGCTCGTGAGTGCAGCAGCGTTTCGAGCTGTGCCGGAGACAGGTCCACGGACTCCGCGTGCATCAGGATGTCCTGCTTGGTCGTGTATTGAAAGGCATTTTCGAGTATGACGCTCACCGGCTGCTGCAACAGCCAGGCTTCATACTCGACAAACTCAGAATGCATCTTGGTGAGCAGCTGCTCCAACTTGTCCATTTATCTGCAAGCCTCCTTTGTCTGGTGGGGTTTTGGTTCATACAGCGGTATGGGCTCCTTGAGCTTTTTAAGCACCGAGGGTTTCTCGGCTTCCTGTGGCTCGGTGTTGTTCTCCATGTCCAGCTCGGCGTTCAGCTCGACCAGCCGAGCGGACTTCTCGCGCAGCTCATCCTCCTGCGGGAAGGGTTTCTCCAGCTCCTCGCGGGCATTCTCGACCTGCCGTTGCAAGTCTGCAAGGCGCGTGTTGAGAGCGCCCAGCTTCTTGTCCAGCGCCGTCAGCGCGTTCTCAATGCGGCTTGTGTTGCCCCTTGCATCCGCGCCAAGCTCGACGTGTTGCTCAAGCGTTCCCTTGAGCGTGAGTACGTGCTTGCCGAACTGTTCGAGGGAGACCTCCACATCAAAGCCCCTGAAGGAGCCAATGTGGACGGGCTGAGTATCCTGCACCATGGGAAGGATATTCAAAAGCGCCTCGCCCGCGGCGATGCGCTCGTCGTAGTGCTGACCTTGAAGCTCGATACCGGCAAAGCTGTCCGCGGGCGCGGGATGGGCATCGCGCGTGGCGACGTCCGCCTCACAGCCCATGATTGCCACTCTCGTCGCGGCTATCTCACGCGGGAAGTATTGCATAAGCCTGTCCTCGAGCTGGTACTTCTGGCTCTGGTGGCTGGACTTGAGCAGACGCAGCTTGGCGACCTGCACGTCCAGGTCATGAGGTAAGCCGGGAATCCCGACTCCCTCCCGAACCGTGCGGGCACCTCTCGGCGCACACGGCTCTCCGTTTACGTTCGTCTTACGATTTAATCGAAGCATGAATTTCTTTGTGACAGGCAGGACAGACTGCCAGCGTTTTACGGTGACGAGATAGCATGACGGCTTCCCACGCCGTATTTCCGGTAAGGTCTTTGAGCCGCTTCACCTGATGAATCTCAAGGTCATCGCAGATTGCTCCGCACAGTTCACAGGTTTTGGCTCTGAGTTTACGCAGAAGTCCGTTGGGTTTAGCGTACTTCTTATAGGTCTCCAAGAGGTCAACCTGACCGAAGAAAGGCTCGGTCTTGCGCTTGAACCCCTTGTTGTAGTACACGCTTTCTTTCATCCCGGATTTTGTCTCATACGCAACAGTGAAATTGCCGTTTTTGACATACCGAGCTTTGATTTTGCTTACCTTTGTTCGGTATTTTGCAGCAAAGGTTTTCAGCATGCTGTACTTCATGAGACTGGAGAAGTGTGCTAACGCCGTGGGGTTACATGCCAGCGCATAGTAATTTGCCAGCCCTCTGACCTCTGCGTTGTATTTGCTGAGAATTTCAATATCTGTCCTGTTTATAAGTTTCCCTCTGTGGATGGCTTTCCAGTATTCCTGTCCGGCACTGTCCTTTTTGATACGAATTGCTCCCAATTCCAGCAGTTTTGCCTTGTACTTCTCGTGCGGCGTATAAAGTTTTACTACCGCAGAGTACACACGGGACTTATAGCCCTTTTTGCTCTTTTTCACTTCCTGGCTTCTGGACACTGTGATATCATAGCCGAGGAAACGGGCGAATCCGGACGTATGTGTAATTTTGGTTTTCTCTGCTGACAGGGTGAGCTTCAACTTCTCTCTCAGGTAGTTTGCCAAGTCGGACTTAATAGCTTCTGCGTCCTCTTTGCTACCGATAACTCCAATGATGAAGTCATCGGCATAGCGGATATATTGCAGGCTCTTGTAGTTTGCATCAAAGGGGTCTGACCTTGACAGCTTCCTGTGTTCCGCTTTCATGTACCTTACTTCAGCGGCTTTCTGTTTCCGCTCCGCTTCGTCCAGCTCGTCCCACATTTTTGCATTTCTGCGCTTTGCACGTTTAATCGTACCACGCATACGCTCATACTCGGGATTTACTTTCCGCTTTGTAGAGCTTCCGCAGTCGAAGGTAGCCTTATACTCCGTGATGTGTCTGTCCAATTCATTCAAATAGATATTTGCCAGAATCGGACTGATACCCGAGCCCTGGGGTGTACCGGAGTAGGTTTTGTGGTATTCCCACTGCTCCATGTAGCCGGCTTTCAGAAACTTCCACATCAGGGCGAGGAATGCCTCATCGTCAATGCGGCGGCGCAGGATATCAATCAACACATGGTGGTCAAAGCCGTCAAAGCAAGCCTTGATGTCACCCTCTACAAACCACTTTGCCCCGGTGAATGTCCGTTGCAAATGGAAAAGCGCCGTATGGCAGCTTTTCCGAGGACGAAATCCATGGGAGTTTTCAGAGAAGTTGGGTTCATAAATGCTTTCCAGTATCAGACGGACGACTTCCTGTACCAGCTTGTCATTTGCAGACGGGATACCCAGCGGCCGCTTTTTGTTTGGGTCGCTCTTCTTGGGAATATACTCCCGCCGTGCTGGTTTCGGCTGATAGCTGTGGTCTCTCAGGGATGCGATAATCCCGTCAATTCTACGGCTGCTCATGCCGTCCAGAGTCGTACCATCCATGCCCGGGGTCATACTGCCGTCATTTGCGTAGATATTTTTATAGGCGAGCATGTAAAACTCCGGGTTGTACAGATTGCGGTAAAGCCGCTGAAATCTGTACGAGGGATTCTTCGATTTTTCGCTTAGACTATTCAATACATCAATTGGATTTCTCATAGTGCCTCACGCACCATCCTTTCTGTTTGTATTAAAGTGTAAACTGCTTCCCTTCGCCATGTAGCAGAATTACCTGCATCCGTTTTTACGGCATTCCCTGTCAATTCAGGGTTAGCGGACTACTATGGAAGCTGTGTAGCCATGCCCATTTCTGGGTTTAGGCTATCCCCGGTAGCACGTATGAAAGTAGCGTTCTGCGTTGTCGGAATGCGACTTTCGCCATTTACCTCTGTCTTGAGGTTGCTGTGCTTCGGATATCGCTCATCTGTCCAAAATGGAAGAACAGACAACGAAGCAGCATACGTTACAGTTCCTTTCGTATGCAGGGTGAGATGACCCCCGACTCTGGCTATCGTTTAGGCAATTCAGCTTTCATCCTCATACGCAGATTTTCATCCCCATGCACAGCGGGTTTTAGGAGACTTCATATACCGCCGCACACCTGTCGATTTTACTCAACAACAGCATGCTACACTCCCCATCAGGTTTCCACATCCGGATAAGCTGTGGGATGATAGGTTATTTTGCTTCACCGTCCTTTCTGGATATCTTTACCTACCGCTTGCTAAAGGCGGTCTTTCATACGCACCCTTACGGGCGCACCATCTTCTCCCTAATTCTTGGGTCGCCCGCGCACAGCGCCTTGACCTCGGCGTAGGACAGCGTGGTCTCATCCGTGTCCTCGCAGGAGCGCACGGGGCTTTTGCTGGTCATGATCTGAGAGATGAACCTCTGCTTGTTCTCTAAGGTCTGCCAGATATACGAGTCAAATGTCTGCTCGGTGACGTACCTGTACACATGGACGGTCTCATTCATGTTGCCCTGACGCGCGATGCGGCCCTTGCGCTGTTCTAGGTCGCCGGGACGCCATGGGGCATCGAGGTCGTGGAGGGCGATGAGCCTGTCCTGCACGTTCGTCCCCGCACCCATCTTGGCCGTACTGCCCAAGAGCACGCGCACATTGCCGGAGCGCACTTTGGCGAACAGCTCCTTCTTTTTCATGTCCGTGTCCGCCGAGTGGATGAAAGCTATCTCGCTCTCCGGGACGCCCCGGGCGACGAGCTTTTTCATTATGTCGTCGTAGATATTAAAGCCCTTACCGGGCGTTGACAGGTCGCAGAATATGAGCTGCGTCAGCTTTTTGTCCGCGCCCTCTTGCCAGAGGCGGAACACGTTGTCCACACAGCGATTGACCTTTGTGCCGTCAGCGTCGGGCAGCAGGGGATTCACCACGCGCTGATCGAGGCCGAGCTTGCGCCCGTCATTCGTGATGGCGAGCATATTGTCCTCAGACGGGTCTACCATCCTCGCATGGACTTTCGTCGCGCGCTCGGAGAGCCCCTGCACGAGCTTCTTTTGTATCTCCGTCGGCTGCGAGACCTCGTTGTGGTATACGACCTCGGGCGTGGGCAGCATTAGCTGGTCGGCGGTCTTGATGTCCGCTACCTCGCGGAACAGATTCATCAGCTCCGGCAGGTTAAAGAACTTGGAAAACCGCGTCCTTGCTCTGTAGCCGGTGCCTTCAGGCGCGAGCTCAAGAGAGGTGGCGGTCTCGCCGAAGTTCGCCGCCCACGAGTCGAAGTGGCCAAGGCCGAGGCGCTCGAGCGTGTCATGCTGGAGATAGCGCTGCATCGTGTAAAGTTCCGTCATCGAGTTGCTTACCGGCGTACCGGTGGCAAACACTATGCCGCGGCTGGCGGTCAGCTCGTCCATGTAGCGGCATTTCATGTACATATCTGAGGACTTCTGCGCCTCGGCGCTCGAAAGGCCCGCGACGTTCTGCATCTTCGTGTGGTAGTAGAGGTTCTTGTACGAATGCGCCTCGTCCACGAACAGGCGGTCAACGCCCAATTCCTCAAAGGTGACGACGTCGTCCTTGGGGCTTTCCAGCAGTTTCTTAAGCCTTGCCTCAAGTGACTTTTTCGTCTTTTCCATCGCCTTGATCGAAAAACGCTCGCCGCTGCTGCGCTTAAGCTGGTTTATGCCCTCGGTTATCTCCTCTATCTCGCTCCGGAGCAAACGCTCCTGGCGCTCCTGCGATACGGGTATGCGCTCAAACTGGCTGTGGCCAATGATGACAGCGTCGTAGTCGCCGGTGGCGATGCGGGCGCAGAACTTCTTCCGGTTAGCGGGTTCAAAGTCCTTCTTTGTGGCCACGAGCACATTCGCGGATGGGTACAGCCGCAGGAACTCGCTTGCCCACTGCTCCGTGAGGTGGTTCGGGACAGCGAACATGGGCTTGCGGCACAATCCGAGGCGCTTGGCCTCCATAGCTGCCGCGGCCATCGTGAAGGTTTTCCCTGCGCCCACCTCGTGCGCCAAAAGCGTGTTCCCGCCGTAGAGGATGCGGGCGATGGCGCTGCGCTGGTGCTCGCGCAGCTCTATCTCCGGGTTCATACCGGGGAACGTCAGGTGGGAGCCGTCATATTCGCGCGGGCGCGTAGAGTTAAAAAGCTCGTTGTACTTGGCGACAAGCATCTCGCGGCGCTTCGGGTCTTTCCACAGCCAGTCGCGGAAGGCGTCCTTGATGACCTGCTGCTTCTGCTGGGCGAGGGTTGTCTCCTTGACGTTGAGCACCCGGCGCTCGGTGCCGTCTGCGTCCTCGATCTTGTCGTAGATGCGCACGTCGCGGAGGTTCAGGGTGTTTTCGAGAATCTTGTAGGCGTTGATGCGCGATGTGCCGTAGGTGGAGCAGGCGTTCACATCGTTCGCGCCGACGGCGCTCTTGCCGTCTATGTGCCACTCAGAGGTGTATGGCGAGTAGCTCACGTCCATGCTCCGCGAGGCCCAGTATGTGGGCTGAAAGGTCTCGACCATGAACTGCCCGATGTAGCGCGGCTCTATCCAGGTAGCGCCTAGGCGCACGTCTATCTCACTCGCGGTCAGCTCCCGCGGCTGCGCAGCGCGCAGTGCCTCTACATTTATGTCGTATGAAGCATCATCATTCGCCGCCGCTTCTGCCTCACGGAGCTTTTCCCGCACGTTGCCGGAAAGATATTCGTCGGCAGTGGCGTAACGCTCCTCGCCTGGGACGCGGAAGATGACGCCGGAAAGCTCCGCGGCAATGCTGTTGACGTCTTTGTTTTCAGCGGGTATACTGCTGTTAGAGTCAGTCGCGGTATAACTGGCAGCTCCCGGTGACGGGTTTGTGCTTCGCCGCGGCTGGCTCTTTTCATTTGCCGATGATGTGTCCCTGCCGCAGAGCCGCGACATATATGCAATATCTACTCGGCCTAGCTCGTTGAGCGAGACGGCCAGCGCCTCAGCCGCCGTCTCGGTGTGCTCCACAGGCCGATGCGGCTGGATGGTGCGGCGCGTGAACATATCTGCCTTGCGCTCAAGTTTGCCGTCCTCGTTGAGAATTTCAAGGGAGCAGAGAAGGTAGTAGCTCGAATCATCCGAGAACGCGCGCTTGTTCTCACGGTTTGAGATCAGGCCGTGCTTGGCGGTGTAGGCGTCGTAGAGCCGGTTTAAGCGCCGCTGTTCGGCGGCGATCTCGGCGTCGCTTGCGTCCTCGGTTTGCAGCTGTATGAGCCGCCGGGTGCAGTCCCGCAGTTCCATAAGGCCCTTGATGCGCTCGGTCATGGCGGCGCTCACAGACTGGCGAACCATGATGCCGCCCTCGCGGTAGTACACCTCGCCGTCCACGAGGGTGAAGCTGTAATTGCGCACATCCGGGTCGGCGGGCAGGATGTCCGTGTTCTCCGCTTCCTCCATCTCGCGCTCGGTGTACTCGCCGTGGATGTTCTGCACGGCCTCGTGAAGCAGCTCGGACAAGTCCGCGCCCTCGATGGGCGCGACGGTGTAGTCCTGCCGCCCGTACTGCGTGCTCTCGGCGGTGGGCGTGCCGAGCACCATGTCCGGGTGGTCGATGAAATAGCGGTTGACCGTGAAGCCCTCAGGCGTCGTACCGACGTGTACCCAATCCGGCAGCTCTGTTGCCGGAGCCTCGCGTCTTTGGAGAAAGATAATGTCCGAGACGACGTCCGTCCCGGCGTTGGCGCGGAAGGCGTTGTTGGGGAGCCTGATCGCGCCGAGCAGCTCGCCGCTCTCGGCGAGGTAGCGCCGCACGCTCTCGTCCCTGGCGTCTAGCGTGTAGCGCGAGGTGACGAACGCAACAATGCCGCCCGGACGCACCTGGTCAAGCATCTTGGCGGCAAAGTAGTTGTGGATGGAGAGGCCTAGCCGGTCATACTCCGGGTCGTGTACCTGGTACTGGCCGAAAGGCACGTTGCCGACGGCGAGGTCATAAAATCCGGGGCGGTTCGTCGTCTCAAAGCCCGCGACGGTGATGTTGGCGTCGGGATAGAGCTGCTGGGCGATGCGCCCGGTGATGCTGTCCAGCTCCACGCCGTAGAGTTGGCTACCCTGCATCGACTCAGGCAGCAGGCCGAAGAAGTTGCCGACGCCCATCGACGGCTCAAGGATGCGTCCGCCCCCGAAGCCCATGCTGCCCACAGCCTCGTAGATGGCGCGGATGACCGCGGGCGAGGTGTAGTGCGCATTGAGCGTCGAGCCTCGCGCGGCCTCGTATTCGTCCGGCGTGAGCAGGAATTTAAGCTCGGCGTATTCCTTCGACCAGTCGGGTTTATTCTCGTCGAACACCTCGGGTATGCCGCCCCAGCCGACGTAGCCGGAGAGCTTGTCCTGCTGCTCGGGCGAGGCCTGAAAGCCGTTTCTCTCAAGGTATTTGAGCAGCTGTATTGCCTCGATGTTCGCCCGGCACTTCGCTTTCGCCCCGCCCTCGCCGAGATGCTCGTCCATGATGCGGAAGTTCCGCGCCCGCCTCCGCGTCTCCTTTTGGAACTCCTCCAGCGCCGCCTTCTCCTCCGCCGCGACGCTCGGAAAGCCCTGCCACTCACCGTCAACAGGGATGTATACCACGGGCTTGGCCTCGTCGGGTGGGACGGGTTCTTCGGGCTGGACAGGTTTATCGGATCGAACGGGCTCATCGGATAGGGCAGGTTCTTCGGAAGGAACAGTTGCGACGGCGCTGTGCTCGGCGGCGTTTTGTTCGAGGTAGTCTGTAATATGCTGGTTCCTCTCGTCGCGCCGGAGCAGGTGCTCGAAGTCTGCGCGGCGCTCGGTGCGGTAGATGGGATAGGTCATCTCAGGCGGCAGCAGCTCGACGTAGCCGCGCTGGAGGTCGGTTATCTTGAACTCCTGCCCGTCGAGCCACACGAAGTCCCCGACGCCGTAGGCTGAGGCCGTCGGCTCTCGCGGCTGGAGCACCGCGGGGCGCTCGGGCACTTCCTTGTACGCCGCTGCCAGCACGTCGTTGCGCAGGCCGTTGCGGAACTCGGAGTTGTCGTGGTAGAGCTTCAGGAAGCGCATATCCGTGCTCGCGGCGGCTATGCGCCGTATGGCGGCAATGCCCTCATCGCGGGCATTTTGCCAGTCCGAGTTGCGTACCGCGTTCACATAGGCGCTGTCATTCACAAGCGCCTCCACAAGCTGCTTCTCATACTGATCGCGCTCGGCGTCCGAGATGACGAATGGAAGCGTGTGCGCTGCACCCGCCTCGTCCACATAGCTCACGGCTCTGCGCCAGCGCAGCTTTTCAAGGGCAGTGTCGAGCTGCTCACTTGGAATGACGACGTAATCCAGCCCGCCCGCATGTTGCTCCCGCAAGTCCAGCGTCCGCGAGACTTGCTCCGCGTCCGGCCTATAGGCATAATAGCTGCCGCCCTGCCCGACGAGCACTATGTCGTTGGTGTGGCTGGCCTTCATGCTTCTATACTGCGCGTAAGCTGCGGTGTGCAGGTCGTACTCCGCCAGCTCTGCCTCCGTCATGTAGCGGTCAGAGGCTATGAGCTCGTCTATGCGCCTTGCAACAGCGCTCCATTTCAGGTTCACAACCTCGCATCCGAGCTTTTCGAGGCGGATGCCTTTGGCGTCATACGACTCGTTGCTTCCCGATGCACCTGAGAGCGCGTGACCTCGCCCGCCGGTGCCGTAAAGCTCTTTGAGCACAGCGGCCTTCTCGCTCCTTGAGTGTTCCTCGGTGAAATACCTGAAAATGCGCCACTTGCTGCCTGCGCGTCCGCCGCCTCGGCAAAGTACCTTGTCTATCTCGTCCTGCGTGATTAAACCATAGGCATTGGGCAGGCGCTCCATGTCCGACGCAAACTTGCGCCGTTCGAGCAGCTGGGCGGCGAGGGAGACGAAGATGCCGTCAACGTCGTGGTAGTGGGCGTACAACACATCGGGATCAGCCTTGTAAGCCTCGCGGAAGTCGAGATAATCGCCCAAGACCGCCTCACGGCCCTCCGGGTCTGCGAGCTTGGCAGCTATCTGCTGCACGGCCTCCGGGTAGCCGCCGCCCACATCCGCAAGGCTCGGGAACAGGCCCTCGTTGCCTTCGCTGAGGTCTCGGCACAGGTGCCAGAGCTTCTGTGCGATCAGCTCGCGCTCGTAGTCCGCGGCCCGGGCGACCTCGTCCTTTGTGGCAAACCTCCCGTCGCCCAGCAGCTCGCCTATGCGCACTGCGGCGTCCGCCCACGTTTTGAGCTGCGCGCCGCGCTCGTACCGGGCCTGCTCGCCCTGGGCAACGCGGATGCCGTCCTCGGCATACCACACGGCGTATTTCACGCCGTCTATGGTAAAGCCGTTGCCGCCCCGGTAGACCGTCGGCAGGAAGGCAGCTATTTCATCAATAGAGCGCCGCTTCTCAAACTCCGCGACCACGCGCATACGCAGCTCGTCGGTGTTGCCGCCGAGCCGGAGCACGTCGTCCATTACCTCCTGCGGGAAAGAGAAAGCGGAGGGCGCTTGCGCGTCCTCTGCTTCGTCGAAAAGGTTCAGCTGTAGATTAATTCGTTCAGAACTACTTCTTCGGCCTGAGCCTTGCAGCTGTTCATGAGGCCCGTCCACTTCATCGGGTCGGCGGCTTTCAGCGCCTCTGTTGCGCCCGCTTCCGCCGCCAGCTTCGGCAGCATCAGGTCGATGCGGCTCTGCACCGCCGTTTCTATCTCGTGCAGGTGCGGCCACAGCGCCCCGTTCATCAGGAGCTGGTTCCACAGGATGGGCCTGTGCTCCCGCAGATACTTCTGGCGCATCCTCCCATAGCGGCCTATTGGCTCCGTCTCCGGCAGGCTCAGCTCGGGCAGCAATATTTCGTCCTTCATCGTATAATTCAGTTCCATGTGTTCTGCTCCTTTCTTCGCGCCTCACCGTGCGCTCTATCTGTCTTAATACCAATCCGCTTATCTCGCTGACCGCCGTGCCGAGGGCGGTCACGGCCTCGGGCGTGTCCCACTCAAAGACCGCCTTGTAGTCCTGCGGCTCGAAGTAGTTTTCCGGCTCATAGCCGCAGCGCCGGAGCAGCGTGTGGGCTATGCTGACGGTGGCAGCCTCGCGGAAGGACACTCCTATGTTGAAATCATCGTACTCCTCAAGCGAGGAGCCGTCAACGATGCCGAGGATATCCCGGCTGTTGCCCATCCAATACTCGTCCGCAAGCAGCGCGGCTGCGGCCTCAAGCTGAGAAGCGAGGCTCACGCCTCGCTCTGCGCCGAAGCTGTCCTCGAGCGCCGACGAGACCGCCTCGACGTTCCCGTCGTTTATCTCCCACGGCGAGAACGGGCGCGAGCTGCGCCGGGTGCCGGTGTCGGCGATGTCGAAGACGTAGCGGAGCCTCGGCGCGTCGCCGGAGTTGTCCACGAGCGCGATGCCCTTCGCGCCGCGCCGGACATAGCGGCGCATGGTGTCGTTCCACACCTCGTAGCTTGCGCAGGCCGTAGCCCCCGGCCGCTGGGCGTGGATCATGAGCTGGTCGGCGAACGGGTACTTGTACAGCCGCGACGCGGTTTCCAAAAACGCCGTCCAAGCGCCCACGCTGCCCGCCAGCCCCTGCGCAGTCTCGCGGGCCAAGGCCAGGTAAGTGTCCACCTTAGCAGGCATCGCGCCCGCCTCCTTTCTATGTTGATGTGGTTTATCCTAGTTAAAGTGAGCTGAGTTTTACTTTTCCTTCCTCCCAAAATCCAGCCAGTAGATCACCCTCTCGCCGTCGTCCTTGAGGATGAGGTCGGCGGGGTAGTAGGCGTCGCGTTTGGCGGAGTAGACCTCGTCTATATGTATCCGTCCGTCGCGCAGGAGCTGGGCGGCCTGGGACTTGCTCAGGCGGATGCGCTTGGCGGCGAGGAACTTGTTGTCTGTCCAGAGGGCAAAGCGGCAGACGCTGCTCTCGCAGAAATAGCCGTGTTTGCCCTTGACCACATTGCAGCCGCAGCGCGGGCATCTGCCTATTACCTCGCCGTTCGTTGGAAACTGCGGCGAAGCAAGTTTCGGCGTGTAATTGCCGCACAGCTCGCGCACCATGCCCTCTATACCTGCCATGAACGCCTCCGGCGAAAGCTCGCCGCGCTCGACCTGGATGAGCTTCTGCTCCCACTCGGACGTGAGTTCCGCCGAGGCAAGTTGCTCCGGCAGCACAGCCGTGAGTGCCGCGCCCGTCTGCGTAGGGATGAGGGACACGTTCTTCTTTGCCTCCTTTCGCTCTATGAAGCCCGCAGCCACCAGCTTCTCTATGATGCCGGCCCGCGTCGCGGGCGTACCCAGCCCCTTGCGCTCGGCTTCGTCGGGCGTATCCCCGGCGTTCTCCATGGCAGCGAGCAGACTGCCCTCCGTGAAATGCGCAGGGGGCGAGGTCTGGCCCTCCTTGACCTCGGCACTCAAGACATTCAGCTCGTCGCCCTCGTGCAATTCCGGCAGGGACGTGTCCCGGCGCTCAGCGATGTCGTATGCGCGCCAGCCGGGGTCGAGGACGGTCTTACCCTTAACGCTGTATGTGACCCCGCCGCAGGCAAGCTCGACGCTCGTCTCCAGCCAGCGGTGGGGCGCGGAGACAGCCCGGAGCACCTGTGCCGCCATGAGCCGGAGCAGCTTGCACTCGCCCGCAGGCAGGTCCTCAAGCTCGCAGTCCGCAGCGCTCATGGTGGGAACAAGAGCATGGTGGTCGGTGACCTTGGAACTGTCACAGACCTGCTCGGCATAGACGGCAAACGGCGGCTCAAGGCCGCAGATGCCGGCTGCGCAGAGGACGAGGGGCTTCACGCCGTCTGCCATTCCATCCGTGAGGAAACGGCTGTCCGTGCGAGGGTAGGTGCAGAGGCGCTTTTCGTAGAGGCTCTGCGCATAGTCCAGCGTCTGCTGGGCGGTGTAGCCGAGGACACGGTTGGCCTCGCGCTGGAGAGTGGTCAGGTCGTAGAGCGCCGGGGCGCTTTCAGATTTCTCCTTGGTGCTGACTGCTGTCACGACGCACTTGCCGCCAGCCGAGACCACAGCTTCCTCAGCCTCAGCCCTGTTGCTGAACCGCTTGCTCTCAGCGGAAAAGGAGCCGAGATGCAGTTCGGCGGTGTAGAAGGACTCGGGTACGAAGTCCGCGATGTCCGCCTCGCGCTGTGTGAGCAGGGCGAGCGTGGGCGAAACGACACGGCCTGTGTTCAGGGTGCGATGGTAGGTGACGGAGAGCAGCCGCGTGGCGTTGATGCCGACGAGCCAGTCGGCGCGCTCACGGCAGCGCGCGGCGGCAAAGAGCCTGTCATAGTCCGAACCGGGGCGCAGATCACTGAGGGCGCGGCGTATCTCGCTATCCTCCATGGAGTTGAGCCAGAGGCGAAGCGTGGGCTTGGTGCAGCCTGTGAGGTCGTAGAGGTTGCGGAAGATGAGCTCGCCCTCGCGCCCGGCGTCACAGGCGTTTATGACCTGAGAGACGTCGTCCCTGAGCATGAGGCCGCGAAGGATGCCGAACTGTTTTCGCTTGTCCTGCGGCACTCTGCAGCGCCAGTCCTGGGGCAGTATGGGCAGGTCGGCCACGCGCCAGCGGCTGAGCTGCGGGTCGTAGGCCTCGGCGCTTACGAGCTGCGCCAGATGCCCAAGGCACCAGCCTACAACATATCCGTTGCCCTCGAAGTATCCGTCTTTACGCGTCATAGCCCCAACCACCGCGGCAATAGCCTGCGCGACGGAGGGCTTCTCGGTTATTATGAGTTTGTTCAATTGCAGTTCTCCTTTGTTCATATAAATTCCTTGAATAATTAAAGGCCTCGGCATATAATACAAGTAGGGTAATCCCTACTTTCTATACCGAGGTGATACAGATGGATGTGTTCATGGACAATGCCAAAGTTATGGCCAAGGGGCAGATAACGATACCCAAGGACGTGCGTGACGCACTGGGCGTATCCAGTGGAGACCGCGTGACCTTCATCGTCGAGGGCCAGAGCGTGCGCATGGTGAACTCGGCTGTGTATGCGATGCAGATGCTGCAAAACGAAATGGCTGGCGAGGCGCAGAGAAGCGGCCTTGTGAACGAGGATGACGTGAACACGCTCATCGCAGATATGCGCAGCGAGGGTGCTGACGAATGAAAGTCCTCATAGACACGAACATCCTCATTTCTGCGGCGCTCAGTTCCGGCGGCACGCCGTTTCTGGCCTATGTCAAGGCGGTCACGCAGCCGAATCACGCCGTGGTGTGCGAGCAGAATCTTGACGAGCTGCGGCGTGTATTCAACAGGAAGTTTCCAACAAAGCTGTACGCGCTGGACAGCTTCCTTGCGCTTGCGCTTATGACCATTGAGGTTGTGCCGGTTCCAGAGCCGGAGATCGAATCGGAGCAGAGCCTGCGCGATGCAGCAGACCGGCCCATACTCCGTGCCGCCATTGCCTGCGGTGCGGATGTGCTCCTGACCGGAGACAAGGACTTCCTCGAATCCGGCATCAAGCACCCGAAGATAGTGACCGCCGCCGAGTTTCTGAAGCTGTAGTGAATAGAAGTGCCGCCCGTGTGGGCGGCACTTGTTGTTTCATTTCCTCTCCGCATCCCTGTAGCACGGTCGCACACAGCCCAGCCCATATCTTGCGCAGCCGTAGCAGAAGTGGCCTTCGGGCGGTTTGGGCGGAGGGTCGGGTTTAGGCGCGGGCGGTATCTTCGTCATCAGAGTCTCGAAGGGGCTGCTCGTGAAGCGGTATCTCACTTGGCCTCGTCCTCCTCGTCGTCCTCGGGGAACTCGTAGTCGTCGAGGTCGGTGGCGCCGCTGGTGTCGGGCTTCTTCTGGCGGAACTTAAGGAAGACTGCGGCAGCGCACGCGATGAGCAGCAGGATGAGTACGATGGGAAGAATGGCTGCCGCGTTGAAGCCGCCGTCATCTTCCGGCTCGGAGTCAGCAGCCGGGGTCGGCGTGGGCGTCGGCTCGGGTTCTTCGCCCTTGCAGCCCTTGAGGTCTGTGCGGCATACGGGGCAGTCGGTGTTCACCTCGCCCGCCTCGCACTTGACCTCGCAGTCGCACTCGGCCTCGTAGCCCTCATCCTCCAGCAGCGCGAGCAGGTCGGACTCGTCCACGAGGTTGAGGAAGTAGACGTCACCGGTGCTGTGGTCGATGACGAGGTAGAACACGTTGCCGCTTTTGGTCTCAACGGTCACGAACTGCATCTTGCCGCCCTCGCCTATCTCCTCGCTGGAGTAGTAACTGCCGTCGAGGATGTCGTCAATGAGCGCGAGGTTGCCGTCCGGAGTCAGCCCGCCGAGCGAGGGCAGCTCAGGCTCCGAGACCGGCTCCGTCGTGACGCTGATGCTCGTCATGGGGCCGCCCGGCTCGTTCGCGCCGTCCTCGTTGGAGGCGTAGTACGCGCCCCCAGGCAGGGCAAGGCTCAGCGTGAGCGCAGCGGCGCACAGAAGCGGTGCTAGTTTAATCTTCATCAGGCACACCTCCCTTAATGAGTGCGGCAAGCTGCTCGATGCTCATGTTCTCCGCGCGCACGAGACCCACGATCTCGAGATTTTCAAGCTCCGTTATCTTCTCAACCGTCGCGTCGTAACGCGCCGTGAGGTTGTCAATGCGCGTCTTGAGCCTTGCGGCCTCGGCGCGCAGCTTAGGTATTCTTGCGTCCAAAGTTTCTCCTTTCCGGCCTCAGACGGCGGGGAGCCGCCCGAAGCCTACGAAATTGTCTGAGTAGTACGAATCCATAAACTTGATGTAGCCGATGGGGTCGCCGGCGTGTATCATCCAGCCGTCGCCGACGTAGATGCCGACGTGAGTTATCCACGGCCCCTCATAGGTGTACTCGAAGAACACGAGGTCCCCGGGCTTGGCCTCGGCCTCGCTTACAGGTGTGCAGATGTTGTAAAGCCCCTGAGCCGTCAAGCGGCCTATGCTCCAGCCGACGCCACAGTTGTTGACGACCCACGAGACAAACCCGGAGCAGTCGAAGGACGTGGCCGGGCTGCTGCCGCCCCAGACGTAGGGGTAGCCGAAGTACTTCTGCGCTTCCTCCATCATCGCGGCAAACTGCTCGTCCTCCAGCGCCTCCGGCGGTATCTCATACGTGGGCTTCGGGTCGGTGTACGCGCCGACATAGCCGGAGTCCGGGAACAGGTCGGGCCGGTTGCCCAGCGTGGCCATGTAGAGCGAGTAGAGCGAGAGCGCGTCCTCGGTCAAGAGGTAAACGGGCAGGTGCGAGAGTTCGAAGTTCTCAAGCGTGACAGTCACGGTGGTGTACTCGTAGGGCTCACCGTCCTCGTCGTAGCGGGTGTATGTGGTAACGTCCTCGGTCAAGATGTACTGGCGCTCGAACAGCATTTCAAGGTCGGATCGCACGTCGTCGAGCGCCCACTCGCCGCCTTTGAGAGCTGTGAGCAGGGATATGAGCACATAGGGGTCGTGTGAGATCTCGTCAAGGTCGAAGTGGTACTCGTCGTAGTCGTGCGTGGCCTCGTAGCTGTCGAGATAGTTTTGCAGCTCGGCCTCCATCGCGGCATACGCCGCCTCAGCCGCGAGCATATCCTCGTCGGCACTTGGGTAGGTCGTGAGGCCGACGCTGTTCAGCCCGCCTTGCAGGAACACGGAGCAGGACGTGAGCGCGTTCATGATGAAGGCGGCAACGAGGAAAAGGGCAACGGTTATGCCGATGCCCTTCCTGTGGCGGTAGATGAACTGCGCCGTCTTCTTTTCCTTTTCCGCTGCCTTCTTCGCGCTCTTGGCCGTGGCGGTGGTCGTGGACTTGCCCTGCCGCGCCTTGGAGTAAGCCTCCTTGATGCCGCGCTTTTGCTGCTGCTTTGCGCCCTGCGGCTGGGATTTCACCTCATGCCTCGGCCTCGCTGAGAGCTTTGCCGCGTATCGTGTGCCGCCCTCCGCCGCCTGCGTCGTGCGGTTTGCAGCCTCGACGCCGACGTTGTCGTCCTCGTACTGAGCCGCCTCGCGGTGCGCGGCGGCACTGGGCAGCTCGGTCAGCTTCTCCGATGGGCGCGGCTTTTTCAGCTCAGACCGCAGCTTTCTCGTCACTGGTCAGCATCCCGATGAACTCATGCAGCATCTGCTTGCCCATGGGCGTCACCAGCGTGCGGTGCTCCTTGACTGCGAACATACCCCGGAAGCGCTTATCCGCATACGGCACGAGCCGCCCGTCACAGCGGTAGAGCATCCTGCACCCGACGAGCAGCCGCACGAGCCAGTGTTCGGACACGCCGAGCTGCTTTGCGGCGATGCGGATAGGCACGGCGTCCCCGGGGGAAACAAAGGCGTCGAAGTAGTATGCTTTCGGCACAAGCTCGTTGACACGCTCCGACTGCTCATAGAGCGCGTCAACTACGGCGTGGGCGAAGTCCGGGTCACGCGCGAACTGCTGGAGCAGCGGGTCGGTTATGTAGAAGCCGTTCTTGCGGATAGTGGGCAGGACTTCAGCGGTTATCCAGCGCTTGAAGCGCTTTCCCGACGCCAGGCGGCACGAAAGCATGAGGGAATATAGGCCGGATTCATTTATAATTGTCAGTCCTCGCGCCGGAATCTCAAAGGTCGCGCCAGACGACCTTTGAATTATCCGCTTGTCCTCAGCCTCAACGTGCTTGCCCAGCGCGTCTTTCGTATTCGCGTAGCCGAGCGCGGCGGCAACGTCGCGGCCTACAAACCACGGGTCATTGTCTATGACAACTACCCGGACGCTGCCGAACTCCTCGTTCTTGAAAATCTCGATGTTGGTGTTTGTCATGCTGCATTTCCTCCTTGTATTTCGTTTGGTTTTGTGGTCATAAGTCGGTACATTTCGGTGTCCTTGGGGAAGCGGTCAACGAAGGGGACAATGACGTTGCCGTAGAACAGCAGCCCCTCGCCCTCGTTGGCCTGGGTCACGTAGCTGAGCTGATGCGGTGAGATGTTGAGCTTCTTGGCGAGTATCTGCCGGTCTCCCGGAGCCTGGTTGAGCATACAGATGCAGTCCGAGTTTTCGAGTATGTTTTCAATTTCCGGAGAGGCCAAAAGGTCTTTCACGTTCTGCGTTATGCCCGTCGGCACGCCGCCCCATTTGCGAAAGCGCTTCCATATCTCCACGCTCCACGCGGCCAGCTCGCCGCGCAGCAGCAGGTGGAACTCATCGACGTAGTAGCGCGTGGTTCTGCCCGCCTCGCGGTTGCGAGTGACCCTGTTCCAGACTTGGTCTTGTACGACCAGCATACCGAGTTGCTTTAACTGCTTGCCCAGCTCCTTGATGTCGTAGCAGACGACGCGGTTTTGTATGTCCACGTTGGTGCGGTGGTTGAATACGTTCAGGCTGCCGGTGACGTAAATCTCCAGCGCCGTCGCAAGAAACTGCGCCTCCTTCTCGTCCTGCGCCCGGAGGCAGTTGTAGAGGTCTTGCAAAATGGGCATATTCTCTGGCTTCGGGTCTGCGAGGTAGTCCCGGTAGACGAGCCGGACGCAGCGGTCAATGATGGTCTTTTCCACGGGCTTGAGGCCCTCCTTCGCCCCGACGACGATGTCGCAGAAGGAGAGTATGAAGTCCACCTTGAGCGACAGGGGGTTGTCGTCATCGGAGTAGTCCAGGTTCAAGTCCATCGGATTCACATACTGCTTGCTCGTGGGCGAGATTTTAATCACCTGCCCGTGAAGCCGCCGCACCAGCGGCCAATACTCCGCCTCGGGGTCGCAGATGATGATGTCGTCGTCGGTCAGGAGGTAAACGCTCAAAATCTCGCGTTTCGCGCAAAAACTCTTGCCTGCGCCGGGCGTGCCGAGAATGACGCCGTTCGGGTTCTTGAGCCACTTTCGGTCTACCATGATGAGGTTGCCGCTGAGCGCATTCGTGCCGCAGTAGAGTGCGCCTTGCTCACGCTGGAACAGCTCCTGCGTGGTGAAAGGCACAAAAATAGCGAGGCTCGACGTGGTCAGGCCTCGCTGTATCTCTATGCGGTTGAGTCCGAGAGGCAGGCAGCTCATAAGCGCGTTCTCCTGCTGGAAGTCCAGCGGCACAAGCTGGCAGTTGTGCTTCTGCGCAATGCCCTTGGCCTGCAGCACCGTGTTTTCGAGCTTTTGCAGGCTGTTTGCCGTGTTGAGCACGGTGAAAGTGAGCAGGAACATACGCTCGTTTCGGCTTTGCAGCTCCTGCAAGAGCTTCTGAGCCTCGCTGCCGTAGGTGGAGAGGTCGCTCGGCAGTATGTCCATGTCGTAACCGGCCCGGACCGCCTTCTTCTGCTCCTGAATCTTCGTCGCATTCAGCTCGGTTAGCTTGCGCTTCACGGTCTTGATGGCGCTCATCTGGTCGAGGGGCTTGACGTGCATACCGATGACGAGCGAGCTGTCCATCTCAAGGAAGTCCGCCAAAAGCCGGTCATTCAGCTCCGGCGCGATGATGTTGAGGAAGGACACGGAGCCGTATTTCGCGCCCATGCGGAAGTGGCGGCTCGAGGAAAAAGCAAAGCTGCTCGGCGCGATGAAGTCCTTGACGCTCAGGCCGGAGGGCGCGAGCTGCTTCCAGTCGAACTTGAACTGCTCCTGCCCGTCGATGTGGAAGATGCCGTGCATCAGGGCAAGGCGGGCTTTGCCGTCCAGCGGCTCGGCCTTGACACCGAGCTTGCGGAAGTTGTTGAGGATGTCCAGCTCAAGGCGCTCAAGCCGCGTCTTTGCGGTCTTGTAGTTCTCAGCCTTGATGCCGAAGGTCAGGTACTTGCTCTTGACGAGGCCGTTGTTGCCGCGCTCGAGCTGGTTTTGGAGCATTGTGCTGTACTCGATGCGCAGGCTGTCGTCCTCGTCGCCGCGCAGGGGTATGACGATGCGGTCGCGGTAGGTATCCTTGTTGGCAGACGAGTTGATAAAGCTGAATTGAAAGCGTACCGAGGCGTCGAAGTAGTTGAGAAACTCACACCAGCCGTCAAAGATGGCGTTCTTGTCCTCGGGCTGCGAAAGCTGGTAGTTGATGTCCTGGAACGCTATGGTCTTGGAATAGAAATTGCCCTCTACGCGGCAGATACCGTCGGGGAACATTCTCTCGAACGGTATGCTGTCCTGCGCGGAGAGCACGTTGGCCGGGCGCTTTGCTGCGGCGATGGCCGCGCGCACTTCCCGGCGCTGGGAACGGTTAAGTTTTGCGGTGGACGATTCTATGCACCTCCCGGTCTAGCTCGTCCTGCTTCTCAAGGGCTGCATAGAAGTTATTTGTCATGTAAGGCCGCTGCTTGGGGCGTATGAAGCACGCCCGGACGAAGTACAGCAGGTACTTCTCCAGCGGCAGGCCGTTTTTCTCGTAGAGTGCAAAGAGAAAGAATGGCATCATGACTACGATCATGCAGATAGCCGCCGACGAGTTCCCCAGCGGCCCTTTGAGCAGGAAAAATAGCGGAACCCCAACCAGCGCACCGCCGCCGAAGCAGACGAGCTGGCGCTTCGTGAGACCCGCCAGAAACTTGGTCTTGACCCTCGTGAGGTCTTTGGGTACGGGTATGTATGGCATTGTAAATGCTCCTTTCGTTTCTTAATGCGCGGCAAAGATGCTCCTCGCCATGCTTGAGGTCTTGAACAGCGTAAAGCAGAGCAGGATCGTGTAGCCCATACACGTCCAGATGGCCTTGGATACGTCCTCGTCGAGCGCAATGTTCTGCACCAGCACGGCGTAGATGGCCACACAGACGATGATGAGGAAGGCTTGGAACGCGAGGGCCAAGAGGCGTCTGAGGTAGTTCTGGCCCATGCCGCCCCACTCGCGACCCATCATCGTCGCCATGGGTATTGGGGCTATAGAGGCGGTCAAATACACCTCTAACATCCTGCCGAAGATGACGATGAAGATGCAGATGGCAACGGCCCACGCAGTGACGTTTACGAACAGACTCTGGAACCAAAGCCCAATAAGCGGGCCGATGTCCATCTCCATGAGCCGTTCTTCCAGGCCCTCGGTGATGGACGAGACGTCCACGGTCGCGTCGTTTACGACCACGCCCGCGGCACCGGCCACGACGCTTTGCGCCGCTTCAAATACGCCCATGACGATCGTCCAGGTGTTCGTGACAATGAGGACGGCGCACGCAGACTTGAACATCCACTTGAAAAAGACGGCGGTCTCTATCTCGTGGAAGTTGTTGCGGTCCGTGATGATTTGGATAAGCTCCAACGTCATGACTATAGCGAGGATGACGCCCGCTATGGGCAGGATGACCGTCTCGGAGAGCGTCTCTATCATGTTGAAGATGTCCGAGTTCCAGTTCTGCGGCGTCTGGCCTATCTGTCCGGAGATGCCCGAGACGTTCTCGTTGACGTTGTCAAAGAGGCCGGTGAGATTGGAGATTATCCCACCGGCCAGTATTTCCTTGATCCAGTCCGTCAGCGCGTTTTTAATGAAATCTATGCGCCCTCACCTCCTGCCCCGTGGGGCAAGATTTTTGCCGCCATCAACCGAACAACCCGGAGAGCAGCGGCACCAGCGTCATGCCGATGAGCGCCACGCCGCCGCCCGCCATGAGCTGTTTCATGCCCTGCGACTTTGCTAATGTGCGATAAAGAAGTAATAGAAGTGTAAAAAATTTTGCCGTTCCTATCCGGCACTTAGGGCTGTGTCGGATAGGTCAGGCGTTAGGCTTCGGGCAAGTCAATTTTGCCGACAAAGCTGTAATAAATCTCAATGTCCTGCCTGCGGGTGCCGTTCTCGTCATAGCTGCACTCATGCACGACGATTTTCTCAATCATTTCCCGCAAGAGGGTGGGGGTCAATTCTTCAAAAGCAAGGTGCTTTCTCACAATCCCCATGAATTTCTCGGCGTTGACGGTGGCGGCCTGCGACTTGGAAAGTTCCTCCTGCAAAGCGGCAGCCCGGTCTTTCAGTTCCCGCTGCTCCTGCTCATAGTCTGCCGACAGTTCCATGAAACGCTCGTCGCTGATTTTGCCGTTCACATTGTCCTCATACAGCCGCTTGATAATGCGGCTCACTTCGGCAATCCGCTCCTGCGCCTGTTCAAGCTGCTTGGTGGCTGCGGCGGTCTTTCTCTTGCCGCCGATTTCGTTCTGCTGGATCAGCAGCTTTACAAAACGGCTCTCGTGCCTGGCAGCATACTCCGTCACTTGCCGGAGATTGGAGAGGACACCGGCGGTCAGCAGGTCGGTGCGGATAAAGTGCGCCGTACAGTCACGGGTACGCTTCTTGTAGCTGCCGCAGATATAACAGTCCTGCTTGCGGTTCTTGTTCTGATACCGCTGCTGATACAGCACATGGCCGCAGTCGGCGCAGAACAGCATACCAGAGAACAGCCCCACTTCATCATAGCGGTTCGGGCGTTTTCGCTGCTTGCGTAACTCCTGCACACGCTCCCATGTTTCCGTGTCGATAATCGGCTCATGGTGATTTGGGAAGATAGCCTGCTTCTCGATGGGGTTCTCAACGCTGTGCTTGACCTTGTAAGAGGGCTTCTCCGTCTTGAAGTTTACCAGACAGCCAGTGTACTCCCGGTTTTCCAGCAGATGGACGACGGTGTTTGTCGCCCACTTGCACTCATAGCCGGGGTGGTAGCGTCGGGTGCTGCCCGTCCTGCGGTATTCCAGCGTCCCCGGCGTGGGGATTTGCTGCTCCGTCAGCATACGGGCAATCTTGGTCGGGCCATTTCCCGCAAGGCAAAGCTGGTAAATCTGCCGGACAACCGGGGCGGCTTCCTCGTCAACGATATAGTTCTCGTCCTTGTCCATGAGATAGCCATAGACTGGCTTGCTGGTTACAGGCTTGCCGCTCATGCCTTTTGCTTTCTTTACTGCCTTGATTTTCTTGCTCGTATCTCTCACCAGCCATTCGTTAAATAAGTTCCGCAGAGGGGTAAAATCATTGTCCATGCCGCCGTTTGCGCTGTCCACGTTGTCATTGACAGCGATAAAACGCACGCCCTTTTGAGGGAACAGCATTTCCGTGTAAAATCCCACCTGCAAGTAATTACGCCCCAGCCTGCTCATGTCCTTGACTATGACGGTGCCGACTTTCCCGGCTTCAATGTCTGCAAGCATGGCTTGAAATCCGGGCCGCTGGAAGTTCGCACCTGAGTAGCCGTCGTCGGTGTACCAGCGCAGATTGGTAAAGCCGTTCTGCTTGGCGTAGGCTTCCAAAATCCGTTTCTGGTTGGAAATGGAATTGCTCTCGCCTTGCAATTCGTCCTCATGGGACAATCTCGGATAAAGGGCGGTAATGAGGTTTTGGGTGGCTTGTCTTAACATAAAATCCTCCGTTTCCGACAGCCAGCCCCACTATTCCGTGGTTTCATTGTACCACGGAACAGGGGCGGCTGTACAGCGGTAAAAGTGATAAATCTGCTTCTTTACAGCTTGTCAAATCGCCTTTTTTTGTGTAGCAGCGGCTTCCGCTTCCAGTACCCTCGCCATCTTGTCGGCGGCGGTGCTGGTGGTGTCTTTCTTGAAAAAGCCGGACACGACAAGAACGGTATTCCCCATGCGGATTTCCGTCACGCAGTCGGGGCGGCGGGTGGTACGGTGGTCGTGCTGTTTGATATTCTCCATAGGCAATACTCCTTTCATTCAGCCAGCAGTTTCTTCATGGTTTCCATTTTCCGCTTTGCGGTTTCCTGCCGGAAGTTGACGCCAGTAAAGCGTATCGGGACGCACATGGACAGCAGTCGGTCATAAATCCGGGAATGGGCCGTGTCTGTCGGCTTTTTCAACTCGTCCAGCGGGCGGTTGGTGGTGGCGATCAGCGGCTTGTTGCTGCGGTATCGGGTATCAATCACATGGAATACCTGTTCCAGTCCATAGTCGGTGCCACGCTCCATGCCGAAGTCGTCAATGATAAGCAGCGGATAGCGGCAAAGGCGGGAAATATACTCATTCCGGCCTGTAAAGCCGGGAGAGAGGTCGCCCAGGATAACGGCGAAGTTCGTCATATATACGGGGACTTCTTTCTCCATGAGGGCGTTTGCGATACAGCCCGCAAGGTAGCTTTTCCCGTTGCCGACGTTCCCCCAGAACAGGCAGCCGATGTTTTCGGCCTGCATTTCTTCCCAATGCTCCGCATACCGCCGGGCAATCCCGGTCTGCGGGTTTCTGCCGTTGTCGTTCTCGAATGTCCATTGCTGCATGGCTGAGTCGGCAAAAGCCCTCTGTTTCAGATTTTCCACGGCTTCCACATGGCGGCGGTGTTCCTCGGCGGCCTGCCGCTGCTCACGGGCGGCTCTCTGGCAGTCGCACTCTGCCGGGTGGCGGTCACGGCCAAACAGCTCCTTACCCTCCGGGAAGTAGGCTTCTTTCGGCGTATGGCACTTTCCGCAGTAAAGCAGTCCGTCCTCGCCGATATAGTCCTCCATCTCCGGGGCGGCGGTTGTCATGTTCTCCAAAATATCTTTGATTTCACTTGTCATAAGCTTTCTCCCTCCATACAGGTATAGTCGGGGATGCCCTGTTTTACGGCTCCCTTTTTGTCATTGGCCGCCCATCTGTGCAAGGCGGCGGCATAATTCTGGTAGGCTTTCCCGCTGGCGGCAAGGTAATGGCTCATTTCCTCAATCAGCCGTTCCAGCCTGTCCGGGTATTCTGCCTGTAACTCGTCATATTCGTCCTTTGACAGAAAAATATTCTCATATCGGCCATAAGCTGTGGGCGGCTCCCCACTCGCTCTCATTGTTTGGTTCTCTATTAAGTTGTTTATATTAGTTTTGTTAGGGGTCGGTTTTCCGACCATCATAGGGTCGGTTTTCCGACCGTCATAAGGTCGCTTTTCCGACTGTATGAGGGTCGCTTTTCCGGCCATCAGTTGGTCGGAAAACCGTACCACTGGGACAGGCGGCACTTTCACATAAAGCCGATTGGGTGCGGAGAAGCCCCGCCGTTCCCGTTCTAAAAGCCCGGCTGCGTCCAGTTCTTTCAAGGCTCCCTTGATGGCGGTACAACCCTTGTCCAGCATTTCCGCTATCTCCGCAACGGGGTAGACAATGAATATCCTGCCCTCGCCGTCCTGCCAGCCGTTCTTCTGTGACAGGGTGGAGCGGTCTAATAAAAGCGCATACAGCAGCTTGGCGGTCTGTGAAATCTCCATTTTCAGCAGGAAACGGGGGTATGGAAGATAGGCGGGCAGCGTGGTGTCTGCCCTGATATAATCAGCGATAGTATCACCTCCCTCTGTGTTGTGTCGTTTTTGGGCTTTGTCACGCATTAGGACGGCATTTCCGGGGGGAAAGGATAAATGTATCGCATACCCTTTGACACCCACGAAAAAAGCCTTGATTTATGCGGGTTTGAAAGGCTCTAAAGCGTGACATTTCTGCCTTTGTTTCCGCTTTCTCTCGGCGGCTTTGCGTTTCTTCATGCACCCGGCGCAGCCGGGGCAGTATTTCCCCCGGTTGGATTTGGGGACAAAGGCCGCCCCGCAGACCGCGCAGCGTTTCCGGCTCCCCCGGTACAAGAGGGCTGCGGCCAGCTCCCCGTCAAGGGGCAGGACAGCCACACGGAACCAGCGGCACATGAGGGAATAGGAAATGCTCTGGACGCACACGCAAGGCTCCCCGTCGTCTAACAGCAGGCAGTTCCCCTCGTCGTAGTTACAGCACTCATGCACAAGGCGGCGGGCTGCCTGGTGCTGGCGGTAGTCCATGCGGGACGGCTTATCGTTCATGGCTCTGCTCCTTTCTGCGGTGCGGCTCTTCCCGGCGCAAAATCTGGTCGATGTTCCGCTTGACGGTCTGCAACTCCCTGAACCGCTGCTTCTGTTCGTGATAGGTGTTGTACAGGCCGTCTTTCTCGGAGATAAGCTGCTCGATCTCGGCCTGCAACGCTTTTCGGCCGGGCAGCTTGGTAAGCCCCTGTGCCTTGAAATACCGGGCGGCGGCTTCGGCTATGATAAAATCGCTCTCGTTTGCCTGGCGGTATGCGGCGCGGGCTTTCTCGGATTTCTGCGCTTTCAGCCCCTCGCGGATGGGCTTGGTCTTGGCATAGGCAAGTACCTGTTGCCGCAACTCCCTTTTCCCTTGCAGCTTCGTTTCCAGTGCTTTCAGTTCGCCGCTGGTCTGGCGCATTTCCTGATAGGCGGTAGCAACGGCGGCTTCAAGCTGTTCCGGGGAAGAAAAGCCGTACTGTTGGTAGATGGTCAGGGTCTTGGCGGCCTGTTTCAGATTGTGTATCTTCGCCCATCGTTCATAGCCTTTGCCCTTGCCCTCGGCCATCTTCTGCTCAATGTCCACAAGCCGCTGCACACTGTCCTGTCTGGGGTCGATTTTCCCTGTCTTTTCGCCCTGTAAGCGGCCTTTCCCGGCGTGTAGGTATTCGGGTATGGCTGCGGTCTGTTCGGCGGCTCTGGCGGCTTGGTGCTGCGGGGTGTAGCGAACCGTTACGCCCCTCTGGGCGTTCTGCTCCAAAACGGCAAGGACGGCGGTGCGGTCAAAGTCGCCGCCCAGCTTCCGGGCGGTGATAGGCTTCGTCCTGTCTGGCGTGAGGTAGGACAGCCGCCCCCGGCTCTCCTTGACGGTCACACCCTCCCGCAACAGCAGAGAGGAAAACTCGTCAAAGCTGGCAGCGGTGGCAAGGGCTTTCCGTAGGGTCTGCCGCAGCTTCTCCTTGTTCGTTTCAAACTTGGTCTGCCGGGGCGTGATACCGCCTGCAATCATGGGGGCGTTCTGCTTGTCCAGTGCGGCCTGTCCCTTTTTCTGCGCCCAATATTCCCGGTCTGTGACACGGTTCTTGCTGCCGTTCAAGAGGTCGATTTGGTAAAGTCCTTCCCGGTGGCACATCTCCATGACCTCGGACTTGAAGTAGCGTAGGGCTGCGTCGGTGCAGCGGTGCTTGCACCCGGCTTTCGTGTCCGCTGGCCTGTCCATGTAGGGCAGGAACGGCACTTCCTCTATCCGCAGGCTGTTAATGACGATATGCACATGGATGTTGCCGCTGTGGTTATGCCCGTCCGGGTGGGTGCAGACAAGGGCCTGATGGCCGGGGAAATGCTCTTTACAGAATTGCTCCCCCAACGCCTGCGCCCGGTCTACGGTCAGGCCGTTGTCCGGCCCGTCCCGTGGGTCAAAGCTGATGATATAGTGGTGGCTTTTCACATCCTCCCGCCGCTGATTTTTCTCATAGCGGAGATTGGAGCGCATACACGCAACGGCAAAATCCTCGCCGCCGCAGTTCAGCGTGGACAAGCGATAATCCTCACGGGGGATAAGCCTGCCGTTTTCATCAAGGACGGGCTTCATAGTAAATTCGTCATGCTCAAAGAGCAGGTATTGTTCGGCGGCTCCGTAGTCGGCGTTCTTAGAGCCTAAATGCTTGAGTGTTGCCAACGGCGTCACCTACTTTCTTTAGGACTTCATACTTGAGGGCGGCAAGGTCGGCGGCCGCTTCCCGCAATTCCTTTGCCATAGCCGGGTAGGGGCTATGCCACTCGTTGAGGGTGCGGGCAATCTGGTTGAGATTGCCGCCAATCCTGCCGTACTCGGCTGTGAGCTTCCCGACAGCGGAGAGCAGCTCGTCATTGACTGACGACACATGGAGTACGGGGCGTATGGTAGTGCGCCGGATGGCCTGCCGGAGAAATTCGGACTGGCTGATACCATAGGGCGCAAGCCGCGCTGTGAAGTCGGCATACTCATCTTCGGACAGCCGGGTTTTCACAACGCGGCTGCGGTGGGGCGTGTTGTATCGCTTCGGCATAGGCTGTAAACCTCCTTTCACTTATCACAAAAAATAGGCTGGTCTGTTAGGTATTTCCGGGGCAGTTCTCGCAAAAAAATGGCCTGCCGGACGGAAATATTTTTGCGGCGCAAGCCGCCATAGCAGGGTTTGGGGAAGGCACTCCCCAACAAGTTTCCCGCGAGGGGCAAAACCGCAGAATTGCGGATTTTGGCACCGTGGTAGAAACTTGCTCTAAGTAAGCCGCAGACTGCCCCTGTCCGGGCTTTTCCGTACATAGAGCGAACGGGGCGGGGCTTTCAGCCCGCTGTTCGCGGCCTTTTTTCCTTTCGCCAAAGATACATTTGAAAGGCCGCCAGCTACCCGCTGAACGGGGATTTCTCAAATTTTCTTTTGCCTTAGTAATCCAGGAAACAGGATTTTGGCAACCGGCGGGGCAGGAAAATTTCCTCCCTCATTCACTACTACACCTGGCAAGGGGCTAAATGGCCGGGAAGTCAAACGGGCAACAAAAAAAGCAGCAAATCTTTTTCAGACTTACTGCTTTTGCTGGTCGCCGGTGGCGGCTGGTATTCAGTTTTGAAAGTTCGGGTCAGGGTGGCCCGATGATGGATGGCTCGATAAACAGGAATTGTATCGCCTATATATCACAAAAACACATCTCTCAATACTCGTTATAATCCCGTATCTTTTTTACAGTACCGACATAATCATGGGCTGTCCCATTGAAATTCTCAGGATTGATAGGATGATGAATATTGTAAAGAATTCCCGTTTCTCCCGTCCTTCCAAGATCGTTCTCATCCATATGTCTTTCATCAATATGTACTCTAACGATTTCGAGACACACCAAAACATAGTCGTCACCCTCGACAATTTCTTTCTCCCATTTGAAGCGACATTCCAGATTCATAAAGCATTCATCAATCAGAGGAGCATTCACCATTTCTGCTTTAACCGAAGTCAAACCGGCGGCTTTAATTTCATCTATTTCAAAATTGTTATTTTTACAGGTTGACATACACTTATCATACAAATCGGCAGACATGAAATTGATGACAGCTTCACCTGTTTCATGAATTGTTTGATATAAATGTCCATATTTGCTGACAGCGGAAACAATTGCAAAGTAGCCACTTTTTCCCCCCGTAAATGTTGTCCATGACTGCATACAAGCGTTAGGCTGTCCATTGCTTTTATATGAAGTCATTATGTAGAGTGGAGAGGGTACAGAGATAACGAACTCCATCCAATTAAATCCATACATCTCCATCTTTTTCATTGATTCAGGCAACGTGCTGTATTTCTTTTTCATATTTTCCTCCATAAATTTTGATTGTTGTTGACTTTATTATACTACATTGCCTATCTAAAAGATAGCGTATCTTATGCCGCCCCGCTGTGCTGCGTGTCCGGCCGATATGTACGCCGATCACTCGCTGCGGCTGGCGCAGGAAGTAATAGCGGAAAATTTCTTCCTGTGTCTGCTCCGGCAAAAGGGCAAGGGCTGCGGCAAGTTCCGCATGGTACAGAACGGCGGTCTGGCCGCAGGCGGTAAAAAGATATTCTTCAAGTCGCTCCGGCTCGGCAAGCTGGACAAACTTCTCATTCATCAGATAGTCAAGGGAAACTTCCCGTTCCCATTTCCGGCGCAGCCTCAAAATCTTGTCTATGGCTGCGTGACGAATGACAATCTTACAAAAGGCATTGAATGTGTACTGGATATGCACTTTGTAGGCTTCATCTTCGGTCATGGAAATTCCCCCTCTCTGAATAATAGTGCGGGGCGGCAGTACTCCTTGCTGTCGCCCCTTGATTGCCTACCAGCAAAGACGGGCGGGGCTGTCAACGACGGCGCGAAGCGGCGTTCATTTTATCGTTGACTGGCTCGGCTGGGTTTGCTATTTACCCGACAAACTTGAATTTATTTTAAGCTATCACGTTTTACCTTCTTAAGCCTTACTATCATTACCATAGGAATTTCTTTGTTGGTTTTGAAACATTCTTCATAAAATCCATCAATGACAAATCCAGCTCTAAAACAAAGGTTAAAAATATCTTGTATGGAACGATGATAATAAATCTGCTCTTTCGGTTGCCCTTCAATCGCTATATCATAGTAACTGTGCGGTGTCATATATTTTTCAGTCAACGTGACAAAACAAGGGTGTTGCGTTGCAAAGACAAAAATTCCGCTTTCCTGCAACAGTTCATAAACAGCCATAAGAAGTGGTTCAATGTCCGTAATATCCATAATTGCCATATTAGAAACTGCTTTCGTAAAGGCTCGATTTCTTTTTAATTCTAATATACTTTTTCTATCGGTCGCATCCGCCACACAAAATTCAATTTGTTTTGCATATTGTGATTGCCGTCTTTTAGCCAATTCTATCATTTTTTTGCTGTAATCAAAAGCGACAACCGAAGCGCCTCTTTGTGCAAGATACGAAGAATAATTTCCATTGCCACACGCAATATCCAAAATGTAATCCGCAGGATTAGGAGATAGAAGTTCCGTTACTTTGGGACGCACTACCTCTCTGTGAAATTCATTAGATTCGTCACCCATTGCATTATCCCAAAATTGTGCGTTCTCCTCCCAGATTTTTTTACTTTCCTCTGTTCCCATGTTCTCTCCCACTCCCCAAATTTGCTTTTTTGCTTCCATTAAATCTTCCTTACTATATTCCATTGTTACCCTCCATAACTTCTGATTGTTGCCGTCTTGACGATTATGTATCTTTACATTACCTTCTGAAACATATGGCGCACCTTGTCCAGGCGGCTGTTTGGACGGCGGGGCTGGATGACCGGCTGACCGACAGCGGCCTGATATCCTTTCAGCTCTGTAAGGCATACGCTCC
>OJJT01000021.1_pt1 | contig 160684 bp, 155 predicted proteins | sample 1596281 | NCBI WGS metagenome assembly OJJT01 (sample SAMEA4350145, study PRJEB24818) | metagenome | biome: human; feature: gut; material: faeces | place: Denmark | collected 2013-09
AAATACGGCCACAGAGCAGGAGGCTTTGACAACCTTGGGCCGAATGGATCTGGCTCAGTATGCGGATACTCACCCCATGGCTCTATCCGGCGGGCAGAAGCAGAGGCTGGCCGTTGCAGATGGCTGTCTCAGCGGAAAGGAGCTGCTGATCTTTGATGAGCCTACCAGCGGACTTGACTATGGCCACATGCTGGAGGTGAGCCGACGCCTCCGGGAGTTGGCGGAGCAGGGGCTATGTGTGGTGGTTATCACCCATGACGGAGAATTCCTGCGGGAGAGTGGGGCTTGGACGGCGGATTGGCTGCCAAATGACAAGCAGCCATGAAGTGTCCAGGAAATAGCCGCCTACATAACGGAAGGGGGACTGTCTATGCCTTTACGCAAATCGGGTGAAGATTATCTGGAGGCCATCCTTGTCCTCAAAAAGAAAAAGGGCATGGTGAGGTCTGCGGATGTGGCCCGACACTTGAAGGTGTCCAAACCCAGTGTGTGCCATGCGGTGGCTACACTAAAAAAGGGCGGCTTCCTACTCATTGATGTAGATCACTTCCTGCACCTGACTGATCTCGGCCGTGAGGTTGCCGAGGCCACCTACGAAAAGCATCGCTTCTTTACCGACCGGCTGATCGAGGCCGGCGTAGACCCCGAAACGGCGGAACGGGATGCCTGCCGGATCGAGCATGTAGTCAGCAAGGAAACCTTTGAGCGACTGAAAGCAACTCGTAAACTGAGTGGGAAAGCGGTGATATCATCGGACGAGTCATGATTCTGGAGCTGCACGAAAGAGATGCGAAAGTTTTGGAGCAGATCCTGAAATTGCGAAAACCGCCCACAGCAAAGCTGTCCAGCCGCTTTGCCAGATAGTCCAACTCATCAAGGTTGACCTTGGTGCATACCAGCCGATTCAGCACAGGCCAGGCACTGTCGAGCGAGTCCAAGCGGCAGTCGGCTTCAGAGGCATCGCCGATCTCCAGTGCCTCCAACAGCGCAACGCAGTGGTCGTATTGATTTCTGGGAATAGGAAGAGGAATCGTCGCAACACCGTATTCCGGGTGGTCGGCGTTGCTCAGAACTGCTTCCATCATCACATTGCATCACCTTACTTTCTTTCAAAATTCAAAATCGCATCTCCGTACTTGGCCAGAAGCAGAGCGCAGACAATCAGGTGGAACGCCTCATCTGTGACCAATTCGGGGGATGCGAGATCGGCAAGAGTGATATTGTGGCTGCCGGTGGAGATGGCTTTGGCTGCCTGGTAAACACTGTACAGTTCCGGCTGAATGCCGGAAAGCTGGACGGACTGGAAGTCAAATCCGCGGGCATCAAACTTCCAGATCATCCTGCGCCAGATATCCTCATACGCCGTGAGGAGAAACAGCGCGGCCAGATTACGGCCTGACATTCGATAGCAGCGCGCACGCCAGTGCTGCCAACGCTCCCGATGACTATCTCTCAGGAAAAATCCAATGGAGCAGCCATTGAAACTCCTCTCTAAGCGGGCCTGAAGCTGCACTCCCGCTTCAGGGAAGAAGCAATCCCTGACAAACTCGTTGAGGTCAATCGCACCGGCCACGATCCGTTCATCCAGACAGACACACTGCTCCAAAGGGCAGGAATGATTGCGTCTGAAGTTCATGCAGTATGGGCACTCCATGTCATCTCTGCTATATTGAAAACCGGGATAGTATCGGCCATGGCCTCTGGGCTTGCAGGAGCGGAGCCTGTTCCAGCAGCGTCATGTACTCCCGCACGGTGCAGGCCAGATCGGTGGCTCGCTCACAGGCTCGTTCCCGTTCCGGCGTCGCTACATCCTCCTGCCAGTAGCGAACGCCTCCGTCCGCTGTGATCCGGCAGAGAGGGAGACCATCCCACTCCACAGGAAGCAATTCATCCTGTTCCGGCTGCGGAGTGAATCCCTCACGGTGGAGAGCGGTGCGAAGCTCCTGAAAAAACTGTTCTCGGTTCATTTACTACCTCCTGACATTCAGTGCCCTTTTTGAATTTATCTGAAAACAAAAAGGGCGCCAATTCGATGGCCCGTCGTGACCAACAAATTGACGCCTCAAATTTTGTGTATTCGATTGATAGAAAAATAGCGCCCTTTTTGAAAATAACCGCTTCAAAAAGGGCGCCACATGGTTCCGAATTTGCCAATCGCCGAAAAAAGGGGGTTCGAATCCCACCAGTTAGGGGGAAACAGTGGTTGGCATCTATGGAATCATTCGTGAATTTCCGAGCGAAAAAAGCCCGGAAACGGTTGATGCCACTGGCTTTTCGCCAGTGGCATCTATACCGTTTTGATTATATGGTGACCCAGCGGGGATTCGAACCCCGGACACCCTGCTTAAAAGGCAGGTGCTCTGCCTGCTGAGCTACTGGGTCATATTAAATCACTGTACCTTGTTCCCCCGTACTCGTTCAAAACCTGTAGTTTTGAACGAAAAGGAGCGAGCCTCAGAGGTGGAGGCTTTCGCCTCCCGACACAGGCGGAAGCCGGAACCGGCAGAGGCGTAGCGACGTGGCTGGGATGGCAGGACTCGAACCTACAATATCAGAGTCAAAGTCTGGTGTGTTACCGTTACACTACATCCCACCATCGACTTGCGCAGAGAGGCCGGCATTGCCGGCCTCCCGCTTTCTGGGGTGGGAGATGGGGCTCGAACCCACGACACCCGGAACCACAATCCGGTGCTCATACCAACTGAGCTACACCCACCATTCTCGGAGCCTGCCCTGGCACGCCAGGAGGGACTCGAACCCCCGGCCTACTGCTTAGAAGGCAGTTGCTCTATCCTGCTGAGCTACTGGCGCTTATTTAGCAGACAACTGGCTCCCGCACCCGGGTTCCCCCGAACGCGCCCGCAAGCCTTGTTATATTACCATCACATCCGCCTTTTGTCAAGCATTCTCCGCGCCTTTTTCCCCGCTTTTGCTCTGTTATTGACATATGCCGATAATCGTGCTAAACTCGTGTTTGAATCCGGCATATGTCAGAAATGAGGTGCGATATGCCACGTCCGAAAAAGTGCCGCAGGGTCTGCGGCCTGCCGGGCTGCAATGAGTTCGGCCCCGCCGTCCGTTCCCAGGGGGCCGCGGCGCCCGTGCTCATGTCCGTTGAGGAATATGAGGCCATCCGCCTCATAGACTATCAGGGCTGCACCCAGGCCGAGTGCAGCGAATATATGTGCGTCGCCAGGACGACGGCGCAGTTCATCTACAACAGCGCCAGAAAAAAGCTCGCCTCCGCCCTTGTCGAGGGCAGGCCGCTCCGGATAGAGGGCGGCTCCTACCAGCTCTGCGAGGGCGCGGCCGAGCACTGCCCGCGCCACGGCTGCCGCAGGCGGCGCTGCCCGAAAGGAGAAGAACAATGAAGGTCATCATCCCCGTGGACGAGCCCTCGCCCACAAGCCCCGTCTGCCCATCCTTCGGCCGGGCGCCGTACTTCGCGCTCTGCGAGGACGGCGGGGTCCGCTTCATCGAAAATCCGGGCGCCCAGGCCCAGGGCGGGGCCGGGCTGAAGGCCGCCCAGGCCGCCGCGGACAGCGGGGCCGAGGCGCTCGTCACCGTCCGCTGCGGCGAGAACGCCGCCCAGGTCCTCAAGGCCGCCGGTATGGCGATCTACAAGGCCGCGGAGGGCTCCGCCCTCGATAACGCCGCCGCGCTCGAAGCCGGCGGGCTGGAGGAGCTCACGCGCTTCCACGCGGGCTTCGTGGGCGGTCAGACATGAAGGTCGCGGTCCTGAGCGGGAAGGGCGGCGCCGGCAAGACCTTCGTCGCCTGCGGCCTCGCCTGTGCCGCGGGCCGGGCTACCTATGTGGACTGCGACGTGGAGGAGCCGAACGGCCGCCTCTTCCTCCGGCCCGAAAACCCCGTTTCCGCGCCCGTGACGCGCGCCCTGCCGGTTTTTGACGCGGCAAAGTGTACGGGCTGCCGGAAATGCGTGGAGCGCTGCCGCTTCAACGCGCTGGTGCTGGTGAAGGGCGCGCCGCTGGTCTTTCCGGAGGTCTGCCACTCCTGCGGCGTCTGCGCCTGGGTCTGCCCGGAGGGCGCTGTGGGCGAGACGCGGCGCGAGCTGGGCCGGGTCGAGACGGGCGAGAGCGGCGGAGTGCGCGTCGTCACGGGCGAGCTGGAGCCGGGCGAGGCCACGGGTACGCCGGTCATCGCCGCGGCGCTGGCCGAGGCCGGGGACGCGCCGGGCCTCACCGTCATAGACTGCCCGCCGGGCAGCTCCTGCGCGGTCATGGAGAGCGCGCGGGGCGCGGACTACTGCGTCCTTGTGACGGAGCCGACGGCCTTCGGCCTGCACGACCTGCGCCTCGTGGCGGAGCTGATGCGCGTCATGAAAAAGCGCTGCGGCGTGGTGGTGAACAAGTCCGGCGCGGAGTATCCGGAGCTGGAGCGCTTTCTGGCCGGGGCGGGCCTGCCCGTCCTGGCGCGGATACCCTACAGCGCGGAGCTGGCGCGGATCTGCTCACAGGGGCGTCTGGCCTATGAGGAGGACGCCGGGGCGCGGGAGCTTTTCGACTCGCTGCTCGGCAGGATAGAAGAGGAGGCGCGCGGATGAAAAAGCTGCTTATCCTGAGCGGCAAGGGCGGCACTGGCAAGACGACGACTGCCGCGGCCTTCATCCGCTTTGCGGGGGCGCGGGCCGCCGCGGACTGCGACGTGGACGCGCCGAACCTCGCCCTGGTGACGGGCGGGTACGCGCGCACCGAGGCGCGGGACTTCCTGGGCTCGGACAAGGCGAAGATAGACGAAAGCCTCTGCATCGGCTGCGGAAAGTGCGCGGAGCTCTGCCGCTTCGGGGCGATATCCTGCGCGGCGGGCGGCGTCTGCGCGGTGGACGAGCTGGCCTGCGAGGGCTGCGGGCTGTGCGTGGAGTGCTGCCCGGCGGGCGCGGCGCGGCTGGAGCCGGACGTCGCGGGGCGGCTCCTGGTCCACAGCGGCGGCGGGGCCTTTGCGGAGGCGGAGCTGCGCATGGGCCGGGGCAACTCGGGCAAGCTGGTGACGGAGGTAAAAAGGGCGCTCTACGGGGCCGCGGGAGAGGCGGAGCTCGCCATAATCGACGGCTCGCCGGGCCTGGGCTGCCCGGTGATGGCCTCGATGAACGGCGTGAGCCTTGCGCTCATCGTGACGGAGCCCTCGGTCTCGGGCCTTTCGGACCTGGGACGGCTGGTGCGGACGGCCTCGTCGGCGCGGGTGCGGACGGCGGTCTGCGTGAACCGGGCGGACGTGGACACGGAAATGGCCGCGCGGATAGAGGACTGGTGCCGGGAACAGGGCGTGCCGTTTCTGGGGCGCGTTCCCTTCGACCCCGCGGCGCAGCGCGCGATAAACTCCGGGCGGAGCCTTGCGGATACGCCCTGCCCCGCGCGGGAGGCGCTGCACGGCATATTCCTGCGCGCAATGGAGCTTTTAGACCTGAATATTCAATAAAAGGAGACGAAAAGATCATGAAGATCGCAGTAGCGGCAATGGGCGAGCAGGTGTCCGGACACTTCGGTCACTGCGAGAATTTCAACATCTACGAGGCCGAGAACGGCAAGATCGTATCGGCGGAGGCCGTGCCGAACCCGGGCCACAGGCCGGGCTTCCTGCCGAATTTCCTGGCAGACAGGGGCGTGCAGGTCATCATCGCCGGCGGCATGGGCGGCGGCGCGGTGGAGATCTTCAACGAGCGCGGCGTGGAGGTCGTGGTCGGCGCCTCGGGCGACTCGCAGAGCGCCGCCGAGGCCTGGCTGCGCGGCGAGCTCAAGAGCACGGGCTCCATCTGCCACGAGCACGAGCACGCCCACGAGTGCGGCCACCACGGCTGAGCAAAAAATAAGCCCCGGACCTCAAAGGTCCGGGGCGATTTTTTCTGTTCAGAACTCGAAGAGGTTCAGGCCGATATCCTCTGCGAAGCGGCGGCCGACCTCGCCGTCTATGAGGTCCACGACCAGCTCGCAGGTGGCGCTGATGACGGCGGCATTCAGGTGTCCGGCGTGGCACTGTTCGTGCGCGGGGCTGCCGATGACGGCGTGCAGGTGGAGGTAGGGCGCGCCGTCCTGGCGGGAGAGCGTACCGGTGAGGGAGCCGAGCTCGTAGTCTATGCCGTTGTAGCGCTTTTTGAAGTACTCCTTTGTCCCCGTGTCGAACACGCCGAGGGTCACGTCATTGCTCGCGCCGATGCCGCTGACCGCCGCCGTGCGGATATTCTCCCGCTCCGCGAGCTCGAGGAGCTTGGCGCAGACCTCCTCGCCCCGCTCGAGCCGGACGACCAGCTTGTTTCCGAAACGTCTGTATTCCATGAAAAAGTCTCCTTCTTCCTTGTTAAGTCAATTTGTAGTTGCTCCAGAGGCCGCTGGCGTAATCGTCGGAGGTGAACTGCAGGCTGACATTCTCGATATCATAGCCGGAGCCGAATTGGATGATGGGTACCCAGAGGATATCGCTCATCAGCAGCTCCACGCTATGGCCGAAATTGTCCGGGTTGACAAAGGCCGGTATGTTCATCTGCCCCTGAAATTTGCGCAGTATACTTTCAAAAAAGCCGTATTTCTGCCAGGTCCACACGACATATTCCCTGTCCCCGACGCGGATCGTCCCGTCGAGCTTGTCCTGGGCAAAGAGCGAGCGGGATACGCTGAGGTCAAATTCGGCGTCGAGCGCGCCCCCGGCCGGGTCGGAGCAATATAGCTCCATGCTCGCCGCTGTTTTCACCGGGATATGATACCAGACGAGCGCCCCCACCACGACGACGAGCAGGACGCACAAGGCGAGGAGCCTTTGTTTCTTGCTCATATGCGGCCGCCTCCTTTCAATCACAAGCCCATGATAGCACACTTTTCAGGCTGTGACAATTGAAAATGCACCGGTCCGCAGACCGGTGCATTTTGTGTTGCGGCATTTCGGCCAGCTTTCAGCAGAGCTTGGCTCCGGCCGGCATGGCGTCGTCCACCATGATGAGCTGGACGACCTCCTCGCCCTTTTCCTTGTGGACGGCGGAGATGAGCATGCCGTTCGACTCGAGGCCCATCATCTTGCGCGGGGGCAGGTTCACGATGGCGACGAGGGTCTTGCCGACGAGATCCTCGGGCTTGTACCACTTGCGGATGCCGGAGAGGATCTGGCGGTCAACTCCGGTGCCGTCGTCGAGGGTGAACTTGAGGAGCCTGTCGGACTTTTTGACGGCCTCGCAGCTCTTGACCTTGACGACGCGGAAGTCGCTCTTGCAGAAGGTGTCGAAGTCCACGTTCTCGGTGAGCTGGGGCTCGAGCTCGATGGGGGGAAGGGCGGCCTTGCGGGCCTCTTCCTCGAGCTTTTCGAGCTCGGCGAGTTCCTTCGTCATGTCTATGCGCGGGAAGAGCGTGTCGCCCTTCGTGACGCTGACGTTTTCGGGCAGGCTGCCCCAGTGGGCGGCGCTCTCCCAGCAGCGGACGGACTCGTCCGCGCCTATCTGGGCGAAGGCCCGCTCGCAGCTTTCGGGCATGAAGGGCGTGAGCAGGCAGGTGCAAATGCGCAGGGTCTCGAGCAGGTTATACATGACGGAGGCCAGCCTCGCGCGCTTTGACTCGTCCTTGGCGAGGACCCAGGGGGCGTTTTCGTCTATATACTTGTTGGCGCGGGAGATGACCTTGAATATCTCCTCCAGCGCGGCCTGGGTCTGGAAGGTATCCATGAGCTTTTCGTACTTGCCGCGCAGCTCCGAGGCCATGCCGACGAGCTCGGCGTCCGCCTCAGCGGGCTCGCGCTCCGCGGGGAGGGTGCCGTCGAAGTACTTGAGGACCATCGCCACGGTGCGGGAGAGAAGGTTGCCGTAGTCGTTGGCGAGGTCGGAGTTGATGCGGGCGATGAGCAGCTCGTTGGAGAAGTTGCCGTCGGAGCCGAGCGGGAACTCGCGCATGAGGAAGTAGCGCAGGGCGTCCACGCCGAAGCGCCCGGCGAGGATATACGGGTCAACCACGTTGCCCTTGGACTTGGACATCTTGCCGCCGCCGAGCAGGAGCCAGCCGTGGCCGAACACCTTTTTGGGCAGGGGCTCGCCCACGCTCATGAGCATGGCGGGCCAGATGATGGAGTGGAAGCGGACTATCTCCTTGCCGACCATGTGGACGTCTGCGGGCCAGTATTTCTCCTTGCCGTCGCGGCCCTCGTTCATGTAGCCGAGGGCGGTGAGGTAGTTGAAGAGGGCGTCCACCCAGACGTAGACGACGTGGCCGGGGTCAAAGTCCACGGGTACGCCCCAGGTGAAGCTGGTGCGGGAGACGCAGAGGTCCTCGAGGCCGGGGTCTATGAAGTTCTTTATCATCTCGTTGACGCGGCTGGCGGGCTCGAGGAAGGTGCCGGTGAGCAGCAGCTCGCGCACCCTGTCCGCGTACTTGGAGAGGCGGAAGAAGTATGCCTCTTCCTCGGCGTACTTGACCTCGCGGCCGCAGTCGGGGCATTTGCCGTCCACGAGCTGGCTCTCGGTCCAGAAGCTCTCGCAGGGGGTGCAGTACATGCCGGAGTACTTGCCCTTATAGATGTCGCCGTTGTCGTACATCTTTTTGAAGATGCGCTGGATGCCGGCGACGTGGTAATCGTCCGTGGTGCGGATGAAGCGGTCGTTGGAGATATTCATGAGCTTCCAGAGGTCGAGGATGCCGCCCGGGCCCTCGACGATGTTGTCCACGAACTGCTGAGGCGTCATGTCGGCGTCCTTGGCCTTTTCCTCGATCTTCTGGCCGTGTTCGTCCGTACCGGTGAGGAACATGACGTCGTAGCCGCACATTCGCTTATAACGCGCTATGGTGTCCGTCGCGACGGTGCAGTAGGTGTGGCCGATGTGCAGTTTGTCGGACGGGTAGTAGATAGGTGTGGTGATGTAGAATGTGCCTTTCTCGCTCATTGGAGATTCCTCCGTTCCTCTCTTCTGTATCTGGAAAACGCCCGTTTTCCATTCAAATATAGTAACGCATTTGCCCAGCCGCGTCAAGTTTTTCCTCCCGGCCCCCGGGGCGCGTATTGAAAATTTTCATTTCCGTGTTATAATAATAAGACTGCGAAATGCTTTATATATTATTTCTTTCAGGAGGAATGACGATACATGTCCAAGAAGCAATTCAAGGCCGAGTCGAAGAGGCTTCTCGACCTCATGATCAACTCCATCTACACGCACAAGGAGATCTTCCTGCGCGAGATAATCTCCAACGCCTCGGACGCCATAGACAAGCTCAGCTACCGCGCGCTCACGGACGACCAGGTCGGCATGAACAGGGAGGACTTCCGCATCCTCGTCGCCATGGACGAGTCCGCGCGGACGATAACCGTCTCGGACAACGGCATCGGCATGACGCGCGACGAGCTCGAGCAGAACCTGGGCGTCATCGCAAAGAGCGGCTCCATGGCCTTCAAGGGCGGCATAGACGGAACGACGGAAGAGGGCGCGCAGGTCGATATAATCGGCCAGTTCGGCGTGGGCTTCTACTCCGCCTTCATGGTGTCCGACAAGGTCACGGTCATCTCCCGCGCCTACGGCTCCGACCAGGCCTACAAGTGGGAGTCCGAGGGCGCGGACGGCTACACGATAACCGAGTGCGAGAAGGAAGGCGTCGGCACGGACGTCATCATGCACATAAAGCCCGACGACGAGAACGAGAAATACTCCGACTTCCTGCAGCTCTGGAAGCTCATGCGGCTCATAAAGAAATACTCCGACTACATCCGCTGGCCCATCCAGATGGACGTCCAGCGCCCCGAGTACAAGGAGACCGGCGAGAAGAACGAGGACGGCACGCCGAAATATGAAACCGTGAACAAAACGGAGCGCGAAACCGTCAATAGTATGGTCCCCATCTGGCAGCGCTCGAAGTCCGAGGTCTCGGACGAGGACTGCATGAACTTCTACAAGGAGAAGTTCCACGACACGACGGACCCCGCCGCGGTCATCCGCGTGAACGCCGAGGGCCAGGTGAGCTACAAGGCGCTGCTCTTCATCCCCGGCAAGCAGCTGCTGGACTTCATGAGCTCCGATTACGAGCCGGGCCTGCAGCTCTACAGCTCGGGCGTCATGATAATGGAAAAATGCCCGGACCTGCTGGCCGAGAGCTTTTACTTCGTGCGCGGCATCGTGGACTCGCCGGACCTCTCGCTGAACATTTCCAGGGAAATGCTCCAGCACGACAGGCAGCTGCGCATAATCGCGCAGAACCTGAATAAGCGAATAAAGAACGAGCTTCTGAAGATGCTCGAGAACGACAGGCCGAAGTACGAGAAGTTCTACAAGAACTACGGCCGCCAGCTGCGCTACGGCGCTGTGGCGAACTTTGGCCAGAACATAGAGTCTCTGCGCGAGCTGCTCATCTACAACGTCGCGGAGGACAAGACCGCGACGCTCAAGGAGTACACGGACAGGATGCCCGCCGAGCAGAAGTACATCTACTACGCCGTGGGCGACTCTGTGTCCAAGATGCTGCGCCTGCCCCAGGCGGAGCTGGTGCGTTCGAAGGGCTTCGAGATCCTGTGCATGACCGAGGAGGTCGACGAGTACATCGTCGAGCAGCTGGGCCAGCACGCGGAAAAGAAGTTCTGCAACATCGTGACGGGCGACCTCGGCATAGAGACGGAGGAGGAGAAGGCGGACCTCGAAAAGCGCGAGGAACAGGTGAAGCCGACTCTGGACTTCGTGAAGGACACGCTGGGGGACAAGGTGAGCATCGTGCGCCTGTCGCACAAGCTGGTCTCCGCCCCGGTGTGTCTGACTACGGAGGGCAGCATCACGCTGGAGATGGAGCGGTATTTCAAGCGCATGCCGGACACTGGCATGGAGCCGCCGAAGGCGACGCGCGTGCTGGAGCTCAACGGCGAGCACCCGGCGTTCAAGGCGCTGGAGGTCGCTGTGGCGACGGACCCGGAGCGCGCGAAGAAGCTCGTGAACATCCTGCACTCGCAGGCCCTGCTGATAGCCGGCGAGGAGCTCGACGACCCCTCCGCCTACGCGGAGGACGTGTGCTCGCTGTTTTAATGGATTGAAAAGGCGAGCTCAGCCACATTTACCCACAGGGAGGCACAAAACATGGACAAGACGCTCGGAATCTACATCCACATACCGTTCTGCGCCTCCAAGTGCGGCTACTGCGACTTCTACTCCGTCGCGGGCTGCGACAGGCTCATGCCCAAGTACCAGGACGCCCTCGTCGAGCACATCCGCGAGAGCTACGGCGCCATCAAGAGCTATTATATAGACAGCGTCTACTTCGGCGGCGGGACGCCCAGCTACTACGGCGCGGACAGGCTGCTCGAGCTCTGGGACGAGCTGCGCGGCTCAGGCCGGGTGCTCAAGAGCAGCGAGGTGACGGTCGAGGTGAACCCGGACAGCGCCTCTGTGCGCGAGCTCGAAAAGCTCCGCAAGGCGGGCTTCAACCGGATATCGCTGGGCGTGCAGTCCGCAAATAACGACATTTTGAAGCTCATCGGCCGCCGCCACAACTGGAAGCAGGTCGAGATGGCCGTCGGCGCCGCCAGGGATGCGGATTTCGACAACCTCAGCATCGACCTCATCTACGGCCTGCCGAGCCAGACGAAGTCCGACTGGGCCGACACGCTCATGCGCGCCATAGACCTCCGGCCGGAGCACATCTCCTGCTACGGCCTCACGCTCGAACCCGGCACGCCGATGTACAAATACCACGGCTCGCCCTTCCTGCCCTCGGACGACGAGCAGGCGGATATGTACCTCTACGCCTCGGATATGCTCGAGCACTACGGCTACGGCCAGTACGAGATCTCGAACTTCGCCATACAGAACTTCGAGTGCCGCCACAACCTCAAATACTGGACCCTGGGCGAATACCTGGGCTTCGGCGCGGCGGCGCACTCCTGCATGGGCGGGGCGCGGTTTTCATACGTGAAGGACGCGGACAGATATATAATCGGCGTCATGCGCGACCTCAACATCGTGGACGAGTACGAGCGGATAACGCCGATAGAGCGCGCCTCGGAATACGTCATGCTGGGCATGAGGACGGCGCGCGGCATAGAGGGCGGGGAGTACACGCTCAAATACCGCTCGGACTTCCGCCCCCTGGAGGCGACGCTGCGCGAGTTCGCGGCGAAGGGCTGGGCGTATAAGACGGACGAGGGCCGCTGGCGCTTCACGAGCTCGGGCTTTTTGCTCTCGAACCTGCTGATAGGCGCGCTTTTGGAGGCGCAGTCCGGCAGCCGCGTTGCGGTGAACCCCTGGATGAAGGAGGCCTTCGACGCGGAGGAAAAGACCGAGCTGCCCCCGGACGACGAGGAACTTTTCCGCGATATGTACATGAAAGGCCGCAGCCGGGAACAATAAGGCCGGAAGCCCGTCATATGCGCGTGGGACCCCAAAAATAACTCAGTAAGGCCGAGGATAAGATGAAAAGAGAAACAGAAAGAAAACACCTGGCCCCGAAGCGCAAAAAGCGCGGGAACGGTGGAAAGATAGCGGTGATAGTCTGCGTCTGCGTGGTGGCGCTGCTGCTGGCGGGCGCGGCGGGCTTCGGAGTGTATGTGTCCGGCTCGGACACGATCTACCCCAAGGTCAGCGTGAACGGCACGGACGTGGGCGGGATGACGGCCGCGGAGGCGGCGTCCGCGCTCGAGGCCGCGGGCTGGGGCGAGGGCGAAAAGACCGTCACGGTCGAGCTGCCCCTGGAGCACACGCTGACGGTGAATGCCACGGACGTGGGCGCCGAGCTGACGGCCCAGGAGGCCGCGGACAGGGCCTTCGACTACTGCCACGGCGGCACGATAATTGAAAACGTCATGGCCTATGTGCGCTGCCTTGTGAGCGGCGCCGAGGTCGAGATAAAGGCCGAGGTGGACGAGGCCGCGCTCGCGGACATCGTCCGTGAGGAGGTAACTCAGGTTAAGTCCGGGCTCATGACCTCCGGGGTCGAGATAAAGGGCGATACGCTGGAGGTGGTCAAGGGCGCGAGCGCCGTGGAGATAGACGAGTCCGAGCTTATGAGCCTGGTCAAGACCGCGCTGGAGGACATGAAATACGGCCCCCTGGACTACGAGGTGGAGGTGAACGCCTCCGTCGAGCTGGACATTGACGAACTCTACAACTCCATCTGCTGCGAGGCGAAGGACGCCTATTACGACAAGGAGAAGAAAGAGGTCGTGGAGTCCGTGACCGGGGTGGACTTCAACAAGGCAGAGGCGCAGAAGCTTTGGGACGCCGCCGAGCTGGGCGAGACGGTCGAGATACCGCTGGAGCTGACGGAGCCGGAGCGGACGACGGAATACGTCGAGTCCCGCCTCTTCGCGGACGACCTGGGCGAGACGGTGACGACCTCGCTCGCGGGCAGCACGCAGAACCGGATAACGAACGTGCAGCTGGCTGCGGCGAGCATAGACGGGATAATCCTCGCTCCGGGCGAGCAGTTCTCCTATAACGACGCGCTTGGCGAGCGGACGACGGAGCGCGGCTACAAGGCCGCGGGAGCATACTCGGGCGGCCAGGTCGTGCAGGAGGTCGGCGGAGGCATCTGCCAGGTCTCTTCCACGCTTTACTACGCGGCGCTTCTGGCGAACCTGCAGATAGACGTGCGGACCTGCCACTACTTCCCGGTGGGCTACCTGCCCGCGGGCCTGGACGCAACGGTGAGCTGGGGCGGACCGGAGTTCAAGTTTACGAACAACCGCGACTGGCCGATAAAGATAGAGGCCTCGGTGGACACGGCGAAGAACACGGTGAGCGTCCACATCGTCGGGACGGACGAGGACGGCAGCTACGTGCAGATGACCTACGCCACCTGGCTGGTCTACGGCAACAGCGAATATCCGGAGACGGCGACGGGCTACAAGGCCGCGACCTACCGGAGCGTTTTCGACAAGAACGGCAACCTGCTCTCGAAGGAGCTGGAGGCCTACAGCGAGTACCACTACCACGAGGAGGACATCGTCTACCCGACGCCGACGCCGAGTCCCACGCCGGAGCCGACGCCGACGGAGCCCCCCATCGAGCCGACGGACCCGGTGTTCCCGCCGGAGGACCCGTCCTACCCCACAGACCCCGTCGTCCCCAGCGAGGACCCGGGCTATTACTTCGATAACTAGGCGCCAGAGAGATGCAAGGCGGCAGAGTTTTGCCGCCTTGCTTTTTTATCCTGACTTATTGCCTCTGCGCGAGGGTACGGTATATAATAGACGCATATGTCTGGCAGGAGGTGCGAAATGCCCACGTCGTGGAAGCGCTCCCCGGAGGAGCTGCACAAGGTTTATGTCGAAAATACCGAGGCCTTTTACCGCGTCGCGGGAAGGGCCTGCGCGCGCGAGCTGGATGCCTTCATGCAGAGCTGCGCCGTGGGGCTCTGGGCCAGGGCCGGGGCGGTCACCCAGGCCCAGGTGGACGCCGTGAACGAGCTCTATTCCAAGGGCCGCTCAAAGGGTACGCGCCTGCTCTGGGAGCTCACCGGCGAGGTCTGCTCCGCAAAGGAGGTCCTCCCGCCCATGTTCTTCTGGAGCCTCGCCGAGCGCGACGCCCGCGAGGGCCGGGACTATTCCCGCGTGTTCGTCCGCATGGTCACGAACATCCTGCTCCACCTCGCCGCCGTGGACGACGACGTCAGCTCCGCGGAGGCCGACTTCATCACCGACTGCGCGGACAGGCTCTCCGCCGTCTGCGACTCCGCGGGCGTCAAACCCTCGAAGCCCGCCCTCAACGCGCGCGACTTCGTCACGAGCGGCGAGCCCTCGTTCATCGAAAAGCACCCGGCCTCCGGCAGCGCCCAGCCCTCCGGCGAGGGGGCGGAGACCTCCGCCGAAGCGGAGGAAAAACCGGCGGAAAAGCCGGATTTCGACTCGCTCATGGCCGAGCTGGATTCGCTCATCGGGCTCGAGAGCGTCAAGCGCGAGGTCCGCAGCCTTGTGAACCTCATCAAGGTCCGCCGCCTGCGCGAGGAAAACGGCCTGCCCTGCGCGCCCATGAGCCTGCACATGGTCTTTACCGGCAACCCCGGCACCGGCAAGACGACCGTCGCCCGCCTGCTGGCCGGACTCTACGCCGCAGTCGGCGCGCTCAAACAGGGCCAGCTCGTGGAGGTGGACCGCTCCGGGCTCGTCGCCGGCTACGTCGGCCAGACCGCGCTCAGGACGAGCGAGGTCGTCAAAAAGGCCATTGGCGGCGTCCTCTTCATAGACGAGGCCTATTCCCTCGCCGCCGGGGGCGAGAACGACTTCGGCCGCGAGGCGATAGAGACCCTGCTCAAGGCCATGGAGGACCACAGGGACGAGCTCGTCGTCATCGTCGCGGGTTACGACGGGCCGATGGAGGACTTCATCCACTCGAACCCCGGCCTGGAGTCGAGATTCAACAAATATATCCACTTCCCGGACTACAATGGCCCGGAGCTCATGGCCATGTTCCGGCTCCAGTGCGAGAAAAACGGCTACAGCCTAAGCCCGGAGGCCGAAACCGAAGCCGGGCAGATGTTCGAGCGGCTCTATGAAGAGCGGGACGAGAACTTCGGCAACGGGCGCACGGTGCGCAATATCTTCGAGGACGCCGTGGCGCGTCAGGCGAACCGGGTCGCGGCCCTGGAAAAGCCCGGGCGTGAAGAGCTGATGGCCCTCCTTCCGGAGGACCTGCGCGATATTGACGAGGAGGACAACGACACTTGAACTACGACGCTCTCAAAGCCTGCCGTCTCTTCCTGCTGGATATGGACGGCACCCTCTACCTCGGAGACGAGGTGTTCCCCGGCGCGGTGGACTTTATAGGGACCCTCGCCAAAACCGGCAGACGGTATATCTACCTCACCAACAACTCCTCACGGGCCGGAGTGGATTATGTAAACCGGCTCCGCGGCCTGGGCTTCCCCTGCGAGATGGAGAACGTGTTCACCTCCGGAATGGCGACGGGCATGTACCTGACGGAGCGCTACCCCGGCGTCCCGGTCTACCCTGTTGGGACGCCGGCCTTCCTGGACGAGCTGCGCAGCTACGGCGTACCCTTTGCGCAGGGCGAGGAGGCGGGCGTGGTCTGCGTCGGCTTCGACACGACGCTGACCTATGAGAAGCTGGACAGGGCGGTCCACTTCCTGCGGCGGGGCGCGGCCTTTGTCGCGGCGAACCCGGACTGGGTCTGTCCGATGCCCGCGGGCGAGGTCCTGCCGGACTGCGGCAGCATCTGCGCCCTGCTGACCGCCGCCTCCGGGGTGAAGCCCTTTTACATAGGCAAGCCGAACCGGAGCATGGTTGACATAATATCAGGCTTCACCGGCGTGCCGAACGCGGAGATCTGCTGCGTGGGGGACAGGCTGTATACGGACATAGCCGTTGCGGTGAACGCGGGGGCGCAGTCGGTGCTGGTGATGTCCGGCGAGACGACGCCGGAGATACTGGCGGAGAGCGCGACGAAGCCCGGCTGGGTGATGGCGGACGTGGCGGAGCTGGCGCGGGTGCTGGAGGGCTGAGGGCATGAGGCTCCTGTGCTTCGGGGATTCCAACACCTACGGCTACGACCCGCGCTCGTATCTGGGCGGGCGCTACGGGGAGACGGTGCGCTGGCCCTGCCTGCTTGCGGAGCGCGCGGGCGTGGAGCTCACAGAGCGCGGCGAGAACGGGCGGGGCATACCGCACCGGGAGTACCAGCTGAGCAGGGCGGCCTTCGAACTGACGCGGGCGGGCGCTGTGGATGCGCTGACGGTGATGCTCGGCGGGAACGACCTGCTGATGGAGCCGGACTTCACGGCGGAGGACGTGACGGAGCGGATGGAGGTATTTCTGGAGTATGCGCGGCGCCTGCCGGAGCTTGCGGGGGCGCGGATACTGCTGATATCCCCGCCTGCGATGCGGCCCGGGGCCTGGGTGAACGAGCGGCGGCTTATCCACGAGTCCGGCCGCCTGGCGGAGCTCTACGGCGGGCTGGCCGCGAGGCTGGGCCTGGACTTCCTGCGCGCGCCGGAGCGGCCCGGCAGCCTGGACTTTGACGGCGTACACCTGACGGAGACCGGCCACCGCCTCCTGAGCGAGGCCGTCCTCCCCTGGCTCCTGTCCGTGAGGGACGGGCTCCGGAGCTGAGAGCGCAAAAAGCGCGCCCCCTTTGTGGGGGCGCGCCGCTGTTTTTATGGCGTCACTTTGCGAGCTTTTGGCGCAGGACCTCGTACATGAGCACGGCGGCGGCGGTGGAGGCGTTGAGCGAGCCCACCTTGCCGCGCAGGGGGATGCTGACGAGGAAGTCGCAGCGCTCGCGCACGAGCCTGCCGAGGCCCTCTCCCTCGGAGCCGATGACCAGCGCGAGGGGACCGGTGAGGTCCGTCTCCCACATGGGGGAGCTGCCCTCGGCTGCGGCGCCGTAGACCCAGAGCCCGCGGTCCTTGAGCTCCTGCAGCGCGGCGGAGATGTTCGCCACCCGCGCGACGGGCAGGTGCTCCGCGGCTCCGGCGCTGGTCTTGCCGACGACGGCCGTCAGCCCGGCGCTCCTGCGCTTGGGGATGACCACGCCGTGCGCCCCGACGCACTCCGCGCTGCGTATGATGGCGCCGAGGTTGTGCGGGTCCGATATCTCGTCGCAGACGACGACGAAGGGCGCCTCGCCCCGAGACTCGGCCAGGGCGAGGATGTCGTCCAGGCTGGCGTATTCGCGGACGGCGCAGACCGCAATGACGCCCTGGTGCGCCTTGGTGACGCTCATGGCGTCGAGCTTTCTGCGGTCGCAGTCCGAGACGCTTACTCCGCGCTCCCGCGCCAGGCCCGCGATGTGCGCCAGGGCCTTGTCCGTCTCGCCGCGGGCGATATAGACCTTGTCCAGCGCGCGCCCCGCGCGCAGCGCCTCCAGCACCGCGTTGCGGCCCTCTATCATCTCGTTCTTGAACTCGTCCATGCCCACACCCTCCGCAATTTTGTCTACACCATGATACCCCCTCGCCCCGAAACGTTCAAGGAAAATTTACAGACGATGTCGTCTATATGTGCTAGAATGTGAAAACAGACGATATCGTCTATATTTTTTCACAGGGGTGAAGCATATGTTGACGGAGCTTTTGAGGCTGCTGCTGGCGGTTGCGGCGGCCTATCTGATGGGGAAGCTGGTCTCGAAGCTGAAGCTGCCGGCGATACTGGGCTGGCTGCTGACGGGGATGGTGCTGGGTCCGCACGCGCTGGGGCTGGTGGACCAGGCGCTGCTTGACGCGGAGTGGTATAATGTAGCCGAGAGCGTGATGGAGTGTACAGCGGGCCTCATGATAGGCACGGAGCTCGTCTGGAAGCGGATGCGCCGCTCCGGCGCTCAGATAGTTGTGATGACGCTGGCGGAGTCCCTGGGGACCTTCGTCTGCGTGGCCGCGGTGTTCGCGGCGATATTCGCGTTCACCGGGACGCCGCTCTACCTGGCGCTGGTGTTCGGGGGCATAGCCCTCGCCACGGCGCCCGCGCCCTCGCTCTCCATCGTGGCGGAGATGAAAACGGCCGGACCGGTCACCGGCACGCTGATACCCATGGCCGTGCTGGACGACCTCGTCGCGGCGCTGGTGTTCTTCCTGGTCATGGCGGGAGTGACGGCGGCGGTCTCCGAGGCGGAGGTCTCCGTTGCGGGGATATTGTTCCTGGTGTTCCTGCCGGTGCTCATAGGCGCGGTAACGGGCGCGGCGGCAGGGCTCCTGCTCAGGCGGCTGCGCGGAAGGGCGGCCTCGCTCTGCGTAATGCTGGCCATGCTGCTGGCCACCGCGGCGCTCGGCCTCTGGCTGAACTCAGCCGTGCTGCCCCTGCCCGCGCTCAACTTCCTGCTGCTGGGCATGGCCTTTTCCACGGCCTTTGCCAACCTCATAGACGGCGCGCAGCTGGACGGCATCATGTCCGCGATGCAGCCGGCCATCGGCCTGTGTATGCTGGTCATCATCCTGGGCCTGGGCGCGCCGCTGGACTACCATCTCGTATTTGGTGCGGGGATCTATACCGCAGTTTACATAATATCGCGCGCGCTGGGCAAGTACTTCGGGGCTCGGGCGGGCGCGGCGATGTCGCACGCGCCGGAGACGGTGCGGAAGTACCTGGGCCTGACGCTGCTGCCGCACTCGGGCGTTTCGCTGCTGTTCACGGGGATAGCCGTGTCGGCGCTGGCGGCCCCCGCGCCGGACTGCGCAGAGCTCATCCAGGGGACGATAGCGGCGGCGGCCGTCATAAACGAGGTCATAGCCGTGATCATGGCGAAGAAGGGCTTCGAGCTGGCCGGAGAGCTTGGCCGGGCCGAGGGAGGTGGAGCGGAGCATGAAGCAGAGCGAAAGACAGGAGCGCAGCCGCGCGGCAATACTTGAGGCGGCGGCGCAGGAGTTCTCGCAGCTGGGCTACGAGGGCGTGACAGTGGACGGCATCTGCGCCGGACACGGCATCTCCAAGGGGATGATGTACCACTATTTCAGCGGCAGGGAGGAGCTGTTCCTGCGCTGCGTGGAGGAGGTGTTCGGGGGCCTGCGCCTTTGGCTGGAGCCGCTGCTGGAGCGGCTGGACGCGCTGGAGCCCCGCTCCGCGATACGCGAATATTTCCTGGCGCGGGAGCGGTATTTCGGGGAGCGGCCCGTGGAGAAGGCGATCTTTGAGAACGCGATGTTCCGGACGCCTCGCGGTCTGGAGGAGCGCATCGAGGCCCTGTACGTGCCCCTGAGCGAGCTCAACCGCCGCTTCACGCTCCGGCTGACGGAGCGCCTGCAGCCCAGGCCCGGCCACAGCCGGGAGGAGCTGCAGCTCTATTTCGAGGCGATAGACCGGGCGTACAAGACCCTCCTGGACGCCTTCACCTCCGGCGGGGTCCGGAGCGTGGAGGAGATGGTCGAGCGGAGCGGAAGGCTCCTGGACCTGCTCATCTTCGGCATAGCCGAGCAAAATACAGACGCGAGGTGATCACTCACATGGACCCGCTGAAAATCGACACCGTGCGCCTTTCCGAAGCCGGGGACGCGCTCGTCATCATCGACCAGACCCTGCTTCCCAACGAGGTCCGCTATCTCCGCCTGCGGGAGACGGAGGACATCTGCGAGGCGATACGCATGCTGCGCGTGCGCGGCGCCCCGGCGATAGGCGTGGCGGCGGCCTTCGGCGCTTACCTGGCCGCGCGCTTCGCCCCGGACGAGCGGCTGGAGGAGAGTTTCCTGGCCGCCTGCGACGCGCTGGCGGCCTCAAGACCGACGGCGGTGAACCTCTTCTGGGCGCTGGACCGGATGCGCCGCGCCTATGCCGCCGTGCGTGGCGGGGAGCCCGGCGAGATACGCCGGGCGCTGCGCCGTGAGGCCCAGGCCATAATGGACGAGGACATCGAGATAAGCCGGAGCATAGGCCGCTGCGGCCTGGAGCTCCTGCGCCCCGGCATGGGCATCCTCACCCACTGCAACGCCGGGACCCTCGCCACAGCAAGATACGGGACAGCGCTCGCGCCCGTCTACGCCGCGCTCGAAGCCGGCCTGGAGGGCCTGCGCGTCTACTGCGACGAGACCCGCCCGCTCCTCCAGGGCGCCCGGCTCTCGGCCTTCGAGATGGTCTCCGCCGGAGTCGATACCACGCTCCTGTGCGACAACATGGCCTCCTCGCTGATGAAGTCGGGCAAGGTTGACATAATATTCGTAGGCTGCGACAGGGTCGCCCGCAACGGGGACGCGGCCAACAAGATCGGCACCTCGGGCGTGGCGATACTGGCCGCGCACTACGGCATACCTTTCTACGTCTGCGCGCCGAGCTCGACGATAGACCCCGCGATCGCCTCCGGGGCGGAGATACCCATTGAGTTCCGCGACGGCTCGGAGGTGACGGAGCTGTGGTATGCAAAGCGCATGGCGCCGGAGGGCGTTGGGGTCTACAACCCCGCCTTCGACGTGACGGAGGCCGGGCTCATCACCGGCATCATCACGGAGCGGGGGATGGTCCGCGCGCCGTTTGAGGCGGGTTTCAGGGAGCTGGGCCTGCTCGGCTGAACGGTGACGAAGGGGCTGGAGTTTTGGTTTTGCGTGTCGAAACGGTGTAGCTCCAGTTACAAAGAGGTTACGGCAGTTTACAATCCAACTTTTTCGCCCCAAGCTCTTGACAAGCGGAGAATAACACTATATATTGTGATACGGACGCTCCCGGGACCGCAAGATGTGCGGACCCGGCGGGCGCTCGTTTATGCATGAAAACGGGGATGTTTTGGAGAAATGGACGTATCCGGGCTGCAAAAGCTGACTTTGCTGGACTATCCGGGCCGCGTGGCCTGCACGATTTTTACAGGCGGCTGCGACCTGCGCTGCCCCTTCTGCCACAACGCGTCTCTGGCGCTGCCGGAGCGGGAGCGGGACGTGATCGGGCACGACGAGCTCATGGCCTTTCTGAAAAAGCGCGTGGGGATCCTGGACGGCGTGGCCGTGACGGGCGGGGAGCCGCTGCTCCACGCAGGGCTCGAGGGTCTGCTCTCGGAGATAAAGGCCCTGGGCTACGCCGTGAAGCTGGACACGAACGGGACCTTCCCGGAGCGGCTCCGGCGGATAGTCGAGTCCGGGCTGGCGGACAGGGTCGCAATGGACGTGAAGGCCGCGCCGGAAAACTACGCCCGCGTGACGGGCGTGCCTGGGCTGGACATGGGTCCGGTGCGCGAGTCTGCGGCCTACCTCATGAGCTGCGGCGTGGACTACGAGTTCCGCACGACGGCGGTGAAGGGCCTGCACACCGAGGCCGACTTCGCGGGGATAGCCGAGTGGATCGCCGGGGCGAAGGAATACTACATCCAGTGCTTCAAAGATTCGGGCGACCTGATATCCGCCCGGGGGCTCTCTGCCTTCACGGAGGCGGAGATGAAGCGCCTCGCGGAGATAGTGCGGCCGCAGGTCCCTTCCGTGCAGCTGCGCGGGATATGATGTGTTTTTAATTTGAGTTGTTAGATAACAGGAGGACAAAAGATGTACAGGGTCAGGAAAAGAGAGGGCGAGCTCGTAGATTTCAACATCGCCAAGATATCGAGCGCGATAACCAAGGCCTTCGAGGCCACGGGGACGGAGTATAACGAGAGCGTCATAGACTTCCTCTCGCTCAAGGTAACGGCGGACTTCCAGTCCAAGATAGAGGACGGGGCCGTCTCGGTCGAGGACATCCAGGACAGCGTTGAGGCGGTGCTCTCCCGCGGCGGCTACGAGCACGTCGCCAAGGCCTACATCCTCTACCGCCGCCAGCGCGAGAAGCTGCGCAACATGCGCTCCACCTACCTCGACTACAAGAACGTCGTGGACTCCTACCTCGACGCCTCCGACTGGCGCGTCAAGGAGAACAGCACCGTGAACTACTCCGTCGGCGGCCTCATCCTCTCGAACTCCGGCGCCATCACGGCGAACTACTGGCTCTCCGAGATCTATGACGACGAGATCGCCAACGCCCACAAGAACGCAGACCTCCACCTGCACGACCTCTCCATGCTCACGGGCTACTGCGCGGGCTGGAGCCTCAAGCAGCTCATCCAGGAGGGCCTCGGCGGCATCCCGGGCAAGATAACCTCCTCCCCCGCGAGCCACCTCTCCACGCTCTGCAACCAGATGGTGAACTTCCTCGGCATCATGCAGAACGAGTGGGCTGGCGCGCAGGCCTTCTCCAGCTTCGACACCTACCTCGCCCCCTTCGTGAAGGTCGACAACCTCAGCTATAAAGAAGTCAAGCAGTGCATCCAGAGCTTTGTCTACGGCGTGAACACCCCGTCCCGCTGGGGTACGCAGGCGCCCTTCTCCAACATCACGCTCGACTGGACCGTCCCCGCAGACCTCAAGGACCTCAAGGCCATCGTCGGCGGCAAGGAGATGGACTTCACCTACGGCGACTGCAAGCGCGAGATGGACATGGTCAACAAGGCCTTCATCGACCTCATGATCGAGGGCGACGCCAACGGCCGCGGCTTCCAGTACCCCATCCCGACCTACTCGATAACGAAGGACTTCGACTGGAGCCCCACCGAGAACAACAAGCTCCTCTTCGAGATGACGGCCAAGTACGGCACTCCCTACTTTTCCAACTACATCAACTCCGACATGGAGCCCTCCGACGTGCGCAGCATGTGCTGCCGCCTGAGGCTCGACCTGCGCGAGCTGCGCAAGAAGTCCGGCGGCTACTTCGGCTCCGGTGAGAGCACCGGCTCCATCGGCGTCGTCACGCTGAACATGCCGCGCCTGGCCTACCTCGCCAAGGACGAGGCCGACTTCTTCCGCCGCCTCGACAAGCTCATGGACATCGCCGCCCGCAGCCTCAAGATAAAGCGCGACGTCGTGACGAAGCTCATGAACGAGGGGCTCTACCCCTATACGAAGCGCTACCTCGGCAGCTTCGACAACCACTTCTCCACCATCGGCCTTGTCGGCATGAACGAGGCGGGCCTGAACGCCAAGTGGGTCCGCGCGGACATGACGCACGAGAGCTGCCAGGAATTCACCAAAAAGACCCTGAACCACATGCTGAACCGCCTCTCCGACTACCAGGAGAAATACGGCGACCTCTATAACCTCGAGGCCACCCCGGCGGAGAGCACGAGCTACCGCCTTGCCAAGCACGACGTGGAGCGCTACCCGGACATCATCACGGCGGCGGAGCCGGGCGGCACCCCGTATTATACGAACAGCTCCCACCTGCCCGTGGGCTACACGGAGGACATCTTCGCGGCGCTGGACATACAGGACGAGCTCCAGACGCTCTACACCTCCGGCACGGTGTTCCACGCCTTCCTGGGCGAGAAGCTGCCCGACTGGCAGGCCGCGGCCAGCCTCGTGCGCAAGATCGCGGAGAACTACAAGCTGCCCTACTACACTCTCAGCCCGACTTACTCCGTCTGCAAGAACGACGGCTACCTCGCCGGGGAGCAGTTCACCTGCCCGCACTGCGGTGAGAGCGCGGAAGTCTACAGCCGCATCACCGGCTACTACCGCCCGGTGCAGAACTGGAACGCAGGCAAGACGCAGGAGTACAAGGAGCGCAAGACCTACGATCTCTCCCACAGCCACCTCGACCCCGTGAAGCACCCGCACGCTTCGGCCTGCGGCTGCGGCGTGGAGCCGGACCTCGACCGGCACATCCAGCCCGCTGCGGAGCAGCCCGCGTCTCAGGTGGAGAAGCTCGGCCAGGCGCTGCTCTTCACAACGCCGACCTGCCCGAACTGCCGCCTTGCTGTGACGATGCTGGACAAGCAGGGCTTCGCCTATGAGAAGCTCAACGCCGAGGACAACGCGGAGCTGGCAAAGAAATACGGCGTGAAGCAGGCGCCGACGCTGGTCGTGACGGACGGCGAGCACTTTGAGAAATACGCCGGGGCCGGCGCGATCAAGCAGTACGCAGTACACGCGGCGCAATGACTGAGTTCACACGGCGGATCTACGAGGTCGTCAGGACCATACCCGCGGGCCGGGTGATGAGCTACGGCCGCGTGGCGGCGCTGGCGGGGAACCCGCGGGGCGCGCGGGGCGTGGGCTTCGCGCTGCACCGGAACCCGGAGCCCGGGGCGATACCCTGCCACCGCGTGGTGTTCCGCGACGGGAGCGTGTGCACGGGCTACGCCTTCGGCGGCCCGGAGGTGCAGCGCCGCCTCCTCCGCGGGGAGGGAGTCTCTTTCCTCCCCGACGGCCGCGTGGATATGCAAGCCTGCGGAATATAGAGTAAAAGCACCGGACGTGCTTAGCGCGTCCGGTGCTAGTTTAAACATCTCAAACATTTATTGCTTTTCTAAACACGGCATTTTCCTCCTATAAAACAAGTATCAATATCTAGTTAATCTCAATCTAATTACATCGACTACCATAAACGTTAATAAATAGAATTTACATCAAATGTAGTCTTAAGTCAATATAGTAAACATTTCTATGCGCACTAATTATAATCAAAATGAAGTGTTCTCCTGCGCTTTATGAAGCATAAGAAGCACAAGAGAATTCCTCGCTCTGCGGAGCGCGGCCAGGGACTCTGTCCCTGGACCCTGCCGCCTTTGAAAAGGCGGGCGAAACTTTCAAACGCGCGCTTTGCGCGCAGGGCGGGGCGAAACTTTAAAACATTCAACATCTATATTAGGAGAGATCAATATGCTTGCATCTTACGACATCGTCATCGTCGGCGGCGGGCCGGCGGGGCTTTCCGCGGCCATCTACGGCAGACGCGCGGAGCGCTCCGTGCTCGTGCTGGAGAAAAATGGATTCGGCGGTCAGATCGCCTGGTCGCCCAAGGTGGACAACTTCCCCGGCATCCCGGAGATCTCCGGCGCGGAGCTCGCGGACCGGATGTTCGCCCAGGCCCTCGATATGGGCGCCCAGGCCGAGCTCGCGGAGGTCACCGGCCTGCGACGGGAGGGCAAGGGCTTCGCCGTCATAACGCCCGAGGGCGAGTACGACGCAAAAACCGTCATCCTCGCAACCGGAGCCCAGCACCGCAGGCTCGGCGTCCCGCGCGAGGAGGAGCTCGCCGGAAACGGCGTGTGCTACTGCGCGGTCTGCGACGGCGCCTTCTATAAAGACCGCCCCGTCGCCGTGGCCGGCGGCGGCGACGCCGCGCTGCAGGACGCGCTCCTGCTCTCCAACGGCAGCTCAAAGGTTTACATAATCCACCGGCGCGACGAGTTCCGCGCCGAGGCGGCGAACGTCAGCGCGGCGCGCTCGAGGCCGAACATAGAGTTCTGCATGTCGAGCCGGGTGGCGGAGCTGGAGGGCGAGGGCGAGCTCACGGGCCTGGTGATAGAGCCGGTCTCGGGCGGAGAGCGCCGGAGCATAAAGGTGGACGGGCTCTTCGTGGCGGTGGGCTACGAGCCCGCGAACGCGCCCTTTGCGGAGCTGGCGCACCTGGACGAGGCCGGCTGGTTCGCCGCGGGCGAGGACTGTGCCGCGGGCGTTCCGGGCATCTTTGCCGCGGGGGACTGCCGGGCCAAGACGGTCCGCCAGCTCACGACCGCCGTGGGAGACGGCGCGGCCGCAGCCGTGGCCGCCTGCCGGCATATGGACAGGCTCTGATTTCAGGGAAGGGGGAGATAGAATGAAAGTCGCGCTCATACAGATGCAGAACGTGCAGGACAAACAGACGAACCTCGACAAGGCGGAGGCGCTGATACGCGAGGCGGCGTCGGGCGGCGCGGACCTCTGCGTCCTGCCGGAGATGTTCTGCTGCGAATACCGCAACCGCGCCTTTGTGGAGAACCAGGAGCCCGTGGGCGGGCCGGCCTGGACCATGCTCTCCCGCGCGGCGGCTGAGAACGGGGTCTGGCTCATCGGCGGTTCCATCCCGGAGACGGCAGAGGACGGGAAGATCTACAACACGTCCTTCGTGTTCAACCGGGAGGGGAAGCAGACAGGGCGCTGCCGGAAGGTGCACCTCTTTGACATAGACGTCGAGGGCGGACAGCACTTCAAGGAATCGGCCACCTTCACGCCGGGGGACGAGATCTGCGTCCTGGATACGGAGTTCGGGCGGCTGGGGCTGTGCATCTGTTTTGACATCCGCTTCCCGGAGCTGGCGCGGATCATGGCACTGGACGGGGCCTGGGCGGTGATCTGCCCGGCGTCCTTCAACATGACGACGGGTCCGGCGCACTGGGAGATACTGTTCCGCTGCCGCGCGGTGGACAACCAGATCTATATGCTGGGCTGCGCCCCGGCTCGGGACGAGCAGGGCTTCTACGTCTCGTACTCCAACTCGATCGTGGTGTCGCCTTGGGGCGAGGTCCTGGCCCGGGCTGGCGCGAGTGAGGAGATCGTCTACGCCGAGCTCGAGCCGGAGCGGGTGGAGAGCGTACGCCGCCAGCTGCCGCTGATGTCGGCGCGGCGTCCGGACATGTATACGCTGGGCAGGGCGTGAAAAAACCGAAAAATGGCGAATTGAGCCTTGACGCGGCCTCCCGGACGGCGTTACGATGAAGGATATCCGGGAAAATTGTACAGGAGGCGATGACTTTGCTCAAAATCACCGAAGCGGAGAAAAAGGCGCTCAAGGGGCGCGGGCTCATCCTCAATAACGACGGCGAGCACTTCATAGCGCGCATAGTTGCGCCGAACGGCGTGTTCACAAACGAGCAGATGCAGATGGTGACGGACGTCGCAAAGAAATACGGCGACGGGCGCGTCGCGCTGACGGTCCGCCTGACGATAGAGATACAGGGCGTGCCGTATGAGAACCTCGAACCGCTGGTCAAGGAGGTCGAGGCGGCCGGCCTGGTGACGGGCGGCACGGGCTCCATAGTGCGGCCCGTGGTAGCCTGCAAGGGGACGGTGTGCGTACACGGCCTTTTCGATACTCAGGCCTTTGCCAAGCGGATATATGACGAATTCTTCGTGGGCTGGCACGAGGTCACGCTGCCGCACAAGTTCAAGATAGCCGTGGGCGGCTGCCCGAACAACTGCGTGAAGCCCGGCCTGAACGACTTCGGCGTCTACGGCCAGAGCGTGCCGGAGCAGGACCTCAACAGGTGCCGCAACTGCGTGAAGTGCGCGGTGATAGAGCGCTGTCCCGTACACTGCGTCTCGCGGGGCGCGGCGGGGAAGATCGTCGTGGACAAGGCCGCCTGCACGAACTGCGGAAAGTGCATCGCCGCCTGCCCGCTGCACAGCTTTTCGGAGAAGGAGCGGGGCTACGCCGTGGTGATCGGCGGTATCTGGGGCAAGACCCAGCGGCTCGGCACGAACATCGGCGGGGTCTACTCAGAGGACGAGGTCATGAAGCTCATAGAAAAGGCCATCCTGCTCTACCGAGAGCTGGGCCGGACGGGCGAGCGCTTCGGCCGGACGATAGACCGGGTCGGCGTGGAGGAGTTCATCCGCCAGCTCAAGAGCGACGAGGTCCTCAGCCGCAAAGGGGACATATTGAAGATGGCCGCCACCGCCAAGGGCGGCGCCAGCTGCTGAAAGTAAAAGGCGCGGAAAAGGCGCCCGTCCGGAGACGGGCGCCTTTTTGGCCGGGCGGGAGCCGCCCGCACAATTTGGAAAGGTCGGGGCAAAGCGCCCCGGTGAGGTGACAGCATGAAGGGACTGGAGCTCTGCAGGAGCTATTACGAAGAAGTCGGCGCGCCCGCCTTGAGGGAGCGTTTTCCGGAGCTGATGCCGCGCGCGGCGGCGGGGCTCTGCGGCCAGGGCTCGGACTGCCTGGGCCTGGACGACGAATATTCCCGCGACCACGACTTCGGCCCGGGCTTCTGCCTGTGGCTCTCCGACGCGGACTTTGCGGAATACGGCGAGGCGCTGCAGCAGGCCTACGACGCTCTGCCGAAGGAATATATGGGCTTCACGAGGCGGGACACGCACACCGGCGCGCAGCGGGTGGGGGTGATGCGGACCTCGGACTTCTACCGCTACTACATCGGCTGCCCCGGCGTCCCGGATACGCCCATGCGCTGGCTGCGGATACAGGAGCACTTTTTGGCGACCTGCACCTCCGGCGCGGTGTTCGAGGACGGGCTGGGCGAGTTCACAGGGATAAGAAACGGGCTTTTGCCCTGCTACCCGGAGGACGTGCGGAAGAAGAAGCTGGCCGCCCGCGCAGCGACGATGGCGCAGTCCGGGCAATATAACTACCCGCGGCTCATGAGAAGGAGCGACCCCTCCGGCGCAAGGCTGGCGCTGGCGGAGTTTCTGAACGCGGCGCTCTCGATGGTATATCTGCTGAACTTCCGCTACGAGCCATTTTACAAGTGGCAGTTCGCGGGGGCGGGGGAGCTTGTGGCGATGTCGGACGCGCTGCCCTACCTGCGTGAGATCGCCTGCCTCTCCACGCGGCGGGACGGGGAGCTCATCGCCTCGCACGTCGAGAACGTCGCGGGAGCGGCGATACGCGAGCTGTGGCTCCAGGGCCTGACGGACGCGGCGGGGGACTACCTCGAGCCGCACGCATATTCGATAATGTCCAGGATAGAGGACCCCGAGCTCCGGGGCCTGCATGTAATGGAGGGTTAAAAATGGACAAACGCTATGAAAAACTGCTGAAATGCCGCGACTACGTCCGCAGCGTTACGGACTTCGTCCCCAAGGCGGCGCTGGTGCTGGGCAGCGGCCTGGGCGGCTTTGCCGAGGCGCTGGACGTGGTCTGCGAGGTGCCGTATTCGGACATCCCGGGCTTTCCGGTGTCCACGGTCCCGGGCCACGCGGGGAAGTTCATCTTCGGCCATCTGGACGGCGTGCCGGTGGTGTGCATGCAGGGCCGCATCCACTACTACGAGGGCTACGAGCTCTCGGACGTCGTGCTGCCCGCGCGGCTCATGCACCTTCTGGGCGCGGAGATACTCTTTCTCACGAACGCCTCCGGCGGCGTGAACCCGGAGTTCGACGCCGGGGACTTCATGCTGATGACGGACCACATCATGCTCTTTTTCCCGAACCCGCTCGTCGGTCCGAACATCGAGGAGCTCGGCACGCGCTTCCCGGACATGTCCCACGTCTACGACCCGGAGCTCTGCGAGGTCATCCGCTCCGTGGCGAAGGAGGCGGGCATCGCGCTGCGCGAGGGCGTCTACTGCCAGCTGACCGGTCCCTGCTTCGAGACGCCGGCGGAGGTGCGGATGCTGGGCGTCCTGGGTGCGGACGCGGTGGGCATGTCCACGGCGGTGGAGGCCACGGCCGCGCGCCACTGCGGCATGAGGGTCTGCGGGATAAGCTGCGTCTGCAACAAGGGCGCGGGCCTCTCGCCCACGCCGCTGACGCACGAGGAGGTCCAGGCCGCCGCAGACGCCGCCGCCCCCCTCTTCAAGCGCCTCGTCAAGGAGAGCATCGTGAAGATGTGCAGATAAGTTTGAAAAAACTTTTCGCTTAATACTTCTGTAACAACTTAAGTGTTTTTTGTGTAACAACTCTTTGTTAGTATAATACTCGCAAGAGACAGTTTCATCTTTTTCATTTTGTCCTCATTCCATAAAGGAACCGCCCCGGAAGTCGCACCGGGGCGGTTTTCCATGTCCCCGGGAGAGCCCTGCCCTCCCGGGGATGTTTTTTTGCGCTGCGCGGCTCAGTCGAGGATGTGCTGGCCGGTGTAGAGCATGTAGTAGCGGCCCTTCTGGGCGAGCAGGTCCTCGTGGCCGCCCTTTTCCTGGATCTCGCCGTGCTCGATGACGACGATGCAGTTGGAGTTGCGGACGGTGGAGAGCCTGTGCGCGATGACGAACACCGTGCGGTCCTCCATGAGCGCGTCCATGCCCTTTTCGATGTGGCGCTCGGTACGGGTGTCGATGGAGCTCGTGGCCTCGTCTAGGACCATGACCGGCGGGTCCGCCACAGCGGCGCGGGCGATGGCCAGGAGCTGGCGCTGGCCCTGCGAGAGGTTGGCGCCGTCGCCCGTCACCTGCGTGTTGTAGCCGTCCGGCAGGCGGCGGATGAAGCTGTGGGCGTTCGCGCTCTTTGCCGCGGCGATGCACTCCTCATCCGTGGCGTCCAGGCGGCCGTAGCGGATGTTCTCCATGACGGTGCCGGTGAAGAGGTGAGTGTCCTGGAGCACCGCGCCCAGGGAGCGGCGCAGGTCGTCCTTTTTGATGTCCGTGACGTCTATGCCGTCATAGGTTATCATGCCGGAGTCTATCTCGTAGAAGCGGTTTATGAGGTTCGTGATGGTGGTCTTGCCCGCGCCGGTGGAGCCGACGAAGGCGATCTTCTGGCCCGGGTTTGCATAGACGCTGACGTGCTTGAGGATGGGCTTTTCCGGCACGTAGGAGAAGCAGACGTCGTTCAGTCTCACCGCGCCCTTGAGCTCGGTGAGGCAGAAGTCCTCGCCGGGGACGTTCCGGACGCTGCCGCGGACGATGTGAAGGGTGCTGCAGCCCTCGCGGTCGGGGTATTTCCAGGCCCAGGCGTGGGAGGCGAGGGAGGCGAGGTCCGTGACCTCTGTGAGGGAGCCGTCCTTTTCGGCGCGGACCCAGATGCCCTCCGGGGAATCGACGTTGGGCGGGAGCATTTTTAGCGCCCCGTCCTCGTGCACGGCCTGGCCCAGCTCCACGGGCGAGCCGTCCGGCTCTATCATGACCGGCACCAGAGTCAGCCGCGAGGAGCGCGGGACCTTCCAGGCCCAGGTGTGATAGCGCTCGGAGCCGGTGTTCTCGGAAATTGCGCCGTTTTCGTCCTTCTGCGCGCGCACGAGCGTGACCTTGCCCTCGTCCACCTCCGGCTCAATGTCTATTATCTCGAAGATGCGCTCCGCGCCCGCGAGTGCGGAGAGCAGGGAGGTCATCTGCTGCGAGACCTGGCTCATGGGCTGGGAGATCTGCCGCCCGAACTGGAGGTAGATCGCCAGGCCGCCGAGGTCCAGCATCCCGCCGAAGGCGAAGAGCCCGCCCACGATAGCCGTCAGCGCGTAGCCGATGTTCATGACGTTGCTCACAATCGGCATCATGGCGGTCGCGTAGAAGTTGGCGTCTTTGGCGACGTCGAAATAGGCGTTATTGAGCTTGCCGAACTGCGCCTTTGCGGCGTCCTCATGCGTGAAGGCCTTGACGACGCGCAGGCCCTCTATCATCTCCTGGATGTTGCCGTTCATCTCGCCCAGGGCGCGCTGCTGCTCCTGGTAGAGCCTGCGGCTGCGCCCGCCTATCGTGCGGATGGCGAGGAAGCTGCCGGCCAGCACGAGCAGCGTTATGAGAAAGAGCGGCGGGCAGGTGACGATGAGTATGATTACGATGCCTATGAACATCAGGCTGGATGAGAAGATGGAGACAATGCTCTGCTCCAGCATCTGCTGGACGTAGTCGGCGTCGTTTGAGAAGCGGCTCATGAGCTCGCCGTGGGAGTTTTTGTCGTAGAATGAGAGGGGGAGTTCCTGCATCTTGTCGAAGAGCTCGCCGCGCAGGCGGTTGGTGCCGCGGTGCGCGAGCTGGGTCATGATGGCCGACTGCGCATAGGTGCAGGCCGCGCCCACGAGGAACACCGCCGCCATGACCGCCAGCATCTTGCCGAGGTACATGAGCTTTTCAGAGAGCGACCCGTCTCCGACGAGGTCGTTGAGCACGGGCTTTATGAGATAGGTCCCGGCCAGGCTCGCAACGGAGCTGAGCGCCACGCACAGGAACACCAGGACGAGCAGCCACTTCTTTCCGCTTATATATCCCAGCAGCCGGAGCATGGTGCGTTTGGCGTTCTTCGGCTTCTGATAACCGCCCCTGGCGCCCGGACCGCCCCCGCCGGGGCCGCCGTGTCTCTGCCTGTTTTCAGCCATTGTCTATCGCTCCTTCCTGTTGAGATTGGTAGATCTCGCGGTAAATGTCGCTGGTCTCCATGAGTTCGTCGTGCGTACCCTCGGCGGCGATGTGGTCGTCGTCGAGGACGATTATCTTATCCGCATAGCGCACCGAGCTTATCCGCTGCGCTATTATTATGACGGTCGTATCCTTGAGGTTTTCGGAGAAGGACCTGCGTATCTCGGCCTCGGTGGCGGAGTCCACGGCGGAGGTGGAGTCGTCCAGGATGAGGATGGCGGGGTGGCGGAGCATGGCCCGGGCGATGCAGAGCCGCTGCTTCTGGCCGCCGGAGACGTTCACGCCGCCCTGGTCGAGCCAGGTGTCGAAGCCCTCGGGCATGGCCTCTATGAAGTCCAGGGCCTGGGCGTTCTTCGCGGCCTGCCTGATCTCCTCCTCCGTGGCGTCGGCCCGGCCCCAGAGCAGGTTATCCCGCACCGTGCCGGAAAAGAGGACGTTCGTCTGGAGGACCATGCCTATCCTGCTGCGCAGCTCCTCGAGCGGGTAGTCCCGCACGTCCAGGCCGTCCACGAGGACCTGGCCCTGCGTCACGTCATAGAAGCGGGGGATGAGGTTCACGAGCGTGGACTTGCCTGTACCCGTGCCGCCGACGACGGCCACGAACTGCCCGGGCTCGACGGTGAGGTCTATGCCGTGCAGGACGTCGTCGCCCGTGCCTGTGGCGCTGTATTTGAAGGAGACGTTCTTAAACTCCACCTTGCCGCGGCACTCGGGCAGCTCGATGCTCCGGCTCTCGGGGGAATCGGAGATATCGGGCTCGGCCTCGAGCACCTCGACGACGCGGCGGGCGCAGGCCACGGCGCGGGTGAGCATCAGCAGGCACATGCCGACCATGAGCACGCTCATGAGCACCTGGACGATGTAGGAGAAGAAGGCGTAGAGCTCGCCGGGCAGCAGCTCGCCCTTTGCTACGAAGCCGCCGCCGAACCACATGACGCCCAGGATGGCGGCGTACATGGAGAGCATCATGATGGGGCTTATGAGTATGACGCGCATGACGGCGGCAAGGCCGGCGTCGCGCAGTTCGTCGTTGGACTTTTTGAACTTCTTCCGCTCGAAGTCGCCGCGGACGAAGGCTTTGACGACGCGGATGGCGACGAGGTTTTCCTGGACGGTGTCGTTCAGGGCGTCGATCTTCTGCTGGAAGCGGGTGAAGAGCTTTTCGCAGGCGCGCATGATGAGCCAGAGCAGCAGGCACATGACGGGGATGACCACGACGATGACCAGCGTGAGCCTGGCGTTCATAAAGAGACAGACCACCAGTGCGGAGAGCAGCTGCACCGGCGCGCGCACCAGCATACGCAGGCACATCATGACCGTCATCTGGATGGAGTTGACGTCGTTCGTGAGCCTGGTTATGAGCGAGGCGGAGGAGAAGCGGTCGATGTCCGCAAAGGAGAAGTCCTGGATCTTGTCGAACATCGCGCCGCGGAGGTTGCGGCCGAAGCCCTGGCTCGCCGCCGCCGCAGCCTTTGACGCGGTCATGCCGCTGTAGAGCGAGAGGACCGAGAGCGCCAGCATCCCCAGCCCGGCCTTCCAGATATAAGACATTCCGCCGTCGCCGTTTATGCCGACGTCTATGATATTCGCCATGAGCAGCGGCAAAAACAGCTCGCAGACGGCTTCGATGAGGATGAAGAGCGGCGCTTTCACCGCGTCCTTTTCGAAGCCTTTGATGTAGGGGAAGAGTTTTTTTGTCATATACATCCCTCCTGACCGGCCAGAGACCTGAGATTTTCCGTGATGCGCTTGAAGTAGCCGGAGACGGCCTCGAGTTCCTCGGGGGAGAAGCCCTTGTACATCGCCTCGTCCACCTCTGTGAACACGTTCACATAGCGCTGGGCGACCTCGCGCCCCTTTTCAGTTACCCTGATGCGCTTTCTGCGCATATCGCTCTCTTCCGACTCGCGGACGATGCAGCCCTGTTTTTCAAGCGCCTTGAGGGCGGCGGTCACGGTGGCGGGGGTGAGCCGGAGCCGTTTTGCGAGCTCCTTCTGCATAACAAAGCCCTCCTCGCCGCCGCAGTGCTCCAGCAGGCAGAGCACAAAGGGGTGTCCGAAGTCCCGCACCCCGTATTTATCCAGCAGCGAGTCCGTAGCGTTCCTGTGCGCGATGTGCAGCATCCTGAACCGCCACGCGGGCGAAGAGAGCATGGCGTCGCTTTTTTCCATGCAGCCGTTCATTTCTTACCTCCGAAAATTAGAGCTCTAAAAATTAGAACTCTAAGTAATTTCGCAGTAAATGATACAGCGCCTCCTGTGAAAAGTCAACAGGGGCGCTGTTAATAATTTATGAACTTTGCCGGAAGAGCTTATTTTTCAACGTCGAGCTTGAGCTCCACGCCGAGGGCGTGGAGGGCTGCGCGCACTTTGGGCAGGTCGGCCTGGGCCATGGCCTGGCGGAGGTCGTCGTCGGGGACGAAGCGGCAATAGGTCCGGCAGAAGGCCTCAAAGTTGCTCTTCGTGCGCGGCCCGAGCTTCTTGGCGAACACGACGAGACCGACGACCACGCCCGCAAAGAAGGAGATGATGAGGTAAAGCGCGGCGAAGTGGACGACGAGAAAGCCCAGCCCCACGCAGATGACGAGCCAGATCACGACGGAGATGGTGTTCATCCTGTTTGCGCCCGTCGGGGCAAAGACCTGCTCGCCCGCCTTGCCGAACTTTGAGATGAGCGGGTAGGCCACGGTGAAGTCAAAGATGAGCTGTCTGAGGCAGATGTAGAAGTAGAACCAGCCGGCGACGAAGATGAGCGCGCCGTACATGATCTTCATTTCAAGACCCATGGTATAGGACCTCCCAAAAAACGACTTCCAATATTCTACCACCTTTTACCCGAACATGCAAGAGCCGGGACGAGGGTTTGTGGTCTAAGGCCGGGGGCGCGGGCATAGATTGTCCACATGAGAGAAGGCGAAGGCTTTGAAAACGCGGCGGCGCTGCTGCCGCAGGATATTAGGCAGGCGGCGCTTTCGCTGCCGGCGGAGGCGCGCGCCTCGGTGGAGGAGCTGCGGCTGCGCTCGGGCAGGCGTCCGGCGCTGCTGCTGGCGGAGGGGGAGTCCCCCTTCGGGCAGAGGGCGGTCCTGCCGCGGGACCTGGACACCGTGCTCGAGAACGCTACCCGCGCCTCGGCGCACACGGCGCTCGAGTGCGTGGCCTCGGGTTTTGTGACGGTGCGGGGAGGCTGCCGCGTGGGCCTCTGCGGCGAGACGGTGGTGCGCGAGGGCGGCGTCCGCTCGATACGGCGGCTCTCCTCCCTGAGCGTGCGCATACCGCGTCAGCACCGGGGCTGTGCGGAGGAGGTCTATGCCGGGCTGCTGGAGCTGGGCCTGCCGGACACGCTGCTGGTATCGCCGCCGGGCGCGGGCAAGACGACGCTCCTGCGCGAGCTCGTGCGGCTCATCTCGGAGGGCGGGCGGCGCGTTTCGCTCATAGACGAGCGCGCGGAGATCGCGGGGGTCTGGGAGGGCGCGCCGCTCTTCGACGTGGGGCCCTGCACGGACGTCATGACGGGCGCGCCGAAGCCGGAGGCCGCGGCGATGCTGATAAGGGCGATGACGCCGCAGCTTTTGGCGATGGACGAGATAACGACCCCGGCGGACGTGGAGGCGGCGCGCTCAGCCTCGGGCTGCGGGGTGAAGCTGCTGGCGACGGCGCACGCGGGGAGCCTGCGGGAGCTGGCGTCGAGACCGGTGTACCGGCCGCTGCTGGAGGATCGGGTGTTCCGCGCGGCGGTGCTCATCGAGCGGCGGGCGGGGCGCAGGCGCTACAAATTGGAGGAGCTGGGCGGATGAAACTCATCGGCGCACTGGCCCTGGTGCTGGCGAGCGCGGGCATGGGGCTCGCGGAGGCGCTGAGGCTCCGGCGGCGCGCGCGCCTGACGGCGGACCTGGCCGCGGGCCTGGAGCTTTTGCGCGGGGAGATAGTCTCGCGGCTGGCGCCGCTGCCGGAGGCAACGGAGCGGCTGGCGCGGCACGGACCGGAGACGGCGCGGAGCTTTTACGCGGCGGTCTGCGCGGGCCTGGAGAACCTGGGCGGCGCGGAGTTCGGGGAGATCTGGGCCGCGGCGCTGGAGCTTTTGGACCTCTCCGACCCGGCGCGCGCGGCGCTTTTGAACCTGGGCGGCAGCCTGGGCCGATACGGAGCCGCGGAGCAGGCCGCGGCGATAAGCGCCTGCGAGGCGGAGCTTCGCCGCGAGGCCCAAAACGCCGCGGAGGAGGCCCGGGTCATGGGCAAACTCCGGGCCGGGCTCGCCGCCGGGGGCGGGATCATACTGGCGATAGTCCTGTACTGAAAGGAAAGGGTGCGGCAAATGGAGGTCGAACTCATCTTCAAGGTCGCGGCGGTGGGCATCCTCGTCGCGGTGCTGAACATACTGCTCACGCGCTCCGGCCGCGAGGAGCAGGCGCTCATGGTGACGATAACGGGGCTTGTCATCGTGCTGGTGCTGGTGGTGCAGAAGATAAGCGAGCTCTTCGGGCTCATAAAGAGCCTGTTTTTGTTCTGAGATGGAGCTGGCGGCAAAGGCGGTCGCGGCCGGCATCTGCGCGGCGCTCATGGCGCTGCTGCTCAAAAAGTCGAACGCGGAACTCTCCGTCTGCCTGGGCCTTGCGGCAGCGGCGGCGATACTCATGGCGGTGCTGGGCCTGGCGGACGAGCTGGCCGCGGCGGCGGCGCGGGCGCGGGAGCTCTCCGGCCTGTCCCCGGCGCTGTTCACGCCCGTGGTGAAGTGCGTGGGGATAGGCATAGTCTGCGCGCTGGGCTCGGAGGCCTGCCGGGACGCGGGCAGCAGCCAGCTGGCCTCGGCTGTGGAGCTGGCGGGCGCGGCTGCGGCGCTGGTCTGCGCCCTGCCGCTGATCTCCGCGCTCCTGGACACGGTGGAGGGCCTGGTATGAGGGCGCTCGTCTGCATCCTGCTGGCCGCGTTGGCGCTGACGGCGCCGGTCCTGGCCTCGGCGGCGCAGGAGGAGCTCTACGGCGACCTCGGCATGTCCGCGGCGGAGTCCGCCGCTCCGGAGGCGGCGCGGGAGACGCTGGGGGACCTGGGCATCATGGACGCCGTGGAGCCGGAGGGAATGCTCTCGAAGCTGCTGGACGCGGCGCTGGAGGGCCTGCGCGGCTACTGGCGCGAGGCGGCGGAGGCTGCGCTGAAGCTGGTGGCCGTGGCGCTCCTTTGTACGCTGGCGGGGGCCTTTGCGGACGGCGCGGCGGCGCGCTATGTGGGCCTTGCGGGCTGCCTGGCGGTGTCCGGCCTGGCCTTTGCGGACGCCGGGGGCTGCATAAGCGCGGCCAAGGCGGCCCTGGGCGAGCTGCTGGACTTCTCCCACGCGCTGCTGCCCTGCCTGACGGCCGCGGCCGCGGCGGGCGGCGCGGTGACGAGCGCGGCGGCGAAGTACGCGGCCACTGCCCTGTGCATGGACATACTGATGGGCGCGGCGCAGAAACTGCTCCTGCCCCTGTGCTATGTGAGCATAGGCGTGCGGACGGCCTCGGCGGCGCTGGACAACCCCGCGCTGGAGGGCGCCTCGAAGCTCATCTCAAAGTTCACGGGCCTGGCGACGGCGCTGGTGATGACGGGCTTCACGGCCTGGCTGGGCATCAGCGGGGCGGTGACGGGCGCGGCGGACGCCGTAACGGCCAAGGCCGCCAAGACGGCCATATCGACGGCGCTGCCCGTGGTGGGCGGCATGATCTCGGACGCGGCCTCGACGGTGGTGGCGGGCGCGGGCCTTTTGCGGAACGCGGCGGGCGCCTTCGGCCTGGTGGCGGCGGCCTGCGTCTGCCTGGCGCCTTTTTTGTCCGCGGCGCTGCGCTATCTGTTCTACAAGGCGGCCGCGGCGCTCTGCGCCGCCTTTGCGGACAAGCGCATAGCCGGGCTCGTCTCCGAGCTGGGCGGGGTGTTCGGGATGGTCCTGGGCATCGTAGGCGCCTGCGCGCTGATGCTGTTCATCTCCATAATCTCCGTGACCAAGGCCATTGCGGGCTGAGGGCATGGGTGGGAAAGGGGGAACGAGGCGTGGAACTCGTAACGAACTGGATACGAGCCCTGGTGGGCGCGGCGGTATTTTGCGCGCTGGCGGCGGCGCTCTGCCCGGAGGGGCGGCCCAAGCGCGTGCTGAGGGCGGCCTGCGGGGTGGTGATGGCGGCGGCGCTGCTCTCGCCCGTCGCGGCCCTGGATACGGAGGCCCTGCCGAAGGCGATGGCCCGCTATTCCGAGGCCGCGCGCCGCCAGGCGGAGTCCGCAGCGGAGTCTGCGGACAGGCTCAACAGGACTATCATAGAGAGCGAGTGCGAGGCATATATATTGGACAAAGCGGCGCAGCTCGGCCTTGACGGGCTCCGGGCGGAGGTGACGGCGCGCTGGTCTGACGAGGGCTTCTGGTATCCCTGGGAGGCGCGGCTCGGCGGGCCGGAGTCGGGCAGGGCGGAGCTGGAGCGGCTCATCGAGGCGGAGCTGGGCATCCCTGCGGAGCGCCAGAGCTGGGAGGCGGAGTAGATGGCGGGCATATGGGAGAGGGCCGCGAAATATAAATACCTGCTGCTTCTTCTGGTGCTCGGCCTGGGCCTGCTGCTCTGGCCGACGGGCGGGGGCGGGGACCCGGACTCGGGCCGGACGGAGCGGGAGGCGCGGCTGGAGACGGTCCTCAGCGAGATAGAGGGCGCGGGCCGCGTGAGCGTGCTGTACTCTGACGAGGGCGTGGCGGTGGTGTGCGAGGGCGCTTCGAGCGCCCGGGTGCGCCTGGACGTCGTAAAAGCGGTGTCCGCCTACACGGGCCTCGGCAGCGACAGAATAGAAGTTCTGGGCATGGAGCGGTAATATGGCTGAAAAACAGGAGGCAAGGAACGTGAAAAAGGTAAAACGGAACATCATCATTGCGGCGGTGCTGCTGTTTGTGTGCGCGGCGGTGTATCTGAACTGGTCGTACAACAACAGCTGGGGCGCGGCAGACCCGGCCATGGTGAAGGCCGAGGACGAGAAGATGACCTCGCTGGGCGGGGAGACGGACGCGGAGCCTGCCTCCGACTACTTCGCTCAGGCGAGGCTGACGCGGCAGACCTCGAGGGACGAGGCCCTGAGCCTGCTCGAGACGGCGGCGAGCTCCGAGAGCGCGTCCCAGGAGACGATAGACAGCGCGATGAACGCGATAGCGGCCATGGCGAACTGGTCCATGCTGGAGACGCAGCTGGAGAACACGCTCATAGCGAAGGACTTTTCCGACTGCGTGGTGTACATATCCGAGGACGGCGTGACGGTGGCGGTCCCGGCGCCGGCGGAGGGGCTTTCGGCCGCGGCGGCGGCGAGGATAACCGAGGCCGTGACCAGCGCGGGCTACACGGCCGACCAGCTGAACGTCATCGAGATACGCTCGGGCAGCCCGTCCGCGGGTACGGGCGAGGGCGAGACCGATACCGGCTCGGCCGGGGCGGAGGACAGCGAGACCCTGACGGAGACTTCGCCCGCACCGCAGGCCTCGACCACGCCGCAGACCTGAAAATAAGCTGTTCCCCCCGCGCGGCGGAGGTGGTATAATGCCCATGATACCGCCGCGCAAGGGGGACAGTGACTTGGAGTTTGCAGCCCTTCTATATCTGCTCGTATTCGCGGCCTCGGGAGTGTGCGTCTCGGGGCTTGTTTTCCGTGGGGACAGGCCGGTGCTCCGGCTCTGGCTGGGGCTTGTCGCCGGGCTCGTGATGCTGATGTGGTTCCCGGCGCTCTTCGCCTTCATCTCGGGCAGCTTCGACATTTGGGCGCAGCTGGCGGCGCTGGTGCTGGCGCTCATCCTGGGCGCGGTCTGCCTGCGCCTGGGCGGGCGGCCCCGCCTGAGCCTCGCCGGGGAGCGGCGCTTTCTCCTCAGCATACTGCCGCTCGTGCTCATCGGCTGGGTGCTGATGCTGAACCACGTGATCGTCCCGGCCTCGGACGGCTCGCTCCACTCGGGCCAGAGCACCTACGGGGATATGTGTATGCACCTCGGCATAATCAGCAGCATCTCCGTGCAGCAGAGCTTCCCGCCGGAGTATTCGCTCCTGCCCGGGACGGCCATAGGCTACCCCTTCCTCTGCGACAGCGTCAGCTCCACCTTCTACACGCTGGGCGCGGGCCTGCGTTTTCCGGCGCTGCTGCCGGCGATGTACGCCTACCTGCTGGTCGTCGCGGGGGCCTATCTGCTCTTCGAGGCCTGGCTGGGCCGGGGCGGCGCGGCGACGCTGGCGCTCTATCTCTTCTTCGTGGGCGGCGGCTTCGGCTTTGCCTATTTCTTCGACCTCTCCGAGGCCGGGGGCGGGGGCATATCCCAGATCCTGAGCGGATTCTACACCACTCCCACCAACTACACGGACAAGGGCATCTACTGGGTGAACCCAATCGCGGACATGCTGGTCCCGCAGCGGGCGACGCTCTTCGGCTGGGCGCTGCTCTTCCCCTGCCTGCACCTGCTCTACCGCGCGGCGATACTGGACGAGCGCAGGCTCTTCCTGCCCCTGGGCGTGCTGGCGGGCAGCCTGCCGCTGGTGCACACCCACTCCTTCCTGGCGCTGGGGGTCATCTCGCTCGTCCTGCTCATCGCCAACTGCCTGAGCCTGCGCGGCGGGCTGCGCCTGTTTTTGTGCTACGGGCTCATCGCCGCGGCGCTGGCGGCGCCTCAGCTGCTGTGCTTCACCTTCAAGCAGGCGGCCTCCGGCAGCTTCCTGCGCCTGCACTGGAACTGGGTGAACGACAAGGACTCCTGGCTCTGGTTCTATGTGAAGAACATGGGCCTCATCTTCCTGCTGATGCCGCCGGCGCTGGCCTGCGCGCGGCGGGAGAGCCGCCTGTTCTTCGCGGGAGGGGCGCTGCTCTGGCTCATCTGCGAGCTGGTGGTGTTCCAGCCGAACTTATATGACAACAACAAGCTCATCTTCGTCTCCTACGCGCTCATGTGCGGGCTGACGGCGGAGTTTATGGCAAAGGTCTGGACGGCGCTGAGGGAGGGCGCCCTGCGGCGGGCGGCGCCGGTACTGGCGGCCTTCACGCTGACGGCCTGTTTTCTCTCCGGGGTGCTGACTCTGGCGCGGGAGTACGTCTCGGGCGACCACCTGGGCCTCGGCGGCTGGGTGGAGAGCGGCTACCAGGTCGTGTCGGCGCAGCAGCGGCGGCTGGCGGAATATGTGAGCGAGAACACGGAGCCGGACGCGGTTTTCGCCACGGCCACGAACCACAACAACGCCATCGCCATGCTGACGGGCAGGAGCATCGTCTGCGGGGCGGGGACCTTCCTCTACTACCACGGCCTGGACTACCAGCCGCGGGAGGCGGCGCTGAAGCTGGTCTACGAGCAGCCCGCGGAGTGGCTGGACTTCTACGCGCAGGAGTACGGCATAGACTACCTCCTGGTGAGCAGCCACGAGCGCGGCAGCTGGGCCGTGGACGAGGAATATTTCGCCGCGGAGCTCGACTGCGTGTATTCGGACGGGGACCTCGCGCTATACTCGCTCAAATGAGGAAAAATGTCTTTATTTTCAGGCGGGGACATGGTATACTGTATTGCTATTAAGGTAAGGAGGTAATCGCCATGGGCGAAAACTATATAACCTGCAAGGAAGAGAAGGGCAGCATCAACATCTCGGAGGAGGTCCTGGTGTCGATGGTGCGCGCCGCCGTGAACGAGATAGACGGCGTGGCCTCGCTGGTGAACAACGCCGGCGCGGAGCTGGCGGAGCTTCTGGGGATAAAGTCCCCGTCCAAGGGCGTGAAGGTCCAGATAAAGGACGGGGTCATCACGGTGGACGTCATCATCATGGTCCGCTACGGCTCGAACGTCGTGAGCGTGGCAAAGCAGGTGCAGGACGCCGTGACGGGCGCTGTCGAATCCATGACGGGCATGGGCGCGCCCGTGGTGAACGTCCACGTCTCCGGCGTGGCCTTTGACAAGTGATGACCAGGACGAAGGCCAGAGAACTGGCGATAAGGCTGATCTACGCCCAGGCGGCCTCGGACTCCGAGACGCTGCTGGAGGACTTCCTCGAGCCGGAGCACTTCGAGAGCCTGGCCTCGGAGGACGAGCTCTTTTCCGAAAAGCCGGAGGGCGCGAGCCTGGAATATATAAGCCGGCTGCTGGGGCTCTGCCGCGAGCGCCGCGCCGAGCTCGACGGCTACATCGAAAAATATTCGCACGGCTGGCGTCCGGAGCGCATCACGCGCACGGCGGCGGCGGTGCTGCGCTGCGCCATGGCCGAAGCGCTTTATATCGAGGACGCGCCGCTCGGCGCCGCCATAAACGAGGCCGTGGAGCTGGCCAAGTGCTACGAGGAGCCGGAGACCGTCGCCTTCATAAACGGCGTGCTCGGCGGCTTTGCGCGGGGCGAGGGCCTGGCTCCGGAGACTGCGGAATGACCGGGCGCGAAGCGCTCACCGTATCGGAGCTGAACGCGAGGATAAAGGGGCTCATCGAGTCCGACCCCGCGCTCGGCTCCGTCTGCGTGCGGGGCGAGCTTTCAAACTACAAGATCTACCCCTCCGGCCACCACTACTTCACGCTCAAGGACGCGGAGTCGAGCCTGCGCTGCGTGATGTTCCGCTCGGCGGCGTCGAAGCTGCGCTTCCGGCCGGAGAGCGGCATGGGCGTGACGGTCTGCGGCCGCGTTTCGGTCTACCCGCGGGACGGGGCCTACCAGCTCTATTGCGAGGAGCTCATCCCCGAGGGCGCGGGGGACCTGCAGCTGGCCTACGAGCAGCTCAAGGAACGCCTGCGCAGGGAGGGCCTCTTCGACCCGGCGCACAAAAAGCCCATCCCGCGCTACCCGGAGCGCATCGCGGTCATCACCTCCTCCGCGGGCGCGGCCGTACACGACATCATCCGGGTCCTGCGCAAGCGCTGGCCCGTGGCGAAGGTCCTGCTGCTGCCCGTGCGGGTGCAGGGCGTGGAGGCCCCGCCGGAGATAGTCGGCGCCATCAGGTACGCGAACCGCCACAGGCTGGCGGACCTCATCATAACGGGGCGCGGCGGCGGCTCCATCGAGGACCTCTGGGCCTTCAACGACGAGCGGGTCGCCCGCGCGATATACGAAAGCGAATTGCCCGTCATCTCGGCGGTGGGCCACGAGCCGGATGTGACGATAGCGGACTTCGTGGCGGACCTGCGTGCGGCCACGCCCTCGAACGCGGCGGAGCTGGCCGTGCCGGATATGTCCGAGCTGCGCGAGGCGCTGTCCGCGGCGCGGGCGAGGCTGGACCAGGCCGTGAACCGCCGCCTGAGCGAGCGGCGCAAGGGCCTGGAGGAGCTGGCGTCCCGGCGTGTGATGCAGAGCCCGACGGGCTTCATAGACCAGCGCCGTCTGGAGCTGGACTCGATAAGGCTCCGCCTGGACGCGGCGGCGACGGCGCGTCTGGGCCGGGAGCGGCAGGAATTCTCGCGCCTTGCGGCGAAGCTGGACGCGCTCAGCCCGCTCAAGGTGCTGGGCCGGGGCTACTCGATAGCCCTGGACGCCGGGGGCCGCGCGGTGAAGGACGCCGGCAGGCTGAGCCCCGGCGAGAGGCTGGAACTCAGGTTCTCAAAGGGTTCCGCGAGCTGCCTTGTGGAGAGCGTGAACGGAGGAAAATGTGATGGCTGAGAAGAAACTGAGCTTTGAAGAATCCCTGGCCCGGCTGGGCGAGGTCGTGCGCACGCTGGAGCGGGGCGACTCGCCCCTTGCGGACTCGCTCAAGCTCTTCGAGGAAGGCACGGCGCTCATCGCCGCCTGCTCGAAGGAGCTGGACGAGGCCGAGCAGAAGGTCGTGAAGCTCCGCAAGGGTCCGGACGGCGAGCCGGAGGAGCTGCCCTTCGAGGAGGCCGGGGAATGAATTTTGACGAGAGATACGCGGAGTACCTGGGCATGATAGAGCCCGCGCTGGCGGGCTATTTCGGCCGGCGCGAGGGCTTCCCCTTCGACGGGCTGCTGGAGTCGATGGACTACAGCCTCACGGCGGGCGGCAAAAGGCTGCGCCCGGCGCTGGTGCTGGAGTTCTGCCGCGTCTGCGGCGGGGAGGTCCGCTCGGCGCTGCCCGTGGCCTGCGCGGTGGAGATGCTGCACACCTACAGCCTCATCCACGACGACCTGCCCTGCATGGACAACGACGACCTGCGCCGCGGCAAGCCCACGAACCACAAGGTCTACGGCGAGTGCACGGCGGTGCTCGCCGGCGACGCGCTGCAGGCGGAGGCCTTCGGGACGATCCTGCGCTCGGAGCTGCCGGCGGAGCGGCGCGCGGCCTGCGCGGAGCACCTGGCGAACGCGGCGGGCGTAGACGGCATCTGCGGCGGGCAGTTCATGGACATGCTCTCGGAACACCCGGAGGACGAGAGCTGGCTCACGGACCTCCAGTCCCGCAAGACGGGCAGCCTGCTTTCCGCGGCCTGCGCCATGGGCGCGGCGGCGGCCGGGGCCGGGGAGGAAAAGACCGAGCTCGCCTTCCGCTACGGCGCGGCGCTGGGCGCGGCCTTCCAGATCCGGGACGACATGCTGGACGTCCTCAGCACCGAGGCCGAGCTGGGCAAGCCCATCGGCTCGGACGCGGAGGAGGGCAAGCTCACCTTCATGTCCCTCTACGGCGAGGAAAAATGTGCGCAGATGGTGCGGCGTATCACGGAGCTGGCCGTGTCGCTGGCGAAGGAGCTGGGCTCGGACTTCCTGGCCGAGCTGGCGCTCCGCCTGTCGGACAGAAGAAGCTGAAGGAAATTATGCAAGGTGTATGAATATGCAGTTAGACCGCCCGGTTCGTATTGAAAAACCGGGCGGGTTTTGTTAATATGGTATAAGGACCAGTGTTGCCGGAGCGGCGGCAAAAAATGTTAAGAGGTATCGGCTTTGGCTTTGCTTGAAAATATAAATGATATATCCGACCTGCGCGCTCTGCCCCGGGAGCAGCTCCCGGAGCTCTGCCGCGAGATACGGAGCTTTCTCATAGAAAACGTGTCCCGGACTGGGGGCCACCTGGCCTCAAACCTTGGGACGGTGGAGCTCTGCGTTGCGCTCGACCGCGTGTACGACCCATATAGAGACAGGCTGGTGTTCGACGTGGGGCACCAGTGTTATACGCACAAACTGCTGACGGGCCGCCGCGCGGGCTTCGCGGGGCTGAGGCAGTACGGCGGGATGTCGGGCTTTCCGAAGCCCTCGGAGAGCGGGGCGGACGCCTTCATCGCGGGCCACGCCTCGAACAGCGTTTCCGTGGCGCTGGGCATGGCCCGGGCGCGGACCAGGCTGGGCGGGGACTATGACGTCGCCGCCGTCATAGGCGACGGCGCGCTCACGGGCGGCCTGGCCTATGAGGGCCTTTCGAACGCGGGGCAGTCCGGAGAACCGCTCGTGGTCGTCCTGAACGACAACGCAATGTCGATCGGCTCGAACGTCGGCGGCATGGCGAAGCTCCTGAGCCGGATGCGCGTGAAGCCGGGCTACTTCCGCTTCAAGCGCTGGTACAGGAGCACGGTGGGCCGTGTGAAGCCGGTGTACGAGCTCTCGCACCGGCTGAAGGAGGGCGTCAAGGAGGCCATCCTGCCGGAGAATATGTTCGACGACCTCGGCTTTTACTACCTCGGCCCCGTGGACGGACACGACGTGGAGGCGCTGGAAAGCGCGCTTGCCTGGGCGCGCGAGATGCGCGTGCCTGTGCTGCTGCACGTCATAACGCGGAAGGGCCGCGGCTACCCGCGCGCGGAGCTGGACCCGGAGCGCTACCACGGCGTCGGCCCCTTCGACCCGGAAAAGGGCGTGGTGAAGGGAAACGTCGGGAGCTTTTCCGCCGTCATAGGCAAGGCGCTGTGCCGGGCCGCGGAGCGGGACGCGCGCGTCTCTGCGCTGACGGCCGCAATGGCGGACGGGACGGGCCTTTCGGACTTTGCAAAGCGCTTTCCGGAGCGCTTCTACGACACGGGCATAGCGGAGGGCCACACTGTCTCGATGGCGGCGGGCATGGCGAAAGAGGGCCTTATACCCGTGGCCTGCGTCTACTCGAGCTTTCTGCAGCGCGGCTTCGACATGCTCATACACGACGTCGCCCTGCTGCGGCTGCACGTCGTGCTCGGCGTGGACAGGGCGGGCCTTGTCGGGGAGGACGGCGAGACGCACCACGGCCTTTTCGACATAGCCTACCTCGGCGCGGCGCCGGGGATGACCGTCTGGTGTCCGGCGTCCTTCCGGGAGGCGGAGGACATGCTCGAATACGCGCTCTTCAAGGAGACCGGGCCGGTCGCCGTGAGGTACCCCCGCGGCGGCGAGGGCGGCTATAATGACGGCGGCGCGGAGCCCTGGAAGCTCCTGCGCGGGGGGCGCGACCTCACGATAGCCGCCTACGGGACGATGGTGAACGAGGCGCTCTCGGCAGCGGAGCTGCTGGAGTCTGAGGGCATTTCCGCGGAAATAATAAAGCTCGGCCGCGTACTGCCGCTGGAGGCGGAGCCGGTCATAGCCTCCGCAAAGCGGACGGGCGCGCTTGTCGTGGCGGAGGAGGTCTGTTCCTCGGGCTGCATAGGCGGGCGGATACTCGCCGAGGCGGGGCCGGACGCGGGCTTCAGGGCGCGGCTTTTGAACCTGGGCGAGGGCATAGTCGGCCAGGGCGGAACGGAAAAACTGCGCGCGCTCTGCGGCATAGACGCCGCGGGCATAGCGGCGGCGGCAAAGGAGCTGAGGGCATGAGCGGCGTCAGGCTGGACCAGAGGCTGGTAGAGCTCGGCCATTTCGAGAGCCGGGAAAAGGCCCGCGCGACGATAATGAGCGGCCTCGTCTACGTGAACGGCCAGAAGGCGGACAAGCCCGGCCTGGCCGTGAAGGAGGACGCGAAGATAGAAGTCCGCGGCGCGGCCTGCCCCTATGTCTCGCGGGGCGGCTTCAAGCTGGAGAAGGCGCTGCGCGTGTTCCCGATCTCGCCGGAGGGAAAGGTCTGCATAGACTGCGGCGCCTCGACGGGCGGCTTCACGGACGTGCTGCTCAAAAACGGCGCGGCTCGGGTCTACGCCGTGGACGTGGGCTACGGCCAGCTGGCCTGGAGCCTCCGGAGCGACCCCAGGGTCGTCACCATGGAGCGCACGAACGCGCGCAGCCTCACGCCGGAGATGTTCCCGGAGCCGATGGACATGGCGGTGATGGACCTTTCGTTCATCTCGGTGCGGCTGGTGCTGCCGGCGGTGCGGGAGCTGCTGCGCCCTGGCGCGCCGGCGGTCTGCCTCATAAAGCCGCAGTTCGAGGCCGGGCGCGAGGACGTCGGCAAAAAGGGCGTCGTGCGGGACAGCGCCGTGCACGAGCGCGTGCTGCGCGAATTCCTGGACTTTGCCCCCGGCGCGGGCTACACGGTCATGGGCCTGGATTTTTCGCCCGTGCGCGGCCCGGAGGGGAACATAGAATACCTGGCTTACCTCAAGAAAGGCGCGTTCGAAGCGCCCATCCCGGACGCGGCGGCGGTGGTCGCGGCGTCCCACAGAGAGCTGGCGAAGTGATGAAAAAGATCGTGCTGTCACCCAACCCCTACCGCGACCGCGGCCTGGTCCTGACCTACAGGGCCAAGGAGCTGCTGGAGCGCGATGGGAGGCAGACGGTGGTCGCGCCCGTGTTCGTGGAGGTCCCGGGCGATTCAAACATGGTCCCGCTGCGCCGCGCGGTGGAGGATGCGGAGATGATAATCTCCTTCGGCGGGGACGGGACCTTCCTGCACGTTGCGCGGCAGACCCTGGGCCTGCCCATCCCGCTGCTGGGCGTGAACGTGGGGACAAAGGGCTTCATGGCGGGCCTGGAGCCGGAGGACCTGGAGCTGGTCCGGCGCGCGGCGTCGGGCGGCTACAGGCGCAGCCTCCGCATGATGCTGGACGTGGAGCTGCTCAAGTCGGACGGCGAGGTCCTGCGCGACTGCGCGCTGAACGACGCCGTCGTGAAGAGCGACGTGAACTGTATAAACCTCACCGTCCTCGCGGACGGGACGGAGATAACGGGCTTCGCGGGGGACGGGGTCATCGTGGCGACGCCTACGGGCTCGACGGCGTATTCGATGTCCGCGGGCGGCCCCATCGTGGAGCCGGAGGCCGAAAACATCATCGTAACGCCCATCTGCGCGCACGTCATGGCGGCGAAGAGCTTTGTGCTTGCCCCGGAGCGGACGGTGACGGTGGAGCCGGAGCGGCTGCACGGCAAGCGGGTCGTCCTCTCGGTGGACGGCTCGGAGGGCCTGCCCCTCTCCCCGGGCGACGAGGTCAGGATACGCAGGTCGGAAAACTCGGTGATAATGGCGGATATGGAGGTAAGGAGCTTTTACGACACGGCCATGGGCAAGCTGAGCCGCCCCTGAGCCGCGCAGTCGAGGGCCAATTCAGGCGGGGACGCCGGGGAATAGGAGGAGTTTCAATGAAAACGGCAAGGCAGGGCATCATCCTGGAGATAATCGCATCCAGGGACATCGAGACTCAGAACCAGCTGATGGAAGCGCTCTCGGAGCGCGGGGTCAAGAGCACGCAGGCGACTCTGTCGAGGGACATAAAGGAGCTTCGCCTGGTAAAGGAGCTGTCCACCAGCGGGCGTTACCGCTACGCCCAGCCCGCGCACGACGAGTCCGCGGGCCACAATGAGAAGCTCCGTAAGATATTCAAGGAGGGCGTCGTGTCCTGCGACACGGCGATGAACCTCATCGTGCTCAAGACCCTGCCGGGCCTGGCCTCCGCGGCCAGCTCGGCCATGGACGGGATGGAGATGAGCGCGCTGGTCGGCACCGTCGCCGGGGACGACACGGTGTTCATAGCCATGAAGGACGTGCGGAGCGCCGAGCAGTTCTGTGAGGAGATAAAAAAGCTGTTCTGAGCGGGAAAGAGGCAGGCAGGTCATGCTGAGAGAGCTGCACATAGAGAATATCGCGGTGATAGAGCGCGCGGACATAGAGCCCGGCGCCGGCCTGAACGTCCTGACGGGCGAGACCGGCGCTGGCAAGAGCATCGTCATAGACTCGCTGGAGGCGGTGCTGGGCGCGCGGGCGAGCCGCGAGCTGGTGCGCACGGGCGCGGCGCGCGCGTCTGTGACGGCGGCGTTCACAGCGGATAACGCGGAGGACTGGCTCGAGGAAAACGGCCTGGACGCGGAGGACGGCGTCATCATCCGCCGCCGCGTGAGCCAGGACGGGAAGAGCTCGGCCCAGGTGAACGGGGTCCCGGTGGCAGCGGCGGAGCTGCGCGCTCTGGGCTCCGGGCTCCTGGACATCCACGGCCAGAACGACGGCAGGCAGCTCATGGACGAGACTCGGCACCGCGACTATTTGGACGGCTTTGCGGGCATGGCGGAGCAGCTTTCGCGGCACCGGGAGCTGTATTCGGCCTACAGGGAGACGGCGGCGCAGCTGCGCCGGCTGGACGAGGCCGAATCGGAGCGCGAGCGGCGCGAGCGGGACCTGCGCCAGACGGCGGAGGAGCTGGGCGCGGCGAACATACGCCCCGGTGAGGAGGAGAGCCTTTCCTCGCGGCGGGAGCTTTTGCGCAACGCGGAGAAACTGCGCGAGGCGCTGGACGCGGCGTATGAGGCGCTCTACGGCGGCGAGGGCAGCGCGGCGGAGCAGGCGGGCGGGGCCTCTGCCTGGACGGAGCGCGCGGCGGCGCTGGCCCCGGAGCTGGACGAGGCCCTGGCGGAGATCGAGCAGGCCCGGAGCAACATCGAGGACGCAGCGGAGCGCCTGAGGGACTTCCGGGAGGGGCTGGACTTTTCACCCGGGGAATATGACGCGCTGGAGACCAGACTGAGCCAGCTCCGGAGACTGGAGAAGAAATACGGCCGGGACGAGGCCGGGCTCGCGGAGCTGCTGGAGAGCGCGCAGAGGGGCCTGGAGGAGCTGGATTCCTCGGCCGAGCGGCGTGCGCAGCTCGAAGCGGAGCTTGCAAAAAGGAAAAAAGCGGCGTATAATTCCGCAAAAGAGCTGTCAAAACTGAGAAAGGCGGCGGGGGAAGAGCTGCGCGAGCGGATAGAGCTCGGGCTGCGCGAACTTTCAATGCCCTCGGTGCGCTTTGAGGCGGAGATAGTCCCAATGCAGGGCGAGCCCGGCTTCGACGAGAGCGGCATGGACGAGGTCCGCTTCCTCATGTCCGCGAACGCGGGCGAGACGCCCGGGCGGATATCGAAGATCGCCTCCGGCGGCGAGCTGGCGCGCATCATGCTGGTGATGAAGGACGTGCTCTCCGAGCGCGACGGGGTCCCGGCGATGGTGTTCGACGAGATAGACGAGGGCGTCTCCGGCATAGCGGCGCAGCGCGTGGCGGAAAAGCTGGCGCGCCTGGCGCGGAAAAAGCAGGTCATCTGCGTGACGCACCTCCCGCAGATCGCGGCGATGGCAGATACGCACTTCCTCATTGAAAAAACAGAGAGAGACGGCAGAACTTATACGAAGGTCACGCCCCTGGAGCGCGAGGGCCGGATAAGGGAGCTCGCGCGCCTGCACGGGGGCGACAACGTGACGGAAACTACGCTCGCGAGCGCGGCAGAGCAGCTCGACGCGGCGTACAAATACAAAGGGGGATTGTGATATGACTCACGGAGAAAAGGCTGCGGAGCTGAAAAAAACTCTCAACTGCGCGCAGAGCGTGGCGGTATCGCTGAGCGACCTGTGCGGTCTGGATGAAAAAACCGCGGCGGTCATAAGCACGGGCTTCGGCGGGGGCCTGCGCTGCGGCGAGGCCTGCGGCGCCTATTGCGGAGCGGTCCTGGCCCTTAGCATGACCCTGGGCGCGGACGGCATGGGCAAGCCGGGCGGCCCCGTGGCCGTGGCGGCAAAGGAGCTCTCAACTCAGTTCAAGGAGAAGTTCGGCGCGATCCGCTGTGAGGACCTGCTGGCCCTCTCCGGCGGGGACCACAGCGTATGTAACGGCTTCTGCGCCTGGTGCGCGGACAAGGCCGCCGAGCTGATAGGCAAGTAAAAACCGAAAAATTAAGGAATAAAGGGGAAAGATCGATGCAGATCTACGAGGAACTCAGGGCGCGCGGGCTTATCGCGCAGGTGACGGACGAGGAAGAGATACGCGAGCTCGTGAACGCGGGCAAGGCGACGTTCTATATCGGCTTCGACGCAACGGCGGACAGCCTGCACATCGGCCACTTCATGGCGCTGAATCTCATGCGCCGGCTCCAGCTGGCGGGCAACAGGCCGATAGCGCTGCTAGGCGGCGGCACGACGATGGTGGGCGACCCCTCCGGCAGGACTGATATGCGCCAGATGCTGACGCAGGAGAAGATCCAGGAGAACGCCGCGAAGTTCAAGGTCCAGATGGCGAAGTTCATAGACTTCTCCGAGGGCAAGGCGCTCATGCTCGACAACGCGGATTGGCTGCTGGGCCTCAACTATATCGAGCTGCTGCGCGACGTGGGCGCGCACTTCTCCGTGAATAACATGCTGAGGGCCGAATGCTATAAGCAGAGGATGGAGAAGGGCCTGAGCTTCCTCGAGTTCAACTATATGATCATGCAGTCCTACGACTTCTACCACATGTTCAAGGAGTATAACTGCGTGATGCAGTGCGGCGGGGACGACCAGTGGTCCAACATCCTGGGCGGCACGGAGCTCATCCGGCGCAAGCTGGGCAAGAACGCCTACGGCATGACGATAACCCTGCTGCTGACTAGCGAGGGCAAGAAGATGGGCAAGACTCAGTCCGGCGCCGTGTGGCTGGACCCGAACAAGACGAGCCCCTTCGAGTTCTACCAGTACTGGCGCAACATAGACGACGCGGACGTCATAAACTGCCTGCGGAAGATGACCTTCCTGCCCCTGGAGCAGATAGACGAGATGTCGAAGTGGAAGGACGCGCAGCTCAACGAGGCCAAGGAGATCCTGGCGACGGAGCTCACTGCCCTCGTCCACGGCGAGGAGGAGGCCCAGAAGGCCAAGGCCGGCGCCCGCGCGATCTTCGGCGGCGGCGGCACGGAGCACATGCCCGAGACTGAGATAACGGCAGAGGACCTCACGGACGGCACTGCGGACATCCTCACGCTGCTGGTAAAGACCGGCCTGTGCAGCTCGAAGAGCGACGCCAGGCGCAACGTCCAGCAGGGCGGCGTCACCGCGAACGACGAAAAGGTGGACGACATCGCAAAGACCTTCACCGAGGCCGAGCTCAAGTCCGGCGTGGTCCTGCGCCGCGGCAAGAAGAACTTCAACAAGGCCATAATGAAATAAGCGCGGAAGCCGCGCTCATAATGCGATAATGCCATATAGCCGGCGGAGTTTTCAGGCTCCGCCGGCTATACGGGTTTTGTGGGAGAGAAGTCAGATATCCTTTATAAACTTTTCGAGCCTGTCCAGCCCCTCCTTGATGTTCTCCATGGAGGTGGCGTAGGTCCAGCGGACGTAGTTCGGCGTGCCGAAGCCCGCGCAGGGTACGACGGCGACCATGCTCTCCTCGAGGAAGGCGGAGGCGAAATCGCTGTCGCTGGTGATGAGGTGGCCGTGCAGGGTCTTGCCCAGGAGCTCGCTCACGTTCATCATGACGTAGAAGGCGCCCTCGGGCTTTATGCAGCTGACGCCCTTTATGCTGTTCATGCGCTCATAGATATAGTCGCGCCGGGCCTGGAACACCTTGCACATCTCGTCGATGTTCTCCTGCGGCCCCGTCAGCGCCTCGATGGCGGCGTACTGGCTGATGGTCGAGGGCGCGCCGGTGGAGTGGCCGACGTAGCTGGACATGGCCTTGGCGAGCGGGAGATTGGAGGCGGAGTAGCCCAGGCGCCAGCCGGTCATGCAGTAGCACTTGGAGACGCCGTTCACGACGATGGTGCGCTCCTTGATATCCTCGCCCAGGGCGGCCACGCTGACGAACTCGCGTCCGTCGAAGAGGAGCTTGTAGTAGATCTCGTCCGCGAGTATGTAGAGGTCATGCCTGACGCAGACGTCTGCGAGGGCCTGCAGCTCCTCGCGGGAGTAGAACATGCCGCCGGGGTTCGAGGGGTTGTTGATGATGACGACCTTGGTCTTTTCCGTGACGGCGGCCTCGAGCTGTTCGGGGGTTATCTTGAAACCCTGCTCGTGGGTGGTGGTCACGATGACGGGGACGCCGCCGAGCATGGGGACCATCTCGCCGTAGCTGAGCCAGAACGGCGCGGGGATGATGACCTCGTCGCCGATGTCCACGAGCGCGGCGAGGGCCAGGAACACGTTGTGCTTGGCGCCGCTGGCGACGACGATCTGCGTGTAGTCGTAATCGAGGCCGCAGTCGAGCTTAAGCCTTTCAGCGATGGCCTTTCTGAGCGGTATGATACCGGCGGCGGGGGTATACTTGGTGTTGTTGTCGATGATGGCCTTGATGCCGGCGAGTTTGATGTTGTCGGGGGTGTGGAAGTCGGGCTCGCCTGCGCCGAAGCCGATGACGTCCAGACCGTCGGCCTTCATTTGTTTGGCCTTGGAGTCGATGGCCATTGTGGTGGAAGCGTGTACGTTCAAAGCGGCTCTGGAAAGTGGTTTCATTATTATCTCACCTCGTATTTTGATTTCTGTTGTTAGGAGCTCTGCTCGACCTTTTTGAAGTGGGCCTCGAGCATTTCTATCAGGCTGACTACGGCGGGGTTCCTGGCCCCGTCACGGCTTACAAGGTAGCCGTAGACCATCTCGAGCTTGGCCTCGAGCGGGACCGCGGCAAGTTTTTTGTTGCCCGCGCCGTAGAGCTCCGCGCGGTTCGTGAAGCCCACGGCGTTTTTCCTGCTGGATATGTAGGAAAAGCAAAGACCTTTGCTGTGCGTCCTCACGTTGACGTTCGAGGCTCCGAAGCCGGGACATGCCGCGCGCAGGAACAGCTCTTCGTTCCGGCAGAGCACGATTTCCGCGTTCTTGAGGTCCGACGCAGAGACGCTGGCCTTGCCGGCGAGCGGCGAATTGGCCGAAACGCAGGCCAAAACGTCTGTGCGCAGGAGGGGGTGCCTCTCGTCAAGCTCGGAAAAGCGGTTTGCAAATTCTGCAACGCCGCTGGGCGAGGCGCCGTAAAGACAGATCGTATCCTGTTTTCTGGCAGGCAGACTGTAGACTTCTCTGGAAGGAAGTTCCATTATGCGCAGGCTCACGTCCGGGTCCCGCCGGCTGTAGGATTGGACGATGTGCCTCAGGACGCTCTCGGTAAAAAAAGGAGAGGCGAAGATATTGAGCACCCGGCCGCCGGCGTTATCCGAGGGCTGCTCGCGTATTTTCTGAACGGCATCTTCGTTCAAACTCAGGATCTTGGAGAAGATGTCATAGGCATTTTTCCCGGCCTGCGTCGGCAGGACGCGGTTGCTCTCGTGGTAGATGAGACGGACGCCATATTCCTTCTCCATCCGGTGCAGCGCCTGGCTCAGCCCCTGCGGGGTGATAAAGAGTTCTGCCGCCGCCTCCGATATCGTACCCAGGTCCACTGCGCGGACAAAGTATTGCATATAATTCAAATTCACCGCCAGCACACCTTTCTTGTATAAGGAAAAGGCCACAAGGAAACATTTTGAAAAGTTCGTCAAAATGACATATTGATTGACTTTTATCGGAGGCAAGTTTAGTATATATAAAAAAAGATTGAATTTGAACTACGTTTTTTTATATGCCAAGCATATAAAAAGAGAGCGCGAACAGAAGCAGTCTCTGCGGGAGGAATAAATGGAATTTCGGCAATTAAAATACATCTATACGGTCTACGAATGCGGGAGCATAACGAAGGCCGCGGAGAAGCTGTTCATCTCCCAGCCCTCGCTGAGCAGCTTCATCACAAAGACGGAAAAGCAGCTCGGAGTGAAGCTGTTCGACCGCTCACAGAACAAGCTTACTCTGACCTACGCCGGCGAGAAATACATCAAGGCGGCGGAGCGCATCCTGCTCATTTACGACCGCATGATAAAGCAGCTCGAGGACATCTCCGAGAACCGCAAGGGCCGTCTGCGAATAGGCATCCCCTGGCAAAGACTGGAATACATGGCGCCCACTCTGCTGCCCCGGCTGCACGAGGAATTCGGCTCTATCGAGGTGGACATCGTCCCCGGAAACTACAGCGTTTTGGAGGAAGCGCTGCGGAATAGAAAGGTGGATTTTATAATCGTTCCCCTGCTGAAGCCGGATGAGAACTACAGCTGCGTCGAGATACACAGGGAGAATATCTACGCCGTCACCAGGAGAGGCTACCTGAGTTCCAGCTGCCTTGTGGAGGGCAGAAGAGACTCCGTGGACCTCCGGGCGATAGCCGATATGCCGATCTTCGTGCTGCCGGAATCGTTCTCGTTCAGGCGGGTGACGGAGGGGCTTTTTGAAATGTATGGAATAACGCCGTCGAACCTGGTGGAGTACCCCAGCCCGGGGAGCAAATTCCGGACGGCGGCCGCCGGCCAGGGCATCGACATCGTTCTCAAGTCCAACGTGGAGATAACAAAAAGCGTGGACCCCTTGGACGTGTTCTTCATCGGGAGCCCTCCGGCGAGCGTGGGAGTCTACGCGATCTTCAGGAAGGACGCATATATCAGCGGAGTCGAAAAAAACTGCATAAGGATAATTGGGGAGCTGTTTGGCTGAATATTTAAAATACGAATATGCGCAGAGAAATCGCCGACCCGGCAGGGTCGGCGATTTCTAATTATGTCAGAAGAAGTAAAATCGCGTCGCATATTTTCAGGGCGATAAACTCCGCGTTGATTGTTGAGGCTGAGATTAACTAGTAAGATTCCCTCAGAAGGGCCGAGGCATAGGCTGAGTTTTGCACATGAAAGGAGAGGTGACGCGCTTTGCTTGAGAAAGTCATTTATTATGACAAAAGGCCGCCGCACATTGAGAAACTGCTTATCGAATATGCCAAGCCGGGCATAGACCTGAAGTTTTACGAGCCCTCTTACGGCGAGGCGGGCTCCCTGGAGGAGGCGGAGGCGATCCTGGCCCATTCCCGCGGCGTGACGCGGGAGATCATTGACAGGGCGCCGAACCTGAAGATCATCCAGGTGGCAAGCGTCGGCTACAACCAGCACGACATAGAGTACGCGCGGGAGAAGGGCATCTATGTGTGCAACTGCGCGGGCGGCGCCTCGGACTGCGTTGCGGAGATGGTCATAGGCCTCATGCTCTCGCTGACGCGGCGCATCACGCAGCTTTCGGAGAAGGTGCGGCAGGGCGAGTGGCACAACTGGACCTACCGCCACGACACGCACACGATCATCGGCAAGACGCTGGGCGTCATCGGCGCGGGCGGGATAGGCCGGGCTGTGCTCAAGCGGTGCCGGGCCTTCGACATGAGGGAGCTCTATTACGACGTGGTCCGTATGCCGGAGGAGCTCGAGCGCGAGCTGGGCGCGGAGTACGTGGACCTCGAGACGCTGCTGCGCGAATCCGACGTGGTGATGATCCTGGTGCCGCTGCTGCCGAGCACGTATCATCTGCTGGGCCGTGACCAGTTCCGGCTGATGAAGAAGAACGCGATAGTCATAAACGACTCCCGCGGCGAGTGCATTGACCAGGAGGCGCTGGTAGAAGCTCTCAGGGAGCACTGGATCTGGGGCGCCGCGCTGGACGTGGTCTACCCGGAGCCGCTGCCCGCGGACGCGCCCCTGCTCCAGCTCAAGGATGCGAACGTGATAGTCACGCCGCACCTGGGCTCCGCGACCACCGAGCTCATGGAGGACCTCTTCAAGGTGGCCTGCGGGAACGTCATAAGGGCGCTGGACGGAGAGAGGCCCGATAGTATAGTAAACGGTTTGTGACAATAAACAGAAAGGGTGGTTTAGCTTGCGAAAAAAGCTCAGAAAAGCTGGAACTTCAATAGTCCAGGGAAACGTGGCCATGATGGAGGGGGCCATAGCCGCAAACTGCAAATTCTTTGCGGGGTATCCGATAACGCCGGCGACTGAGATAGCCGAGCACGCGGCGCTGCGGCTGCCCGAGGAGGACGGCTACTACATCCAGATGGAGGACGAGCTCGGCTCGATATGCGCGTGCATAGGCGCGAGCCTGGCGGGTGAGCGCTCCATGACCGCGACCTCCGGCCCGGGCTTCTGCCTGATGACCGAGGGCCTGGGCGCGGCGGCCATAACGGAGCGTCCGGTGGTCATCGCCTACATGATGCGCGGCGGCCCGGCGGGCGGCCAGGCGACGATGCCGGCGCAGCAGGACGTCTACCAGGCGCGCTACGGCTCCCAGGGCGACTACGAGGTCATAGCGATCTGCCCCTCCTCGGTGCAGGAGTCATTTGACTTCACGATAAAGGCCTTCGAGCTGGCCGACAAATACATGACGCCGGTCATCATCCTGAGCGACGCCATCATCGGCCATCTGCGTGAAAAGCTCGTCATCCCCGAGGAGGTCGAGGTATACGACAACAAGGTGAAGGGACCGGTGGAGTACTGGTTCAAGCCGGACGAGAACCTCATCCCGCCGCACGTCAGCTTCTACGAGGGCAGCAACGCGGCCTGGGACATCACCTGCCACGACTACCGCGGCAAGAACGTGGGCGGCAACATTGAAAAGAGCGCCGAGTTCGTACAGCGCATAAACGACAAGATAACGAAGAACGTCGAGGACATAACGGACGTCCGGACCTTCTACGACGACGAGGACATGGAAGTCGGCGTCATATGCTTCGGCAGCGTGGCGCGCAGCGCGGGCTCCGCCGTTGAGATGGCGCGCGCGGAGGGCATGAAGGTCGGCTGGATGAAGATGAACACGATCTGGCCGGTGCCGGAGCGCCAGCTGAGAGAGTTCTGCGCCAAGTGCAAAAAGGTGCTCGTGCCTGAAATGAACATCGGCAAATACGTGCGCGAGATACAGAGGGTCGGCGGCTACGACAAGGTGGTGGGCGCCTCCATCCTGGGCGGCGCGCTGTTTACTCCGGAGCAGATCCTGGAGAAGATCAAGGAGGTACGGTGACGTGAAAGAACTCTACAAGAAATACATAAGAGAGTACACTTTCCCTGAGATATTCTGTCCCGGCTGCGGCTACGGCATTTTCCTCAACGCCTTTATACGGGCGCTGGACGAGCTCGGGATCAAAAAGGGCGACATAGGCATCGTATCCGGCGGCGGCTGCGGCGCCTGGATGGGCATGAACCTGGACGTTGACGTGTTCAAGTGCCTGCACGGACGTTCGATAGCCTTTGCCGAGGGCGTGAAGATCGCGCGGCCGGACAAGCCGGTCGTAGCCTTCACGGGCGACGGCGAGAACGTTGGCATCGGCGGCAACCACATGATACACGCCGCGCGCCGCAACATCGACATCACCTGCTTCCAGCTGACGAACCTGGTCTACGGCATGACCGGCGCCCAGAAGGCGCCCACGACCCCGCTCTACGGCAAGACCAAGACCTCCCCCTACGGCAACGAGGAGGAGCCCTTCGACGTGGGGCGTCTGTGCATAGCGGCGGGCGCGACCTACTTTGCGCGCTGGACCACCGCGCATCCGGTCCAGCTGCAGAAGGCCATCTGCGAGGCGATACAGCACAAGGGCTTTTCCGTTGTCGAGGTCATCAGCCAGTGCCCCACGGGCGCGGGCAGGAACATGTACGGTACGGACCAGGGCTACGAGATCATGGACATGTTCAAAAAGACCTACACCCCGCTCAGACCCGGAGAGGAGCCGGACATCACGAACACATCCGGCAGGCTGGGCAAGTTCTATGAGGTTCACAAGCCGACTTTCATGGACACCATGGATGCAATTAAAAAGGAGCGGAATTTGATATGACGATAGTATTCGACAGGCAGTGGTGCAAGGGCTGCGGCATCTGCATCCACTATTGCCCCAAAAACGTGCTCGAGATAAGCGAGGAGCGCAGCGCCGGCGGATACAGGATGCCCTACGCCAAGGAACCCGAAAAGTGCATAGGCTGCAGGACCTGCGAGCGGCTCTGCCCGGACCTGTGCATCGACATTCAGGATTGAGGAGGCAGGCAGGTATGAGAAAGGATTTCAGGATCTCCGGTTCCGGCGGCCAGGGCGTCGTATCGCTTGCGATACTGCTTGCAAACGTCTACGGCGTGTATGAAAATTATGAGGTCGCGCAGACTCAGAGCTACGGCGCCGCCGCCAGGGGCGGAGCCAGCCAGGCGGGGCTCGTCGTATCCGACAAGCCGATAGATTACATCGAGGTGGACAAGGCGGACGTGTTCGTCGCCTTCAACGAGGCCTCGTTCAAGACCTATTACCCCAAGACCAAGAAGGACGCCATCATCTTTGTGGACTCCACCCTGGTCCCGAAGGAGCTCTATGCTGACATCCCGCACACGGTATACGAGATACCGGCGACGGACATCGCGGAGCACCAGTTCAAGCTGTATATGGCGAACGTGGTGATGATGGGCTTTATCGCGGCGAAGCTCGGGAACATCAGCTTTGACTCGCTCACAAAGGTCATAGCGGACCAGCTTCCGGCCAGGGCCTACGAAGAAAACGTGGCGGCGCTCACTGCGGGGTACGAAAGAGGAAAGAGTTAATGGATCTTTATGAAATCGAAGGGAAGAAACTCCTGAAGGAATTCGGCATACCCACGGACGAGGGCTTCCTCTACACCGGCGACCCGGCCGACGAGCGGATAAAATATCCCTGCGTGCTCAAGGCGCAGGTGCTCAGCGGCAAAAGGGGCAAGGCCGGCGGCGTGAAGGTGGTCCGGGACCGGGCCGAGCTCGAAAAGACGGCGGCGGAGATATCCGCGCTGACCATCGGCGGAAAGCGGGTAGAGGCGGTGCTGGTGGCGCCCTTCATGGACATCGCGCGGGAGCACTACCTGGGCATAACGCTGGACCCGCTCAACAGGAAGAGGATACTGCTCTACTCCGCCTGCGGCGGCATGGACATAGAGCAGCTCGCGCAGGAGGACGCCTCCAAGCTGGTGCGCATGGACGTGACGGAGGGACTGGACGCCGAGCACCTGCGCGAGCAGGCCGTCCTGAGCGGCGTGAGCGAGAGCACGGCGCAGCAGCTCGCGTACATCGCCGCGAGGCTCTATAAGCTCTTCATAGAGCGCGACGCCACGACGGCGGAGATAAACCCCATAGCCGAATCTTCGGACGGGCGCCTCACAGCGGCGGACTCCAAGGTCGTCGTGGACAGCAGCGCGCTCTACCGCCAGCCCGACCTGACCGTCATACCGAGGCCGGAGCTGAACGAGCTCGAAAAGGACGCCGACGAGCTGAAGATCGGCTACGTCGAGGTGGACGAGGGCGGCAACGTGGGCCTGGTTGTGATAGGCGCCGGGCTCGGCATGGCGACGCTGGACACTGCCATACACTACGGGCTCCGGCCCTATGACTTCACCGACCTGGGCTCCAAGCTCAGCGAGCGCTGCCTGAGGACCGGCGTCAAGCTGGTGGTCCAGAACCCGGGGATAAAGGCGATACTCTTCAACGGTTTCGGCGGGATGTACAGCACTCGCGAGATGGCTGAGTGGATACTCGCCAGCATAGACGAGTTCGGGGACAGGAAGATCCCCGTCGTCGTCAAGCTGAGGGGCTATAACCCCGAGGAGGGCTGGAGCCTGCTGGAGAAGGCCGGCATACCGCTCGTCAAGAACGGGACGACGGACGACGCCGTAAAGCTGCTGAAGCGGGAACTGGAGGAAGCGATATGAGCATTCTCGTCGGGAAGGACACAAAACTCATTATACAGGGCATGACGGGCAAGGGCGGCAGGGTCCACGCCAGGCGTATCATCGACTACGGCGGGAACCTGATAGCCGGAGTAACGCCCGGGAAAGGGGGAACGGAGGTAGAAGGGCGGCCGGTCTACAACACGGTGGCGGAAGCCAAGGCCGCGCACCCGGAGATAAACGCCTCGCTCATACTCACGCCGTCGTCCTCGGTACGCTCCGCCGGCTTTGAGGCGGTGGAGGCCGGCATCGACACGATAGTCATTTCGACCGAGTGGGTCCCAGTGCGCGACACACTGGACATCGTGACGGCGGCAAGGAAGAAGGGCCTGACCGTGATAGGCCCGAACACGGTGGGAGTCATCTCGCCGGGCAAGGGTATACTGGGCATAATGCCCGGGAACATCTATGGCAAGGGCGGACACATCGGCCTGGTGTCGAGGAGCGGGACCCTGACGCATGAGAACTCCTCGAACCTGACCTTTGCCGGCTACGGGATATCGACCAGCCTGGGCATAGGCGGCGACCCGATCATCGGCCTCAATCACAAGGAGGCCCTGGAGCTCTTCCGGGACGACGAGGAGACGAAGCTGATCGTCATGATAGGCGAGATCGGCGGAGGCGGGGAGGAGCTTGCGGCAAAGTACATAGCCGAGACGAAGTATCCGAAGCCGATAATCGCGTTCATCGCCGGCTCCAAGGCGCCGGCGGGCAAGAATATGGGACATGCGGGAGCGATAGTATCCGGCCACGTCGGGACGGCGGAGTCCAAGGTCGCCGCGCTCTCGGCGGCGGGCGTGCGCATAGCGAGCACCCTGGGCCAGATACTTGAGCTAGTCGCAGAGGAAGATGAAAAGATGGATCACGTCCTGCACACCGGATAAGTAAAACCAAACAAATAGAGGGGTGAAAATCGTGAGCAAAGCAAAAACCGGCAACAGCTTCTGGTCGAGTTGGAAATGGCTCATTGAAATCGTACTTTTCTCAGTCATAGCGGGTCTGCTGATCTATGCCGTCCCGATGGAGGGACTTGAATTTCAAGGCAAGGTAATGCTTGTAATGTTCCTCTGGTGCGTGGCGCTCTGGATCGCCAAGCCGCTGGAGGAGTGGCTGGTAAGCGTCATCGCCTGCGTCATACTGGTCATCTTTTTCGGTATCGACCACAAGGGACTGCTGAGCGGCTTCCAGAACCCCGGCTGGTTCCTCGTGATCTTCTCCCAGATGATCGGAATCACGATGGTGATGACCGGCCTGGGAAGGCGCATGGCGTATTTCATAGTCTCCAAGCTCGGCAAGGGCGGGGAGCTGATGGCTAACTACGCGGTCGGCGCGACGACGGCGCTGTGCACGCTGATAATCCCGTCCGCGGGCGCGCGGACCTCGACCCTGGTAAACATAGTTGACGAGCTGAGCGAGAGCCTCGGCTTCAAGCGTGGCGAAAGGGGCGGCGAATCGCTGGTCATGACTGGCATGTTCGTCAACACGACGGGCACCATCATGTTCCTGACCGGCACCAACACCATCCCCATGGGCCTTGCGATAGTCATGGAGGCCACGGGCAGGACCATGAGCTGGGGCGAATGGTTTGCGGCGGGCTTCCTGCCGGGCGCGATCTGCTGCCTGCTCATCCCGATGTACACGCATCTTCTCTACAAGCCCAAGAAGTCCAAGACCGGCGGCCCCGCGGAGCCCAAGAAGATAGACGTCGGCTTTGCGAAACAGGCGCTGGCGGAGATGGGTCCGATGTCCACGGGTGAAAAGTGGTCTCTCATCTGCTTCTCGCTGACCGTTCTCCTCTGGGCGACGGGCAGCCTGACCGGCATAAATGCGAACATCGTCCCCTGGCTCACCGTGTTCCTGCTGCTCATCCCCAACTTCGCACCCGGGACCAGCAAGGAGATAATCAGGGAGGTCCCCTGGAGCGCGATGCTCTGGATAGGCCTCGCGATGGGCATGGCCAACAACGTCAACAGCAGCGGCGGATTCCAGTGGCTCGTTGACACCTTCTTCACCAGCAACGCCGCGGTACAGAGCCTCAGCTACACCGGTTTCCTGATAGTTTGGCTGCTGCTCGTGCTGTTCATCCACATCATCTTTGCCGGCATGGACCCGATGGTCACGCTCTTCACTCCCATCGGCATGTCGATAGCGGCGGCGCTCGGCTTCGACGTCTTTACCGTGGGCGTCATCACGATAATGGCGGTCTGCGTGGGCGCGAACTTCATGGCTTTTAACAGCCAGTCCAACCTGCTTTGGTGTGCTACCAACCGATTCACGCCCGGCCAGCAGCTGGGAGCGGCATGTCTCATCAACGTATCAGTGGCGGTTGTGCTTTTGCTGACGCTGCTGTTCTACTGGCCGCTCATCGGCATGGTTTGAGCAATGGACGCATGACTTGCGGGGCAACAAAGAGAGATTAGGCAGGTGAAGCCTGTGAAAAGGATAAAGTTAAAGTCAGCGGCGTCGGTCGCCCTCGGGCCGCTTGTCTACGTTCTGATCCTGGCGGCGCTGCCGCCGGAGACGTTCACCTTCGAGATGCGCTGCGCGATAGGGACGCTGTGCTGGATGGTCTGCTGGTGGCTGCTGCCGCCGGTGGACTACCCGGTGATCGGGCTGCTGCCCATAGCGCTCAACGCGCTCTTCCCCATGATCCCGATGGCGGACATCATCTCGCAGTACGCCTCGGACTCGATCATACTGGTGCTGTCCGGGATGATAATAACGGCGTCCTGGGAGTGTACGGGCCTGAACAAGCGGATCGCCACGGCGTTTTTGAACCTGGTAGGCACGTCGGTGCGGGCGCAGGTCATGTTCTGGTTCCTGCTCTCGACGGCGCTGTCCACCATCTTGCCGAACCTTGTCGTCGCGGCGACCATCTCGCCCATCGCCATGTCCATGCTCAAGTACGTCGGTGAGGGCGATATCGCAAACAGCAAGGCGGGGAGCATGGTGGTCATGTCCGTGGCCTGGGGCGCGGGCCTGGGCGGGATGGCGACACCGATAGGCAGCGCCTCCAACCTGGTCGTCATAGAGTATCTGGAGCAGGTCTCTGGAAGGGAGTATATGTATATCGACTGGGTCGTGCGTTTTGCGCCCATAATGCTGACCCTGCTCGTGACCTGCACGGTCTATGTGTTTCTCATCAGCCCGAAGAACGCCACGCTTGCCGGGTCCAAGGAGTATTTGGCAAAGGTGCGGGCGGACATGGGCAGGATGTCGCGGGACGAGGCGCTGTGTTTCACGGTGTTTCTGGTTGCGGTGGGGCTGGCGTTCACGCGGAGCCTCTATGCCGAGCTGCTGCCCGGCCTGGCGCCGGCGTATTCCTTCGCCGCCTGCGCGATAGTCCTGTTCCTCATCCCGGGCAAGGAGAGCAAGCGGATAGTGAACTGGAAAAAGGTAGAGTCCGAGGTTGACTGGGGCCTGCTCTACATGTTCGGCGGCGCGCTGTCCCTGGGCAATATGCTGACGGGGACGGGAGCCGACGTGGCGATAGGCACGCTCATCAGCAACACGGGCGTGAGCAGTACGCTGGGCCTGGTGTTCATCATTGTGACCTTCACACTGGTGATGTCTGACCTCACCAGCAACGGCGCGACGGCATCTATGTGCCTGCCGATAACCATGGCGATCGCGACCGCGCTGGGGGCCAACGCCACGCCTCTGCTGTACATCACGGCCATCGGCATAAACCTTTCGTTCACGATGCCCACCTCCATCCGGGCGATACCCGTGGGCTACGGACTCAAGCCATCGTTCATGGCCAAGAAGGGGATAGTGCTCTCCGCCATTATCATAGCGGAGATGACGTTCCTGGGCTGGGCGCTGATAGAATTCTGGCCCGCGTTCAGTTTGTAGCACAAAAAAGAAGGCGCCTCATCCGGCTGTACCGGATGAGGCGCTTTTTCCATGCCCGCGCGTTTGGACAAAAAAACCTGAGTCCCGCCCCTTGACAAAGTGAGAATATTGTATATAATCAATATACACAATATACAAGGGTGATCATACTTGGATATCAAAATCAGCAATGCGGGCGGTGTGCCGATATATGAGCAGATCGCCGCGCAGATAAAGGCAAAGGTCATTTCCGGGGAGCTCAGGGAGGGGGACGCCCTTCCCTCGATGCGCCTTTTGGCGAAGGAGCTGCGGATAAGCGTCATCACGACGAAGCGCGCCTACGAGGAATTGGAGCGCGAGGGTTTCATCGTGTCCATGACGGGCAAGGGCAGCTTTGTCGCGGGGAAGGACCTGGAGTTCGTGCGGGAGGAGCACCTGCGTCAGATCGAGGAGCTGATGAGCCGGATAGTCGAGCTGGCCACGGCCTGCGACATCGGCCTCGACGAGCTCACGGAGATGCTCCGACTCAGCTTTGAAGGAGACTGAATATGGAATACGCAATCGAGGTCGAGGGCCTCACAAAGCACTACAAGGGCTTCACGCTGGACAATGTGAGCTTCAGGCTGCCCTCGGGCTGCATAATGGGCTTCATAGGCGAAAACGGCGCGGGCAAGAGCACGACGATCCGGCTGCTGCTGGGCCTGGCGCGCGCGGACTCCGGCCGGGTGCGGCTGCTGGGCGAGGACCCGGAGAGCGCCGGGACGGACCTGCGGGAGCATTTGGGCGTGGTCATGGACGACTGCTGCGTCCCGGAGACGCTGTGTCTGCGGGACCTGCGCAGCGTACTCCGCGCGGGCTACCGCAGCTTTGACGAGGCCCGGTTCAAGGCCCTGGCGGAGCGCTTTGAGCTGCCGGAGCGCAAGTGCGTGAAGGACTACTCGCGCGGGATGCGGATGAAGCTCTCGCTCACGGCGGCGCTCTCGCACGACTGCCGCCTGCTCATCCTGGACGAGGCGACGAGCGGGCTGGACCCCGTGGTCCGGGACGAGCTGCTGGACCTCTTTCTTGAGTTCATCCAGGACGAGGGGCACAGCATCTTCGTCTCCTCGCACATACTGAGCGACCTGGAGAAGGTCTGCGACTACATCAGCTTCATCCACGGCGGGCGGCTGATCTTCTCGGAGGAGAAGGACGCGCTGCTGGAAAAGTACGTCGTGGCGAAGCTGAGCGAGGCGGAGCTGCGCGCGCTGGACCCGGCGAAGGTCGCTGGGGTACGGCGCTCGGCCTTCGGCGTGGAGGCGCTTGTGGAGCGCGGCGCGGCGCGCGGCCTGGTCTGCGACCCTGCGGGCATTGAGGACATCATGCTCTATTATCTGAGGGGTGAGGGAAAATGAAGGCGATGATACTCAAGGACCTGCTCTGCCTCAAGCACCAGGCGAAGAGCGTGCTGCTGGTGTGGCTGGTGATAAGCGTGGCCACCTCGAACGCGCAGTTTTTCAGCGCGCTGGGGATATTGTACATCGTGATGCTGCCGATGACGACGCTGAGCTACGACGAGCGCGCGAGCTGGGACAGGCGGGCGCTGACGATGCCTGTGACGCGGGCGCAGGTGGTGCTGAGCCGCTATGTGACCGCGCTGCTGGCGGGGCTTTTCATCTGCGCGGTGGGCGCGGCGGTGATAGGCGTGATGGACGGGCCGGAGCACATGCCGCTGAGCCTGGGCTTTTACCTTTTGGGCGTGTTCATGCTCTCGCTGGGGATGCCGCTGATGCTCTGGCTGGGCGTGGAGAAGGCGCGGATACTCGTGGCGCTGTGCTATCTGGTCCCCTTCTGCCTGCTGCTGCTCTCGGAGAAGCTGGGCCTGGACGTGGTGGGCTTTCTGAGCGGCCTGAGCCGTCCGACGCTGGTGCTGACGGCCGTGATAGCCGTGCTGGGCGTGCCTGCGGCGTCCGTGCTCCTGTCCGTGGCGATATATAAAAAGAAGGAGTTTTGAGCCCGATCGCTTCGCCGTCATCCCGCCGTCGAATTGCGCACGGGTGCAAAAAACCGCCGCCCCTCCAGGGGCGGCGGTGCTTTTTTATCACTCGGGCAGCTTGCAGACGTCTATCCACTCGAGGGCGTTGGAGTATTTCCAGAGCTCGTCCATGTTGAGCTCTATGGCGCTCGCGCCGCTGCCTACCGCGGGGTAGACCGTCTCGAAGCGCTTCAGGCTCTCGTCGAGGTACACGTCCACGCCGTCATTTATGCCGAAGGGGCAGACGCCGCCCACGGGATGTCCGACGAGCTCCAGGACCTCGTCCGCCGTCAGCATCTTGGCCTTGAAGCGGAACTTCTCCTTGAACTTGTGGTTATCTATCCGCGCGTCGCCGGCGGCCAGGATGAGCAGCGCCGAGCCGTCCGGCTTTTTGAAGGACAGGGTCTTGGCTATCCGGGCGCCGTCCACGCCCAGCGCCTTTGCCGCGAGCTCCACCGTCGCGGAAGAGACCGTGAATTCTATCACGCGGTCCTCCATCCCGAACTGCCTGAAATATGCGCGCCCTCTCTCAATGGACATCTCTTTCTTTGCCTCTCTTTCAAATTATTTGCAGAACCATTCCAGCAGGTCCAGCGTCCCCTCGCCCTGCGCCATGGCCAGGCTCTCCGTGAGGAGCACGTCGTCTATGTCGTAATACTGCACGAAGTAGCTGAGCGTCATCGCGTTATACTTGCGGTAGTCGATGACATAGACGTTGTGGTAATTCTGGCTCAGATAGGGCGCAAAGGGGTTGCCGAAGGAGTCTTTTATGACGACGCAGTTGGGGCCGTCCGGAAGGTCGTTGTTGGTGATGGTGACGAGCGGGTGGTCCCCGCCGAGGAAGGCCATATACTTCGAGTAGATGCTGGACTTGGACATGTCCGTCAGCACAGGCCACTCGAAGGCGCTGCCGTTGTCCTTTGTTATCGTCATCGTGATATCGCCGGGCGGGTCGTAGGCGAGCACGTTGTCCTCCCGCAGCTTGGAGCTCTGGGAGCAGTTGCCGTAGAACGAGCCGAGGAAGGGACCCATGTCCAGCTCGGTGAAGTCCTCCAGCGCGGCCGGCTCCATGCCCGCGACCTTGCAGAACTGGACATAGGAGTAGTAGGCCGCGAGCGCCGTCCAGTGGTGGTCGGTGCGGAAATAGAGGTATTCGTCGTTGTGCTCGATGAGCGTGTTGAACACGTTCACGGCGTTCACGTTCTCGTTCACCTGGGAGAAGATATAGCTTATCGTCTGGCCCTGGTCCGTGCACTTCAAAAGCTCCATGTAGTCCGAGGACACGACCACGCCCACGCTCGTGGGGATGAGGATGTCGTAGAGCTTCGCGCCGTACTGTTCGAGCATGTCGGCGCAGGAGTTCACGAGCTTCACGTGCCTGTCCGAGCCGTACTGCGAGAAGCCGTAGTAGGCGAAGGCGGCGTCTCCTATCTGGAGGACGTTGCCGTAGATGACCTCGGTCTCGTCGTCCACCTCGAGGCCGCCCCAGTGCTCGACGGACTCCTCCGGCGGCGAGGTCAGCACGACCTCGGGCGTGGGCGGCGGGGTGGGTTCGGGCGTGGGCTCCGGCGTCGGCGTGGGCTCGGCGGACTGCTCCGGCGTGGGCTCCGGCGTCGCGCCTGCGGGGGGCAGCTCGTCGGCCTCGCCCAGGTCGCCGTAGATGACGACGTCGTTTATCCCGTGCAGCTCGCCCAGCCTGGTCGAGACGCTCATCCAGTAGTCCCGGAATGGGAAGGTGTCTGAAAACCAGAGGCCGATCTGGTCGAAGTACTCGCCGGAGAACAGCGTTTCCACGGAGAACTTGGGGAATTCCGTAAGCCTGCGCTTTTCGCTCACGGACTCCGTGGGCCGGAGCGGGATGACGAAGGCCACCGCAGTCAGCACGAACAGCACCACGAAAAACGGCGCGGCCGTGCGCAGACGGCTGCGGTTTTCCGCGCGGCGGCGCGCTTTTTCGGACTTGTATTTTCCGCTGTTTTTCATGCGCGCACCTCAGAAGTTGAAGTAGATGAAAAAGTCATAGCTGTCTCCCACGAGCGAGGCCGTGGAGAGCAGCAGGAGGATGATGGGGAAGAGGACATAGGCAAAGAGGTTCCGGAGCTTTTCCCCGGAAACGCTCCGGCAGAGCCGCCGGTTGAGGCCGTTCGCCATGCACTTCACGAGCGGCGTGCAGGCCAGGACGGAGACGGCGAGCAAAAAGAGGTTGTTTTTGAGCAGCGTCAGGCTGAAGAAGTCCGAGGCCGCGTTGCCGTTTCCCCCGAAGAGGCCCAGGAACACCGTCCAGCCCAGCCGCACGTCCGTGAAGTGGAAGAGTATCCAGCCTGAGAACACGACGAAGAGCAGGTAAATGTGCGGCAGGACGTGCAGCTTTTCAAAGAGCCGCTTGAGGAAAAGCCGCTCGATGACGATGAAAACGAAGAAATATAGCCCCCAGAGCACAAAGTTCCAGTTTGCGCCGTGCCATAGCCCGGTGAGCGCCCAGACGATGAAGAGGTTCAGCACCGAGCGCGCCTTGGAGCACTGGCGCCCGCCGAGCGGGATGTACACATAGTCGCGGAAGAAGGTCCCGAGCGAGATGTGCCAGCGCCGCCAGAACTCCGTGACGGTCTTGGACATATAGGGGTAGTCGAAATTCTCAAGGTAGTGCAGGCCGAGCATCCGGCCCATGCCTATGGCCATGTCGGAGTAGGCGGAAAAGTCGAGGTATATCTGCAGCATGAAGGCCGCAACGCCGACCCAGGCCCCCAGGGCCGAAAGGTTCGAGAGCGTGTGGATATTTTCCGCAAAGAGCGAGGCGTTGGAGGCGGTGTCCGTAGCTAGCAGGAGCTGGTCCGCCAGTGCGCCGCAGGGGTCTGCGAGCAGGGTCTTTTTGGCGAGGCCTACCGTGAAGCGCAAAATGCCGGGCAGCAGGTCGCGGCTGTCCCGCTCGACAAAGAGCTCGTGCGCGACGGTCTTGTAGCGCACGATCGGCCCGGCCACGCACTGGTGGAAGAGCGCGGCGTAGAGCAGGACGTTGAGGTAATTCGGCTGGGCCTCCGCGTCGCCCCGGTAGACGTCCACGACGTAGGTCAGCAGCTGGAAGGTGTAAAACGAGATGCCGATGGGCAGCGCAATGCTCTCGATGAACTCCGGCACCTGTCCGAACACGGAGCAGACAAGGCCGGAATACTTGAAAAAGCCGATGAGCAGGATGTCCACCGTGCAGGACACGGCGACCCAGAGCTTCTTCCTGCCCCGAGTCCCCGCCCCGGCCACGCGCAGCGCGCAGAACCAGGAGGTGAGCGCCATGAACATCAGCAGCAGGACGTATTTCGGCTCGCCCCAGGCGTAAAACACCAGGGAGAACAGGAGCAAAGACATATTTTTTGCCTCTCTGCTCCGGCACAGGACATATGCCAGCAGCGAGAGGGGCAAAAATGCATATATGAAGATGAGACTTGAAAATACCATACCCCGCGCACCAAACCTGTCAGGATCCGGCAGGGACGGCCGCCCCTGCCGGTGTAAAAAACATTATATACCGTTATTCTTCGGTGCGCAAGGCAATTTTTGCAGCGTTGACAAAGAGCGAGCCGTCCTCGCCGCTCTGCCAGAAGAGCAGGAGCTCCTTCTCCGGGCCGAAGCTCAGGCCCATCGTGGGCATGTCCATGAACCAGGCGCTGATCTCGACGCACTCCCCGGCCTCGAGTCCGCTTATCCAGAGGTAGTCGCGCAGGCGTTCGAAGTCCGAGCCCTCGCCGTCGTCGTCATATGCGTAGTAGAAGCTGCCGCCGAGCGTGACGCTGCACAGGGCGAAGGGCGCGGTGTCCGCCTTGGCGCTGAGATAGAAGGCGGGGGCCTCCTGGTCCAGGGTTATTGAGTACACGGGCTCGGAACCCGGCTCGTCGCTGAGCTCGAAGTCCTCCGCGCCGCTCGCCCCCTCCGGGGCGGAGGCCGGGACGTACTCGGGCTTTATGAGCCCCTCCAGCTCGGCATAGGGCAGGACGAAGGTGAAGCTGCCGTCGGACTCGGGGGCTATCTCGCCCTCCGAGGCGACGAGCGCCAGGCCCTCGTTGTTGAGGTACCAATGCCCGCCCTCGAGCGCGGAGTCCACGAACTCGCGCAGGCCGCTGAATCCCTCGGACTCGTCCATGGCCGCGGCCTGGGCCTCGACGGCCTCCGCAGCCTTCGCGCCGAGCGCGCCGGTGTCCGTGAAGATGTCCGAGAGCGCGAGCTTCGCGCCGGTCATGGTGTTGAAGCACATGCCGACGTAGTCGCCCTTGCCGTGGGACCCGCCTGTGTAGGCGTAGTCCACGCAGAGCAGGCTGAGCACCGCGCCGTCCCCGCGCTCCACGCTGGCGGTGCGTGTGAGGCTGCGCGGCAGGAAGAGCGCGCGCTCTTCCTCGCTGAGGGTTTTGAATTCGTCCTCGGCCTGCTCGAATATCTCATCCGCCTGCGCGCCGCCCTTGGCGAGGCGGCTGGCCAGGGCCGAGCTGATCCGGTAGGACGCCGTCGAGCTGGCGGAGACCGTCACCACCGGCTCGGAGTAGTAGCCCAGAAATACCAGCGAGCCTTCCGAATCACGCAGCTCGGACTTGGGCTGCAGCAGGACGCTTATCCGCAGGTCCTCCGGCGGCGGGGCCTGGGTCTCCTCCGGCTCCGCGCTGGGCGCAGGCGTCGGGGAAGGCGCGGCGGTCTCGTCGGGTGCAGGGCTCTCCTCCGCGGGCGCGCCGGAGCAGGCCGCAAGCGATAGGCAGAGCAATATTGCAAGGGTCGTCGCCAGGATGCGGTTTTTCAAGGCAAGCACCTCCTGAAATCGTTCGATACATATTATACCACGGGTCACACCGCTTGGACAGAGAAAGCGCCGCGAATGTTCCCGAAACCGCTAGAGCAGGGCGGCATATTCCGGCTTTTCGTGCAGGACGCGGCGGACCTGCACCTCCCCGCCCGAGAGGACGAAAAACACCAGGCAGCCCTCCGCGCGCAGGCAGCGGTAGCCCCGGGCGCGCAGCGCAAGGTCCCGCGGCCGCGGGCAGCGCTCCGGCATCAGGGCCAAACTGCGCATCTGCTCCGCGATAAAGTCGTAGCTGCGCAGCGCGGCGGGCGGAGAGAGCCTGTCCAGCCGCCGGACCAGCTCTTCCAGGTCCCGGACGGCGGCGGGGCAGAGCCGGACCTCATAGCGTTCCATGCACGCACTCCCTCAGCGCCCGCAGGACCGAGCTCAGCTCGCTGCTCGGCCCGCCGGAGGCAGTCTCCGCCTCGGCCTCCGCCAGCTTGCCGTAGAGCTCGATGAGCGCCATGCGCCGCTCGTATTCCTCAATGCTCAGGACCACCATGTCCCCGGCCCCGTTCCGCGTGATGAAAACCGGCTCCCGCGTCCTCCGGCAGAAGTCCGAGATCTCGCTCGCGCTGTTGCGCAGGTCCGATATAGGCCGTATGCTCGGCATAAGGACCACCTCCCTGCGGAAATGTTAGCATAATATTGAGCATATTTCAATGTGAATCTTGAGTATTAGGCCGGAAGCGCCGGCGGGGTGTTCACAAATTATCGGGGCTGTGTTAAGATATCGGGGAGACCTGCGAACGAAAGGGGAAATCTCCGGTGGAAGAATGTGTAATCCTCACTACGTCGCTTGCGCGCCGGTTCGAAGCGGCGATGCGAAAGGGGCGGGCGGTTTTGTTCAGCGCGCCCTGCGGCTTCGGCAAGACGGCGTCCGCGCGGGCGCTGCTGGCGGGGAAGAGGGTCTGCGCGATCTCGGCGGAGGACCCGGAGCTCAGTCTGCCCGCGCCGGGCGGCAAGTGGGACGTGCTGCTGGTGGACGACCTCCAGTGGCTGAAGGACTCCGCCGAGCAGGAGGCCCTGTGCGCGGCGATACGTGAGAACCCGGAAAAGAAGTTCGTCCTGCTGACGCGCGGCACGATGCCCGGCTGGCTGCTGCCCTTCCAGCTGGCCGGAGTGCTGACGGTGCTCGGGCCATGGGACCTCGCGCTGGACAGGGACGGAGTGGACCGGCTGCTTGCGCAGAACGGGATAGCCGTGAGCGATACGGAGCTCACGGCGATACACATAGAGTCGCGCGGCTGCGCGCTGCCGCTGAGCCTGCTGGCGAGGCATCTCGCGGCAGGGGAGAAGTATAGCAGCGCCCTGACGGATGTCATCCGGCGCGAGATGTATTCGCATTTTGACGAACTGGTGTTCAGCCGTATGGACCTGGAGACGCGGCGCCTGGCGATGGAGCTGGCGCCCTTTGAGCCATTCGGCCCGGAGCTTGCGCGGATAGTGAGCGGGAACAGCCGCGCGGGCGAGCTGCTGGAGCAGTTCCAGGCGGAGACCTCCGCCCTGCGTCCGGAGCGGATAGACTCCTATAGCTATTGGCCCATCTTCCGGCGCTATCTGCTCTGGAAGCTGGAAAGGGAGCAGGACGAGGCCAGGCTGCGCGCGCTCTACGCCCGGGGCGGGCTCTACTACGAGCTGAACGAGGACTATGACCGCGCGCTCGAATGTTACAGCCGGAGCGGGGATTCGGGCAAGATCTCCGAGCTGCTGGTGCGCAACTCGGAGCTGCACCCCGGACTCGGCCACTACGACGAGATGGAGCCGTATTACAGGATGCTTCCGGAGCGGGAGATACTCTCGTCGCCCGTGCTCATCCAGGCGATGAGCATGCTGGACGCGATGTGCATGGACTACGAGGGCTCGGAGCGCTGGTACGGGGCGCTGAGCGACTTCGCCTCCAGCCGGCGCCGCTCGGACATGGCGGCGCGTGAGGCGCGCAGCCGCCTGGCCTGGCTGGACCTGGCCCTGCCGCAGCGGAGCGTTGAGGGGATGCTGGACACCTTCCCCAAGGCTTTCCGTCTGCTCAAGGCAAAGGAGATAAAGCTGCCCTCGTTTTCGGTGACGAGCTGCCTGCCCAGCCTGATGAACGGCGGGAAGGACTTCTCGCCCTGGAGCCGGAAGGACGACCTGCTGTATAAGACGCTCAAGGTCCCGGTGGAGACGGTCCTGGGCCGGGACGGCGTGTGCCTGGCGGACTGTGCGATGGCGGAGAGCAAGTTTGAAAAGGGCGAAAACGTCAAGGACAGGATGCTCTCGCTCATGTCCAAGCTGAGCCGGATACGCCGGGACGGGACGCCGGACATAGAGTTTGCGGTGCTGGGCCTTCTGGCCCGGACTCAGATAGACTCCGGCCGCGCAGGCGACGCAAAGCAGACCCTCCTGACGCTCCGGAGCCGCTATGAGGCGGAGGAGATGACCCGTTTCCTGCCGAATCTGGACGCCATGCTCTGCCGGGCGGACATGTACCTCGGGGACGACACGGAGGTGGACACCTGGCACCGCGAGAAGGCGCCGAAGGACCCGCAGCGGCTGAGACTGATGAAGCGCTACCGGTATATCACCCAGGCGATGGCGGAGCTGATGCTGGGCGACGAGGACGCCGCTCTGCTCACCCTTGCGCCGCTGGAGCCCTATTGCGAGGCCTGTTCGCGCTACCTGGACAGCATAAGCCTGCACCTGCTGCGGGCAGTGGCGCGCTGGCGTCAGAAGGACCCCGGCTGGCGCCGCGAGCTGGATACGGCGCTGGACACGGCCTATGAGTTCCGCTTCATCCGCCCGGTGACGCAGTACGGCGCGGCGGTCCTGCCTCTGGTGGAGGGCTGCGGCTGGAACAAGGACGCGCAGTTCCTGAACGAGCTCACCGAAGGACTCAAGCAGCAGGCTGTGTACTACCCGGACTTCCTCCGCCCGCGCCGGAAGATGACGGGGCCGCTCTCCGCGACGGAGCGCCAGGTGCTCCGGCTCATCTGCGCGGACAAGAGCAACGCCGAGATAGGCGAGGCCCTGGGCATAAAGCTGGCAACGGTGAAGGTACACGTCAGCCACATCCTCGTGAAGCTGAACGTCAGCCGCAGGGGCGAGGCCAAGACCGCCGCCGAAAAGCTCCGCCTCATCTGAGGCGCGGAAAAGAATACGGACGGGAAGCATTCCGCTTCCCGTCCGCTTTTTGTTTTGGCTCAGTTTTCGCCCAGGTAGGGCTCGGGGTGTTTTTCGTTCACGGCCTCGCAGATGCGGCGCAGACCCTCCTCCAGCGTGGTCCTGGGGCAGGCCAGGTTCAGGCGGATGAAGCAGTCCGAGTTCTGCACGAACATGTCCCCGCCCTCGAGCAGGACCCCGGCGCGGTAGGCGAAGAACATGGGCAGGTCCTCCTCCGGCCGGAAGTACTCTCCCAGGTCCACCCAGGCGAGGTAGGTCGCCTCCGAGACCCGGTAGCGCGCCCGGGGCAGGTGCTCGGCCAGGTACTTGCCGACAAAGTCGAAGTTGTCGTCCAGGTATTCCTGGAGCTCAAGCAGCCAGGGCTCGCCCTTTTCGTAGGCGGCCTGGGCCGCGGCGACGCTCAGGGGGTTGTCGAAATTGTAGTGCCGGTCCATCCAGACGGCGCGCAGGCCCTCATCCCGGATGATGATGTTCGAGAGCATCAGCCCCGCGAGGTTGAAGGTCTTGCTCGGCGCCATGCAGGTGACGAGCTTTTTGTATCCCGGCATGACCTTGCCCAGGGGCGTGTGGACCTGGCCGCGGCGCAGCAGGTCGCAGTGTATCTCGTCCGAGATGACCCACATATCGTGCTTTTCGAGTATGCCGGCGAGCCTCTGGAGATCCTGGGGCGTCCAGACCCGGCCGCTGGGGTTGTGCGGGTCGCAGTGGATGAAGAGCCTGGTCTTGGGTTCGGCGCAGCGGCGCTCGAGGTCCTCCCAGTCTATGCTGTAGTATCCGTCGGAGTTTATGAGGTCCGAGCAGACATAGGCGCGCCCGCTGTGGTCCGCGGCGTGCTTGAAGTAGGCGTAGGAGGGGGTGAGGAAGAGGACCTTTTCATCCGGCTTGCATATGTATTCAACAAGCTCGAAGAGCGCGGGGATGACCCCGTTCGACATGACGAGCTCTTCCTTGGGGAAGTCCCAGCCGTAGCGCCTGCGGCACCAGGCGGAGAAGGCCTCGTAGTAGCCCGGGTCGGAGACGCGCGTGTAGCCGAAGATGCGCCTGTCGAGCCTCCGGCGGATGGCGTCTATGACGACGTCCGGCGTGGCGAACTCCATATCCGCCACCCACATGCGGATGAACTCCTCGTCCTTGTAGGGAAAGACCATGTTCTCGTCGGCGTGGAAGATGTACTGGCGGAAGCCGTCCGTGTTCATGGCGTTGGTGTGCCTGCGGTCGATGATCTCGTCAAAGTTGTACATATATTCACTCCTCACGGATAGAACTGCATTTTTGCGCAAGGTATTCGATGACCCGCTTACGGGTCAGGATGCCGCAGAGCGTGCCGCGGCCGTCCACGATGGGGACGAAGTTCTGGTTCAGCGTGGCGGAGACGACCTCTTCGGAGGCGGCGTCTATGGGCAGGGCGGGGCAGAAGTCGCGCCGGACGATGCCGCTGATGCGGTATTGCTCCTGGGCTTTGAGGTCCGTGCTGCCGGTCATGAGCAGGTGGCGCAGGAAGTCGCCCTCAGTGACGCTGCCTATGTACTGTTCCCGCTCGTTGAGGACGGGGATGGCCGTGTAGCCGTGGATGGTGAAGCGCTCCAGCCCCTGACGCACCGTGTCGTTTTCGTGCAGGAACGCGGTGGAGACCTTGGGGATCATGAGCTTTGCAATATTCATATTTTACCTCCGTAAGCGTGCTCTTTGCTTACATTATATCAGAGAAATCGGGAAGGGCAAGGCCCGGCGCATTCAGGACTTGTCCTGCGCGGCGAGGTAGAGGCGTATCTCGGCCTCGACGGCGCGGACCTCCTCCTCAAAGGCCTGGGAGCTTATCCTCATCGCGCCCGCGCCGAGGATTATGAGCTGTTCCGTCGTGTCCGAGGTGACGACGCGGGTGCTGTATTTTTTGGCGATCTCGTGCGTGGTCTTTTCGATGTACATATCGGCGGTCTCGGCCTCTTTGGTGTAGACGACGTAGAGGTTGTGGTATTTTTCAACCTCGCGCTCCGCGCCCTTGACCTTGTAGGCGTCAAAGACCAGGATGGGGACGATGCGCCTGTAGCCGGCGTAGTTGCATAGGATGTCCATGAGCTTGTGCCTGGCGGCGTCCATACTGCCCTCGGCTATCTCGCGCAGGCTGTCCCAGGAGAAGATGACGTTGTAGCCGTCCACGAGCAGGTGTTCCGGCCCCTCGGTACGGGGCTTCTGCGGTCTGCGCACGGCGGCGGAGGACTCGGGCTTTTTGACGCTGCGCATGGCCTGGACGGGGACCCGACGCACGGGGCCGTAGGTGCGCTCGAAGATGGCCATGAGCTCCTTGTCCGAGGCGAGCATGTTCCGGTAGGCGGCGGCGCGGGATTCGGGCGGCTCGCGCTCGGCCCTGTGCTCCCGCGCGAAGATGCTCGGCAGGTGCATGTGCGCCGGGGCCTCGTCCCAGCGGACCAGCACGCCCGCGCCGTGGCTGCAGAATACGGAGTCCGCGGAATTCTGCGTGTCCGCGTCCGGGTCGTAGCCGGAGGCGGCGACGACGGCTTCTGCGTTGTGGCAGGGGGCGTAGCCCCCGGGCATACAGCTCAGCTGGCCTCGCCCGCGCGTATAGGCGGCGAGCTCACGGGCGTAGCCGCGCAGCTCGGAGACCGGGGCGCGGCCCGTTATGACGGCCGTCTCGCCCTCGGTCTCGGGCGGGGAGAAGGAGGCGCAGAGCCGGGGCATATCCGCCAGCGCGCGGCCCACCGACTCCTGCGGCAGGCGCAGCGTGAACTCGTACCAGGGCTCCAGCAGCACGCACTCGCCCCGGACCTGCGCGGACCGCAGACCCTGGCGCACGGCCCTGTAGGTCGCCTGGCGGAAGTCTCCGCCCTCGGTGTGTTTGGGGTGGGCGCGGCCGGAGCGGAGCGTTATCCGGACGTCCGTCAGCGGCGAGCCGGTGAGGGTGCCGAGGTGCGTTTTCTCGGCCAGGTGGGTGAGGATGAGGCGCTGCCAGTTGAGCGCAAGCTCGTCCTCGCGGCAGTCGGAGGCGAGCTGCACGCCGCTGCCCGGCTCGCCGGGCTCGAGCAGGAGGTGTACCTCGGCGTAGTGCCGGAGCGGCTCGTAGTGGCCCGCGCCCTCCACGGCGGCGCTTATAGTCTCCTTATAGAGGATGCCGCCCTCGTCGAAGCCGAGCTCCAGGCCGAAGCGGCGCTCTATGAGGCTCTGCAGGACCTCGAGCTGCACCTCGCCCATGAGCTGCAAAAAGGCGGCGCCCAGGCGCTCGTCCCAGACGACGCGCAGAGTCGGGTCCTCCTGCTCGAGCTCGCGGAGCCGCAGGAGCAGGGCGTGGACGTCCGCGCCCCGGGGCGGGATGACCCGGTAGCGCAGGACCGGCTCGAGCGAGGGGGCCTCGGCGTCCGGCTCGAAGCCAAGGCCCTCGCCCGGGTAGGTGTCCGCCAGGCCGGTGAGGGCGCAGACCGTCCCGGGCTCCGCGGAGCCGATGAGCTGGAACTTCGCCCCGGAATAGAGCCGGAGCTGGTCCGCCTTGCCGCGCCACTCGCGGCGGGCGTCGGCGCGGGAGGCGAGCTCGGCCTTGACTTTCAGCTCGCCGCCCGTGACCTTGAGCCAGGTGAGGCGCTGCCCGTCCTCCGAGCGGCTTATCTTGAAAATCCTCGCGCCGAAGTCCCCGCGCGGCTCCGGGGCCGGACAGTAGCGCGGCAGGGCGTCCAGCAGCGCGTCCACGCCCTCCAGCCGGAGCGCCGAGCCGAAGTAGCAGGGGAAGAGCTCGCGCCGCGAGACCGCCGCCGCGAGCTGGGCCTCCGTGGGCTCGGCGCCGGAGGTGACGGTCTCCAGCAGCTCCTCGCTGCACAGGGCGAGCTCGTCCGCCGCGCCGGGCGCGAGCATGTCCACGCAGGCCGCGCCGAAGCGGCTCTGCAGCTCGGCCATGCGCTGGCCCCTGTCCGCCCCGGCGAGGTCCGACTTGTTTATGAAGATAAAGACCGGGACGCGGTGCCGCTCCAGCAGACGCCAGAGCGTCTCCGTGTGGCTCTGCACCCCGTCCGTGCCGCTTATGACCAGGATGGCGCAGTCCATGACCTGCAGTGCGCGCTCGGCCTCGGCGGAGAAGTCCACGTGGCCCGGCGTGTCCAGCAGGGTGAGGACGGCGTCCGGCAGGTTCAGCAGGGCAAGCTTGGAGAAGATGGTGATGCCCCGCGCCCGCTCGAGCGAATCCGTATCCAGGAAGGCGTCGCGGTGATCGACCCTCCCGAGCTTCCTCAGCGCCCCCGCGCGATATAAGAGCGCCTCGCTCAGGGTCGTTTTTCCCGAGTCCACATGCGCAAGTATCCCGACTACCAACCGCTTCATCTGCCGCAACCTTCCCAAAAGTACTGAGTCGATTATACCGGATACCCGCCCTTTTGTACAGAGCCGGGGCGGAATCCGCGGCCGCGGCGGGGCATCGTGAAAAAATAAACTTTTAGTGTAGTCTGGGCTACATATGCCGTTGAGGGGCGTTTCGGCATGTTTTATCATGGTAACAGCGGGCGCGCTGCGCCCGGCTCTAATTTGGCAAGGAGGAATAAAAATGGGCGTGGATACCACCACTCTGACGGTCAACGGCGTCCGGCGCGTGTTCTCGATGGGCAGCGCCTTCGGCCAGGTCCCGTACAGCGAGACGCTGCTCGAGACCCTGCGTGACCGCCTCGGCCTGACGGGAGCGAAGCGGGCCTGCGACGAGGGCGCCTGCGGCTGCTGCACGGTCATCAAGGACGGCGAGGCCGTACCCTCGTGCATGCTGCTCACCGCCGACTGCGACGGCGCGGAGATCACCACCCTCGAGGGCCTGGCGGACCCCGTGACGGGCGAGCTTTCCAAGGTACAGCAGGCATTTTTGGATTACAACGCCTTCCAGTGCGGCTTCTGCACGCCGGGCATCATCATGACCACCACGGCGCTGCTCAACAAGAACCCCAACCCCAGCGAAGAGGAAGTGCGCGACGCCCTCTCCGGCAACTACTGCCGCTGCATAAGCCAATACCACGTCTTTGAGGCCATAGCCTCCGTCGCGGGCAGGGGCGTGGAGCTCGACGAGAAATGGGAGGGCAGAAGATGAAACACTTCGGAAACGAAAACTATTCGCCTGAGAACTACCGCTATGTGGGCCGCGTAAACGTCCTGCGCAAGGACGCGCGCGAGATCGTCACGGGCAAGTGCACCTTCCTGGACGACTTCAGCCTGCCGCAGCTGCTCATCGGCCGCGCCAAGCGCAGCCCCCACGCCCACGCCAGGATAAAGAGCATCAACGTTGAAAAGGCGAGGGCGCTGAACGGCGTCGCGGCGGTCCTGACCTACAAGGACATAGACCAGAGCTGGCTCATGGGCTGGCCCCCGATGAAGCCCATCCTGGGCGAGCGCGTGCTCTATGTGGGCGACCCCGTGGCGCTGGTCGCGGCGGAGACCCGCGAGATAGCCGACGAGGCCATAGAGCTCATCGAGGTCGAATACGAGGTCCTGCCCGCCGTCACGAGCGGCATCGAGGCCATAAAGGACGGCGCGCCCCAGCTCTACCCCGGCATGTTCAAGAACAACATCGTTACACCCGGCTACCCGCCCTTCCAGAAGGACGGCCCCTTCTGGCACCTCGTGAAGGGCGACCCGGAGAAGGGCTTTGAGGAATGTGCCTACATCGCGGAGGACACGGTGGAGTTCTCCAAGATGGCCGCGCCGGCCTCGCCGGAGCCGCCCGGAGCCATAGTGCGCTGGGAGGGCGGCCGCGACTTCACCGTCTGGTGCGACACGCAGTCCGGCTACATCTGCAAGATAACGAACGCCTCCGTCATCACGGACTGCAACATGGACATACACACCTTCAACGTCGGAGGCAGCTACGGCAACAAGCAGAGCCAGGTGCAGATAGTCTCCTCGGCGGCGGTGCTCTCCATGAAAACGGGCCGCCCCGTGAAGTTCTACCAGACCAAGGCCGAGCAGATGTGCTGCTTTGAGACGCGCCTCGGCAGCCAGGTCCACGCCAAGATCGGCATGGACAAGGACGGCGTCGTAAAGGCCGTGAAGGCCGAGTGGACCGTCGATACCGGCTGCCTGAGCAACGCGACCCAGGGACAGATAGGCGTCGGCATAGGCGAGGCGCAGCTGGTCATGTGCAAATGCCCGAACTGGGACCTCGACACGAACCTCGTCGTCACGAACAAGCAGCCCGCCGGCATCGTCCGCGGCTACGGCGGCCAGGAGCTGAACTCCTGCCTCTCCCTGCTCATCGGCCGCACCATGCGCGAGGGCGGCTTCGACCCCGTCGAGTGCTACAAGAAGAACTACGTCGGCGAGGGCGACGTCTACACCTGGCGCGACGGCCGCCAGTGGCAGGCCCACTCCGTGAGCTACGTCAAGGCCATAGAGGCCGCGGCGGAGAAGTTCGGCTGGAAGGACAAGTGGAAGGGCTGGGGCGTCCCGACCTGGACCAGCGATGACGGGCGCTATGTCCGCGGCGTCGGCTGCGGCATCATCGGCAACGCCGACATCGGCGAGGACAACAACGAGGCCTATGTCCGCGTCGTCCCCGACCTCGTGGGCGACAAGGCACGCATCGTCCTCCAGACAAACATCACCGAATCCGGCATGGGCCAGCGCAGCAACATCGTCAAGATGGTCGCGGAGATCATGAACGTCCCCTTCGACAAGGTTGACATAACTCCGGGAGACACGATGATAAACCCGACGGGCTTCGGCCTGTGCGGCTCACGCGGAACGATAACCTATGGCCACGCGGTATCGAGCGCGGCGGAGGACGCGAAGCACAAGCTCTTCGAGCTGGCGAAGCCCTATCTCGAGGTGGCGGAGGACAGCATGTACCTGACGGACTACGGCGTGGCGACTGTGGCGCGCCCGGGCAAGTTCGTGAGTTGGAAGAAGCTCATCCCGCAGGACCTGACCCTGACTGGCTACGGCCAGCACCTGGAGAACTTCTCGACGCCGAACATGTTCATCGTGTTCCTGGAGGTTCAGGTGGACCGCGAGACGGGCAAGGTGGACGTGCTGAACATGCTGGGCGGCACGGACTGCGGCCAGATAATCGACCCCTCGGGCCTGGAGATGCAGGCGCAGGGCGGCATAGGCTCCGCCTCGCTGGACACGGCGACCTTTGAGGAGCACATCATAGACCCCGGCACGGGCAGGACGATGACCTACGACATGATAGAGTACAAGTGGCGGCCCTTCAACGAGTTCCCGGAGTACGAGACCTGTTTCCTCGAGAGCCAGTTCGACACCTTCCAGTTCAAGGCGACGGGCGTGGGCGAGATAGCCGGCGCGGCGGCGGCGAGCGCGACGATGCAGGCGATCTCGAATGCGATAGGCGTACAGGTAGCGCAGTACCCGGCGACGCCGGACGTCATTTTGAAGGCCTTGGGCAAGATCTGAGGAAGGAGCGGAAAAGATGAAGAGATTTGATTACGTGCGGCCCGGCTCCTGCGCCGAGGCCTCCGCGGAGCTGACCGAGGGCGCGGTATACATGGCCGGAGGCAGCGACCTTCTCGGCGCGCTCAAGCAGGACATCCTGCCGAAGTACCCGAAGAAGCTGGTCAGCCTGCGCGACATCCCGGACATGCGGGGCGTGAAGCTCGAGGACGGCGCGCTCAAGCTGGGCGCGATGACGACCCTGGGCGAGGTATGCGAGAGCGAGACGGTCAAGAACAGCGTCCCGGCCCTGGCCGAGGCGGCGCACAGCGTCGCGACGCCGCTGGTGCGAAACATAGGCACCGTGGGCGGCAACCTCTGTCAGGACGTGCGCTGCTGGTTCTACCGCTACCCGAACGAGATAGGCGGCAGGCTCGACTGCGCGCGCAAGGGCGGACAGGAGTGCTATGCCCTCAAGGGCGATTCCCGCTACCACAGCATCTTCGGCGGCATGAAAACGGCGAGCCCCGTGGGCTGCTCCGGCGGCTGCCCGAACAACACGGACATCGGCTCCTATATGGAGAAGCTGCGCGCGGGCGACTGGGCCGGTGCGGCGGAGATATTCTACCGCGTGAACCCCCTGCCGACGGTGACGAGCCGCGTCTGCGCCCACCCCTGCGAGAACCACTGCAACCGCATGAGCCCCCTCGCCACGCAGGACGCCGCCGAGGCGGACGACTGCGTATCCATCCACACCGTGGAGCGCGCCCTGGGCGACTACGCCATGGAGCACAAGGACGTCTACTACAGGGCTCCGGAAAAGGAGACGGGCGTCTCCGTCGCCGTAGTCGGCGCGGGTCCTGCGGGCCTCACCGCGGCCTATTACCTGCGCCGCGCGGGCCACAGCGTCACGGTCTACGACAAGATGGAGAAGGCCGGCGGCATGCTGCAATACGCCATCCCGAACTACCGCCTGCCCAAGCACTACGTGGACGAGGCCGTGGAGGCCATAGCGGGCATGGGCGTGCGCTTCGAGCTGGGCAAGGAGCTCGGCCGCGACTTCGATGCGGAGAGCCTGGAAAAGCGCTTCGACAAGGTGTTCTACGCCACGGGCGCGTGGAAGCGTCCGGTGCTGGGCTTCGACGGCGAGGAGTTCACGGAGTTCGGCCTGGAGTTCCTGGTCGAGGTCAACAAGTGGATGAACAAGAAAAAGCGCGAGAGCGTCGTCGTCATCGGCGGCGGCAACGTGGCCATGGACGTGGCCGTGACGGCTAAGCGCCTGGGCGCGAAGAGCGTGACCCTGGTGTTCCGCAAGCCGGAGAACGAGCTCACGGCCTCCCGCGAGGAGATCGCCCGGGCGAAGGAGGAGGGCGTGCAGATCATGCCCCAGTGGGGCGTGAAGCGCGCGCTGTATAAGGACGGCCAGGTCACTGGCATGGAGCTCAAGCGCACCTTCTATACGCGCGACGAGAAGGGCAGGCTCGTGCTGCACTACAACGAGGACGAGACGACCGTCGTCGAGGCCGACAGCGTCCTCATGGCGGCGGGCCAGCAGGTGGACCTGAGCTTCCTGGGCGACTACGCCAGCGCGCGTGGCCGCCTGGTGGTGGACGGCGAAAGCCAGGCCACGAGCCACAAGGGCGTCTACGCGGGCGGCGACATCGTCTCCGGCCCGAGCACGGTGATAAGCGCCATCCGCCAGGGCCGCAACGCGGCGGAGGCGATAAACGCGAGCGCGGGCATAGCCAGGCCGGAATACAGGCACGAGGGCTTCTTGAAGTTCGACCCCGCCTTCTCCGAGCTGCACAGGGGCGTGAAGGACCAGAGCATCCCCGTCGAGGAGCGGACGCTGGAGCGCGAGGACAGCGTGACCGTGAGCCGCGAGGCCGCGGAGGCCGAGGCGCGCCGCTGCATGAACTGCGGCTGCTACTCGGTGAACGCCTCGGACCTCTCGCCGGTGCTGGTGGCGCTGGGCGCGACGGTAAAGACGACGAAGCGCGAGATAGCCGCGGCGGCGCTCTTCACGGAGCAGCTCAAGGTGAAGGACAAGCTGGAGCCGGACGAGATCGTGACTGAGGTCAGCATCCCGGTGACGGAGGGCGCGGTCACGCACTACGACAAGTTCCGCCTGCGCGACAGCGTGGACTTTGCGATGGTGAGCCTGGCCTCGAGCTACGAGCTGGACGACGGGAAGATAAAGAGCGCGAGCCTGGTGTTCGGCGGCGTGGCGCCGGTGCCGCTCAGACGCGAGGCGGCGGAGCGCTATCTCGTTGGCCGCGAGCCGGACGAGGAGACGGCGCAGGAGGCCGCGCGCCTGGCGCTGGAGGGCGCGGCGCCCTTTGAGAAGAACGCCTACAAGGTCCAGGTGGCGCAGACTCTGGTGAAGCAGTCTGTCCTGAGACTGAGGGGCTGATAAGAGGCAATGTGAGCAGTCCCCCGCGGCACGCCGCGGGGGACTGCGGAGGTTGACAAGCATGGAAAAGCTGAGCATAATATTGACGAGCCGCTGCGAGCTCCAGTGCCGCTACTGCCGCCGCCGCAGCGACGACGGCGGTTTTGCGCGCGCGGAGGCCGTGCTGAAAGCGGCGGAGGGCGCGGAGCGCGTGGAGCTGGCGGGCGGTGACCCGCTGCTGTACCCGGAGATCTGCGGCCTGGTGCGGCGGCTGAGGGCGCAGCCCGGCAGGCGCTGGCTCGGCCTTGCCACTAACGGCATACATCTCGCGCCGCTGGCGGCGGAGCTCAAGTCGGCGGGCCTGGACGCGGTGGACGTCCACCTGGACAGCAGCAACGCCTACGACTTCGCGGCGATAACGGGCCGCAGCCAGCTGCTCAACGAGATACTAAACGGCATCTGGGCCGCGGCGGCGCAGGGCCTGGAGCTGAGCGTCACGAGCATCCTGCAGCCGGAGACGCTGCCGCAGACGGCGGTACTGGCCTCGCTGGCGAAGCAGTACGAGCTCACGGTGCGCTTCCTGCGCCTGGAGGGCGGCCCGGAATACTCCGAGGCGCTCGCCCTGCTCGGGAGATACTTCAAGGGCCTGGAGCGGGACGGGGACTGCTGGCGCTCGCCTGAGCTGCGCGGGCGCATCGTGCTGGGCGGCGAGCCCTGCCGGACGCTGAGTTTTGAGGAGACGGAATGTGAAGGATAGTCCGAGTTTCAGGATAAAGGTGCCGAGCTTCATCAGCACGAAGCAGAACGCCTGGTTTTTCCAGCGCCTGGGGGAGCCGGTGGAGTTCCGCGCGGACCAGCTGATAGCCGTGCCGGGCAGCTACCCGAGATACAGCTACTTTCTAAAGAGCGGGCGCGTGATAGCGGGGATAGTGAACAGCTCGAACCACCAGCGGCTGATGCTGTCCTTCGAGGAGAGCAGCCTGCTGCTGGAGCAGTACCAGCTGACGGGCAAGCCCTGCGACCTCTACTACCGCGCAGTGACGGACTGCGTGGCGCAGATGATCTCCTACCACGACCTGACGCAGGCGATGAAGGCGGACTTTTCCGTGACGCTGGACGTGCTGAACGCCATATCCGACCTGGGCGCGATGTCGCTCAAGCAGCGCATGTTCGAGACAGCCTCGGACGCTACGGAGAAGGTGTGCTCGCAGTTTTTGGACTTTGCGCTGGCCTTCGGCGAGGACGAGGGCGGCGAGGTGCTGATAGCGGAGAAACTGACGCAGGACAAGATCGGAGCGCTGAGCGGTCTGCACCGCGTGACGGTCTCGCGCGAGCTGAAAAAGCTGAAAGAACGTGGGCTGCTCCGCTTTGCGGAGGGCTATTACCGCATCCCCAGCCTCGGCGCGCTCATCGAGTATTGCGACGAGCACTCAGGAGGTGAGCCGCATGGAGATTGAGCGCTACGCCGCACAGAGGGAGAATTACCCCATGCCGGAGGACGCAGCGGGCGTGGGTACGGCGGCGGACCGGGAGAGCGGCAACGTCATAGCGATAGGCGTGGTGACGCGGCGCAAGACCTACAGCCGCGCGGGCTACCTGTGCCAGAAGGGCGCGCCGCCGGAGCTGCACGCCGCGGCCTGCGCGCTGCTGGAGCTCAGCCGGGATATGCCGGTCATAAAGTCCGTGCTGCTCCGGCCGGAGGAGGTCTGCGAGCGCATCTGCGGCGGGGAGGCCCCGCCTCCGGAGCTGCTGCGCTGTGCCGCCCTCGCGCTGGCCGCCCTGCGCCAGGCCCTTTCCGGCTGCCTGGCGGAAAAAACTGACATCGACTAAGCGCAAATAAAACGCCCGGCCCCTGAAATGGAGCCGGGCGCTTATGCATCCGTGACGGCAAAGCCATCTGCCTTACGTGGCTGGCCGATGAATATATAAAAAGGTCTTACCCGACTTTGCGGGTAAGACCTTCCTTTGCTGTTATGGGTCCACAGGCGAGCCCATGGGAAGCTCAGCCGACGGCAGTGCTGGGGGCGGTGAGCTCGAGCGTGCAGAGTCCGTAGCTCTGGACGAGGCGGAGCTGTGCGCCGTTTATGTTCCAGCTCTCCCAGGTGGCGCCGGACTCGGAAGCCTCGCCCTCGCTGCTCTCGTCGGGCTCTCCGTAGAGCTCGACCAGTTTCTCATAATAGGGCTCGGACTCAGCTCCGGAGAGGTAGATGGAGACCACGCTCACTTTGCCGCTGCCGTCGTATGCCGTGCTGGGCTCCGTCTGCTCGCCGAAAAGCTCGACGCTGTAGATGCGCCCTATCAGGGTCTCGCCGTCTCCGGCGATGTTTTCCTCTCCTCCGCCCAGGGCATCCTTTGCGGCCTCGTCGTCCTTACCGAGCAGCGCAAGGCATTCGCTGAGGTTTTCGGCCGTGGCGTCTGACGGCTCGGGCGTCTCTTCCGGCTCCACGGGTTCGGTCTCGACAGGAGCAGTCTCCACAGGCGCAGTAGGCGTCGGCTCAGGCGTATCCTCATCCTCCACGCCGCAGGCCGCAAGCAGTACCATGGCCAGGATGGCCGTGATTATTGTCTTGATAGTCGTTTTCATTTCGTCTCATTCTCCTGTTACTTTTTCTTTCTATTTGTCTCGGGCGGTTTCGTTCAGTTTTCCGGGATCTCGTTTTCCGCCCCGGAAGCGACGAATAGCCCGTGATCACCGTATTTGCTGTTCAGAGCATCAAGCGCTTCAAGCGCCTCGCTCTCAGAACCGTACTGGCCGAGGGTCACGATGTATTCTCCGCCGAGGGTCTTGAGCTGTGTCGGGGACTCGGCGTGATACTCCTCGCAGAGCAGGCCCAGCTCCTCCGTATAGGGCATGGCCTCCGTGCGCAGGTAGTAGACCGCGCCTTCCTCTTCGGCCCCCGCATCCTCCTTGATGCTCAGCATCAGCGCGCCCGGGTCCGTGTACTCGGACACCTCGCAGCTCCAGCCGGGATTCAGCACAATGACCACGCCGAAGCTCGAGTCGTCCAGCACCATCATCCTGTACGCGTCCTGGACGGCAGAGGTTTCGAGCAGGCTCTCGCTCAGGGAGTCGAAGTCGATATCCCGCACCCCGACGAGGCCTATCATCAGGCGGTTGGGCGCGGGGCAGCGCGTCATCCAGGAACGTCACGCGGGAACTGCGCCGGAGCTGATCCAGCGCGCAGTTTATGACGATGCGCGTCATCCAGGTCCCGAAATACTCCGGATTCTTGAGCGATCTCAGGTTCAGCAGCGCCTTGTAGGTGGCGTCCCCGACTATATCGAGCGCATCCTGCTCGTTTTTGACGTAGGAGTAAGCTATGCGGTAGTACCTTGCCTTATCCGACTGCAGTCTCTGGGCAAACTCGAATTTGTCCATGCTATGAATCTTCCTTTTCACAATTGTGACGAGCCGTCGCTCTGTAATATTAGACAGACCGGCGCGGAAAATAGTTGTGCGGAAAATAAAAAATTTTTCGGAGCCCCGCGCGTTAGGACAAAATGGCAAAAATCCCTGCAAAAAACGGCGAACCGTCCGAACAGCTTAAATTAACGAGTATGTTTTATTCAGATATTCAACGATGTATTGGCTAAATATGCACCGTGTTGAGCTTTATTCTTGTAATATAGGGATGTGCCGTGGTATTATATTAAATTATAAAGATCATTGAAGCTGGGCCGGCACACAGCCGGAGAACGCTGGGGGGTGGGCGTTTGTGATGGAAAAAGAAAAGAGCAAAAAGAAGGAGCCTTGGTTGAAATACCGTCACCGCATCGTGCGAAACGTCGCATATGCGGTGATGTATCCGTATACGAGGATAAAATACGGCATAGAGATAGAGCGCTTCCGGGCGCAGGGGGACAGGGCGTATCTGATACTCATGAACCACCAGACGGCCTTTGACCAATTTTTCGTGGGCATGGCCTTCAAGGGTCCGGTGTACTATGTGGCGAGTGAGGACCTGTTTTCGAACGGCTGGATATCCTCGCTGCTGCGCTGGCTGGTCGCGCCGATACCGATAAAGAAGCAGACCTCTGATATCTCGGCGGTGCTCAACTGCGTCAAGGTGGCGAAGGAGGGCGGGACGATAGCCATAGCGCCGGAGGGGAACCGCTGTTACAGCGGCAGGACGGGCTACATGAACCCGGCAATAGCCTCTCTTGCGAAGATATTGAAGCTGCCCGTGGCGCTTTTCCGGATAGAGGGCGGCTACGGCGTCCACCCGCGCTGGAGCGATGTGGTCCGGAGGGGGAAAATGCGGGCCTATGTCTCCAGGGTGATAGAGCCGGAGGAGCTTGCCAAACTGAGCAAGCAGGAGCTGCTGGAGCAGATAGAGTCCGGCCTCGCAGTGGACGAGGCTGTTGCGGACGGCGAGCTCAGGTCCGAAAGGCGCGCGGAATATCTGGAGCGGGCGATGTACGTCTGCCCCTGGTGCGGGCTGTCTGAGTTTGAGAGTCATGGCAACGAGATAGAGTGCAAGCGCTGCCGGCGCCGCGTGAGCTACGGGACGGATAAGCGGCTGAGCGGAGTGGGGTTCAGCTTCCCATTTGAGTTCGTGGCCCAGTGGTACGACTACCAGGAGAGCTTCGTGCTGGCGCTGGACCCCGAGGACTGGACGGAAAAGCCGATGTATACGGACAGCGCGGACCTCTACGAGGTCATCGTGTACGAGCGGAAGCGCCGCCTGCGGCGCGGCGCGGCGGTCCGCCTCTACGGGGACCGGGTGACGATAGACGAAGGGAGTGAAAACGAGCTTGTGTTCCCCTTTGAGAGCGTGGGGGCGCTTTCGGTTTTGGGGAGGAACAAGCTGAATATATATCACGGGGGCAAGGTGTATCAGCTCAAGAGCGGCAAAAGGTTCAACGCGCTCAAGTATGTGAACATCTACCACCGGAGCAAAAACAAAAGCAGGGGTGACAAGGGTGGAAAATTTTTGGGATTATAGCGTGTGGAGCGGCTTCAACCTGATAGCGGTGCTGCTTGCGAGCCTTTTGGCGGCGAACATACTGCGCAGGTGCGTGGGCTTTCTGAGGACTTCGCTCATACCCGCCTCGGTGTTGGGCGGCGGGATACTGATACTCATAGTGGGAGTATACAAGGCGTTCACGGGCGATATCCTGTTCGACACGGAGTTTTTCGGCGGCAGCGGCACGAACGACCTGGAGGTTATTACATACCACACGCTGGCGTTGGGCTTTATCGCCTCGGCGTTCAAGCCGTCCAAGACGAAGCTGACGAAAAAGCGGGCGGTGGAGATCTTCAACACGGGCGTGACGACGGTCTCGACCTATCTGCTGCAGGCGGTGTTCGGGCTGGGTATATCCATTGTCGCGGCGATGCTGGTCAGCGGATTTTTCCCGGCGGCTGGCATACTGCTGCCCTTCGGCTACGGGCAGGGGACCGGTCAGGCGCTGAACTACGGCGGTATATTTGAAAATGACTTCGGCTTTTCGGGAGGCAAGAGCTTCGGGCTGACGATAGCGGCGCTGGGCTTTCTGAGCGCGAGCATAGGCGGAGTTATACATTTGAATATGCTCAAGCGCAAGGGCAAGATAAAGCTGGTCGCCGCGAAGGACAGGGCGCTGCGCTCTGAGGAGATACAGTCTGACGACGAGATCCCGATGCAGGAGAGCATAGACAAGATGACGATACAGATAGCGCTCATAGCAGTGGCCTATATGCTGGCCTATCTGCTCATGTGGGCGCTGGGCCTGCTGCTGCCGGGGCTGAAATCGGTGATCTACGGCTTCAACTTTCTGCTGGGCGTGCTGACGGCAACGCTGGTGAAGCTGCTGATGGGCTGGCTCAAAAAGAAGCATGTGTTAAAAAAGGAATATACCAACAGCTTTTTGATGACGCGCGCGAGCAACTTTTTCTTTGACATCATGGTAGTGGCGGGCATAGCCGCGATACGTTTCAGCGTGTTGAAGGATTATTGGGGCATAATACTGATAATGGGCGTCGTAGGCCTGGTAATAACCTATATTTATAATTATTATGTTGCGAAAAAGCTGTTTCCGGAGTATGCAGAGGAGCAGTTCCTGACGATGTACGGGATGCTGACGGGGACGGCGAGCACGGGCGTCATCCTGCTGCGTGAGATAGACGGGGACTTCAAGACTCCGGCGCTGGACAATCTGGTGTATCAGAACTTCCCGGCGATAGTCTTTGGGTTTCCGATGATGCTGCTGGCGACGCTGGCGCCGGTGCGACCGGTGCTGACGCTGCTGATACTGGTGGTGTTTTTTGTGGTAATGAACGTGATACTGTTCAGGAGCCGGATATTCAAGCGGCGCGGGAGCGAATAAACGGGGAAAATGGGAGGAACGGACGTCAAAATTTGCATAAAAAAGGGCCGCATATCAGCGGGCGGAGCGGCAAGAATATAAGCGAGCCAAGGCTCAAAGAAGAGAAAAGGAGATGCAATTTGATGTCCACCAGGAGCAACAACCTCGTAAACCCGAACGCCCGCGAGGCCATGAACCGCTTCAAGATGGAGGCGGCCGGTGAGGTCGGCGTGAATCTGAAGCAGGGCTACAACGGCGACCTCACGAGCCGCCAGGCCGGTTCCGTCGGCGGCCAGATGGTCAAGAAGATGATCGAGGCCTACGAGAACGGCATGAAGTAAGCGAAAGCTGAAAAAAGCGGAAAGCCGCCCGGTATCGGGCGGCTTTTTGCCGTTAGTCCTTGTATTCAAACTCGATGTCGTAGAGCGAGACGGTGTCTCCGTCCTTGACGCCCAGGGCCTCCATGCGCTCGAAGATGCCCGCCGTGCGCAGGCAGCGGTCGAAGTACATCCGGCTCTCGTAGTCCGAGAAGTTCACGGACGCCACCAGACGCGCAAGCCAGTCGCCCTCGACAATCCACATGTCGCCGTCGTGCCTTATCACGACGTCCTCCGCTGTGCCTATCTCCGGCTCAGGCGGGACGTAGTCCGGCTCATACACCGTCACCGGCGGCAGGTGCGCAAGCTCGCCCGCCGCGGCCCGCATCAGCTCCCGCGTACCCACGGTGGACGCGGCCGAGAGCTCGAAGAACCTGCAGCCCTTCGCCTCCACATGCGCGCGCAGGCGCTCGAGGTTGTCGCTGCCCGGCTCGAGCAGGTCGCACTTGTTTGCGGCAACGAGCTGCGGCCGCGAGGCCAGCTCCGGGTTGTACTGCTCAAGCTCCGCGTTTATCGCCTCAAAGTCCTCCACCGGGTCGCGCCCCTCGCTGCCGGAGACGTCCACGAGGTGGATGAGCAGACGGCAGCGGTCAATGTGGCGCAGGAAATCGTGGCCCAGGCCCGCGCCGCCGCTCGCGCCCTCTATGATGCCGGGGATGTCCGCCAGCACGAAGGACACGCCCTCGTCCACGTAGACTACGCCGAGGTTCGGGAAGAGCGTGGTGAAGTGGTAGTTCGCGATCTTGGGGTGCGCGTTCGAGACGACGGAGAGCAGCGTGCTCTTGCCGACGTTCGGGAAGCCGACGAGGCCCACGTCCGCAAGGAGCTTGAGCTCCAGCGTTATCGTGTGCGCCTCGCCGGGCAGGCCGGGCTTGGCAAAGCGGGGTACCTGGCGGGTGGGCGTGGCGAAGTGCTTGTTGCCCCAGCCGCCGCGGCCGCCGCGGCAGGCGACGTAGTCCTCGCCTGAGGACATGTCGTGCATGATGGCGCCGCTGTCCGCGTCCCGCAGGACGGTCCCGCGCGGGACCTTGAGGACGATGCTCGCGCCGTCTTTCCCGGAGCAGCGCTTGCCCTGACCGGGCTGGCCGTTTTCCGCCGTGAACTTACGCTTGTAGCGGAAGTCCATGAGCGTGGACATGTGCTCGTCCACGGTGAAGATGATACTGCCGCCGCGGCCGCCGTCGCCGCCGTCCGGCCCGCCCGCCGCGACGTATTTCTCGCGGTGGAAGGAGACGGCCCCGGCCCCGCCGTCGCCGGAGCGGACCTGGATCGTCACCTTGTCAACAAATGGTGATGCCATAATAAAAACTCCCGATATCAAAAAGAGACGGACGAAAAGTCCGTCTCTTTTTTGTTTTGTTACTGATTGAGCTCGTAGACGGAGACCTTTTTGCGGTCCTTGCCGTAGCGCTCGAAGCGGACGGTGCCGTCCACCAGGGAGAACAGGGTGTCGTCCTTGCCCTTGCCGACGTTGGTGCCGGGGTGGATCTTGGTGCCGCGCTGCCTGACGAGGATGTTACCGGCGAGGACGAACTGCCCGTCGGCCCTCTTGGCGCCGAGGCGCTTGGACTCGCTGTCGCGCCCGTTTTTGGTGGAGCCCATTCCCTTTTTATGTGCCATGTGTTACACCTCCAATGTCATAAGTGCGGGGATAGTCACGCGATGGTCTCTATCTGGACCTTGGTGTAGGGCTGACGATGGCCCTGCGTGCGCTGGTAGCCCTTCTTGGGCTTCATCTTGTAGACGCGGACCTTCTTGCCGCGGCCGTTCTTGACGACATTGGCGGTGACGGAAGCGCCCTCGATGATGGGGGTGCCGAACACGGCGTTGCCCTCGTCGATGACGGCGAGAACGCGGTCGAACTTGACGGTAGCGCCGGCCTCGGCGTCGAGCTTTTCGACGTAGATGACGTCGCCCTCCGCGACGCGGTACTGCTTACCGCCGGTCTCGATGACTGCATGCTTCATTTCTGTTTCATCCTCTCTGTAAGAGACTCGCTCTAGAGGGTGGGGCAAGGCCCGCTTGTGTACCCTGTCAATGCGGCCTTAGTATAATACCACGCCGAATGGCCCATGTCAACAACATTTTCCGCATATTTCATATCTCAAAGCTGAATTCCACGCCGGTTTTGGTGTTTTTTACGCCGCAGGAGCCGCCGTGGAGCTCGATGATGCTTTTGGCTATCGCCAGGCCCAGGCCCGTGCCGCCGCCCGTGCGGGACTCGTCCGCGCGGTAGAAGCTCTCCCAGACCTTCCCGAGCGCTTCATCCGGCAGGGGCTGGCAGTCGTTTTCCACAGCAAAGCGCGTCCTGCTCCCTTGCCGCTCTGCGCTTACCATGATGCACCCGCCCTCGGGCGTGTACTTCACCGCGTTCGCGGCGAAGTTCTCGACGACCTGCGCCAGACGCCCCTCGTCCGCTGCCACCCTCAGCTCCTCCGGAAAGTCGAACTCTACCTCCAGCCCTTTCGCCTGCGCCGCCATCTCGAACCTCGCGAACACGCTCCGCGCCAGCTCCGGGAGCGAAAACTCCGTGCGCTCTATCTTCACCTTGCCCGCCTCGAGCCGCGAGAGGTCCAGCATCTCCAGCACCATCGCGTCCGCGCGCTCGGCCTCGGAGAGGATGACGCCGAGATACTTGTCCCGCTTGTCCTCGGCTATGCGTTCCTTCAGGCCCTCGGCGTAGCTGTGTATGACTGCCAGCGGGGTCTTGAGCTCGTGCGCGATGTTCGACACCATCTGCCGCCGGTCCTGCTCTGCCGTCTTGGCGTAGTCCAGCGCGGTGCCGAGGCGCTTTATCTCGTCGGAGCGCTTCCACCAGCCCTCGCGCAGCCGCTCGGCCTCGAGCCAGCGCCAGTCCGCGCCCTCCCACCAGTCCGGCGCCCCGCCGTACATGAGCGCGTCGCCCACATAGCGCGCCGGGGTGATGAGCCGCCGCCTTATGCGCCTGTTAACAAAGAGCGCCAGCGCCGCCGCGAGCAGGAAAGTCACGAGATACAGCCGCCAGAGCTCGCGCAGCGCGCTGCCCCAGGGCGAAAAGTACGACGCACACACGATGTAGTTCTCCACCTCGACCTCGCCCGAGCTGATGTTCTCGCTGTAGATATTGGACGAGTACCCTGTCCCGCCGTCAAAGTTGTAGCTGTGGCAGACGGAGACGCACAGCTCGTCGGAGGCGAGATAGTCCAGGATCGGCTCGCAGCCGTCCTTGAAGCCCGGGCCTATCTTGGAAACGAAGTCGGCGAGGCCGCTGTATTCCTTGCCGTCAAATGAGAAGGCGGGCGGGGGCTCGTATATGCAGACCTCGGCGCGCCGTGCGTAGAGCGTGACGGTCTCCGCGCCTTTGGGGAGCGCGTCGGGGTCGGAGTACAGGACGCTCCACACGGCGTCTTCGGAGCTCAGCAGCTCGGCGGCGTCATAGTCCGCGACGGCTGTCTGAGTTTCGTAGTCGTCGTAGTCGAAAAACTCTATGAGGCTGGGCGTGAACTCCTTACCGTCGAAGGCGCCGGTGAAGCGCAGGGCCAGCACAAAGACGACGGTGCCGCCGCGTATGGCCTCGGCCCCCTCCGCCGTGAGCAGGGAGGCGTCGATAAAAGCCCGGGCATAGCCCTCGCCCGCGTCGCCGGAGATGAGCTGCTCCGGCGTGAGATATTGAAAGTATATGAAGTCCCGCCAGTGAATTGTCAAACTAAGTGCAACAGGAGTTGAGTTCGAAGTCCCATAATTCCTGAGCAGAATGAAAGTTAAGAACTTTACGAGGCCTGGCGTTAATCAACGCCAGGTTTCGTTTTAGTGTGGCAGGAGCAACGCGGGAGAGGTTTCTGCCTTTGGGATAAAACTCCCGGAGCAAACCATTGAGGTTTTCGTTTGTGCCTTTCTGCCAGGCACAATAGGGGTCGGTAAAATAGACGTCACAATGGAGCCGCTCCTCAATTCTGCGCCAGTTGGCAAACTCCGTCCCCCGGCCCAGACGCGCCGGGTCGAGTCCTCGAGCACGATGCCGCCGGCCTCCATGCGGCCGCCCGTGAGCACCTGACGGTGGCTGCGCTTTATGAGCGCCGCCGTTTTGGCGTAGAGCACCGAGAGCGAGAAGGGTTTCGTCACATAGTCGTCCGCGCCCAGCTCGTAGCCGAGCAGCTTGTCCTCCTCGTCGGAGAGCGCGGTGAGAAGTATTATCGGCACGTCGTTGTCCCGGCGCAGGGCGCGGCAGACGGAAAGTCCGTCCAGCTCCGGCATCATGATGTCCAGCAGCACGGCGTCAAACTCCGCGTCCTCGATAAGCTCCAGCGCACGCAGGCCGTTTTCGGCCTCGAAGGGCGTGTCGCCCCGGCTGCGGAAGTAGTCGCAGACGACCTCACGCAGCCTGGCCTCGTCCTCGACTATCAAGATACGAAAGTCCATGTCCTCACCCCTCCCATGCATACTACGATATACATTTGTATTCTCTGTGTCAATATTCCGGCAGGATACACAGAAACGCGCCGGAAAATTTGTGCGCGGGACGATGCAAATTGGATACAAATGTATGTTACCCTGCAAACAAGGGGGCGTTCCAAATGAGAAAACTGACTGCGATGCTCATACTGCTCGCGCTTTTGTCCGGCTGCGGCGCGGGACCGGTGGAAAATACGCATACCGCGCCGCCCGCGGCGACGCCGGAGCTGCGCGTCATCGAGGCGGGCAGCGGGATATTCGGGCGTGAGGAGATACCCATGCCCGAGGGCTATACCAGCTGCTCGCCCTACGCCGAGGGCCGCGACCGGGCTTTCTTCAAGCTCACCGGCAGCGGGGTGGAGGACATCATCTGCGAGTACGACGCGGAAACGGGGCGGTTCAGGCGGACGCCCTTCCCCTGCGAGCCCGACGCGCTCATAAACTCCAGCGTCATAACTCCCGGGGGCGGGCTCGTGAGCTGCGTCTTTCTGCACGGCGAGGATTACAGCTTGTCCGATTACTTCATGCGCGAGTACGACAGCGGGGGCAGGCTCATACATGACGTGGACCTGGCCGGGCTCAAACTCAACGACGAGACCTCCGTCTTTGACTACATCCCCTGCGAGGGCGGCTACCTCGTCTCGATGTTCAACAGCCTGCAATTCGTGGACTACGAGGGCAGGGCCGAGGTGCTGGACACGCGCTTTGAACACCCGACCGTGCTGGCCTACAACTCAGAGGGAGGCATCATCTTCTGCGCGAACAGGCCGGAGGGCTACACCGTCACCGAGTACGGCCTTGACGGCGCGGAGGGCGAGAGCTGGGTCCTGGACACTGACTGGTACATGCCCAAATGGGGCTGGGGCGAGGACGAGCTGTATGTCGGCTCCGAGGGCTGGCTCTGCGGCCTCGACTACCGCACGGGCGAGCTGAGGCCGCTCATCAACACCGAGGCCAGCGGCTTCGGCTCGAGCCTGCGGCTGACGGAGGACTGCTGGTTCACGAGCTTCAACTTCCGGCCCTATGTCTGCCGCGAACTGCCGGAGGGCCTGGAGCTGAGTGTGCTGAAGCTGGCGGCGGGCGGCACGGGCAGCGGCATCGCGGAGCTCGTGAAGGGCTTCAACGCCTCGAACAGCGCGAAGGGCATAGTCATCGAGCTCGAATACTACACGGGCGGCAGCGGAATGACCCGCCTGGCCTCCGAGGTGGGCGCGGGCAGCGCGCCGGACCTCTACGACTTCGCCACCCTGCCGAGGGAGCTGCTGGCCCGGCGCGGCTATCTCGCGGACCTGGGAGATATCGTCCGTGACGCGGGCTTTGCCGAGGGCGTGATAAACGCCTGCACCAGCGCGGACGGCGGGGTATACGAGTTCACGCCCTGCTTTGAGCTCATATACTGCGCCATTTCCCGGGAATACGTCCCGGACGGGGAGTGGACGCCGGAGGACATGCTGAGACTATATGAGGAGACGGGCCTGCCCGTCTTTGACCCGAACATGAGCCGCGAGATGTTCCTCGAATACTACCTCGCCTTCAACGGCGGCGGATGCATAGACGGTGGGACGCGCTTTGACAGCGCGCAGTTCGCGGCGCTGCTGGAATACGCCTCGGCCCTGCCGGAGCGCTTCGAGCCGGACATGAGCGTGGACATGGCGCGCATATGCGCGGGCCGCCAGCTGTGCGCCCTGGAATACGGGGGCAGGGACCTCCCCGCGTCGCTCTGCGTGGAGGACGCGGCCATGCCGGAGGGCTGCGCGAGGCTGGGCTTTCCCTCGTCCGACGGCGGGACCATAGCCATCAGCTCCGACTACCGCATCGGCGTCTCGGCAACGACCGCGCAGCGCGAAGCGGCGGAGGCCTTCCTGAGCTACGCCCTGGAAAACCTGCCCTACGGCAGCCCGCCGTCCTCGGTCGAGTCCGAGCTGCGCAGCGCCCTGGAGGAGCGGCTGAGCATCTGGGACGGCCGGGAAGAGATGACGAGCAACCTCGTGCTGACGGACGAGAACGGCGCGGAGCGCGTGCTCGAGCTCAAAGGCCGCACACCCGGCGCGGCGGAGGTGGAAGCGGCGCTGGCGCTCATAAACTCCGCATCGGCGGTCTACGACTGCGACGAGACGCTGCTCGACATCGTCATCGACGAGGCGGGGGCATACTTTGCTGGCGACAAGTCCGCGGAGGACGCCTGCGCGATAATCCAAAACAGGGTGGATACCTACATAGCCGAACAGTTTGGCTGAGCGTCGGGGGAGCGGAAGCTCCCCCGTTTTTTCGTTGACACAGTGCATTGTTTGTATTATAATAACTAATACAAAAGAGAGGAGGCGCGCGGGCTTGCTGCTGAGGCTGGATTTTTCGTCGCAGATACCGATATACAGGCAGATACGGGACCAGATCGTGGTCGGCATCGCCTCGGGCGAGCTGGCGCCGGGCGAGAAGTTGCCGGCCATCCGCGCGCTGGCGGAGCAGTCGGGCGTCAACATGATGACTGTCAGCAAGGCCTACAGCATACTCAAGCAGGAGGGCCTCATCACGACGGACCGCCGGGGCGGGACGGTCGTGTCGGGCTCCCCGGACACCGGGGAGCTGGGGCCTCAGACGCTGGAGGGTCTGAGGCTGATAGCCGCTGAGGCGCGGCTCTCCGGCCTGTCGGAGGCGGATTTTCTGGACCTCTGCCGCGAATTTTACCGTGAAGGAGGCGGTGAAAAATGAGCGACTTTACTGCCACGGTCATACTGGTCCTCTGCTTTTATCCCCTGCTGCCCATCATAGCCGGGGTCATGGCGAACGAGGCGAAGGCGAAGAAGAACATCGTCATCGGCTGCACCCTGCCGTTTACGGCGCAGCACGACCCGAGGGTGCAGGAGCTGTGCCGCAGGTACAAAAAGCAGGTCTGGCTCTGGTTTTTCGTCCTGACGGCGGCGATACTGCCTGCGTTTTTCATAGAGCGCACGTCCCTGAGCCTAGCGTGGATGATGCTCTGGGTGGTCGCGGCGCTCGTGCCGTTTTTCGTGCTGTTCGCGCGCTGCAACGGGCGGCTGCGGGCGCTCAAAAAGCAGGAGGGCTGGTCGACGCCCTACACGGGCGCGGTGGTGGCGGACCTCGGCGCGAAGCCGGAGGAGCTGGGAAGGCCCTATTCGCGCTGGCTGTTCATCCCGCCGCTCGTCATATCGCTCATACCCTGCGTGCTGGCGATGCTCTCGGGAAGCGAGGGCGAGCGCTGGGGCGGGCTTATCCTCGCCGGTACCTTTGCGCTCTGCTGTCTCATGAGCATCATTTTCTACCCGCTGGTGTTCCGGCAGAGGCCGGACGTGGTGGATTCGGACAGCCGTGTGAACGCGGCGCTGACCCGCGTGCGGCGCTACAATTGGGGCAAGGTGTGGATAGCCCTGGCCTGGCTCTCGGCGCTCCTGGCCGTGTCGCTGTGGATATTCCGGGAGAGCGCGCTGGGGTTTATGGTCTCCACGCTGCTCTACACGCTGCTGATACTTTATATCTGCCTGCGTGCGGAGTTCGCGGCGCGGCGGGCGCAGGAGCGGCTCACGCGCGAGAGCGGCCCGGACTATGTGGACGAGGACGAGTTCTGGCTATGGGGCATGGTGTACTACAACCCGAACGACCGGCGCGCGATGATAAACGACCGCACGGGCATGGGCATGAGCATGAACCTCGCGCGGCCCGCGGGGAAGGTGGTAATGGGCCTGTGCGCGCTGCTGCTCATCGTCTGTCTGCCGGGATTCAGCCTGTGGTTCATTGCCGTGGACTTTACGCCGCGCGAGGCGCGGATAGAGGACGGGACGCTGTACTTCGGGCATGTCACGGAGAAGTACGAGATACCGCTTGACGAGATAAGCGGCACGGAGCTCCTGAACGAGCTGCCTAGCGCGAAGCGCGTCGCCGGCACGGGCATGAACACGCTCTGCGAGGGGCGTTTCGAGGTCGAGGGCTACGAGAACGTGCGCATAAGCCTCGACCCGGGGCAGGACCGCTACATAGTGGTGTTGACAGAGGGAGGCCTCACGCGTATATTCAACCTGATGAGCGCGGCGGAGACGGAGGATTTCTACGCCGAGCTCACTCAGGCTTTGAAATAATAGGATACCATATACCATCTCATTTGGAGGAGGAGAACTATGCTCAGGATAGAACACCTCACAAAGACCTACGGCGAGAAGAAGGCCGTGGACGACCTTTCGCTGCACATAGAGCCGGGGCAGATCTACGGCTTCATCGGCCACAACGGCGCGGGCAAGACCACTACCATCAAGGCCTGCTGCGGGATACTCAAGTTCGACGCGGGCGAGATCTACGTCTGCGGCAAGAGCATCAAGACACAGGCGCTGGAGTGCAAAAGGGACATCGCCTACATCCCGGATAACCCGGACCTCTACGACTTCCTCTCCGGCATCAAATACCTCAACTTCATCGCGGACGTCTACGGCGTGCCGGCCGACGCGCGCAACGAGCGGATACACAAATACGCCGACCTCTTCGAGTTGACCGACGACCTCGCCCAGCCTGTGTCCGCCTACTCCCACGGCATGAAGCAGAAGCTGGCGCTCATCTCGGCGCTCATACACGAGCCGAAGCTCATCATAATGGATGAGCCCTTCGTCGGCCTCGACCCCGTCGCCTCGCACAAGCTCAAGACCATCATGCGCGAGCACTGCGACAAGGGCGGTGCGATCTTCTTCTCGACCCACGTCCTGGAGGTGGCGGAAAAGCTCTGCGACATGGTCGCCATCATCAAGAGCGGCAAGCTCGTCGTCTCCGGCACGATGGAGGAGGTCCGCGGCAACGATTCCCTCGAGGAAGTGTTCCTCGAGCTCGAGGAGGAATAAGCCATGTTCAAGGCGCTTTTGCGTACCCAGTTTGCCTCCATCTGGGCCGCGCTCTTCCGCAACAGCACCGGCGCCAAGAAAAAGAGCGCCGGCAAGGCCGTGCTCGTGGGCATACTGTTCATCTATATCATCGGCTGTTTTCTCGTCATGTTCGGCGGGATGTTCTTCGTCATCGCAGAGCCACTGGCGGCTATGGGGCTGAGCTGGTTCTACTTCGCACTCGCGGGAATAGTTGCGGCAGCGCTCTGTTTCATCGGCAGCGTGTTCATGGCCCAGCAGCAGCTCTTCAACGCCAAGGATAACGAGCTGCTCCTTTCCATGCCGATACCCTCCGCCTGCATCCTCGGCTCGCGCATGGCCGCGCTGCTGCTCGTGAACTACGGCCTCGAGCTCATTGTGTTCATCCCCGCGGGCGTGGTCTGGTGTATGCAGCTGCCCGTCACGGTGTTGGGCGTGGTGTTTTTCGTACTCATCTGCCTGCTTCTGCCTTTCCTGATCCTCTCTTTCACCTGCCTCTTCGCCTGGCTGCTCGCGCTCATCTCCTCGCGGATGCGCTACAAGACCCTCATAACGCTGGTGCTCTCGCTCGTGTTCCTCGGCGCTTATATGTACGCCGCCATGAATATGCAGAACTACCTTATGGCCCTTCTGCAGAGCAGCGCGCAGTTTGCCGGCTCCGTCGAGGCCTACGCCTACCCGGCCTACGCACTCGGCGTCGCAATAGCCGGAGGCCATGTGCCGAGCCTGCTCGGCTTTGCCGCCTGCTGCATAGTACCCTTCGCCATAGTCTGCGCCCTGCTCTCGCGCTTTTTCACCAGCGTCACCACTCGGCGCGCCTCCGTGCGCATAAAGTACCGCCGCACCGAGCTCAAGGCCGCGGGCGCGATGTCCGCGCTTCTGGGCAAGGAGCTGCGGCGCTTCGCCTCGAACAGCATGATAATCCTCAATTCCGCCCTGGGCAGCGTGTTCCTCATCATTATGGGCGTCGCGGCGCTCATCTACCGCGACAGCTTGATGGAGGTCCTCGGCCTCATCCCAGGGGACGGTATGCTGGCCGGCATCGCGGTGCTGGCGCTGTCCTTCATGGGCGCGATGGACTATATTTCCGCCGCGACCATCTCGCTCGAGGGCAAGTGCCTGTGGATACCCAAGACCATCCCCGTGCCGGTCCGGACGATACTCATGTCCAAGGTCCTGCTGAACGTCGTCATCGCCCTGCCGGCGACGTTCATCGCCTCGGTCTGCGTGGCGATAGCCCTGCCCATGACGGCGCTGGAGCGGGTTTTTGTGGTGCTGATCCCGGCAATAATCTCGGTGTTCATCTCGCTCTACGGCGTGGTGATAAACCTGCGCTTCCCCAAGTTCGACTATATAAACGAGGTGAACGTGGTCAAAAACAGCATGAGCGTCTGCGTCTGCCTGTTCTCGTCCTGGGGCATCGTGGCCGCGCCGGCGCTGCTCTATGTGTTCCTGCTGAGCGACTTCGTTGGCATGACGGCCTTCCTCGGCATCTGCACGGCCCTGCTGCTCGCCGCCTGCCTGCTGCTATACCTGAAGCTCTGCCGCAGCGAGGAGCGCTTCCTGGAGCTGTGACAGCGGAGAAAATATCGACGTCCCCCGGTCCGGAAGGGCCGGGGGACGTTTTTCATATGAGTACGATGACGAGGGCCATGACCAGCGCGGCGGCTGCGGTGGAGATGAAGAGCCATTTCTTCCAGCGCTGGGTGCGGGAAGGGGGCGGCATGGCCTCGCGCAGGTAGTCCCCGGCGGCGCGGCGGGCCTGCCTGAGCACCTCCTCGCGGCTGACTCCGCCGGAACCGGCGAAGTCCTCGCGCACGATGAATATGGCCTCTTCGAACACTCTCGGGTCCGGCGAACGGACGATGACCACGCGGCGTGCAACGCCCTTTACGATACCTTGTTTTTTCATGCGCGCACGTCCACCCTCACCGCCAGGACCGTCATGTCGTCCGCGGAGCCGCCCTCATCCGCTGCGCGGCGCAGGACCTGCCTGGCCAGGGCCTTCATGTCGCCGTCGGCCTCGTCCCCGCGCATCAGCTCGCGGAGCCAGGCGTCGTCGTCGCCGCTTATCACGCCGTCCGAGGCGATGACCGCCAGACTGCCGGGCTTGAGCCGCATCCTTACCACGTCCGGCGCGGCGCCCTCGCCGGTCATGAGTCCGGCGGCAAGGCTCTCGCCGGAGACTCGGCGCACGCTCTTGCCCGTGCGCACATAGGAGGGCGCGGCCCCGTATTTATAGAAGCAGGTCTCGCCCGTGAAGAGGTCCACGCACATGAGGTCCACCGTGGCGTAGCCCCACTCGTCGCCGTTGCGCAGGAGCATGACGGAGTTGAGTATCTTCATCGCCGTTGCCGGGTCCACGCCTGAGCGGAGGAAGCGCTCGAGTATCTCCACCGCCTCGCGGCTCTCGACGGCGGCGTCCTCGCCGGAGCCCATGCCGTCGGAGAGGATGACGCAGAGGACGCCCGCGTCGGTCTTGAAATAGGTGCCGCGGTCCCCGGAGACGTTCTCGCCCTTCTTCTTCATCGCGGCTATTCCGACGGAGACAGCGAGCGGCTCGGCCTCGAGCAGGGTCATCCGGCCCTCCGCGCCCGAGTTCGGCCTGCACAGGCGCACGCCCAGCACGGCGGAGAGTTTGTCCAGATATGCCGGGTCGCTCGTGAGCGCGGGGAGCTTGCCCGATTCGATGACCGCGCGGAGCCTGCCGGTGGAGTCCCGGAACACGGCGGCGTCGGCCTCGATGTCCTGGGAGCGGAGGTAGCGCATGAGCCTGCGCTCGGCGAGGGGGTCCGCGCCGTTCATGCTGCCCAGCTCCTGCGCGACGCCGGAGAGGATCTCGGCAAAGTCCTCGTACTGGCCCCAGGCGGCGCTGCGGCTCTCCTCCATACGGGCGCGGAACTGCTTTCTGCCGGCCGAGGCGCGCAGCTCCGCGTTCACCGCCGTGACGAAGGCGGCAAGGCCCTTGCACTTTTCGCGGAACCACTCGGGTATGTCCTCGGCCTCGAGGAGCCCGCGCTCCGTCATGGCGGCGGTGGCCTGGTTGAGGGCGTCCAGCGTTTCCATGTAGCCCTTGACCCAGCACTCGTCCCGGCGCTTGCAGCGGATGCAGGCGGCGTCGGCGGCGCGGTCGAAGATGCGGGCGACGTCGTTGTCGTTGACGAACTGCGCGCCGCGCCGCGCGACCTCGGAGACGTCTCCGAAGGCGCGGGCGATGCCCTCCACGCGGCGGGAGGCGTAGCGGCGCAGGCCGCTCTCGCCCATGCCCGCGGAGAGCGGCTGGATGAGCGCGCCGACCCTGGCCAGCAGTCCCGGCGGCAGCAGCATGAAGCAGACCGAGGCTGCAAAGACCTCGAATAGCGCGTCCACGCGGGGGCTGAGGTTCCAGACGCAGAACACCGCCAGGCCGTTGGCCAGGATGAAGCTCACGACGAAGCTGAGCCGCCCGAAGCGCGAGAACATTCCGGACACCAGGCCCGCGAAGGCGTAGGCCATGGTAAAGACCGGCACGCCGCCCGCTGCGGCGTCCATGGCCAGGCCGAAGGCGGTGCCTGCGGCGGCCCCGGCAAGGGAGCCGCCCTTGAGCGCGCAGGTCATGACGAGCATCAGCGCCAGGGCGCGGCCAATGGAGATGACGCCCATTATGTTCAGTCGCGAGAGGGCCATGAGCGCGCAGGCCGCAAACACGATGACCGCCGCGTCGTGCCGCTTTTCCGAGGCCTCCGTGCCGCGCTCGCCCATGGAGAGCGCCTCCCGGAAGAAGCAGACCGCGCCCGCCGCCAGCACGGCCTCCACCACCGCGGGCATGAGAAGCTCCAGTGGCTCATCCCCGGCGGCCAGGCCGCCCAAAAGCCCCGTCGCCGCCATGACTGAGGCAGTCAGCAGCGGCATGAACCAGAGCCGCGCCCTGGCCTTTGTGTCGATAAAGATGAAACCAGCCGTGAATATGAGCACGCAGGCCGCCGCATAGCGTATCCCCCAGGCCAGCCCGCCGACGGTCAGATAACCCAGGCAGGCCCCCGCCAGGGAGGCCACACCGTTCAGACCCGCGCCGGCCTGGGCGACAGCCGCCGCGCCGAAGGGAGCCGCGGTCCCGGCGAATCTCGCCGCAGACATCAAAAAGCCCGTAAGAAAATAAACGCCCGCGGCGCCAAGCGCCCCGGCCCTGCCCGATAAGGATACACGTTTCGCCGGTATCTCCGGCCCGCCTGCCTTGTCCCTGCCTGCCATGACATCGCCTCCTGCGAATAAGTTGACATAAGTATAGAATAACTAGTTATGCAAACCATGTCATACGGCGCTGTTGAGTTTTAGGATTTTAGCGGCGGATATGCGGGCAAAGGGCGGGCAGCGGCTCAAATACGCGAGAGACCGCCCGGGCCGAGCTCATAGACGGCGTTACAGACCTCCGCGATATAGCGCCTGTCGTGGGAGACGCTGATTATGGCGCCGCGGAAGCTGCGGAGCAGTTCGCGCACGACGGGGCCGGAGAGAGGGGAGAGGTTGCGCGTGGGCTCGTCGAGGATGAGGACGTCCGCGCCCTCTATAGCCATGGATGCGAGGAGCAGCTTGGCCCTCTGGCCGCCGGAGAGCTCGGAGCAGGGGTGCTCCATCTCCCTGGAGGTGTAGCGCAGGCTGCCGAGGACGGAGCGTATCCTGGTCTCCTCGGCACGGCTGCCGGAGACGTTCAGAAGCTCGACGGGGCTCCGGCGTGTGTCAAGGCGCTCCCCGAAGTCCTGGGGCATATAGGCGGCGCGGATGTCGCGCCTGGGCAGGAGCTCGGAGGCTATGCGGCGCAGGAGGGTGGTCTTGCCCGCGCCGTTCGCGCCGACGATGCAGACGCGCTCCGGGCCGGTGACGCGCAGCTCTATGTCCCTGGCCAGGGGCCTGCCGCCCGCCTCGAGCAGTGGCAGGTTGAGCTCGAGCACGCGCTTCCCGGCGGGTATTGAGACCTCGGAGGGGAAGGAGAGAAAGATGGCGTCCTCTGTTTCGGGCAGGGCGGTTAGGGCAGCGCGCTCGCGCTCAAATCTGCGGCCCATAGACTGTACGGAGTGCATCTTCTTTTTGAGCAGCCGCCCGCCGTGCGGGTCCTGTCGCGAAACCTTGGCCTGGGCGCTCTCCACCTTCTGGCGGATCTGCCTGTAGCGCTCGAGCCGCCTGTCGAATTCCTCGCGCTCCTTGCGCGCGGCCTGCTCCTGCCGGGCGAGGGCGCGAAAGCGCGTCTCGACATAGTCGCGGTAAGGCAGGCGCGCGACTGTGGCGCGCGGCAGGGTCTTGCGCCGCAGCAGTTCGAGGTGGACAATGACGTTGGCCGTGCGCTCTATGAGCGTCTCGTCGTGGGAGACGAAGAGCACAGGCTCCCGGCGGCTGAGGATGAAGCCCTCCAGCCACTCGAGCGCGTCCAGGTCCAGGTCGTTCGAGGGCTCGTCCAGGAGATAGAGCTCCGGCTCCTCGGCGGCGATGCAGGCAAGCTGCATTTTAATCCGCTCCCCGCCGGAGAACTGGCGCAGCTGGCGCCCGGAGCTGAAAAAGTCCGGGTCCAGCTCAAGCTCCGCGGCGAGGGCGGCGCGCTCCTTGGGGCTCATGCGGGCAAAGCCGGGGGAGGACTCAAAGAGCTGCCTAGCGGTCAGTTCGAGCAGCGTGCGGTCCGGCTCCTGAGGCAGCCAGCCGCAGCGCCCGCCGGGCGAAACGCTTCCCGTCCACTCGACATAGCCCTCAACCAGGGCCGGGTCGCGTATGAGCCGGAGCAGGGTGGACTTGCCGTCGCCCTCCTCGCCTATGAGCACGGCCCTGTCGCCGGGGCGGAGCTGGAGGGAGAAGTCCCGCATTATCTCGCGGAGGTCGCGCCGGTGGACGATGCTGAGTTTGTCTATGGTGAGCATAAAAATACCGCTCCTTTGCATATATCTGCCCCGTGAGCCGGGACGCAGACGCGCAAAGAGCGGCCGTACCAAAAAAAGGGCGGCGGCAGAGGGCGTATCTGATCCGGCATGGCGAGCCCGACCCGCCGCGCAGACGGGCCTCGGGACTGGCTCAGTTCGGGATCAGATCACTTCCGCATCTTCCCACCCTTTTCAGTGTTCTTGCAAGCATTATAACAGCGAATTCCGCGCGGCGCAAGTCCGGGGGCGGATGTGCACGAAAACCGGCATTTTGCTGCGCCGCTGTTGCATTTACTGGGCGTATCTGCTAAACTGTATTAGAATTTGTTAGTCAGGTGCTGAGGATGAAGCTGAAAAAGTATATCCCCATAGTCATAATGCTCTGCCTGGTTGCGGGAGCCGCGGCGCTGATGCTGGCGGGAGACGGCGTGACGGTCGAGATGCTGACGAACTACGCGCCGAAGAACACGGCGCTGGCGGTGGTCGTGGCGCTGCTCGCCTATGCCGTGAAGAGCCAGACGGTTTTCGTGCTCTACGGCGTGGTGGCGACGGCGGTGGGCATCGTGTTTGAGCCGCCGCTTTCTCTCATCGTGAACGCGGTGGGCTCTGTCATCTGCATCAGCGTGCCGTACTTCACGGGCCGGGCCTCGGGCGGCGAGGCGGCGCACAAGCTGCTGAAGAAATATAAAAAACTTGGCGAAGTCTACGAGGGAAACAGGGACAATCTCTTCCTCGTCTCGCTGGTGCTGCGCGTTACGAACCTCTCGAACGACATTCTCGGCCTTTTCTTCGGCGCGCTGAGGATGGATTACTGGCAGTATCTGGCGAGCAGCTTTATAGGGATATTGCCGACGATGGTGCTCTACACCCTGCTCGGCAGAGACCTGGACCCGACCAGTGGACCGGTTCTGATATGTCTGGGCATAGACTTGGCGTGCATCGCGGCGTCCTGGATCGTGCTGAAGTCCAGGAAAAACAGAAAGGGGAAGCAAAATGAAGAAAAAGCTCTCTGAGGGCAGGGAGAACAAGCGTAAAGCCCTGCTCCGCAAGAGAAAGGAGGAACCGGCGGCGTTCTGGACCTATGTCGTCCTGCGCTTCATCGTCATACTTATCCTCATCCGCTGCATCCTCCGCGGCGATATTGAGAGCGTTTTCGTCTGCGTGCTGGTGCTGGTGATCTACCTGCTGCCGCAGTTCGTGGAGAACAAGCTGAACATAGACATCCCCACCGCGCTCGAGGTCATCATCTTCGTGTTCGTGTTTGCGGCGGAGATACTTGGCGAGCTGCAATCGTATTTCATAAAGTACTCGAACTGGGACACGATACTGCACACTTCCTCCGGCTTTCTCTGCGCTGCGGTGGGCTTTTCGCTGGTCGATCTGCTCAACCGAAGCGACAACGTGAAGGTCCAGCTCTCTCCGGGCTACCTGGCGATAACCGCCTTCTGCTTTTCCATGACCATCGGCATCCTCTGGGAATTCATCGAGCTCTCGGCCGACAAGCTGTTTTTGCTTGATATGCAGAAGGACACCATCGTGAACCAGATAAGCTCCGTCAGCCTGGACCCGACGAACAGCAACATACCCATAACCGTCAAGGACATACAGGACGTCATCCTCGTCACGGGCTCCGGAGAGGTGCCTCTGGGTCTGGGCGGGTTCCTGGACATCGGGCTCTACGACACGATGGAGGACCTCTTCGTCAACTTCATCGGGGCGGTCGTGTTCTCCGTCGTGGCCTTTTTCGAGTGCAAAAGCGAAAAGCGCCCTCTTACGACGGCGCTTGCGCTCAAAAGGAAGAAAAAGGTACAGAACGGCTGATTCACCGGCAGGCGGCGAGCACGGCGTCAAAGACCGCGCCGGGCATTTTCACGAAGTACCAGCCCAGGCCCTGGTAGCCCACATAGCCGCCCTCGATGAGCCGGAGCTCGACTGTCGTGCCGTCGGACATGGAAATGAACAGATGCCCTTGGACGGCGCTGTCGTAGATGTCGCGGTCGGTCTCCCAGAGGTAGACGAACTTCCCGGCGCAGAGCTCGTCGAGGAAGGCGGAGACGGTGTCCCCGGGCAGGGAAAGCTCCCTGAATTCGCGCCGGGCCTCGTTCCAGTCCTCGTGCGTGAGCCAGCTGACGGACTCCATGCGCTCGGCCAGATGCAGGCGCGTGTCGAAGAGGTCCGCGCCGGTGTCGAGGCTGATGCCGTTCAGGCGCTCGAGCAGCATGGCGGAGCCGTCGTCGTTGAGACAGCAGATGCGGAAGTCCGGGTCGTATCCCCTGACGGTGTAGATGTCCCCGGACATGGTGCCGGCGAGCTCAACGTATTCGGACTCGTCCGACCACTCGTCGATGCTGCCCGTGGCGCGGCCGAGGTACTCCCCGACGAGGGCGGAGGCGTCGTCGAGCCATTCGCCCTGGGTGTAGACCGCGCCCTCGTAGACGACGCAGGCGATCATGTCCATGGCGACGCCGGGTTCCGCCTCGGGCAGCTCTATGGCCGGAACGTATACGCCTTGGGCGGACGACGCGGCGGCGGTCTCAGCGGGCGGCACGGCGGTGAGTCCTGGGTCCGCGACGCCGGCCGGGCGCAGCTGCGCCGCAATAACGAGCAATACGCAGGCTGCAAGCGCGGCGGCAAAGTAGTATACGCCGCGCCCGCGGCTTTTCTTTTTGTAGTCGGCGGCCTCGTCTATAAAGCGCGGGTCGATGTTTTCAAGGCAGTTTGAGAGTCTGTGTTCGTTCATATTTCGATCCCCTCCGAGTCGAGCCTTTCCCTGAGCGAGGCGCGCAGCCGCGCGAGCAGGGAGGTGGTTTTGGACTTGGACCAGCCCATGCGTTTGGAGAGGGCGTCGATGGAGTCGAGATACCAATAGCGGCGCACGAAGGCTATGCGCTGCTCGCGGGAAAGCGAAGCGAGCCAGCGGTCGAGGCAGACGGTGATCTCCGCGTCCTCGACAATGCGCTCCGGCGTCCTGCCCGCTGAGACGCAGCTTTCCAGCTCGTCGAGAGCGGCAAGCGGCTCACCGCCGCCGCGCTTTTGGCGCGAGGCGTCGCGCAGGCGGTTTATGGAGATGTTTCGCGTTATCCTGCCCGCGAAGGCCCGAAGGCTCTTCGGCTCGGCGGGCGGGATGGAGTCCCAGAGCCTGTAGAGCGCGTCGATGACGCACTCCTCCGCGTCCTGCTCGTCGCCGGTGATGCCCAGGGCGACGGAGCCGCAGTATGCCCCGTATTTCTCGCGCACGGCGGAGATCGCCGCTTCGTCCCGGCTTTGGAACAGCTGTATGATCGCCCTGTCATCCACAGACTTCCCTCCCGAAAGGCCCTTCACCAATAAAGACACCGAAACTGGCTCGCGCGTTGCATGAGCTCTGAAAAAAGCCGCCCGGCCGGGCGGCTTTTTTAATCGAAGGTGCACTCCCAGCCCAGGCCGCGGAGTCCTTCCGGGTCAAGCCCGGGGCGGGCGACGGCCCAGAGCGTGTCCGGCGTACCGTCCGAGTGCGGGCCGCAGACGGCGGCGAAGTCCAGCCAGGCGGGCGGGAAGTCCACGCCGGGGCCGCCCTTTTTGAAGAGCGGGGACATGCCGAGTTTTTCGTCATACCAGCGGCAGAGGGAGGGCTCGGCGGGGAGAGTCGCCACGACGTCCGCGCCGGAGTCGAAGGCGCGGCTTATGAGCCTGCGCCCGACCTCGCGCGCTGCGCCGCGTCCGCGGAAGGGCGCCGACGTTGCCATGGCGTAGATATATGAGCAGCGCAGTCCGAGCGCGGCCGCGCCCGGCAGGCAGAAACCCATGGAGACGAGCTGCCCGCCGCACTCCGCCACGGCGCAGTCCTCCGGACGCCAGAGCAGCCGGAAAAACGCCCCTATCAGCTCTTCGCCGTCCCCGAAAACCTCGGCCCAGAGCCCGCGCAGGGCCGGGGAGTCCTCCTCGCGCGCGGGGCGGATGATGAGCTCAGACATCCTTTTTCTCCCTTGCCGTATACTTCGTGAGCAGGAACTCGGGGTAGTATTCCTGCTTTGCGGAGCGGAGATTTTCGTGGCCCATGTCGTCCTCGCGGTTGAGGTAGACGATCTCCGGGTGGTCGGACATTATCTGCCTCGAGAACTCGCGGCAGACCATGGGATAGGCCCCGGGCATGGAGGCGAAGGCCTTTTCAAAGTGGACGTCGAAGGTGTCGGACGAGATGACCTCGCCCACCGTGAAGCCCGCGATCTTGCCGTCCGCGAAGAGCACGCCGCCCTCGAGGCCCAGCTCCCTCCAGCGCATGAAGCCGCGGACTATGGCCGCGTGTTCGTCATCCAGGCCCTCAGGCGGGGCCTCATAGGAGCCCTGCCATGCGCCCAGCATCCCCATGCACCAGGGCATGAGTTCGGGCGTCAGCCGCCTGAACTCCCAGGAGTGCTCCTTCTCAAAGCGGTTGCAGAAGTTGCGCTTGCCGTGCAGCTTCTTCCCTGAGAAGGTGGAGAGCTTTTCGATGGAATAGATGTAGTCGAAGCAGTCCCTGTCCTCGGCAAAGCAAAACCTGCCGGGATAGGCGGATTCCAGGAGCGCCCGGTGTTCCTCGGTGACGCCGCGGATGGCCAGGGGATAGCCCCGGTGCGCGGCGAATTCCGTCAGCGCGTCTATGGCCGGCTTGAGGTCCCCGGAGCCGATGGGGAAGGCGAAAAAGGGCATGTCCTCATACCTGAGTTTTGTCAGGAGCCTCCCGTCCACGGACGCGAGATGCTGGCGGAAAGCCCCGTCCCACATGTAGATGTTGCCGAAATTGTAGTCTGCCGAGCGTGAATTCTCGGCCCGGATAAAGGGTTCTGCCCAGGCCTTGTCGGCAATGGACAGCTTGCGGAAATGCAGCATAAAATTGGCCTTTCTTTTCTCTTTCAGTATGTGCGGACGCAGGTGGAGCGTATCTCCGCCTGGAGCCTTTTGAGGTCGTCAAAGGTCTCGGGCCGCTTGTTGGGGTCGCGCAGGAGGGCGGCGGGGTGGTAGAGCGCCATGACGCGGCGTCCGTTCACGTCGAACCACTTGCCGTGCTCCTGCGTTATGCGGAAGTCCGGCTTTATGAACTTCATCGCGGCGATGCGGCCCAGGCAGACGATCATCTTCGGCTCCAGCAGCTCTATCTGGTGCTGGAGCCACTCGGCGCAGGCCTCCTGCTCCGAGATGGCCGGGTCGCGGTTCTTGGGCGGGCGGCACTTGACCATGTTGCCGATGAACACCTTTTCCCGGCTGAGGTCTATGAGCTCCAGCATATCGTCGAGCAGCTTGCCGCCGCGGCCTACAAAGGGCCTGCCGCTCAGGTCCTCCTGCTCGCCGGGGCCTTCGCCTATGAACATGACCTCCGCGTCCTGCGGCCCTTCTCCGAACACCACATGCGTCCGCGTCTCGCACAGGCCGCAGCGGCGGCAGGCCAGACATTCCTGTTTCAGCTTCTCCCAACTGTCCATCAGTTTTGCACCTTTCTCTCTGCAAGTTTACATAATATATCCGGCCTGTTGTCGCCGGGCGAGTCGATGACGTGATCGAGCAGGCGGCGGAGCTCGAGGCCCAGCTCGGGGCCGGAGTAGCCGAGCTCTTCAAGCTCCCTGCCGCCAACGGCGAGCTCTGCGAGGGACCAGCACTCGCCTGAGCGCAGGACCGCCCGAAGTTCCCTGCTTTTCGGCTGTGCGGCAAGGACGGCGGCGGGGCCGTAGTCGCGCAAAAGCCGCTTCCAGTCCCGGCTGCCTGACTTGAGGACTTCTACCGCTGCGGCCGCTGTCCTCTGCGTGTCCCCGTCGAAACGGAGGGCTGCGAGCAGGGAGGCGGTTGACATAATATAACCGCACTGCTCCAGGCCCAGACAGAAGCGCGCGAGCCTGGCGTAGAGGGGCAGGCTGCGGAGGACGGGCCTGGGGGCGTTCCAGTCGCCGGTGAGCAGGAAGGCGCGGAGCAGGCCGAGGTCCACGAGCTGCCAGGCGAGCTCCGGCCTGGGGCTGCGCAGGGTTTTAATGAGCTCGTCCCGGACGCGCTCTGCGGAGAGCGAGGCGGCGAGCGGCGCGAGCTCACGCACGGCGCGGAGGGTCTCCGCCTCGACCCCGAAGCCGAGCTGGGCGGAGAAGCGGAGGGTGCGGAGCATACGCAGGGCGTCCTCGGAAAAGCGGCGCTCCGGCGCGCCGACGCAGCGGAGCAGGCGGCGCTCAAGGTCGGCGCGGCCGCCGAAGGGGTCGGTGACGTTCCCGGCGGCGTCCATGGCCATGGCGTTGACGGTGAGGTCGCGCCGGGCGAGGTCCTCCTCCAGCGAGCAGCCGAAGGCGACGCTGTCGGGCCTGCGGTGGTCGGAGTAGGCGCCCTCGGCGCGGAAGCTCGTGACCTCGACGGCTCCGCCGCGCGAGAGGACGGTGACGGTGCCGTGGCGCAGTCCGGTGGGGACGCAGCGCGGAAAGAGGGCGAGGACCTCCTCCGGTCGGGCGGAGGAGGCGACGTCCCAGTCGTTCGGCCTTCTGCCGAGGAGGCTGTCGCGCACGCAGCCGCCGGCCAAAGCCGCACTGTGACCGGCGCGGCCCAGGGCGCATAGGATATCAAGAACATATTTAGGCGGCTGTTTCATCGGGGCTCCTGTTTTAATCCTTGTATTGTTAAGCATAATGTATTATAATCTCAGGGAAATGACAAGATTAAATTTTTCGAGGGCTTGGAGCATATATGGCAGACTTTGAACAATATCTGAAACCGGGCAAGCGCGGGCATCTGATCGGCGCGGGCGGAGTCTCTATGGCGCCGCTGGCGGAGGTGCTGGCGGGCATGGGCCTGGTGATAGACGGCTCGGACATGGCCGAGAGCGAAAAGACGCGCTACCTGCGCAGCCTGGGCATAGACATCAAGATAGGCCACTCTGCGATGAATGTAGCGCCGGATATCCAGTTCGTGGTGCGCACCGCCGCTGTGCGCGACGATAACCCCGAGATAGTCGAGGCCAAGGCCCGGGGCGTGCCGGTGTTCGAGCGCGCGCAGGCCTGGGGCGCGATCATGAAGGACTATGACAACGCGCTCTGCATCGCCGGCACCCACGGCAAAACCACGACGACGAGTATGTGCACGCACATCCTCATGGCCGCGGAGCGAGACCCGACGGTCATGATAGGCGGCACCCTGCCCCTGCTGCACGCGGGCCACCGCGTAGGCGGCGGGGACACGATAATACTCGAGAGCTGCGAGTACCACGACTCGTTTTTGTACTTCCAACCGACGATAGCCGTCATCCTGGACATAGAGGCGGACCATCTGGACTACTTCTCCGGCCTGGAGGATGTGAAGCGCTCGTTCCGCGAGTTCGCGTCCAAGGTGCCGGAGCACGGAAGGATCGTCGCCAACATCGACGACAGGAACACCATGGACGCGCTCGAGCCGCTGGGCAGGGAGCTCTTCACCTTCGGCCTGACGGAAAAGGCAGACGTCTACGCGCGTAACATCCGGCGCGTCGGCGCGAACAGCGAGTTCGATATCTACTGTCACGGCAAGTTCTTCACCAGCGTGACGCTGCACATCCCGGGTATGCACAACGTCAAGAACGCCCTCGCGGCGACGGCGGCCTGCATTTGCCTGGGCGTGAGGCCGAACGCCGTCAAATACGGCCTGGCCGGTTTCAACGGCGCGGGGCGGCGCTTCGAGTTCAAGGGCAAGTATAACGGTGCGGACGTCTACGACGACTACGCCCACCACCCCGGCGAGCTCAAGGCCCTGCTGGACGCTGTGGAGCCCCTGGGCTACAAGCGGACCATCCTGGTTTTTCAGCCGCACACCTACACGCGCACCGCCGCGCTCTTCGACGACTTCATAGAGCAGCTGCAGCGCCCGGACCTCACTTTCCTGGCTGAGATCTACGCCGCGCGCGAGCACAACACCATGGGCATCTCCTCCGCGGACCTCGCGCAGCACATAGAGGGCTGCCGCTTCTTCCCCAGGTTTGAGGAGATCGAGGCTTGCCTCAAGGAGACCGCCCGCCCCGGCGATATCATCCTCACAGTCGGCGCCGGGGACGTTTTCAAAATAGGCGAACACCTGGTCGCAAGATGAATATGGACGCAGAAGGGCCGCGAATTCCGCGGCCCTTTTTCATATCTATGCACCTTAATCGAAACTTAAGCATTACTTAAAACCCGCTTCGTTGACAGACGCAGTGAGGGATGATATAATTCAACTGTGTTACGGCAAATAATACAGTTTACGGAGGACTGAAAATGAACGGAGGCAAACGTTTCGCGGCGCTGCTGATGGCGGCGGCGCTGATATTTACGCTTTTGCCCGGCTGCGGGGACAGCGGCGGGGAGCAGAGCACGGACGCGCCCGGCGGCGCGGAAGAGGGCAAGGTCTGGGTGTCCGAGTTCACGAAGCTGGACGGGGTCACGGAGTACATGGGCAGCCCGCTGGTACTGGACGGAAAGGCGTATTTTTCCCAGAACGTATACGACAGTGAGACGGGCGGCTACGAGCTCAGCCTCTGGTCTGTAGACCTCGCCACGGGCGAGGCGGCCAGGCTGGAGGGCTACGTCCAGAGCGCCGCGCCGGAGGGCTATGAGGAGAGCTACATCAACATAAACGGTCTGGCGAAGGCTGCGGACGGCTCGTTCTGGGTGTGCGAGGAGCTGAACTCCGTGAAGTTCAACCTGCCGGAGGACTTCGACGAGGAAACCGGGGACAGGTATCAGTACGCGGAGAGCGTGAGACAGACGCTGCTGCGCCGCGTGGACGCCGCGGGCTCGGAGTTGGAGAAGGCGGACCTCACGGCCGTGGAAGAGGCGGTCCTGGCGCAGATGCAGACCGGCGACATGTACGGCGATACTTACACCTATCTGAGCAGCATGGTCTCGGACGCTGAGGGCAGGCTCTGCCTGCTGTATAACCAGAGCGTGCTGGTCCTGCTCTCGGCGGAGGGCAAGCTGCTCAGCTGCACGGCGCTGGATGGCTGGTGGGAGAGGCTCATAAATCTCCCGGACGGCGGCGCTGCGCTCTACGGCAACGGCGGCGCGGGCTTTGTGCTCAGGCCCGTGGACTTTGAGACCAAAGGCTTCGGCGAGGACATCGCGCTGCCGGACAACGCCTATAATCTCCGCACTGGCGGCGGGGAATACCTGGCCTTCTACACGGACAGCTCCTGCATCTACGGCGTGAACGCCGGGACAGGCCAGGGCGAGCAGATCGTCTCGCTCATCAACTGCGACGTGGACTCGGACGACGTGAACGGCATCATCTACACCGGCGAGGGCGAGTTCGTCTGCCTGGTATACAGCTACAACAGCGGCAGCGCCGAGCTCGCGCGGCTGCGTCAGGTGGACGCCTCGGAGGTCCCGCCGGTGACGACCCTGCGCCTGGCCTGCAACTATCTCGGCTACGACCTGAGAAAGGAAATACTGGACTTCAACCGTTCTAACAGCGGGGTGCGCATAGAGGTGACGGACTACTCGCAGTACAACACCGAGGAGGACTACACGGCGGGCCTGACCAAGCTGAACACTGAGATCATAAGCGGGAACGTGCCGGACCTCTTCATCGCGGACGAGCTGCCTATAGAGCAGTACGGCGCGAAGGGCTATCTCTACGACCTCTACGAGCTCATAGACGCGGACGCGGAGCTCTCCCGGGAGGACTTCTTCCCGAACATCCTCGCGGCGATGGAGACGGACGGCAAGCTGTATTCGATATCCCCGGCCTTCGGCGTGCTGAGCCTTGTGGGCAGCGCGGAGGTCCTGGGCGAGGAGATGGGCTGGACGCTGCAGGAGCTGATGGAGGTCGTGAAGGCGCATCCCGAGGCGGAGTATCTGCTCGACCCAGGCACGACGAGCTCCTCGATACTCCAGGCGATGCTGGTGATGAATCTGGGCGAGTATGTGGACTGGACGACGGGCGAGTGCAGCTTTGACAGCCAGGACTTCACAGACCTGCTGAACTTCAGCGCCATGTTCCCGGAGACCTTCGACTACAGCAACTACCAGGGGAGCACGCCGGCCCTGGTGCTGGGCGGCAAGCAGCTGCTGACGACCTACTCCGCGACGGACTTCGAGGGATTCCAGATGTACGAGGCGATGTTCGGCGGCAAGCTGGCGTTCAAGGGCTTCCCGTCGAGCGACAGGACGGGCAACGTGGCGGCGCCCGTGGGCAGCCGGCTGAGCATCAGCTCCACCTGCAAGGACGTGGACGCGGCCTGGGGCTTTGTGCGCCGGATGCTGCTCGAGGACTACTACAGCGACGAAGGACGCTATGTGAACGGCTACCCGCTGAACATGGCCGCCTATGAAAAGGCCGAGGCTGCGGCAATGGAAAAGCGCTACGAGACGGACCCCGAGACCGGCGAGCAGGTCGAGGTCTCCGTCGGCGGCTGGAGCTGGGACGATTTCAGCGTGGACATCTACGCGATGACGGAGGAACAGGCTCGGCAGCTGCGCGAGCTGATAGGCTCGGTTGAGCGCTGCTACTCCTATGACCAGAGCATCATGGACCTTGTGCTCGAGGAGTGTGCGGACTTCTTCTCCGGCGCCAAGACCGCGGAGCAGACTGCCTCCCTCATCCAGGACAGGGTGTCCACATATGTGAACGAGCAGAGATAAAAGAGAAAACACCCCGGACGCTGTCCGGGGTGTTTTTGTGCGTTCAGGTGCCGAGGTAGGCGGCCTTGATGGCTGGGTCGTTCAGGAGCTGCCGGCCGGGGCCGGTCATGGTGATGTTGCCGGTCTCGAGGACATAGCCGATATCGGCTATGCGCAGGGCCATGTTGGCGTTCTGCTCTATGAGCAGGACCGTGACGCCCATGCGGTTTATCTCCTTGATGATGTCGAAGATACCCTTCACGACGATGGGCGCGAGGCCCAGAGAGGGTTCGTCCATCATGATTATCTTCGGCCGGCTCATGAGCGCGCGGCCGACGGCAAGCATCTGCTGTTCGCCGCCCGAGAGCGTACCGGCGGCCTGCCAGGAGCGCTCCTTGAGCCTCGGGAAGAGCTCGTAGACCCAGTTGAGGTCCTGAGTGAGGTCGTCCTTGCGCAGGTAGGCGCCGATCTTGAGGTTTTCGAGGACCGTGAGGTCCGGGAAAACGTGACGGCCCTCGGGGACCAGGGTCACGCCCTTGGCGACGATGCGGTCCGGCGAGAGACCTGTGATATCCTCGCCCTGGAGGTGGATGCGGCCCTTCGCTGGCTTCACCAGGCCCGCTATCGTGCGGAGCGTCGTGCTCTTGCCGGCGCCGTTCGCGCCGATGAGGGTGACTATCTTGCGCTCAGGCACCTCAAAGGTTATGCCCTTGACGGCCTCTATGCCGCCGTAGCTGACTTTCAGCCCGTCTATTTTAAGCATCGTCCGACACCCCCAAGTAAGCCTCTATGACCTTCGGGTCGTTCTGTACCTGCGCGGGAGTGCCCTGCGCGATGAGCTTGCCGAAGTCCAGGACATAAATCCTGTCCGAGAACTGCATGACCAGGTCCATGTGGTGCTCGATCATGAACACCGTCAGGTGGTGCGTGTCCTTGATCTGCACGATGAACTCGCCCAGCTCCTGCGTTTCCTGCGGGTTCATGCCGGCAGCGGGCTCGTCGAGCAGCAGCAGCTTCGGCTCCGTGGCCAGTGCGCGGGCGATCTCGAGCCGGCGCTGTATGCCGTAGGGCAGGCTTCCTGCGACCTCGTCCTTCAAGTGGCCGAGGTTCTGCTCCTCGAGCAGCGCCATTGCCTCCTCCTGCATGCGGCGCTCCTCCGCACGGTTCACGCGGAAGGTGGCGGAAAAGACGTTCTGCTTTGCCCTCATGTGCTTGGCTATGAGCACGTTCTCCAACACCGTCAGGGAGGAGAAGAGGCGGATGTTCTGGAAGGTCCTCGCTATGCCGAGCTCGGTTATCCTGTCCGGCGTCGGCGCAAGGACGTGACCTGTAAATTTCTCCGCGTTCTCGCCCAAGTAGGATTTTTTCATCTTACCCTGCGGGTGGTTGCGGACTATTGCCTTGCCCTCGAAGCTGATCTCGCCGTTCGTGGGCTGGTAGACGCCGGTGACGCAGTTGAAGGCCGTGGTTTTGCCTGCGCCGTTGGGGCCTATGAGGGCGACTATTTCGCCGCGGCCCACCTCGAGCGAGAGGTCGTTCACGGCCACGACGCCGCCGAACTGCATGGTTATGTTCTGCAGGCTCAGAACGTTTTCACGTTTTTCGCTCATTTCGCGGCACCTCCCTCAGCCTGTGCCGGTGCGGCAGGCGCTTTTTTTCGCTTTTTGAAGAGGTCCGGCAGTTCCTTCTGGCCCATCAGGCCCTTGCGGAAGAACAGCACGACGACCATGATGATGACCGAAAACACGACCAGCCTGAAACCGCTGCGGAACAGGCTCGACTCAATGCCGAGGAACTTGCCGCTGTCGAGGCCGCGCAGCCACCACTCGGAGCAGGCTATGAACAGGAAGCTGGCAATGCAGCTGCCCGTCACGGAGCCGAGGCCGCCCAGCACGACGATGAGCAGTATCTCATAGGTCATGGAGGACTTGAACTGCGCCGCCTGGATGGTGTTCATGAACATCGCCAGCAGCGCGCCGCCCACGCCTGCGAAGAAGCAGGAGATGCAGAAGGCCATCTGCTTGTGCTTGAAGAGCCTGACGCCCATGGCCTCGGCGGCTATCTCATCCTCACGTATGGCCTTGAACGCGCGGCCGTAGGACGAGTTTATGAGCAGCACGATGACCAGGATGCAGAGCGAAGCTATGAACACAGGCACAAAGGTTGCAAAAGACACCTGCGTGCCGCCTATGTTGAAGGTGAAGTCGGAGAGACGGGTGTAGCCGCGCAGGACGTTCGAGCCGTTCGTGATGGGGCCGAACTTCTGCCACTGAAAGATGGCCTTTATGATCTCGGCGAAGCCCAGGGTGGCTATCGCCAGATAGTCGCTCTTGAGCCTGAGCACAGGCAGGCCGATGAGCCAGGCGAAGAAAGCCGCCACAACGCCCGCCAGCAGCATGGCCAGCAGCGCGCCGATGATAAGTCCGGGCGCGGCCATGGCCTCCAGCCCGAAGATGCCGTTTATGGCCTCCTGGAAGGAGAAGTTTATCGCCGCGTCATAGTACTGGTACACGCCCGCGATGCTCTCCGACGGTATGGAGAAGATGGCGTAAGTATACGCGCCTATGAGCATGAAGCCCGCCTGGCCCAGCGAGAAGAGGCCGGTGAAGCCGTTGAGCAGGTTCATCGAAACCGCGACCAGCGCGTAGACTGCGCTCTTGCGCACGACTGTTATGAGCATGTAGAACTTGGATGTGGCGGTAATGGCCTGGTCCATCCAGATGCACAGCGCGTAGAGAACGATGAGGCCGACGGCCGTTATCAGCAGTTTTGTGAGTTTCTTTTTCTTCGTATCCATGCTTCCGCCTCCCTCAGACCTTGTCCGTTGCCTTCTCGCCGAAGAGGCCGGTGGGCTTAAAGACGAGAATTATGATGAGCAGGACAAAAGTGAAGGCGTCCGCGAAGGTCGAAAGGCCAATGCCCGTCGGTATGACGCCGTAGGCCACGAGCAGGGTGTCGAGGCCCTTTATTATGTTCTCGCAGATGCCGATGATGAAGGCGCCGATGACCGCGCCCGGGATGGAGCCTATGCCGCCGAACACCGCCGCGACGAAGGCCTTCAGGCCCGGCATTGCGCCGACCGTCGGCGTGACGCCCGGATAGTTCGTGAAGAACAGCATCGAGCCGATTGCCGCGAGGAAGGAGCCGATGATGAAGGTCATCGAGATGACGTTGTTTATCTTGATGCCCATGAGCGTGCTCGTCTCGAAGTCCTTTGCCACGGCGCGCATGGCCATGCCTATCTTCGTGTGGTTTATGAGCTGCACCAGCAGCACGACGAGTATGAGCGTCAGCACCGGCGTCACCAGCGTGACCAACTTGGTCGTCGCGCCGAAAATGCTCACCGTGTCGGAGATCCAGGGCATGGTCGGGTAGTTCTTGTTCAGACCGCCGGTGATGTAAAGCGCGAGGTTCTGCAAGAGGTAGCTCACGCCTATGGCGCTTATCATGACCGACATCCTCGGCGCGGAGCGCAGCGGCTTGTAGGCCACGCGCTCTATGATGAAGCCCAGCAGCACGGTGAACACTATTACAAAAGGTATAGCCAGCCACAGCGGCATCCAGGTCACGGCGTAGACCATCATGAGGCCCGCGACCATGAACACGTCGCCGTGTGCGAAGTTTATGAGTCTGAGTATGCCGTATACCATCGTATAGCCGACGGCTATGAGCGCGTACTGTCCGCCGACGGATATGCCGGAGAGCAGGTACGGCAGTAGTTTATCAAAAAAGTCCATTGAGCGTCCTCCCCAATGCTCGCGCCGCCTCGAAAGCGCGGTCGCCGCGATTGCCGCGTTTTCGACGCAGCGCAGACAAATAAATCGGGGCTAAGGCGGAGGCTTTCGCCCCCGCCCTTGCCCTTAAACAGTTGTTTTTTTGAAATTACTCAATGCCCTGCTCGCCGATGAGGTCCCAAACAGCCGTCTCGGTGTTGCAGTACTTGATGAAGGCAACGTCGCGGGTGGCGTCCTTCGCACCGTCGGCGAAGGCGATGTTGCCGGTGACGCCGGCGTAGCTCACACCGGGCAGAGCCGCAAGAACGTCGGCGGGGGCGGCGCTGCCGGCGGCCTTGATGGCCTCGAGCGCGACGTAGTAGGCGTCATAGCCCATGACGGAGACAGCCGCGACCATGTCGTTGCCGCCGTTGTTCTCGAGGTTGACGCTGTCGGAGTTGATCCACTCCTTGAAGGCCGCGTCGAACTCAGCGTTGCCGCCCTCCTGATAGAAGGTGGTGACGTAGATCTTGACGTTGTCCTTGCCCTGGGCGGCGCCGACGATGACGTTGGAGTCCCAGGTGTCGCCGGCGAGGATGGGCATACCCAGGTCCTGAGTAGCGGCCTGGTCGATTATCAGAGCGGCGGCCTCAGTGGAGACGGGCGCCACGAAGATGTCGCAGCCGTTGGACTTGGCGTTGGTGACGTAGCTGCTGTAGTCGGAGGTGCCTTCCTGGAAGACCTCCTGCACGCAGTTCTCAGCGCCGAAGGCCTCAACGAAGTAGTTCACCAGGCCGACGGAGTAGTCGTCGCCCTGCTTGGCGAGGCAGTAAGCCTTGGTCGCGCCGAGGCTCTTCGCGTAGTTCGCCAGGACGGTGCCCTGGAAGGGGTCTATGAAGCAGATGCGGTAATATGTATCGCTGACCTGGGTGACCTGCGGGTTGGTGCAGGTGACGCCGATGGCCGGGACGCCCGCGTCGCCGAAGGTGGTGGCGGCCGCTATGGACACGCCGGAGCCGTAGGAGCCGAGCACCACGCTGCAGCCCTCTGCGATGAGGGTCTGGGCGGCGGAGACGGCCTTGTCGTTGCTGGACTGGTTATCGGCGTACACCAGCTCGACCGTGTAGGTCTCGCCGCCGACCTCGACGGTCGGGGTCAGGGAGTTGGCGTACTGCATACCCAGTATCTCCTGCTTGCCGCCGGCGCCGTTGTCACCGGACTGGGGCTCGAACACGCCGATCTTTATGACCTTGTCGCCGGTGGTATCGCCGCCCTCGGGGGCGTCGGAAACCTGAGCGTCGCCACCCTCAGGGGCGTCGCTCGCGGCGGGGGCGGGCTCGCCGCAGGCGGCCAGGGCAAACACCATGCACAGAGCAAGCAAGAGTGCAAGTATCTTCTTCATTCAGTCTCATCCTCCTAAATCATGTTCGGCCGCGACGTCCATCTTGTGTGGACAAATGTACTTCGCAGCCTGGACATGATTATAAACCAAATCGCGGGAGATTGCAACATAATTTAGCACTTTTCATTACAATTTCTTTAATCAATCAGCGCAGAAAAATATCCTGCCGAAAAAATCATTCAGCAGGATAAAAATTTTATGCATATTATACAATCAGACCATTGCCGGACCTGTCCGCCAGTCGCTGCCACCGCGGCGCTCCGCGGCTGCCCTGTAGGCGAGGACATAGAGGTCCCTTGCACCCGCTCCGAGCTCGAAAACGGCGAGGCTTTCCGGGGGCAGGCGTCTTGCGGAGGCTGGCTTGGTGATGAGCGGGACCCGGGCCTTGTCCTGGGCCTGGCGGAGCAGGACGCGGCCGCGCTCGGTGGCGGCGAGGAGTCTGGCATAGGGCGGGACGCCCTCGGCCATGCCGTCCCGGATACCGAGGCAGGCGCACATCGTCATCCGCCGGATGCGGGAGAGGGCGTAACGCTTCGACTTGGCGGCGGCGAGGACGCCGTCGAGCGTGGGCTCGTCGGCCACGGCGGCGTACAGCCGGTTGCCGAGGCCCTCGGATGCGTCCGGCAGCTTTGAGAATTCCGCGGCGGGCAGCATACGGAGCCTGGAGAGCAGCATGGGCTCCAGCGTCTCCATGAGCACGGGACCGCGGCCGCGCTCCGCCTCGCGCTCAAAGACGGCGAGGGCAGGCTCGGGCATGAGGCCGCGGCAGTCTTTCCCGGCGGAAATGCGGGAGCGGAGCTCGGAGGCGGAGCGGACGGCGCCCTCTCCGGGGCCGTCGTGGGGCGCGCCCTCACGCCGGACGGTCATGAAGCCGAGGTCGAGGCCGAGCTCATAGATGGCGCGGATGTACTCCACGGCGAGGATGTTGTTCGGCGTATCGAGCAGGCGGGCGGTGTCCTCGTCCGTGACGGCGGCGAGGGCGCGCTGCCTGGCCGCGGCGAAGGGGACCCCGCCCTCGAGCTCGCGGCGCAGTTCCGCGGTGAGCCTGGGGCTGAGCAGGGCCTCTGCGGCGCGCTCGAGGGGTTCCGTCTCTCCGCGCTCGCTGCCGAAGCAGAGGCAGTCCACGACGCCGAGCGAGGCCAGCAGGCCCACGCCGCCGCGGGCGAAGCCCTCGGCGGAGGCGAGCGCCCAGGGCAGGGGCAGCTCGAGCACGAGGTCTGCGCCGCAGCGCGCGGCGGCCTCGGCCCTGGCGAACTTCGACCAGACCGCAGCCTCGCCGCGCTGGACAAAGTCGCCGGACATGGCGCAGACCACGGCGGAGTCCGGTCCCAGCGCCTCCCGCGCCCTGTCTATGAGCAGCTTGTGTCCGTTGTGAAAGGGGTTGAATTCCGCAACGACGCCGGCAACGCGCATCGTATCGCCTCCCTCGGTCAAGATTCCTCTTGCGTTTTGCCCGGAATGTGGATAAAATGAATAGTTGGAAATGCTGCTCACATTTTACTATGGGCAAAACACTTTTACAATAGATATGAAGAAAGGAACCTGCTGAAATGAAAGTATTGGTCATCAACGCCGGAAGCTCCTCCCTCAAGTATCAGCTCATTGATATGGAGACCGAGTCCGTCCTCGCCAAGGGCCTGTGCGAGCGCATCGGCATAGACGGTCACCTGAAGCACACTCCGCTCGTTGGCGGCAAGCCCGTTTTCAACGAGGATATCTCCCTGCCGACCCACTCCGAGGCCATCGCCGCGGTCATAGACAAGCTGACGAGCGCCGAGTACGGCGTCGTGGCGAGCATGGCGGAGATAGACGCCGTCGGCCACCGCGTGGTCCACGGCGGCGAGAAGTTCGCCTCCTCCGTCCGCATAGACGACGAGGTCATGAAGGCCATCGAGGACTGCACCCCCTTCGCGCCCCTGCACAACCCCGCCAACATCACGGGCATCAACGCCTGCGTCGCCGTCATGGGCAAGGACGTGCCGCAGGTCGCCGTGTTTGACACCGCCTTCCACCAGACCATGCCGGCCAAGGCCTTCACCTACGCCGTGCCTTACGACTATTATAAGAACGACGGCATCCGCCGCTACGGCTTCCACGGCACCAGCCACAGGTACGTCTCCGGCCGCTGCGCCGAGCTCATGGGCAAGCCCGTCGAGGAGCTCAAGCTCATCAGCTGCCACATGGGCAACGGCTCTTCCATCTGCGCCATAGACGGCGGCAAGAGCGTGGACACCTCCATGGGCTTCACCCCCCTGGTCGGCCTGCCGATGGGTACCCGCTGCGGCGACCTTGACCCCGGCGTCATGCAGTTCATCATGAACAAGTACGGAATGGACATCGACGAGATGCTGGGCGTCCTCAACAAGAAGTCCGGCGTGCTGGGCGTCTCCGGCGTCTCCAGCGACTTCCGTGACCTCGAGACCGCCGCGGACGAGGGCAATGAGCGCGCCCGCCTCGCCCTCGACATGTTCGACTACTGGGTCGCCAAGGTCGCGGGCAGCTACGCCGCCGCCATGAACGGCGTGGACGCCATCATCTTCACCGCCGGCGTGGGCGAGAACAGCGCCACGACCCGCGCGGGCATCTGCAAGTACCTCGGCTACCTCGGCTGCGAGGTGGACCCCGAGCAGAACAAGAAGCGCGGCGAGGACGTCTGCATCTCCACGCCGGGCTCCAAGGTCAAGCTCTTCGTAATCCCGACGAACGAGGAGCTCGTCATCGCCCGCGACACCCGCGACATCGTCGAGGGCTGAACCGCAGAAACGCACAGAAGCGCCGCCCGCCCGGGCGGCGCTCTTTCGTTTGTGCATAACGTTCAGAAAATGCAGGCAAATTTCGGCGTTGGAGAGCTGGAAAATGATACGACTTGGATACAAAGCCGTGCTAAACTGTAAGCATAAGCGAGAAGGGAGGAACGCCCCGTGATAATGGCAAAACGCTCAGGAACACCCTGCTCGTCATAGCCGCGCTGGCGCTGGCGGTGTTCCTCATAGTCTCTTTCGGCTTCTTTTCCGCGAGCGGACACCAGTCGCCGGGAAGGATAGAGGACGGCGTATACTATTACAGCCGCTTCAACTGCGGTCTTGACTACACGCCCGGAGAAGGCTCAAAGCTGCTCAGCCTGCCCTGGAAATTCGGCAAAGAGGACGCCCCGGCGGCGTACACCGTCGGAGAGCGCAGCTTCACCCTCAGCGAGGACGAGACGCAGCTGCTCGAAAACGGCACGGACGTTCTCCCCGCGGGGCTGAGCTGTTCCGGCTCCTTCATTTACACCGCGGAGGACAGCCTCATGGTGAAGCTGTACGACGGAGCCGGACATGATGCCGGCAGCCTCTGCCTGACCGCCGACCACAGCCTAGTTCTGGACGGCGCGCTCGACCCGCTCTGCGCTGCCGGAAGATGGGCCTACGGTGTCGATGCCCGCGGGACCGAGGCGCGGCTGTACTGCATAGACCTCGAGACGGGCGAGAGTTGGCTGATAGCCGACGACACCGGCGGCGTCTCCTTCGCCGCCACGGACGGCCGCTGGCTCTACACCTACCGCATGTGGGGCTCCGGCTCCACGAGCTGCTGGGAGATAGCCTGCGGCGCCGACGGGGTCCCGGAGAGCCTCGTCTACGTCGGAGAGGTGTAGTACTCAATTAATATTGATGAAAAAAGCCGGACGCTCCAGCGTCCGGCTTTTTCGTTTAGACCTGCATCTGCCTGACCATTTCGCGGTGGAGGCGGGCGATGATGCGCTTTTCAAGGCGGCTTATGTAGCTCTGGGAAATGCCCATCATGTCCGCGACCTCCTTCTGCGTGTACTCGGTGCCGCCGATGAAGCCGAAGCGCATGAGGATGATCTGCTTCTCCCGGTCCGCCAGCATCGAGATGGCCGTGTGGAGCATTTCGCGGTCTGCGTCGTCCTCGAGCGGACGGACGATCTCCTGCCCGTCCGTTCCCAGGATGTCGGAGAGCAGCAGCTCGTTGCCGTCCCAGTCGGTGTTGAGGGGTTCGTCGAAGCTGACCTCGGCCCGCTGCGAGCCGCATTTGCGCAGGTACATGAGTATCTCGTTCTCGATGCAGCGCGAGGCGTAGGTGGCGAGCTTGATGCTCTTCGAGGCCTTGAAGGTGTTGATGGCCTTGATGAGCCCGATGCTGCCTATGGAGACCAGGTCCTCCAGGTTGATGCCCGTGTTTTCGAACCGGCGCGCGATGTAGACGACGAGACGGAGGTTGTGCTCTATGAGCAGCTGCTTGGCCGCCTCGTCGCCCTCGGAGAGGGCCTTTATGGCCGCCTCCTCCTCGGCCTTGGGCAGGGGCGGGGGCAGCGTGTCGCTGCCGCCGACGTAGTGTACGCCCGGCGCGTGCAGGCGCAGGAGCAGGCGGCGTATGAGCAGCCGGAGCTTTGTGAATATGCTGAGTCTTGACATCTTGCATCCTCCTTCTCGTGTCACAGGATAGCGTCGAACTCCCCGTCCCCGGAGAGGGGCGCGGGGGAGAGACCGATGAGTATGTCCGCCGGCTCGCCGTCCACGCTGACGGAGTCCGGCCTGAGCGCCGCGATGAGGCCCCGCCCGGTCCCGAGCGCGGAATAAGGCAGGAGCGTGACCCGGCCGGCGAGGCCGTCTAGTTTACATAACGCCTCACAGAGGGAGGCGGCGTCGGAGCCCTGGCAGTCGAGGCCGGGGAGCAGGGGGCGGAGAGCGGCGAGGTCCGCGACGGCGGCGGCGCGGCCGGAGACGGGGTCATAGAGGCCGTTGCCGGTATCGCGCAGGGCGCGGAGCGTGATGCTCCTGCCGCCGAGGCGGAGGGAGAGGGGCAGGACCTGGCGCTCGGGGCGTTTTCCGGCGCGCCTGAACACCAGGGTGACGGCGGCGTAGCAGGCGGCAAAGGAGAGAACGAGCACGCGCGAGGAGACTGGCAGGTAGAGCCTGCCGGCGTACATACCGCCCCCGGCGAGCATCGAGGCGCCCCAGACCGCGCCGCCGAAGGCCGCGGATATGGCGAGAAAGATGACGAGGCAGCGCCCGAGCCGCCGTTCGCTGCCGAAGGCGATGAGGGCCATGAGCGCGGCGGGGACGAGTTTCATGGGTGCGAGCCTGAGGAAATCCAGGCCGGGCAGGACGCAGGCAACGGCCCAGGCCCCGCCGAGCAGGGCGGCGAGGCCGAGCTTCCAGCGGTGCAGGACGGCTCCGGCAGCCTTGGCGGAGGCGAGCAGCAGGAAGTAGTCTATGATCGCGTTGAGCGCGAAGAGGCTGTCAAGATAGATAGTTTCCACGTTGAGATAATACACCTTGCGGGCTTACGGAGATTGTCATTTACAAGCTGTCGCAGGATGTGGTAAAATAGCTCGGATATAAAAATTTACATGTACGCCCTTTTAATGTGGGGCAAAAGCTATTAAAATGAGTCATGTATGAGGTGATGGTGATGGACAGTCCCGTATATAAACGCGTGCTGCTGAAGATAAGCGGCGAAGCGCTGGCCGGGGAAAAGCACAGCGGCCTGGACTTCGGCGTGATAGGCAGCGTGTGCGAGGCGGTGAAGAAATGCGTGGACATGGGCGTGGAGGTCGGCGTCGTCATCGGCGGCGGGAACTTCTGGCGCGGCGTGAAGGACGGCGAGGGCAAGATCGAGCGGACCCGCGCGGACCACATGGGCATGCTGGCCACGGTCATGAACTGCCTTGCGGTAGCGGACGTTATGGAGCAGCACGGCGTGGACGTGCGTGTGCAGACGGCCATCGAGATGCGCTCGATAGCGGAGCCGTATATCCGGCTGCGCGCGATGCGGCACCTGGCGAAGGGCCGCGTGGTGCTCTTTGCCTGCGGCACGGGCAGCCCGTATTTCTCGACGGATACGGCGGCGGTGCTGCGCGCGGCGGAGATAGAGGCGGACGCCATCCTCCTCGCCAAGAACATCGACGGCGTCTATTCCGCGGACCCGAAGCTGGATTCCCGCGCCGTCAAATACGACGCCATCAGCTACGACGAGGTCCTGGCCCAGCACCTGGCCGTCATGGATTCGACGGCGACGAGCCTGTCCATGGATAACGACATCCCTGTAATAGTATTCGCGCTCAAGGACCCGGAGAACATCGTCCGTGCCGTCATGGGAGAAAAGGTCGGCACGGTAGTAAAAAAATAACAGGAGGAAAGAACATGGCCACCGGATACGAAGAATTTGAATCGAAAATGAAAAAGACCTCGGAGCTGCTCAGCGTGAGTTTTGCCTCCGTGCGCGCCGGAAGGGCGAACGCCGCCGTGCTGGACCAGATCCAGGTCGACTACTACGGCACGCCGACTCCCATCCAGCAGATAGCCACTATCTCGACGCCTGACCCCCGCAGCCTGCTGATCCAGCCCTGGGATTCCTCCACGCTCAAGCCGATAGAAAAGGCCATCCTGGCCTCCGACCTGGGCATCAACCCCCAGAACGACGGCCGGAGCATCCGCCTGGTATTCCCGCAGCTGACTGAGGAGCGCCGCAAGGAGCTGGCAAAGCAGGTCAAGAAATACGCCGAGGACGCCAAGGTCGCCGTCCGCAACATCCGGCGCGACGCGATGGACAAGTTCAAGGCCCAGAAGAAGGCCTCGGAGATCACCGAGGACGACTTCAAGATAGCCGAAAAGGACCTCCAGAAGCTCACGGACGACTGGATAAAGGAGATCGACAAGATCGCCGAGAAGAAGGAAAAAGAGCTGTTCGAGATATAAGGACATGGCCATATTCAGGACTAAGAAGGCGGAGGAGACGGAGAATATCCGGCTCCCCCGCCACATTGCCATCATACTGGACGGCAACGGCAGGTGGGCAAAAAAGCGCGGCCTTCCCAGGACGGCGGGCCACGCCGCGGGGGCGGAGACTTTCCGCCGAATCGCCACCTACTGCAAGGACATAGGCATTGAGTATCTGACGGTCTACGCCTTCTCGACGGAGAACTGGAAGCGCCCGCGCGAGGAGGTCGAGGCGATCATGAACCTGCTCGGCAAGTACCTGCGCGAGTCCGTGGAGACGATGGAGCGCGACCACATCCGGCTCAAGATCCTGGGCGACCCGGCGGTCCTCTCGGAGGAGCTGCGGGACCTCATAGACGAGACGGCGGATATATCGACGAGGTACGAGGGCTTTCAGGCGAACGTCTGCCTCAACTACGGCGGGCGCGACGAGATCGTGCGCGCCGCGATGCGCTACGCCGAGGACTATAAGGCCGGCAGGGTCGGGAAAATAGACGAAGCGGCGTTCTCGAACTACATGTTCTCGGCCGGTATACCGGACCCGGACCTGGTGATAAGGCCGGGCGGGGAGCTGCGGCTTTCGAACTTCCTCATGTGGGAGTCCGCTTATTCGGAGCTCATCTTCACGGACGTGCTCTGGCCGGACTTCACGCCGGCGGACATAGACGCGGCGCTGGAGGAATACCGCCGGCGCGACAGAAGGTTTGGTGGGATAAAGAAATGAAGCAGAGACTTATCGTGGCGGGCGTTGGCATACCCGTACTGCTGCTCATCCTGCTGGCAGCGCCCGTGTGGGCGACGGCGGCGATGTGCGCGCTTTTGGCGGCCGTGGGCTGCTATGAGCTGATGCACGCCGTGGGCAGGGAGGAGTGGAAGCTCCTGTGGCTCATGCCGGTAATCGCGGCCTGGATGTGCACGGCCATCGGCCTGGGCGAGGACTGGACGCCCGAGCCGGGGCTTTATATCGGCATCTGCTGCTTTATCGCGGTGGTGTATACCTTTGCCATAGCTGTCATCGGCCACGGCAGGGAGCGGAGCCTGAGCTTCAGGACGGCCATGGCCGGGCTGTTCTCGGTGACGGCCATAGCTGCGGGCTTTGCCTGCCTCGTGATACTCAGGGGCATCTCGCCCGCCGTCGTGCTCACGCCCTTTATCGGCGCGTTCATGAGCGATACGGGCGCGTTTTTCGCGGGCCGGGCGTTTGGAAAGCGCAAGCTCGCCCCGGCGGTCAGCCCGAACAAGACCGTCGCGGGCTGCATCGGCGGTTTTGCCGGCAGCATCGCGGGGATGGTCGTTTTCCACCTCGTGGTGAAGACCTGGTTCCAGCTCGACCTCGGCTGGGGCATGATACTGCTCATGGGCGTCGTGGGCAGCCTCTTCGGCCAGCTGGGCGACCTGAGCTTTTCGGTCATAAAGCGCGAGTTCGGCATAAAGGACTACGGCGCGATCTTCCCGGGCCACGGCGGCGTGCTCGACAGGTTCGACAGCGTGCTCTTCGTCGCGCCCGCGTATCTGATTCTGCTTTCTATCCTCCTGCCCTGAGGTGATATGCAATGATAAGGAGTACAACCATCCTCGGCTCCACCGGCAGCATAGGCCGCCAGAGCGTCGAGGTCTGCAAGAGGCTCGGCATCCGCGTCTCGGCCCTGACTACGAACAAGAATATCGCTCTGCTCATTGAGCAGACTAAGCTCCTGCGCCCCGGCTACGTCACGGCCTTCGACGCGGACGCGAACGAGCGTCTGCGCGCCGAGCTGGAGGGTACGGGCGTCGCCGTCGGCCCGCCGGGCGAGGCGGGGCTCATAGAGGCGGCCACCCGCGCGGACGCGGACTGCGTTGTGACGGCGGTTTCCGGCGCGGTGGGCCTGCGTCCCACGCTCGCGGCGATAGACGAGCGCAAACGCATAGCGCTCGCCAACAAGGAGACGCTTGTCTGCGCCGGCACTGTGGTAATGCGCCGCGCGCGGGAAAAGGGCGCGGAGATAGTGCCGGTGGACTCGGAACATTCGGCCATCTTCCAGTGTCTAACGGGCAGAAGCGGAGAGCTGCGGAAGATCCTGCTCACGGGCTCGGGCGGCCCGTTCCGGGGCCTCAGCCGGGAGCAGACCGCAAATGTCACACCCGAGCAGGCCGTGAAGCACCCAAACTGGTCCATGGGCGCAAAGATAAGCGTCGATTCTGCGACGATGATGAACAAGGGCCTGGAGTATATCGAGGCCATGCACCTCTTCTCGGCGCGGCCGGAGGAGATAGAGGTCCTCATCCACCCGGAGAGCGTGGTACACTCGGCGGTGGAACTCGTGGACGGGACGGTCATCGCCCAGCTGGGCGTGCCGGACATGGCCCTGCCCATCCAGTACGCGCTGACCTGGCCGGAGCGCTGTGAGTCGGCCGCGGAGCGGCTGGACCTGACGGCGCTGTCGGGCCTGCATTTCATGAAGCCCGAACTCGAAAAGCTGCCCTGTCTCGCGCTGGCTATGGACTGCGCAAGGCGCGGAGGAACGGCCCCGGCGGTGCTCTCGGCGGCGAACGAGGCGGCGGTGGCGCTGTTTTTGGCGCGCCGGTTGGGGTATAATGAAATATACGACTGTGTTGCCGCGGCTCTCGGCAGCATAGATTTCATTGCGGAGCCTTCCCTGGAGGACATCCTCGCGGCGGACGCCGAGGCCCGCGCATTTGTAAGGGAGCGTATTTCCTGATGTATATTATCCTCGCAATAATCTTTTTCGGCATACTCATAGCGATACACGAATTCGGCCACTTTTCCGCGGCGAAGCTCTTGGGCGTGAAGGTGAACGAGTTCGCCATAGGCATGGGTCCTGCCATCTTCAAAAAGCAGAAGGGCGAGACCCTGTATTCCCTCCGCTGCCTGCCCATAGGCGGCTACTGCGCCATGGAGGGCGAGGACGAGGACACCGGTGACCCGCGCAGCTTCACTACCCAGCCGGGCTGGAAGCGGTTCATCATCCTCGTCGCGGGCAGTTTCATGAACTTCCTCCTGGGCTTTCTCATCGTGCTCATCATCTATTCCGGCGTGGCGGGCTTCTATTCGCCGGTCATTTCCGGCTTTGTGGACGGCTGCCCATATGAGGGGACCCTCCAGACCGGAGACGAGCTCTATTCGATAGACGGCCACCGCATCTACTTCGCCTCGAACGTCACCACCATCCTCTCGCGCGGCGGCGAGACGCACGACGTCGTCGTCATCCGGGACGGGGAAAAGCTCGAATTCGAGGATATGGAGCTCACGCCCCAGGTCTACGAGGGCTATTCCTCGCCCATGTACGGCTTTTCCTTCGCCGTGGAGGAGGCGAACCTCTGGTCCACGCTGAAGTATTCCTGGTACAACACGATAGACTTCGTGCGGACGGTGTGGTTCGCGCTCTCGGACCTCGTGGCAGGGACGATGGGTGTGGATGAACTGGCCGGGCCTGTCGGCATCGTCGATCTCATAAACGACGTGGGCCAGAGCGCGGAGTCCACCAAGATGGCTCTGGCGGATATCGCCTACCTGGGCGCGCTCGTGGCCGTGAACATCGCGGTCATGAACCTCCTGCCCCTGCCCGCGCTGGACGGCGGACGGGTGTTCTTCCTCCTGCTCAATGGGCTCGTGCACCTCGTCTCGAGAAGGCGCATCCCCGCAAGGTACGAGGGCTATGTCCACGCGGCGGGCATGGTGCTGCTGCTGGGGCTTTCGGCATACGTCATGTATAACGATATTGCGAGGCTGATAACATGACAACTAGAGACAAGACAAAGCGCATAAAAGTCGGAGGCGTCGCCATTGGAGGCGGCGCCCCCGTTTCCGTTCAGTCCATGTGCTGCACCAAGACCCAGGACGTGGACGCCACGCTCCGCCAGATCTCCGCGCTCGCCGCGGCGGGCTGCGACATCGTCCGCCTCGCCGTCCCGGACATGGACGCGGCCAGGGCCATCTCCGCCATAAAGGAGCGCTCGAGCCTGCCCATAGTCGCGGATATCCACTTCGACCACAAGCTCGCCATAGAGGCCGCGCGGCGCGGCGCGGACAAGATCCGCATAAACCCCGGCAATATCGGCGGCCCTGAGAACGTGGCGAAGGTTGCGAGGGAGTGCAGTTTACATAATATCCCGATAAGGATAGGCGTGAACGGCGGCAGCCTGGAAAAGCCGCTTTTGGCGAAGTACGGACACCCGACTGCGGAGGCAATGCTGGAGTCGGCAAAGGGGCATATAAAGCTCCTGAACGACTGCGGCTTTGACGACATCGCGCTCTCGATGAAGGCGTCGTCGGTGGAGCTGACGGTCGCGGCCTACAGGCTGGCGGCGGCGGAGCTGCCCTATCCGCTGCACCTGGGCGTGACGGAGACGGGTACGGCCTACGGCGGGGTGATAAAGTCCGCGGTGGGCATAGGCACGCTGCTCATGGAGGGCATAGGCGACACGATACGGGTCTCGCTGACGGCGGACCCGGTGGAAGAGGTCCGCGCGGGCGTGGAGATACTGAAGGCAGCGGGGCTCAAGAAGGGCGGCGTGCGCTTCGTCTCCTGCCCGACCTGCGGCCGGACGGAGATAGACCTCATATCCCTCGCGCATGAGGTGGAGGACAGGCTCCGGGGCCTGGACAGGGACATCACGGTGGCGGTCATGGGCTGCGTGGTGAACGGTCCGGGTGAGGCGCGCGAGGCGGACTTCGGCGTAGCGGGCGGCAAGGGCTGCGGCCTGCTGTTCCGTAAGGGCGAGATCGTCCGCAAGGTCCCGGAGGGCGAGCTCTGCGCCGCGCTCATGGAGCTTATCGAGAGCGAGGCGGGAAGATGAGCGGAAAGAACCTGGGATTTCTGGAGCTGTTCCCCGGCTGCTCGGGCCTGGCGGGGATGTGCGGCGGCCTGGACAAGGCCACGGTGCAGGGCGCCGTCGTGAAGGAGGACGAGTACACCATGTCCGTCAGCGCGACCTTCGCCCGCATACCCGCGCCCGCGGAGCTGGAGGCGATAGAGCAGGAGCTGGCCGCGGAATACGGCTTCTTCTCCGTGAAGATAGACGCCGACTACCCCCGCTCGGACAAACAGGCCTCCAAGGTGCTCTACGGCAAGGGCCTCAAGGAGCCGAAGCTCACGGAGATGTCCGCGCTGAACCTGGAGAGCGGCACCGTCACCGTGAAGGGCGAGGTCTTTGCCGTCAACAACCGCGAGATACAAAAGCGCGGTGCCTCGGTCCTCAGCTTCGACATAACGGATTACACGGGCAGCATCCGGATAAACAAGTTTTTCGACAAGACCGAGGACGCCGCCGTGCTCGGGAAGATAAAGCCCGGCCAGACGCTCATAGTCCGGGGCCGGGTGACCTATAACAAGTTCGACAACGACATGGTGCTCGAGCCCTATTCCATCATCCTGGGCGAGGCCGAGCTCAGGCCCGACAGCGCAAAGGAAAAGCGCGTCGAGCTCCACCTGCACACGCGCTACTCCACCCTTGACGCCCTCACCGACATCGAAAAGGTCGTGAAACGCGCCTCCCAGTGGGGCCACCGCGCCATAGCCGTCACGGACCACGGCACGGCCCAGGCCTTCCCGGAGATGTCCAAGTTCGGGAAGAAGTACGGCGTCAAGATAATCTACGGCATCGAGGGGTATTATGTAAACGACGTCGAGGAGCGCCCGGCGGTACGCGGAAAGTGCACGAACCTGCTCGACTGCGAGTTCGTGGCCTTCGACGTGGAGACGACGGGCCTTTCGGCGGTGTCGGACAGGCTGACGGAGATAGGCGCGGTGCTCTTCAAGGGCGGCGAGGTGCGGGACAAGTTCAGCACCTTTGTGGACCCGAAAATGCCCATCCCGGCAAACATCACGGAACTCACGGGCATCCGGGATTCGGACGTCGCGGGCGCGCCCTCGGAGTCGGAGGCGATGCGGGCCTTCCTGGACTTCGTGGGGGACCGGCCGATCATCGCGCACAACGCGAGCTTCGACACGGGCTTCATGGCGGCGGCCTGCGAGCGGAGCGGGATAAAGTTCGAGCCGGTGGTGCTGGATACTCTGGTGCTCTCGCAGCGGCTGCTGCCGGAGCTCAAGCGGCACAAGCTGGACATAGTCTCAAAGCACCTGGGCCTGCCGGAGTTCAACCACCACCGCGCCTTTGACGACGCGGAGGTCGTGGCGCGGATGATGGAGCGCTTCATACCCATGCTCCAGAGCCACGGCGCGGAGCGCGTCTCGGACATAGACGGGGTGCTCAGCAAGCTCTCCGGCTCGGGGACGCGGAAGGTGAGGCACATCTGCCTCTTGGTGCGGAACAAGGTGGGGCTCAAAAACCTCTACAAGCTCATCTCCGCCTCCTACCTCAAGCACTACAGCCGCAACCCGATCATACCGCGCAGCCTGCTGGAGCGGCACCGCGAGGGCCTGCTCATAGGCTCGGCCTGCGAGGCGGGCGAGGTGTTCGACGCCGTCCTGCGCGGCGCGCCGGGCGCGGAGCTCAAGAAGATAGCCTCGTTCTACGACTACATAGAGGTCATGCCCCTGGCGAACAACCGCTTCCTGGTGGAAAACGGCACGGTCCGCGACGACGAGGGCCTGCGCGATTTGAACCGCCGCGTGGCGCGCTTGGCGGCGGAGCTCGAAAAGCCCCTCGTGGCCACCGGAGACGTGCACTTCCTCGACCCGAAGGACGAGATATACAGGCGCATCCTCCAGGCGGCCAAGAAGTTCTCCGACGCGGACAGGGAAAACCCGCTCTACTTCCGCACGACGGACGAGATGCTCGAGGAATTCGCCTACCTCGGCCGCCGCACCTGCTATGACGCGGTCGTCACGAACCCGAACCGCATCGCGGACATGTGCGAGGAGATAAAGCTCCTGCCCGACGGCCTCTTCCCGCCCAAGATCGAGAATTCTGCCCAGATACTCAAGGACCTGGTCTACGGCCGGATGCACGAGATCTACGGCGAGAACCCGCCCGAGATCGTCACGAAGCGCGTCGAGACAGAACTGGGCGACATCCTCTCGCGGCACTACGACGTCATATACATGTCGGCGCAGAAGCTGGTCGCGGATTCAAACGCGCACGGCTACCTGGTGGGCAGCCGGGGCAGCGTGGGCTCGTCCATCGTGGCCTACATGTCCGGCATCACGGAGGTGAACAGCCTGCCGCCGCACTACGTCTGCCCCAAGTGCCACCACACGGACTTCGAGTCCGGCGCGGGCTACGGCTGCGGCGCGGACATGCCGGATAAGAACTGCCCGGACTGCGGGGAGAAGATGAAGAAGGAGGGCTTCGACATCCCCTTCGAGACCTTCCTGGGCTTCGGCGGCGACAAGGTCCCTGATATAGACCTCAACTTCTCTGGCGAGTATCAGGCCCGGGCGCATAAATATACAGAAGAGCTCTTCGGCTCGGACCACGTTTTCCGGGCCGGTACCATAGGCACGCTGGCGGAAAAGACCGCCTATGGCTATGTGCTCAAATACCTGGAGGAGCGGGGCATCCACGTCTCAAAGGCCGAAGAGGGCCGGCTGGCGATGGGCCTTGTGGGCGTAAAGCGCACGACGGGCCAGCACCCCGGCGGCCTGGTGGTCATCCCGCAGGACATGGAGGTGGAGGACTTCTGCCCGGTCCAGCACCCGGCGGACGACCCGGACAGCGGGATAATAACCACGCATTTTGAATATCACAGCATGGAAGAAAACCTCCTCAAGCTGGACGAGCTGGGCCACGATGACCCGACGATGCTCAAGATGCTCGAGGACATGACCGGCGTGAACGTGCGCGAGATACCCCTCGACGACCCGGAGACCCGCCGCATCTTCAAGACGCCGGAGCCGCTGGGCCTCGCGGACGACGACCCCATCATCGGCAAGACGGGGACCATCGGCATCCCGGAGTTCGGCACGGGCTTCACGCGGCAGATGCTGGTGGATACGCAGCCGGAGCAGTTCGACACGCTGGTGCGGCTCTCGGGCTTCTCCCACGGCACGGACGTGTGGCTCGGCAACGCGAAGGACCTCATCCTCTCCGGCACGGCCACTGTCAACGACACGATAGGCTGCCGCGACGATATCATGCTCTACCTCATCTCCAAGGGCATGCCGGACAAGCGCTCGTTCAAGATCATGGAGTCGGTGCGCAAGGGCCGCGGCCTGCCGGAGGGCGCCGAGGGCGAGATGCACGACGCCGGCGTGCCGGACTGGTACATCGGCTCCTGCCGGAAGATAAAGTACCTCTTCCCGAAGGCGCACGCAGTGGCCTATGTCATGATGGCCTTCCGCATCGCCTGGTTCAAGGTCCACCGCCCGCTGGAGTTCTACAGCGCCTACTTCTACAGGCGCAGCCAGAAGGACGCCTTCGACGCAGGCATGATGCTCAAGGGCCGCGACTTCGTGCGTCGGAAGATAAACGAGATACACGCCAAGAGCGACGCCACGGCAAAGGAAGAGGACCTTGTCACGACTCTGGAGGCCGTATACGAGTTCTACATGCGCGGCTTCGAGTTCGCGCCGATGGACCTCTACGAGTGCGACGCGACGCGCTTTTTGGTGGTGGACGACAAGCGCCTGCGCCCGCCCTTCGTGGCGATATCGGGCCTGGGCGCGGCCGCTGCGAACGACCTCATGAGCTGCCGGGAGGGCGGACGCCGCTTCATCTCGGTGGAGGAGCTGTCCCTGGCCTGCCCCAAGGTCAGCCAGGCGCACATAGAGCAGCTGAGGGCCACCGGCGCCCTGGGCGATATGCCCGAGGAGAGCCAGATGACCCTGTTCTGAGGATATAATAATGAAAGGCCCCGCACACAAGATGTGCGGGGCTTTCTGCGCTTTCAGATATCGAGTATCCTTGCGGAGATGCGGCCCTCGTCGGAGATCTCTATGAGGGCGAAGGTGGGCCTGGAGCCCTTGCCGGAACTGCCTGGGTTCACGACGGTCATGTCCCCGGCGTAGTCTATCCTGGGGATGTGGGTGTGTCCGTAGAGGACCAGCCCGGCCTCGGCGAAGTGCCCGGCATTCAGCAGCGGGTCCAAGGTATACTTCACGGAGTAGGCGTGGCCGTGCGTGGCGAACACGCGGACCGGCCCGGCGAAAAAGCTCATGCGGTCCGGCTCGCGCGAGGCGAAGTCGCAGTTTCCGGCGACGGCGTAGAGCGGGATGTCCGGGAACTCGTGCGCAAGCTCCAGGCTGTCCCTGATGTGATCGCCGAGGTGGATGAAGAGGTCCGGTCTCGTTCGCTTCGCGGCCATGAGCATACCGTCCGTGTTGCCGTGCGTGTCCGAAAAAACTGCGAGCTTCATGTTTGTGCACCTTCCTGCAAAGTCTGAATATAATGTCTCAGAAGGGGTGAATGGCATGGACATTGAAAAGATGAGCGCCGAGCTGGAGCGGAGCGGCAAGGCCGAGGAACTGCGCAAACTGGCCGAATCCGCGGACGGCCGCGCGCTGAACGCCATGTTCGACGCCGCAGCCGTGGCGAGAGCGGTCTCGAGCGGGGACCGCGAGGCCATGCAGGGCATACTCCGCCAGGTGCTGAACACCGACGAGGGCCGCCGCATAGCAAAGCAGCTCTCCGACGCGATGAACAAATAACCGGAGCAGGGAGGTGCCGCCGTGGACGACTTCGGGGATAAGCTGAACGCCATACTCTCGGACCCCGCCGCCCTCTCGCGTATAAGCGAGCTGGCAAAGTCCGTCATGGGCGGCGAGAAGGAGGAACAGGGGAGCGGGAACTCAGAGCCGGACGCCGGACTGATGACCCGCCTGGCGGGGCTCATGAGCCGCAGCAGCGTGAGGCGCGAGGAGCGCGCCCTGCTCGAGGCAATGAAGCCATTCCTCTCCGAAAAGCGCCGGAACAAGATGGATAAGGCGATGAAGCTCGCGCGCCTCGCGGGGCTCGCGGGCATCGCCGCCGCCGAATTCGGCCTGGGCGAGAAGGGAGAGGGCGATGTATAACCGCTATGACGGAAACACCGGGCGCTTCGTTCGGATACCCGAGCCCGAGCCCCCGGCGCGCAGGCAGCAGCCCGCCCTGCGGAACCCGCCTCCGCCGCCGGAGCGCAGACCTACATATAATCCGCCGCCGGAGCGCAGCCGGGCAAAATACGGGCCGCCGCCCGCTCGGGGAGGCGGCCTTGACAGCCTTTTTCCGGAGAACATATCCGGACTTCTGGGCAAGCTGGTCCCGGGAGCCCTGCGCGAGGGCCTGGAGCTCGAGGACCTGCTGCTCATGCTCATACTCTATCTGATGTACCGCGAGAGCGGGGACAAGGAGCTACTGATCGTTCTCGGCGCCATGCTCTTCCTCTGAGCCGGGCAGCTGGAACATGGTCTCGTCCGGGGCGGAGAGGCTGGGTTTCGTCGAGCTCATGCGGTATATGAGGGTCTCGCCGTCATAGGTCTCAGCGCCCATGAGCAGGCCCGTGGAGACGGATATGTACACTGTGTTCACATAGCCCAGCTCGCCCGAGCTGTATTCGACGACGATGCAGCTCTCACCCAAGAACTGCTCATAGCCCGCGGCGAGGATGTTCTCCTGCGGGAGGGAGAGGAGTTCGTCATAGTTGATGCAGCGGAGCCACTCGTCCGCCTCCGAGCCGCTCATGACGTCGTTCTCATAGACGGCGGAGGACGTGTCGTACCAGACATAGAGCTTGGCGTCCCGGACGAGGACGTTTTTGGCCCCGCCGGCGAGGTTTATGCGTATCCTGGTCCTGGAGCTGTCGGCCCAGACATCAAGCTCGGTCGAGCTGCTGCCGCCATCCCAGAAATCCTCGATGGTAACGGTGCGGGAATAGCTCTCGACCCGGCTCAGCCTGGATATGACGGCCTGCACCGTCTCCGGGCTGAGCTCCGCCACGTCGTGACCGCTCGGCTCCGGACTGGACGCGGCCTCGCTCGGATGTGTGTCCGGAAGTTCGACTGGCTTCGTCTCAACGCCGTGGTCCATGCCGAAGAGCGCGTACAGGATGACGCCAGCCGTGAGGACTAGGAGCAGTATTATGATGTATCTGGACCTTTTGCTCATTTGGCCATAAACTCCTCCGGCCTCCGGTCCGAAAGCCCGAAGGCATAGCATATCGCGTCCGCGATCCTGGGACAGGCCCGGCCGTCGCCGTAGGGGTTCACAGCCCGGGCCATTTTTTCATATTCCGCCCTGTCCGTCAGGAGTTTTGCGGCCAGCAGCTCTATCTTTTCCCGCTCCGTGCCGGCAAGCACGACCGTCCCAGCCTCCACGGCCTCGGGCCGCTCCGTCTCGCGCCGGAGCACAAGGACCGGCTTTCCCAGCGCCGGGGCCTCCTCCTGGAGCCCGCCGGAATCCGTCATGACCATGTAGCTCTTTGCCATCAGCCTGTGCATATCCACGGCGTCCAGCGGCTCTATGAGCTTCACGTTCGGCAGGCCGGAAAGCAGCTCGCCCGCCGCCTGGCGCACCACAGGGCTCAGGTGTACCGGGTAGACAAAAATTACGTCCGGAAACCTCTTCGCCGTGTTTCGCACGGCCTCGAAGATGTTCCGCATCGGTTTTCCGTAGTTTTCGCGCCGGTGACAGGTCAGCGTCACGACGCGGTGGTTTACATAATCTATATCCCCGAGCTCGGGCCTGGAGAAGCCCTCGCCGGAGGCGGTGTAGCGGAGCGCGTCGATGACGGTGTTGCCGGTCACCCAGACGCTGCCCTCGACGTTTTCGCGGCGGAGGTTTTCTGCGTTGCGCTGGGTAGGCGCAAAGTGGAAGGAGGCGAGCTGACCGGTCATGCGGCGGTTCATCTCCTCGGGCCAGGGGCTCCAGCGGTCAAAGGTGCGCAGTCCGGCTTCTACGTGGCCGACTGGGATGTGCGCATAGAATGCGGCGAGCGCGGCTGCGAAGGTGGTTGTAGTATCGCCGTGGACGAGGACGAGCCCCGGCTTTTCCTGCTCGTAGACGGGACCCATGCCCCGGAGCACTCTGGAGGTGATGTCCGCAAGGCTCTGGCCGCTCTGCATGATGTTGAGGTCGTGCTCCGGCCTTATATCGAATTCCCTGAGCACGCTGTCCAGCATTTCACGGTGCTGGGCGGTCACGCAGACGATGCTCTCGAGCTCCGGCCTGCGCTTGAGCTCAAGGACGAGCGGGGCCATTTTTATTGCCTCGGGCCGCGTTCCGAACACGGACATGACTTTAAGCCTTGTCATTTTTCTCCTCCAGGGGTTCACAGGTGGTGGGGTCCACGGGCGGGTGGTATTTGTGGCCCCTTAACGTTCTCTGAATGAAGATGCCGACCGCGACGGCGGAGGCTGCGGCGATGATGACGAGGTAGAGCCTCACCGTCCCGCTGGTGGCCAATACGACGGCGCAGAGGCCGAGTATGGCGGAGACGGAGTAGAGGATGGCCACTGCCTGTTTCTGCGAAAGGCCCATGTCTATGAGCCTGTGGTGCAGGTGGCCGCGGTCCGGGTGCATGGGGCTCTGGCCGCGGAGCAGCCTGCGGAAAAAGGCGCAGGTGGTGTCGAAGAGCGGCAGGGCCAGGGCGAGTATCGGCACGATGAAGGTGACGATGGCGTAGAACTTGAACATACCCACGACGGAGACCGTCGAGAGCACATAGCCCAGGAGCAGCGCCCCGGTATCGCCCATGAAGATCTTGGCGGGGTTGAGGTTGTAGGGCATGAAGCCCAGGCAGGCGCCCATGAGCGCCGCGAGGATGACGGCGACGTTGCCCTCCGCGACGAGCAGCGCCACGACGAACATCGTGACGGAGGAGATGGTGGAGACGCCGACGGCGAGCCCGTCCAGCCCGTCAATGAGGTTCACGGAGTTGGTGATGCCCACTATCCAGAGGATGGTTACGGGTACGGCGAGCACGCCGAGGATGAGGGCCTCGTTTTCGCTGAAGATATTGGGGTTCATGAGGACCTCTATGACTACGCCGTGCGCCACGGCGACGATGGCTGCGACTATCTGCACTATGAGCTTTATCCAGGCCCTGAGCGAGATGATATCGTCGATGGCGCCGCAGGCTGCGATGAGCACAGCGCCGAGCAGGATGCCCTGCACCTGGCGGCTGATACCTACGAAGAGGACGACGCTGAGTATGAAGCCGAGGAAGATGGCGAGCCCGCCCATCCTGGGGATGGGGTGGTCGTGGACTCTTCTTGCATCCTTCGGCACGTCGATGGCGCCGACCTTCTGGGCGAAGGTCTTGACGATGGGCGTGGAGGCGAAGCTGACGGCGAAACCGACGGCTATGGCCAAGAGCGCGCGAAGCCACAGCTCTGTGTTGAGGAACATAACTCACACTCCTGAATTCCGCCGCGCCGGAAGCACATTCGGCGCGGCGGAGACATTGCATATATGTCGGCCGGGGCGCGCTCAGCGCGCGATGAAGCCGAGCTTTTTATAGACCTTGCGCAGGGTCTTGCCGGAGACGGCGGCGGCCTTCTCGGCGCCCATACGGTAGACGCTCTCGAGGTAGGCCTTGTCTGCGAGCATCCTTGTGGCCTCCTCGCGGATGGGACGAAGCTGTTCCACAACGGCCTCGCCCACGGCGGTTTTGAAGGCGCCGTAGCCCTTGCCGGTGAAGTCCTTTTCGATCTCGTCGAAGGTCTTGCCCGTGGCGCAGGAGTAGATCTGCATGAGGTTTGCCACGCCCGGCTTTTCTGCGGGGGCGAAGCGGACGCAGTTTTCGGAGGTGTCGGAGTCTGTGACGGCCCTCTTGAACTTGCGCATGATGTCCTCGGGCTTTTCCAGGAGGTGGACGCAGCCGTTGGGGTCCTTATCGGACTTGGACATCTTGCTGGTGGGGTCCGTGAGGCTCATGATGCGCGCGCCCACACGGGGGATATAGGCCTGCGGGATGGTGAAAACGTCCCCGTAGATGTTGTTGAAGCGGATGGCCACGTCCCGGCAGAGCTCGACGTGCTGTTTCTGGTCGTCCCCGACGGGGACAAAGTCCGCCTGGTAGAGCAGGATATCCGCCGCCATGAGGGCGGGGTAGGTGAACAGGCCGCCGTTTATATTGTCTGCGTGCTTGGCGCTCTTGTCTTTGAACTGCGTCATGCGGGAGAGCTCTCCGAACATGGTGAAGCAGTTGAGCACCCAGCCGAGTTCCGCGTGCGCGGGGACGTGGCTCTGTACGAAGAGCGTCACCTTGTGCGGGTCGAGCCCGCAGGCGATATACTGCGCGAGCTGTTCCAGCGTCCGCCGCCGCAGGTCCGCGGGGACCTGGCGCACGGTGATGGCGTGCATATCCACTATGCAGTAGAAGGCGTTGTAGTCGTCGATCATGTCCACCCAGTTCCGGATGGCGCCCATATAGGAGCCGAGAGTCAGGTCGCCGGAGGGCTGGATGCCCGAGAACATGGTTTTTCTTTCATCCATCGCAAAAGACCTCTTATCTTACAGTGTTGGCGCGCCGATATGCGCCTTGTTGATTATTTTTTGAGCCCGCATTCCTCAGCCAGCTTGGCGAAGGAGGCCATGCTGCGCTTTATCATGTCGCCGCTGACGCAGTAGGCGAGGCGGACGTAGCCTTCGCAGCCGAAGGAAGCGCCCGGCACCAGCAGCAGGTTATATTTCTTTGCCAGGGCCACGAACTCCGGCTCCGCGACCGGGGTCTTGACCCAGAGGTAGAAGGCGCCGGCGGGGTATTCGCACTCGTAGCCGAGCTCGTGCAGGCCGTTATAGAGCAGCTTGCGGTTGGCGTCGTAGGCGTCGATATCTGTGGAGGCGTCGAGGCAGCGCGCAACGGCCAGCTGCATGAGGCTGGGCGCGTTGACGAAGCCGAGCATACGGTTGGCGACGACGGCGGCGTCGAAGATGAGCTGGGCGTCGACTATGTCCGAGGGGATGACGAGGTAGCCGATACGCTCGCCGGGCAGGGAGAGCGACTTCGACCAGGAGTAGCCGACGATGGTGTTCTTGCAGCAGTTGGGCAGCCAGGGGACCTCCGCGCCGTCGTAGGCGAGCTCACGGTAGGGCTCGTCGGAGATGAGGTAGATGACGGCGCCGTATTCCTTGCCCTTGGCCTCGAGCAGTTCCCCGAGCTTCTTGAGCATATCGGCGGGGTAGATGACGCCGGTGGGGTTGTTGGGGTTGTTGAGTATCATGGCCTTGGTCTTGGGCGTTATCGCGGCGGCGATGGCGTCCAGGTCGGGCAGGAAGCCGTTTTCGGCTGCGGCGGGGACGACGACGACCTTCGCGTCGGCGTTGCCGATATAGTTGTTGTACTCGAAGAAGTAGGGGGAGATGACCATGACCTCGTCGCCCGGGTTGCAGAGGACGCGGAGTATGACGTTCAGGCCGCCGGCGGCGCCGACGGTCATGATGATGTTGCCGGCGTTATAGTTGGTGCCGAAGCGGCGGTTGAGCGACTGGGCCACTGCCTCGCGCACGGCGGGGAAGCCGGCGTTGGCGGGGTAGCCGTGGACGCTCATGGGGTCGTCATTGGTGATTATGTCAACTATGGCGTCCTTCACTGCCTCGGGGGGCGCGAAGTAGGGGTTGCCGATGGAAAAGTCAAAAACGTTCTCCGCACCATAGAGCGCGGCGAGCCTCTTGCCCTCTTCGAACATCGCGCGGATGGCGCTGCCGCCCTCCGCCAGCTTTATCATTCTCTCACATATCATTGCTCTTCCTCCCATATTCTAAAAATACAGCGTTCCTCCCAATGAAACGCCCGCTCTTGAAAAATATGATAGCACATTTTTCTTGCCAATACAATATTGACAAAGGAGATATGATAAAATAAGATAAAGAGGTTTTCCGGGGAATAATTGTACGGAGGCTTGAAATATGAAGGATATGAGCTGGTTCGAGGCCATGGAGGCCCGCATACCAAAGGGCGAGGTCCGCACGAGATTCGCTCCCAGCCCGACGGGATATATGCACGTCGGCAATTTGCGCACCGCGCTTTACACCTATCTTATCGCGCGCCGCGCGGGCGGCAAGTTCATTTTGAGGATAGAGGACACGGACCAGGAGCGTCTGGTCGAGGGCGCTGTGGACGTCATATACAAGACCATGAGCGAATGCGGGCTCTCCCACGACGAGGGTCCGGACGTGGGCGGTCCCGTCGGCCCCTATGTGCAGACCGAGCGCCGCTCGCTCTACATGGACTACGCCGAGCTCCTCATGGAGCGCGGCCACGCCTACCGCTGCTTCTGCGAAAAGACAGAAGAGCCTGCCGAGGGTTTCAAGCACACGGAGGACCCCTGCCGCAGCCTGTCGAAGGCAGAGTCCGACGCCATAGCCGCCGCGGGCGAGCCCTTTGTCATCCGCCAGCGCATCCCGCACGAGGGCAGCACGACCTTCCACGACGAGATCTTCGGCGACATTACCGCCCCCAACGCCGACCTCGACGACCAGGTCCTCATGAAGCGCGACGGCCTGCCCACCTATAACTTTGCAAACGTCATAGACGACCACCTCATGGGCATCAGCCACGTCGTGCGCGGCACGGAATACCTCTCGTCGGCGCCGAAGTACAACCTTATCTACGAGGGCTTCGGCTGGGAGGTGCCGAAATACGTCCACTGCTCGCCCGTCATGCGCGACGCGCACAACAAGATGTCCAAGCGCCACGGCGACCCGTCCTATGAGGACCTCATCGCCCAGGGCTACCTCACCGAGGCCGTTGTGAACTACGTCGCCCTCCTGGGCTGGAGCCCCGGCGGCGAGCGGGAGATATACAGCCTCAAGGAGCTGGAGGAGGTCTTTGACCTGCACGGGCTCTCCAAGTCTCCGGCCATCTTCGATATCGAAAAGCTCCGCTGGCTCAACAGCGAGTATATAAGGGCCATGTCGCCCGAGGCCTTCGCCAAGGCCGCCGAGCCGTATATCCGCCAGGCCGTGAAAAACCCGGACATAGACCCTGCGGCGATAGCGGCGCTCCTGCAGCAGCGCACTGAGGTCCTGACGGACATCCCGGCGAAGCTCGGCTTCTTCGACGCTCTGCCCGAGTACGGCCCGGAGCTTTTTGAAAACAAAAAGTCCAAGTCCACGCAGGAGAGCTCGAAGAAATTTCTCGCCCTGGCGAAGGAGCGGCTCGCGGCCCTGGAGAGCTGGGCGGACGAGCCCATACTCGAGGCCATGAAGTCCCTGGCCGAAGCCGAGGGCGTGAAGAATGCGGCGGTCATGTGGCCGGTGCGCATCGCGGTCTCGGGCCAGACGGTGACGCCCGGCGGCGCGGTGGAGATATGCCGCATCCTGGGCAGGGCCGAGACGCTCGCAAGGCTCGAAAAGGGTCTCGAAAAGCTCGGCTAAAAATTGCATATTGTGAAAACGCCTCTTTCGGAGAAACTACCGAAGGAGGTGTTTTTTAATGAAAAAGACGACTGCTTCTTTGATAATAGCCGTCCTGAGCGTGGCGCTCATAATAACCGGGCTCTTCGCCTGGAAGGAGAGCACGAACGGCATGGGCCACCTGCGCGCGGGCGAGAGCTACGGCAGCGCGGCGATGGGAGAGCTGGCATCCTCGCTCGGCTCGATGGACGAGGCGCTGCTGGCCAGCCGCTATGCGACGAACGCGCCGCTCTTCTCGCAGCTTTGCGCGAAGGCCGCGGCGAACGCATCGGGCGCGGTGAGCGCGCTTTCGTCGATGCCCTATTCCACGCAGGAGTTGGAGAAGCTCTCGGGCTACCTGAACTCGGCGGGCGACTGGGCGCTGTACCTCTCCCGCGAGGGCGCGGAGGGTCGGCTCCCGGACGAGGAGACGAGACAGCAGCTCGAGGAGATATCCGACGCTGTGTCCGGCATAGCACAGTCCGTCATGGAGCTGGGTACGCAGTATTCGGACGGGGCGCTCCTGCTGGACAGCTACGCCGCCTGTGCGGACGACGGCGAGGAGAACACGGTGGGCTGTGAGCTGCGGCGGATAGACTCCGAGCTGGACGAGTTCCCGGAGCTGGAGTACGACGGGAAATACTCGGCCTCGGCGCTCACGGTGGCGGCGAAGTCGCTCGAGGGCGCGGAGAACGTGACGGAGTCCGAGGCGAAGGCGATAGCCGCGGACTTCCTGGGCGTGGCTCAGTCTGAGCTGGAGAGCGTGGGCCGTGCGGCCTGCGACCTGCCCTGCTGGAGCTTTTCCCTCGAGGGCGAGACGGGGGACTTTCGGATGATAAGCGTTTCGGAGCAGGGCGGTCAGGTGCTGAGCCTGACGGGCTCGCGCCGCGTGCGGGCGACGGAGCTCGACATGGATGAGGCGCGCAAGATAGCGCAGGACTTCCTCGCACAGGCGGGCGTGGAGGTGACGGAGCCGGTCTCCGAGTCGGAGGACGGCGGACTTGCGGCCTTCACCTTTGCGGGCTCGGCGGACGGGGTGATGTATCCTGCGGACGCGGTGAGCATTTCGATAGCGCTGGACAGCGGCGAGGTCTGTGCCTATGACGCGACGAAATATATCCTGAACCACACGGAGCGGGACCTGGGCGAGCCGGAGATAACGGCGGAGCAGGCGGCGGAGGCCCTGCCGGAGAGCCTTACGGCGCTCTCGTCGCAGCTGACGGCGGCGCTGACGGAGGGCGGCAGCGAGCGGCTGTGCTATGTTTTCGCCTGCGAGGCGGAGGACGGAACGCCGGTCTCGGTGTATATTGATGCAAAAACGGGCGTGCAGACGAAAATTGAAATAGGCCGCACTTGACGAACGGCCCGGAAAAGAGTAATATTATGTTAGCTTATTGTGCGAATTGCGCAAATGCATAAATTACTCTCTCAAGGAACGGAGGAACTCCCATGAGCTTTATTCCTCGCGTGACCTGCCGCCGCTGCGGACGGCAGTTTTCCGGGATAAGAGGCCGCTGCCCCTACTGCGGCACGCGGCGCGTCAGGCAGAGCGACCGCGTCCCGAACCCGACCCCGGGCGAGGATGCGTCCACGCCGTCAGGGCAGAGGGCTGCGGTAAACGCCCGCTGGCAGATGATCTTCGGCGGCATATTGCTGGTTGCCGTCATATTGGCGGTGGTCGTCCTCGTCTCGCTTAGCCTCAACGGCGGCGGGACTGTCAAAACCACGCCCACCCTTCCCCCCGCGGACGATAACACAGAGGCCCCGGCAACGCCGACTCCTTCGCCGACCCCGGTCCCGACTCCGACGCCTGCCGTCCAGAGCGTCACGCTCTACTACGGCGGAGAGGTCATGGCAGACGATATCACCCTCGCCTCCGGAACCCCGCTCACCGCTACGATCTGGGTCGCCCCGGTGACGGTCACGGTCGCTGCGGAGGACATCATCTGGGAGTCGAGCGACCCGAGCATCGTCAAGGTAGAGGTCGACTCCGAGGACCCGAAGTTCTGCACCTTCACCCCGGTGAGCGCCGGCAGCTGTGAGATAACAGTCACGGTCTACGGCCAGTCCGACAAGGTCATAGTCCGCTACGCCGGCTAAGGGGCGCTGAACAAAAATAAGGCGCGCAGCAGGAAAACTGCTGCGCGCTTTTGCGTGTTCAGCCCGGAGCGGCCAGGGCGAAGCACTTATACGAGACCATGGTCACCACGCCCATGAGCTGGAGCATTGTCAGCTCTTTCAGGACGGTGTTCATGGGCAGGCCGCTGCGCTCCGCGATCTTGTCTATGTGTACGGACGGCCCGTCTATCGCCCGGACCAGGGCCAACTGCGTTTCGTCGAGGTCTTTGAGCAGCTCGGAGATATCCGGCGGCTCATAGGGCTCGGGAGCTTCGGGCTCGGGCTGCGGCTCTGCGGGGCGGGATACGTTTTCCTGTCTGAGACACTCGACCTCGCGCTCCTCCGGCATCCTGCGGCGCGTACCGCCCGGGTCCGCCAGACCGGGATACCTGCGCTCGAAGCCGCAGAGGATGTCCCAGCCGCCGGTGGCGGGGATCGCGCCGTCCATGAGCAGGTCGTTCGTACCGACGGAGTTTGGCGAATCCGCGTTGCCCGGGACGGCAAAGATCTCGCGGCCCTGGCTCATGGCCTCGTTTGCGAAGAGCAGCGCGCCGCTTTTTGCCGGAGCTTCCACGACCACGGCGGCCACGGAAAGCCCGGCGCTTATCCGGTTGCGCGCCCGGAAGAAGGAACCGTGCTGCCTGGCTCCGGGCGGGTACTCGCTGACCACCGCCCCGGTGAGGGCGACGTCTCCCGCGAGTTCGGCGCTTTTGCCGCCCGCGTCTATGGGCGTGCCGAGGACGCCTATGCAGCGGCCTCCGGCCATGAGCGCGCCGCGGGCGGCTGCGGAATCCACTCCGGCCGTCAGGCCGGAGACGACCAGACCGCCGCAGCGGGTGAGCTCATAGCCGAGCCTTGTGGCCATCTTGAGCCCGTAGGGCGTGGCTTTGCGCGTTCCCACGACGGCAACGGCCGCGAGCTCATCCACAGCGGGCAGGCGGCCCCGGACATAGAGCACGGCGGGCGGGTCGTATATCCCGGCCAGACGCCTGGGGTATGCGGCGTCCCGCAGAGTCAGAATGGAGATGCCGGCGCTCTCGCAGGCGTCGGCGATTTTCTTTGCGCTTTCCAAGCTCTTGTCGGAGAGCATGGCGACCTCGCGCTCGCTGAGAAAGTCCAACTCCTTGAGCTCGCTCTCGGCAGCGAAATATGTCTCCCTGGCTCCGCCCAGCGCGTTTAGCAGGAGGACCTTGGCCCTGGGCCTCAACCACACGAGAGAGGAGAGCCAAAGCCAATATTTGAGCTCTGACAAGTCCGTCACACCTCCCGTCTTTTTAACTCCCACATCGCCACGGCTCCGGCTACGGCGGCGTTGAGCGACTCGCTGCCCGGGACCATGGGAATGATGACCGTCTCACTGCAGAGCGAGAGCAGCGCGCCGGAGAGGCCGTGGCCCTCATTGCCGACGGCGACGGCGCAGCCGCGCAGGTCCGCGCTGCGAATGTCCACGGCGGAGTCTGTGAGCGCGGTGCCGCAGAGGCCCAGCCCCCAGCGCCGCAGGAGCGCGGGGAGCGCGCCGAGCTCGGTCTCCACCACGCACTGGCGGAAGGCCGCGCCCATCGTGGCCCGGACGCAGCGTGGCGAGAAGGGGTCCGCGCAGTCCCCGACGAGGACGACGATATCTATGCCCAGGGCGTTGGCCGTGCGTATGACGGTGCCGACGTTGCCGGGGTCCTGGACGTCCTCGAGCACGACCGCGCTGCCCGGGCGCTCAGGCTCCGGTATGCTGGGCAGAGATACGCTGAACACCGGGCCGGGGCTGTTTTTGACCGGCGAGGCGTAGCTCACGAGCTCTTCCGGGGCGCAGAAGAGCCGCGCGCCGGGCGACGTGGACTCAGGCAGGCGCTTTTCGTCCGCGAGCAGTTCCGTCACCCGGCATCCGGAGGCCAGGGCCTCGCGCAGGAGCTTTTCGCCGTCGAGGACGGTCTCGCCCAGCTCGCGCCGGAAGGCCGGGTCCGCGCCCAGCCGCCGCAGTCGGAGGACGGCGCCGTTTTTCCTGGAGCTTATCCGCTCCCAGGCGGCCGCGCCGCTGCCCGTCACCTCGCCGCCTCCAGTGAGCTGAGGTCCATATATTCGTCGTAGCTGCACATCCTGTCGGTTATGCTGCCGTCCGCGTTTATCTCGATTATCCTGTTCGCCACGGTCTGGGTGAGCTGGTGGTCGTGGCTGGAGAAGATGATGTTGTAGGGGAAGGCCTCGAGGCCGTTGTTCAGCGCGGCGATGCTCTCGAGGTCGAGGTGGTTCGTCGGCTGGTCGAGCAGCAGCACGCTCGCGCCGGAGAGCATGAGCTTGGAGATCATGCACCTCACCCGCTCGCCGCCGGAGAGGACGTTCACGGGCTTGTAGACCTCGTCGCCGGAGAAGAGCATCCTGCCGAGGAAGGTGCGCAGGTAGCTCTCTCGCTTGTCCTCGGAGAACTGGCGCATCCAGTCCATGATGGAGAGCTCGCAGCCCTCGAAGTAGGCGGAGGAGTCCGTGGGCATATAGCCCTGCGTTGTGGAGACGCCCCATTTGATCTCGCCGGAGTCCGGCTCCTCCTCGCCCATGAGCAGCTTGAAGAGCAGGGTCACGGCCAGCTCGTTGCGGCTGATAACGGCGATCTTGTCCTCCTTGCCCATGATGAAGCTGACGTTCTTCAAAACAGGCACGCCGTCCACGGATTTGCAGAGGTCCGTGACGAAGAGCCTGTCCTTGCCCGGCTCGCGTGCAGCCTTGAAACCGACCCAGGGGTAGCGCCGCGAGGAGGCGGGCAGCTCTTCCACCGTCAGCTTGTCCAGCAGCTTGCGGCGGCTCGTGGCCTGGCGGGACTTGGACTTGTTGGCCGAGAAGCGGCGTATGAAGTTTTGCAGTTCTTCAATCTTCTGCTGGGCCTTTTTGTTCTGGTCCTTTATGAGCTTTTGTATGAGCTGGCTGGACTCGTACCAGAAGTCGTAGTTGCCGACGTACATCTTTATCTTGCCGTAGTCTATGTCCACGATGTGCGTGCAGACGTTGTTGAGGAAGTAGCGGTCGTGGCTGACCACGAGGACGGTACCCTCGTAGTCCATGAGGAAGTCCTCGAGCCAGACGACGCTCTTGAGGTCGAGGTTGTTCGTGGGCTCGTCGAGCAGGATGATGTCCGGCTTGCCGAAGAGCGCCTGGGCGAGCAGGACCTTGACCTTGAGTCGCGGGTCCATGTCGGCCATGAGCGTGTCGTTGAAGGCTGTGTCCACGCCGAGGCCCTGGAGTATCTTGCCGGCGTCTGACTCGGCCTCCCAGCCTCCGAGCTCTGCGAACTCCTCCTCGAGCTCGGAGGCGCGGATGCCGTCCTCGTCCGTGAAGTCTGCCTTTTCGTAGATGGCATCCTTCTCCTTGCCGCACTCATAGAGCCGCATGTTGCCCATGATGACGGTGTCGAGCACGGTGTAGGCGTCGTACATGCCCTGGTTCTGCTTGAGCACTGACATGCGGGCCTTCGGGTCCACATAGACGTGTCCGCCGGTGGAGTCTATCTCGCCGGAGAGTATCTTGAGGAAGGTGGATTTGCCCGCGCCGTTCGCGCCGATGATGCCGTAGCAGTTGCCTGCGGTGAATTGCAGGTCAACGTTGGAAAAAAGCACCTGCCCGCCGTATTGCAGGCTGAGATTATCAACAGTTATCATGTCGGGACCTCCCGTATCCGCCGGTTTTTATCCAGCATACCACAGCAGAGGCCCCGGAATCAAGTGGGGATGAATAGGTTTACATAACGCAAGAAACCACCTGAAAATGGATAAAGCTGCTATCGACAAAAAGTGCGTGCCATGGTAAACTGGTTGAAACAAAGCCGGCGGCACAGCGTCAAAAAAGGGGGAGGTGCGGAAAATGCTGCTCATTTTCAACTCGGTCGCGCATTTCCTGACCGACGCAGTCTGCGCCGCGGCGCTGTTTGGGCCGGTCCTGGCCTCCGGCGGGGATTTTTCGGCCGCGGTCATCATATATAATACCGCCGCGTTTACGACCCAGTGCCTGGTGGGACTGGCGACGGACAGGCTCAGGCGGCACGAGGGCCTGGCGGCGCTGGGGCTGGCGGTCTGCGCGCTGGGCGGGCTGCTGCCGCTGCCGGGATACCTGCTGGCGCTCGTGATCGGCCTGGGGAACAGTCTTTTCCACGTCGCAGGCGGGACGGTCACGCTCAAGGGGGCGAAGGACGCCGGGCCGCTGGGCGTGTTCGTGGCGCCGGGAGCCGTCGGGCTGGCTCTGGGTACGCTCTGGCCGGGGCTGCGGCTCTGGCTCTGCGCGGCGGCGCTGGTCACGGCGGCGCTGCTGGCGGCGCTCGGCGGGCGGGAGACGCCGCTCGAGGCTCCGTCAAGGCCCGCGCGCGTACCCTGGACGGCGGTGCTGCTCCTGGCCCTGGCCGTGGCGGTCCGGGCGATAGGCGGCTGCGCAGTGGATTTCCCATGGAAAACCGGAGCGGCCATGTCCATGCTGGCGGCGGCCTTCGTGTTCGCGGGCAAGAGCTTGGGCGGATATGTCTGCCGGGGCCTCGGCGCCTCGCGGACAGCGCTTTTTTCCATACCGCTCGCGGCCGTGCTGACGGCCTTCTGCTTCACATGGGCAGCGACCTCGCTGGCGGGCCAGCTGCTCTTGAACCTCACCATGCCCGTCACGCTCTGGCTCATGTACCGCGCCATGCCGGAGAGCCCGGGCTTTGCCTTTGGGCTCGCGGCCTCCGCGCTCTATCCCGGTACAGTCGCCGGGGGCATGATAAGCCTCACCGGCGCCTGGCGGGCGCTGCTCGTGCTCGTATGCTTCGCCGCGGGACTCGCGGCCATCATATATTCGGACAAAAAGATAACGGAGGTGCAGAAATGAAAAAGCTCAAAGCGGTCCTCCTCGCGGCCTGCGCCGCGCTGGCGCTCGCCGTCCCCGCCTTCGCGGACGTCGTTGTGGAGCCGGAGCCGGTGTCCACCGGCGCGAACGCACCGCTCATCGCCGCGCTGGTCATCGTGGCCGTCGTGGCGGTGATACTCCTCGCGGTGTTCATAAAGAGAAGGAGGGCGTCAAAATGAAAAAGCTCTTCGGCGCCCTGCTCTTCACGCTGGCCTTTGCTCTCTGCCTGCCGGCCTTTGCCCTGGCGGATATGGCCTCGCTGCCCTCACTCGCCCTGACCTATCTCGGCCTGCCTCTGCTCATTATCAGCCTGGCGATCTGCGCCGTGTCCGTACTCATCAAGGCCATGCGCAAGCGGCGCGAGGCCGGAAAGGGCGAGAACATGGCAGAAAGTAATGGCGAGGACAAGGGCGCCGAGGAATGACGCAGCTTCTCCTCTCCGCGGCCCTGACCGCGGCCGTCGAGACCCTGTTCCTCGCCGCGGCTTACAGGCGCGGCGCTGCCTTCCTGGGCCTGTGCGCCGCCGTAAACGTCGCCTCGAACCTCACGCTGAACCTCCTCCTCGCGCTCCTGCCGCGCGCCGCGCTCACTTGGCTGGTCTATCCCCTGGAGCTGGCCGTGGTCGCGGCGGAATATTCCGTCTACGCCCTCGCCTGTGGGCGGTCTCGGAGGCTCTTCCTCCTGACCCTCGCGGCAAATGTCCTAAGCTACAGCCTCGGCCTTCTGATCTTTGGCCACGTCTAGAAAGGAAGAACCATGAAAAAACGTCTGCTCTGCCTCATCCTCGCCGCGCTCCTGCTGTGTACCGCCGCCCTGGCCTACGGCTCCGGGACGGGCGAGGCTGTTTATGTAAACCGCTGGGCGCTCGCCTCAGGCTTCACCTACGAGAACGCCTTCTCCTACAACGGCTCCGGCAGCCGGAACGAGACCTTCGTCGTGGAGAACACGCCCGGCAGCTCCGTCTACCCCATCGTCATGGCCTGCGACACAATCTACGGCGGCATGACCATCACGCAGATGATAGAATACGCCCAGTCCCTGGGCTGGAACGTAGTCGGCGCGGTGAACGCGGACTTCGGCTATTGGGAGACGCGCATCCCCTGCGGCATGGTCGTGGAGGACGGGATATATAAGTCCTCGCCCGAGGGCAACAGCGCCATCGGCTTCACGGACGGCAGGGCCTACGCCGCCTACAAGCCGGAAGTTTACATAACGCTTGAGGTCGAGAACGGCGGCGCGGTCACGACGACGCATCTGAACAAGACGCGCTCGGACAGCGGCGTGTATCTTTACAGCGAATATTTCTCAACGGTCTCTACCCGGACCTCGAGCTCCGGCTGGTATGTGCGGCTGAGGGTGCTCGAGGGCGAGCTGACTTTGGACGGGCAGATGGAGCTGGAGGTCACGGAGATCGTCGAGGGCGAGAACAGCGTGCCGATTGGCGAGGGCTATCTTATCCTCACGGCCTCGGATGCGGCTGGTCAGGACTCGGCTCTGGCAAAGTTCGCCGTGGGCGACCGCGTGCGGCTCAGCACGCAGTGCTCTGACGCCACGCTGGCGGCGCAGGACTGGGTCTCCGGCAGCGGCAACATCATAGCGAAGGACGGCAAGGTGTTCGACGAGGGCAAGTGGGACAGCTCGATCACCGCCGTGAACCCGCGCACCGCCATCGGCATCAAGCCGGACGGGACGGTGGTCTACCTCGTCATGGACGGGCGGACGACGGCCTCCCGCGGCTCGACCCTGCGCGAGCTGGCGGAGGACATGCTCTCCATGGGCTGCACGACGGTCGTGAACATGGACGGCGGCGGCTCCTCGACCCTGGCGCTCCGGATGCCGGGCAAGGACGGCTTTACGATACTGAACTCCCCTTCGGACGGCTCGCTGCGCTCCGTGTGCTCCTACATCCTGTTCGTCACGGACACGCGGCCCTCGGGCAGCGCGCGGAACCTCTTCCTCAGCCAGGACGGGGCGTATATCCTGGCGGGCAGCTCGCTTGAGCTGGGCTTCGCCGCGACCGACAGCGCGCTGCGCACGGTGGAGACGCCCTCTGTGACGGCCTCGGCCTCCCGCGGGAGCGTGAGCGGCGGGGTGTATACGGCCCCGGCCTCCGCAGGGACGGATACCCTCCGGCTCTCCTCCGGCTCCGCCTACGGCAGCGGCACGCTGCACGTCATAACAAAGGCCGACACGCTCAGCGTCACGAACGCGGAGACGGGCGCGGTCCTCACGAGCGTCGTGCTCGAAAAGGGCGAGACCCTGAGCCTCAAGACCGCCGCGAAGTACCTCCTGCGCGAGGTGTACATGGACGCGGACGACGTGACCTATTCCGTCTCCGGCAGTATAGGCACCGTGACGAAGGACGGCGTTTTCACCGCCACGGGCGCGCCCGGCGCGGAGGGGAAGCTGACCGTCGCCGCTGCGGGCCTCAGCTATGACATCAGCGTCAAGCTCGAAGCCGACTTCACCGACATGGCGGGGCATTGGGCCGCAAGCTACGTCAAGGCGCTCTACAAGGACGGCATCGTCACCGGTGTGACGGAGACCGAGTTCGGACCCGAGCTTTCGATGAAGCGCTGCGACTTCGTACTCATGCTCTACCGCGCGGCGGGCTCGCCCGCGGTGTCGGAGAGCTCCGGCTTCACGGACGTGCCGGACGGCGCGTACTACGCCACGGCCGTGGCCTGGGCCTATGAGAACGGCGTCACCTCCGGCAAGGCTGAGGGCCTTTTCGCCCCCACGGACACACTGACGCGGCAGGAGGGCTTCACCTTCCTCTACCGCGCGCTCAAGCTCCTGGGCGTTAGCTATACGGACGGCGACGAGTCGAAGCTCGACAGCTTCCCGGACGCTGCCTCCGTGGCCTCCTGGGCCAGGACACCGACGGCAACGCTCATCTCCCTCGGCGTGGTCGAGGGCTCGGACAGCGGCCTTGCGCCGGCCTCCAGCCTCACCCGCGCCCAGATGGCCAAAATGCTCCAGACCGCACGCGAGCTGGCCTGAACCCCGATAGAACGCAAAAGCGGGACCCGGTCCTACCGGGTCCCGCTAATATTATGTCAACTCATCTCAGGCTCTTGCCGCGCCTCACGAAAGCGCCGCCGTTCGGCTTTGTCACCTTCCCATTTTCGGCGGAGAGGACGCCGTGGAGGAACACGGCCTTCGGCAGGCCATGGAGGGCCATACCCTCCCAGGGGCTGTAGCCGGCGAGCATATTCATGTCCGCCGCCGTCAGCACAGCCTCGGCCTCCGGGTCCCAGACGACGATGTCCGCGTCCGAGCCCGCTTCCAGCGCGCCCTTGCGCGGGTACATGCCGAAGGCTTTTGCCGGCTCCGTCGAGAGCAGGCTGCAGAACGCCTCCGCGCTGATCTTGCCCGAGGCGACGCCGCAGGCCCAGACCACCGCCGGGCGGTGCTCTATGCCGGGCAGACCGTTCGGGATCTTCGAGAAGTTGCCGAGCCCCAGCTTCTTCTGCTCAAAGGTGAAGGAGCAGTGGTCGGTGGAGATTATGTCAACCTCTCCGCCCTCGATGCCCTGCCAGAGCGCGGCCTTGTCCGACTCTTTGCGGATGGGTGGAGAGCAGACGAACTTGGCGCCCTCGAAGTCGGGCTTTTCATATACCTCGTCGGTGAGGCTGAGGTACTGGGGGCAGGTCTCGACGAGGACCGTCTGACCGGCGCGGCGGGCGGTCTCGATCTCGCGCAGGCCCTCGGCTGTGCTGAGGTGGACGACCCAGGCGGCGCCTCCGGCCTCCCGCGCAAGGGCGAGGCAGCGGCGGACAGCTAGGGATTCGACCTCGTTCGGGCGGCTGCGGGGGTGCCATTCGGGGCCTGTCCTGCCGGCCTCGAGATTGGCGGCGATGCGCCTGTTTACCTCGTCGCCCAGCTCGCAGTGGACGCCGCAGACGCCGATGCCGCCCGTGGCCTCGAAGAGCTCGAGCAGCTCGCGGTCGGAGAGGCGGAGGTTGTCGTAGGCCATGTAGGCCTTGAAGCTCGTGACGCCCTCGCGCTCCATGTCGGCGAGCTCGGCCTTGGTGGCCTCGTTCCAGTCCGTGACGGCCATGTGGAAGCCGTAGTCGCAGGAGCAGTTCCCGTCCGCGCGGGAATGCCATGCCTCCAGCGCCTCGGCCAGCGTATGGCCCTTGTCCTGGGTGGCGAAGTCGAGAATGACGGTGGTGCCGCCCGCGAGCGCCGCCGCCGTGCCGGAAGCGAAGCTGTCCGCCGTGACGGTGGAGCCGGTGTCCATCTCGAGGTGGGTGTGCGCGTCTATGAAGCCGGGGAAGAGCAGGCAGCCCTCAGCGTCCCAGCACTCGTCAAAGGGCAGCTCGCCGCCGACGGAGACTATCTTGCCGTCCTCTATGAAGAGGTCGGCTTTTTTACGCCCTTCGGGGCTCACGATGGTGCCGTTTTTAATGCAAAGCATGGCTCGCATACCTCCTAAATTTTTATCTACGGCCCAATTATACGCCCAGTTGCCAAAAATAACAACGCCACAATCGTACATTCTCACAAAAATTTTGTTTTTACAAAAAAGTTCTTGCATCGGTTTGAACTGTTTGTTATTATAGTAGCGTAAGTGTTAAATATTTGATGACTGTAACGAAGTGTTGCGCACATGGGTCATTTTCAGCCAAAAACATGGTAATTTGAATCTGTCTGCGCACCGGAGCGGGGGCGCGGAGAGCGGTCCCGCTGTTATTTTGTGCGCACGCGAAACGAAAAAGCTAAAAATTTTTTAGATAGAGGTGTTGAAATGCTTATTATTGGGAACGGAAGGCTCATCACGCGGGACGCGGAGCACCCATATTTTGAGCAGGGCGCGGTGGTCTGCGACGGCGGGACGATAGTCGAAGTCGGCCCCGAGGCCGAGCTGAGGTCGAAGTACCCCGGCGCGGAGTATCTGGACTCGCACGGCGGCGTCATCATGCCGGGCCTCATCAACGCGCACACTCACATATATTCCGGCCTTGCGCGCGGCCTTTCGATAAAGGGCAACGCGCCGACGAACTTCCTTGAGGTCCTGGAGGGGACCTGGTGGAACATAGACAGGCATCTCGACATGGAGTCCACAAAGGCGAGCGCCTACTGCACGGTGGTGGACAGCCTCAAGATGGGCGTCACGACGATCTTTGACCACCACGCGGGCTTCGGCGCCATCCGCGGCAGCCTCGCGGCGATAGCCGAGGTCACGCAGGAGCTGGGCATCCGCGCCTGCCTCTGCTACGAGGTCTCGGACCGCGACGGCGAGCAGAAGTCCATCGAGTCCATTGAGGAGAACGCCGAGTTCATCAAATGGGCCAAGGCCGAGAACAGCGAGATGATAAAGGCGATGTTCGGCGGCCACGCGCTGTTCACGATATCGGACAAGACCTTCGAGCGCATGGTGAAGGCGAACGACGGCATGACTGGCTTCCACATCCACGTCTCCGAGGGCATGAACGACGTGTACGACAGCCTGCAGAACTACGGCCGCCGCCCTGTGCAGCGCCTGCAGGACCACGGCATCCTCGGCCCCATGACGGTGCTGGGCCACTGCATCCACCTGAACACGGCGGAGATGGACATCGTGAAGGCCACGGACACGATGGTCGTGAACAACCCGCAGAGCAACATGTCCAACGCCGTGGGCTGCGCGCCGGTGCTGCAGATGTACGCCAAGGGCATCCTGGTGGGCCTCGGCACGGACGCCTACACGCACGACATGATCGAGTCCTGCAAGACTGTGGTCGGTATCCAGCGCCACAACGCCTGCCACCCGAACGTCGGCTGGTGCGAGGCGACGGACATGCTCTTCAAGAACAACCCGAAGATCGCGGGCAAGTACTTCGGCCGCGAGTTCGGCGTGCTGAAGCCGGGCGCGGCGGCGGACGTGGCGGTGTTCGACTACCGGCCCTTCACGCCCTTCTCGGACGAGAATATCGACGGACACATCCTCTTCGGCTTCGAGGGCAGGCGCTGCACTCACACCGTCGTGAACGGCAAGGTGCTGGTGAAGGACCGCGAGCTCAATTGCGCGGACGAGGCGGCGATAAACGCGCGCGTCATGGAGAGCGCAAAGCGCCTCTGGGGCATACTGAACGGCTGAGCATAAATTTTGTGTACATATAGGAGGAGTTAAAATGAGCGACCGTATGCACTGCATCCCCTTCCGGAACCTACTTAACTGGGTCCTGGGCGAGTGGGAGGAAAGCGGCTCCGTTTTCGGCTGCAAGAAGCTGTACAAGGCCGGGGACGGCGAGCTGCGTCCCGCGCCTTTCATGGGCCGTTTCCTGGAGACCCCGATCGGCCCGGCGGCCGGACCGAACACCCAGCTGGCCCAGAACATCGTGGCGTCCTACGTCTGCGGCGGCAGGATGTTCGAGCTCAAGACCGTCCAGATAATAGACGGCGAGGACCTGCACGTCTCGAAGCCCTGCATCCTGGCCGAGGACGAGGGCTACAACTGCGAGTGGAGCACTGAGCTCACCGTGCAGCAGGCCTTTGAGGAGTATATCAAGGCCTGGTTCCTCCTGCACCTGCTGGCCAAGGAGCTGTCCCTGGGCAGGCAGGACGGATTTGTTTTCAACATGAGCGTGGGCTACGACCTCGCCGGCATCAAGAGCGAGAAGATAGACCGCTTCATCGAGGGCCTGAAGGACGCCTCCCAGACCGAGATCTGGAAGGAGTGCCGCGAGGCTCTGCTCGAGGCCCTGCCGCGCTGCAAGCACATGACCGAGGCGGACGTAGAGGCCATCTCCGCGAACGTGTGCAGCAGCATCACCCTCTCGACGATGCACGGCTGTCCCGCGGGCGAGATCGAGGGCATTGCGAGCTACCTGATGGAGGCCAAGGGCCTGAACCTGTATCTGAAGTGCAACCCGACTCTGCTGGGCTACGAGTACGCCCGCAAGGCCCTGGACGACCTGGGCTTCACGGACATCAGCTTCGGCCGCGAGCAGTTCGAGTCCGACCTGCAGTACGCGGACGCGGTGCCGATGATAGGCAGGCTCCGCGAGAAGGCGGAGGCCCTGGGCCTTTCCTTCGGCGTGAAGCTGACGAACACCTTCCCGGTGCAGGTGCTGCGCGGCGAGCTGCCTGACGAGGCGATGTATATGAGCGGCCGGACGCTGCTGCCCCTGAGCCTGGGCGTTGCGACGGCGCTGACGAAGGAATTTGACGGCGAGCTGGCGATAAGCTACTGCGGCGGCGCGAACGCGCAGAACATCGCGGAGCTCTACGCCGGCGGCCTGATGCCGATAACGGTATGCACGGACATCCTCAAGCCGGGCGGCTACCACAGGCTGAATTCCATGGCCCTGGCCCTGGAGAAGGCGGCTATCACGCCTCCGCCCAAGCCGGACGCCGAGACGCTGGAGCGCCTTTCCAAGACGCTCTGCGGTCCCGCGGGCGCGGTGCGCACGGGCAGGAAGCGCAAGTCCCGCGCTGAGTTCGACGGCTACGCTCCGCTCTGCAAGACGGTCTGCGGCAGCTGTGCGACCCTGTGTCCGAACCGTGCGAACGTGGTCATCCCGGTCGAGGGCCGGAACCAGATGCTCCACATCGACGGCATGTGCAACGAGTGCGGCAACTGCGCCAGCTTCTGCCCCGAGAAGCATGCCCCGTACCTCGAGAAGCTGACCCTGTTCTGCAACGCGGAGGAGATGGCAGGCAGCGCGAACAGCGGCTTCGCCCCGGTGAACGCGGAAAAGACGAAGTTCGCCGTTCGTCTCGCCGGCGAGAACTACGAGTATGAGCTGGGCGCCGAGGGCAGCAATGTACCCGGCGAGGTCGCGGAGGTCATCGAGACCGTAGCCGCGCGCTTCCCCTGGCTGATGTACAACTGATTTGGAGGTCGCTGAGCAATGGAGAAGATCAAGTGGGTAGCGAACAGGATGCCGAAGACTGGGGACCTGAGTTTGCCGGTGATGAGTCTCGAGAATGTGAAGAAGGCTCGAGCGTTCCACAAGAGCTTCCCGCAGTACGCGGAGACGCCGCTGGCGAAGCTGGACGGGATGGCGAAGGAGCTGGGGCTTAAGAAGCTGTTCGTGAAGGACGAGAGCTACAGGT